>Ga0210079_1000001_pt1 | contig 45676 bp, 39 predicted proteins | sample White_CordA_D2_FD_185587 | JGI IMG/M metagenome (GOLD analysis project Ga0210079, IMG submission 185587) | Wetland microbial communities from the San Francisco Bay, California, USA, that impact long-term carbon sequestration - White_CordA_D2... | ecosystem: Environmental > Aquatic > Marine >...
GATGGCACCGAAGTTGTCCTGGGAGTCTTCGAAAGCCAGGTCGTCTCCATCGAGCCACCAATGACAGTTGAGCTCCTCGTCACGGAAACGGCTCCGGCAATCAAGAACGCCACCGCTCAGGCCCAGACCAAGGAGGCGACCCTTGAAACCGGTTTGAAGATCCAGGTCCCTGCCTATCTCGAATCTGATGAGAGGGTCAAGGTTGACACCCGGGAGGGGCGGTTTATTTCCAGGGCTTGAAAACCGGAGGCGCGAGGCGCGAATCGCGAAAAAACGATGTATAGGGACGGCCGAAAGGCCGTCCTTTTTTATCTTTTTCGCCCCTCGCGCCTCGCGCCTCCAGATTTTTGCAAATCTGCAAAAAGTGTTGATTCCCTCCTCGCAATTGTGCAAAACCGTGTTTTATGGCCTTCCTGGTTTTTATCTAAGTTACTGTAATAAAGGTTTTATTTGTCTAATTCACGGTACCCTGAATAACTCCCTGCCGATTTACCATTCGAAACCACTGCTGTTGTTTTTGCATTTCTGCAAACAACCCATTTCCCGGCGCTCTGATCCTGATTGTCTTGATTCTTCTTAAGTTACTGAAATTAATAGTTAAAAACTATTTTATCAGGGTGGCATGAGGTTGGTACACGAGTTGCCAATAGTATCTGGCGTAAACAAACAAAGCAAAGGCAGGCAATGATCGCATCGAACTCTGGACATCGCAGAAACAAGCCGGTCATTGGTGCCATCAAGGTGCGTTGGCCGCTGTCGTACCGAGTTCAACAGTTAAATCAATACGGAATGGATAACTCATACATGATCACCAAGGAGGCAGACATGGGTAAGCAGGGTGTTTCATCAAAACGTGGCTGGACTGTTGTCATGGCCGGTACCGGCATTAACCTGGCATTGGGAATTCTTTACACCTGGAGTATTTTCAAGGGTGCCATTGCCGACTCGATCGCTGGCGGCGGAGCCGGCGCCTTTACCTGGGACAAGGCTTCGATCAATGATCCCTATGCCACGGCCTGTTTGATGTTTGCCCTGGCAATGATCGTTGCCGGCAAGGTCCAGGACAAGTTCGGCCCCCGGATCACCTGCATGATCGGTGGCCTGATGGTAGGCGCCGGATTTATCTGGATTTCCCAGACCACCAATTACTGGTCATGGATCGCAGGTTTCGGCGTCATGGCAGGTATGGGGATCGGTTTCGGTTATTCTTCCGCTACGCCGCCTGCACTCAAGTGGTTTCCGCCGGCCAATACCGGCCTGATCGCCGGGATCGTCGTCGCCGGTTTCGGTCTCGCCTCTGTTTATATCGCGCCGCTGGCCCAGTACCTGCTCGGAGCCTACGGCCTGCAGCAATCGATGATGTATTTCGGCATCGGTTTTGTGGCGATCACCTGCTTCTTTGGCATGTTCCTGGCCAATCCCCCGGCAGGCTACGTTGCTGACCCGGATGCTGCCAAATCAACAGCCAAGGCGGTCGTCAGCGAAGACAAGTCGCCCTCCGAGATCCTCAAGACCGCAAAGTTCTTTACCCTCTGGACCTGTTTCTTTATCGGCGCCGGCGCCGGCCTGATGGTTATCGGCAGCGCCAAGGGTCTTGCCAAGGCCAGCATGGGTGAGATGGCCTTCCTGGTCGTTGCGATCATGTCGGTTGGCAATGCTGCCGGGCGGATCGTCGCCGGTGTGGTCTCCGACAAGATCGGTCGCGCCAACACCCTGGTGATCATGCTGGTCTTCCAGGCCACCCTGATGTTCCTCGCCATTCCGGTCATCGACGGCACTTACAGTAACCCGTTGGCGATGCCTCTGCTGGTGACGTTCATGGTCTTCAACTACGGCACCAACCTGTCACTCTTCCCGTCGTTCGCCAAGGATCTCTGGGGCGCCAAGCACTTCGGTATGAACTACGGCATCCTCTTCTCCGCCTGGGGCGTTGGCGCCTTTGCCCTGGTACGGGTATCCGAAATGCTGCGCGTCAAGACCGGTGGTTTCACCATGTCCTTTGCCGCTGCCGGAGCCCTGCTGGTGGTAGGAGCCATGCTCGCCGGCACCCTGAAGACCCGCAAAGCCGAAGTACCGGTTCTCGAGGGTGCATTCGAGGAAGAGGAAGACCTGGTCCTTTCAAAAGCAACCAACGAATAGTCCTTCACAACCGTTTAAACCCTCCTTCAGGTATAAACGGCCGCGGCCCCGCCAGAAATGGCGGGGCCATTTTTTATCACTCGCTATAAAATCAATACTGACGGGCAGGATCAATTCACAATAGTTGCATCACCAATGGCCGGAGTTGTAGTAGACTTGTCAAAGGAGGCTTTCGAATAATCAGTAGAAGGGGGTTATGTGACCGAGCCTGAAAAAGAGCGATATACCCAGATCGTTGCAAAGATGCGCGAGGAAGAACAGTTGCGCCAGGCCGGATACCGGGAAAAGGCCCTGAAGCTTTTCCCCCATGTCTGCGCACGGTGCGTCAGGGAATTCGAAGGCAAGAAGCTTCGCGAGTTGACGGTCCACCACCGGGATCATAATCACGACAACAACCCGCCCGACGGCAGCAACTGGGAACTGCTCTGCATCTACTGCCACGATCACGAGCATACCCGTGGTGTACAGGAACAACGCGACAAAGAGGGCCCCTCAGGTCGCCTGGAAGGGCCTTCCCTCTCTCACTCGCCTTTTGCCGATTTGAATGTTCATTTGAAGCGGTCCAAGTAGCACTTTTCTGGTCATATCTATAACTTTTTGAAGGCTTTAGCTTTTTTTGCAAACATTTGAAATTATGGAAAGATCGATACCAGGTAATGTGATGGGTTTCATTTGATATAATAGTCGCATTCCAATAGCTTCTGAAAAACTTGCTCAAGTTCGTTTAATGAATAGCGTGGATTTATAAAGCCGTGCCGGGGAGCAGAAATTAAGGGAGAGATATCATTGAGTTACGAGATGGCGGTCACTTTCATGGGGGACCACATTGAGGCCCGTTCAATTGGTGAGAAGAGTTACCAGACGGCTGAAAAGCTTTGGACTGAGATCACCCGGGTATGCCTTGAGCAAGATTGCTACAAGGTGCTTGGCATTGCCGTATCCACAAGGCAGATGTCAGTGATGGATTCGATCAACCATGATGAGCTCTTTAAAAAGTTCGGCGTCACTCCCAAGTATAAAATCGCCTGGACCGAGTCGAACAGGAATGAATTCGACAAGTTGAAGAATCTGGAAACCATTCTTGTCAATCGTGGCTTCAGGGGCAAAGTTTTTGCCGATGTGGAAGAAGCCAGGGCCTGGCTTTTGAAAGACTAGCATCATTCATGCTTTTGCAGCATCTGCAGAACATTTGTGACTGTGGTTCAAAAACACAGGGACGGAATGGTATCAGGTCATCCGGCTCTCATCTAACGGAATAGCATGCGCAACCTTTGGCTGATTATCTTTTTTGCCACCCTGGTTTGGTCGGGAATCGAGCCGAAGGATTCCCCGACCTGGGTGCTCGAAGTCCTGCCTGCAGTGGTCGGTTTCGCTGTCCTGGTGGCGACCCGCCGCCGCTTTCCCCTGACATCCCTGGCTTACCTGCTGATCCTGGCCCATTGCATCGTCCTGATGGTCGGTGGCCATTATACTTACGCCGAAGTACCGCTGTTCGACTGGATTCGCGACGGGTTCGGTCTGGAGCGCAATAATTACGACAAACTCGGACACTTTATGCAAGGGTTCGTGCCGGCAATCGTCGCTCGGGAGATCCTGGTGCGCAATGCGATTATCGCCGGCAAAGGCTGGATGTCTTTTATGATCGTCTGTATCTGCCTGGCGATCAGCGCTTTTTACGAACTCATCGAATGGTGGGTGGCGATCCTTTCAGATGAAGCCGCCGAGGCCTTCCTTGGTACACAGGGATATGTCTGGGATACCCAGTCAGACATGATGTATGCGTTGGTCGGCGCGATTGCGGCGCTGGTGTTGTTGTCGAAGTTACATGATAAACAGATAAAGCGCGTGGCGCGTGGCGCGAGGTGAGAAGCGCGAAAAAATATGTCTAATAAAAAGGGGCCTGGATGGATATCCTGGCCCCTTTAGCTTTTTCGCAATTCGCGATTCGCGCCTCCAGATTCTAAGGCGCAATCGGCATGTCGTAATCGGTAACGATGACATCCATGTTCAGCAGGAAGCGGCCGAACTCGTTGAAGGTCATGCTGGCCGGCTTGACGAGGAACAGTGCGACAATACTGACCACGGTGGCGGCGGCCACCCAGTTGAGGACCAGGTTGCGCAGCTCCCAGTTCGGTTCCTCCTGCTTTTGTTCGTCCGAGCGCTCTTTGGCTGGCAGCTTGTCAGCTATCTGACGCATGATCTTGCCGGAGCTGAGGAAGATGACCGCGGAAATGGCGAACTGGGGAAGGATTTCCAGCGAGGCATGACCCGTTCCCAGCAGGCCGGCATAAAATGCCAGGACACCAAGTCCGAGAAATGTCATCTGCCGGCTGAGTTTTGCGTTCATGTGCTGAGATCCTTGTTAAACAATTGTCCTATAAAGAAATTATCGATATCCGGGGCTCCTGTCAAGAACGGATCTTGCCGGATTTGACCACTTCCGGCTGAATGAGCGAGAGCGCTTCGCCGCCGACATAGCGCAGGCCGAGATAGAGTCCGGGCAAGCTGCTGGTCAAACCAACCAGCGCTGAGCCATGCAGAATGGCAGTGCTGCCTGCGGCGTGAGCCATGGCGAGCATCAGCAGGAATGCAGTCAGCATGGAGAAAACCGTTTGGCAGGTGCGGGTCAATTGGTCGAAACCCTGGCAGATAATCAGGCTGAAAAACCCCCACATGGCGAAATATCCCGTCATCGGAACGGCACCCGGCACCGTGCCGTATCCGGCTCTTGGCAGGATATCGAGAGCGAGGATCGAGAGCCAGAACAGGCCGAAGCCGGTAAAGGCAATAGCACGCAACGGCCTACTCTTCAGGGCGTTCAGCCCTGCGGAGATCTGGCCGACCGCACCGAGCATGAGAATGATCGCCAGCAGGTGCAGATTGAATGAGAAGGTCGGCAGCTTGTCGAGGGCATAGCATGCCGTGGTGATGCTGTAGCTGAACAATCCGAGCACAGGCAGATGGTCAAGATGGTTGACTGGTCCTGCCGGCGTCGGTGGGGTCACCGGCAAGGCCGGGTCCGGAAGTTGAATACGATCGGCAAGCTCACGGTATTTCTGGCAATCCTGGTACTGGCAGGAACAGAACTTGATGATCATGCTGGCGTCGTGTGACGAGATATAGCCGCAACCAACGTCGCAGACATCTTCGTCATGATCGAAGTAGGGACAAACCGCGGAGTCTTGCATGTGCTCCTCCTGTGTTGGCTTCAAGCCTTAGGGGTGACCTGTAAAAATTGGGCCCGACACAGCCATCTTCGATATGAACTACGGCCGGGCCCCATGGAGTCACGTGATTCTAAAGAGCAAGGCATGTACCAAAATCGATTTCTCGGGGAATCCCGTCTTATATCTTTTGATTACGGGTAGTTACCCGTTTTTCCGGGGAGCGGTAAACGGTCCTGGCCAGGGTGGGGTTTTGCACAAATGCAAAATGGCATTTTTTACTTTTGCATTTGTGCAAAGAATAAGGGAATAGTTAGTTTGTTCTGCAGCTTAAGGCTCGATCTGCTTTTTGTCGATGCCGTATCTCTTTAGCTTGCGGTAGATGGTCGCCATGTTCATGCCGGCCTCGGCGGCGGCCTCTTCAACATTGCCGCCGTACTTGCGCAACAGGCGGGTCAGGTAATCGGTCTCGAATTGACCCAGCGCTGAAGAATAGTCCGTTTGGTCTGTGGCCTGCCCGGCACGGCCGGTTTCGATCAGCTGGGCGACTTCCGGAAGACCGATGTAATTGCCGCTGGAAATGGTCATGGCGGCTTCGATCACATTGCACAGCTGGCGAATATTGCCCGGCCATGTGTAGCTGCGTAATGCCTGCATGCCCTCCGGTGTCAAGCCCTTGAAATCTGTGCCGAACTTCGCATTCTGCTGACGTATGAAGTGTGCCACCAGAAGTGGTATGTCCTCTTGACGTTCGCGTAGCGGCGGCAGGTGAATGTTGATGACGTTAAGGCGATAGAAAAGGTCCTCGCGGAAAGTCCCCTGGGCGACTTCCGCGGTGAGATCGGAATTGGTCGCAGAAATGATGCGTACGTCCACCTTGGTGGACGTGGTATCGCCGAGACGACGAAATTCCTGCTCCTGCAGAAACCGCAGCATCGTCTTTTGCATGTTGAGTGGCAGGTTGCCGATCTCATCGAGGAAGAGGGTGCCGCCATTGGCGGCTTCAAGCAACCCCTTGCGGTTCTCCATGGCCCCGGTGAAAGCCCCTTTCCGGTAGCCGAACAGCTCGCTTTCGAGGATATTTTCCGGCATGGCACCGCAGTTGAGGGCAACAAAGCGGTTATCGCGACGTGCCGAGTTGTGATGTATCGCCTGGGCGACCAGCTCCTTGCCGGTGCCCGATTCCCCTGTTATCAGTACCGAGGTGTCGCGCACGGCTACCTTGGCAACCTTCTCCAGAAGTGCCCTGATGACGGGTGAGGCGCCGATGATATTCTCGAACTTGAACTGTCCTGAGAGTTCCTCGCGCAGTTCACGGTTCTCTTCGAGGAGTTCATGATGCTGAAGAGCATTTTTGACCCGGTAGACCAGTTCATCGGGCTCAAACGGCTTGGTCAGCATGTCATAAGCTCCTCGGCGCAGTGCCTGGATCGACATTTCCACGGTGGCGTAGGCCGTAATCATGATGACCGGCACTTCCGGATCACGGTTGCGGACATGCTGTAATACTTCGAGGCCGTCCATTTCCGGCATCTTGATGTCGCTGATGATCAGGTCGTAATCACCGGCACTGAATTCGGCAACCGCCTGGACCGGTCGGGTGAAGCTTTTGACCTGGTAGCCCTGGTCCCTGAGAACCGCTTCCATCATGCGGCAGAGGCCTTCTTCGTTATCAACCAACATGATGCGTTGGGGCGTCATTAAAACTCCTCCCGTTCGAGCGGCAGGCGGATCGTGACGGTCGTCCCGTGCTTGGGGCGGCTGGTCATCTGGATGCTGCCGTGATGCTGTTCGATAATCTGTCTGGTGATCGCCAGGCCGAGGCCTGTTCCACGTTCCTTGGTCGTATAGAAGGGTTCGAAGATGCGCTCCAGGTCGGCTTCGTCGATGCCGCTGCCCGTATCGACAAAGGTAATGACCGCGTCCCCCTCTTCATGAGCGGTGCTGACTGTAAGCTGTCCGCCGTCGATCATGGCCGCGCCGGCATTGAGGATCAGGTTGATAGCCACCTGCCGGATCTGGTCTCCGTCGATCGAAAGTGTCGGCAGATCATCGGCAAAATGTTTGGTCACTTGTACACCATGCATGTCGGTGTGGTTCGCCGCGAAACTGATGATCTGGTCGAGCAACTGGTTGAGATCGGTTTCGGCAAATTCTGGTTGAGGGGTGCGTGCGTAGTTGAGCAAATCCTGGACGATCTTCTTGCAGCGTTTGCTCTCGCGCTTGATCTCATGGATGAAATGGTGGTTCGGGTCCTCGGGGTCGAGCTTGTTTTCGAGATACCCAGCGTAGCCGAGGATGACGCCCAGCGGGTTGTTAATCTCATGGGCAACGCCTGAAGAGAGAATCCCCAGAGAGGCCATCTTGCCCTGTTGGGCGAGGCTGGCTTCGAGTTCGCGGTTGCGCTGCAGGTGACTTGTCATGCGATTGAAGGTGAGGGCGAGTTCGCCGAGTTCATCACGGCTGGTGATTTCCATCTGCCGATGGAAATGCCCGCGCTTGATGTCGCGGATCACCGATGTCATATGGCGGATTGGATCGGAGAGGACCTTGGCGGCGAGGAATACCATCAGGATTGACAGGCTGGCAACGATAATGGAAATCAGGCCGAGGCTGCTCAGGATTCGCCCCTTGATCAGGTTGCTTTCACGGTAGAACTCATCTTCGTAGGAACCGACCGCGACGATCCAGTCCCAGGGCTGGTAATGCAGGTAACGGACAATTTTGCTGCGTGGTTTATCTTCTCCCGGGTTCTGCCAGGGGTAGCGGATCCATCCCTCGAGCCGCTCGCACATCTGCTCGATAAACGGAACGCCGTTTGAATCCCTGGAGTCATAAATGTTCTGCCCCTCGGCTTCAGGGTGGATCATCAGCTGGCCCTTGCGATCCATGCAATATATGTAGCCGGTCTGGCCGACGCGCTTGGCATTGATCCTGGCTTTCAGCTCAGCAAATGCCTGACGCTCTGCATCGGGGTTCTGGTAGGTTTCTTCAAGGTATCCGCCGGTGGCGATGATCCAGTCCCACGGCTCATAGTAACGGTAGACCACCATCTTCTGCCGGGCACGTGCGTCCCCCAACTCGGCATTGCGCCAGGGGTAGACGATCTTCAGCAAGGTGTCGGTCCTGGTTTGAGTCGCCGCCTTGCACATGGTGCGGATAAAATGCCTGCCATCTTCGTCCTGCTCAGCATAGACGTTCTCACCTTCCCGGGCTATGTGCACGGTCAGGTCCCCTTTGCTGGTCATGGCATAAATATACCCGGTTTCACCAACCTGGACTCTTTTCAGAGCGCTGCGTGCTGCGTGCATGGCACTGTCGAGATCGATCTCCCCTTTGCGGTAGAGATTGTCCTGGGCTTCGACCATGTTGTAGGCGAGATTGGTCAGGCTCGCCAGTTCATTCTCGGTAGCAAGCTTCCGGTCTTCCTGGTAGGTCAGGAACTGCTGGTTGTGCGCATCAAGGAGGTCTACGGTGAAAGCAGCAAGGTGGTCGAGATCGTCCTTGCTGGTCTGGGTGATGCCGAGATACGCCTGCTGGTAGGCGATCCAGCCGACCACCGTGCCGACCACGACAATCGGGACCAGTACCAGTGGCAGAACGACAACGGTCATTTTCCAGCGGATTTTGAGGTTGTTGACGAATTTAAACACGGGTTGGCTCACAAGCGGATTAATGTTTATTCAGAAACGAACCGATTATGCTTGTTGTGGGACAAAAAAGCAAGGCTGGGCATGATCCGGGACGAGGGACGTGAAACGTGAAAATGCAATCAAAGTTCAGGGGAGTCCCTGTGCCTTTGGAAACGATCCAGGGTGGACTGTTGCAGGGTTCGATGAAACGGGACAGCGTGACGTCGATGGCCATGAGCGGCACGGCCCCGGCGGAGCCGGGCTTGAGCTTTACTTTTGTTTTTTGGCCAAAAACGGAAGCGTTTTCCCGCCGGTTGCGTAGAGGTCAAGGAGATAGGTAACTATGTCTATAAACCGTACCTTGATTAGTTTGTAGTGCAGCCGTTTTGTCGCGACCGTCGCGCGTATTCTGAACTACGTCGATAAGGCGATGAGGAACGCTTTCATATACTCGGGGAGATCTGATGGCCGTCGACTTGATACGAGATTGCCATCGACAACAACCTGTTGATCATGCCACAGGCCGCCAGCATTTTGCATGTCATCTTTGATGCCAGGTGTACTCGTCACATGTCTTCCTTGCAAAATTCCTGCAGAAATACTCACCCAGCCTGCATGGCAGATTTGTCCGATGACGTGTCCACGTGCATGCATGGTCCGGACGATGTCAAGCGCGTCTGGGAATCGTCTGATTTTATCTGGAGCCCAACCACCAGGAATCAGCAGCCCCTCATAGTCATCGACACGCACCTCTGCATACGACAGGTCTGACACGGCAGGGACGCCATATTTCCCGTGATAGGTATGGTTTGCCTGTTCTCCAGCAATATCAACGGCATATCCGGCTTCCTGTACCCGGAGAATCGGATACCACAATTCCAGATCCTCAAAGTCATCGTGGATCAAACTGATAATCTTTCTCATCGATTACTCTCCCTCTATACGTCGTTGTTATGCCGATGATTTTCAGCATCTACTCCTGGCAGCCTTTCTCATAGAACAGTATCATTGTGTCAAGATGATTGATGTTACGTCATCAACACGCGGGAATGATCCACCCTTGTATCGAGCAGAAGATGGCTAACGCTGAGGATCACGCGCGGCTGCAAGCCTTCGCGTGCATCCGGTGGTTGGGCATGCTCTATTGGTCTGCGCACGCTCCCTACATGCTGCCGCCCGAGTCTCCGCAGTCCAGTCTGCTTATCGTGCGCCGCCCTGCTTCAACGCCACCAGTGCTGCATCATAGTCAGGCTCGTCAGCGATCTCGGGCACGAGTTGGCTGTAAATTACGTTACCGTCCTCGCCAACCACCACTACTGCACGCGCAAATAGACCGGCCAGCGGACCGTCCGTGATGGTGACGCCATACTTGTCGCCGAAAGCAGCGTTGCGGAAGGCCGACAGCGACACGACGTCGTTCAGCCCCTCTGCGCCGCAGAACCGCGCATGCGCAAACGGCAGATCGACCGAGATGCAAAGCACCGTCGTGTTGTCCAGGCTCGTCACTGCCTCGTTGAACCGACGCACCGACGCCGCACATACCGGTGTGTCAATGCTGGGAAAGATGTTCAAAACAACTTTCTGCCCTCTAAGGTCCGAGAATGTCAGATCCGTAAGATCCGTCTTAACCAGCCTACAATCCGGTGCGTCCACGCCCGGCTCTGGAATCTTTCCGCAGGTACTGACCGGATTACCTTTGAATGTAATTTTTGCCATGTTCTTGTCCTCCTTTGCTATGTACTAGAGTGACTTGCCTGGTCCAACGTTTGTGAGCTGAGCTGCGGCCACCGCCGGTATAGCGGGTAGATTGCTCTGCGAGTAGCAAGGCCGAGGTTGAGACTTATCTGACCCGGCTGCACGCAACTGCCGCATGCCCCCAGCGTTTGTAGATTAATAGAGCTCGAACTTGAGCAATCGGCACTCGATCGGGCCATTGTACAGCACGATGCGGAGAGACGGTTTGAGCCCGATGCGCTTGGCCAGGGGCAGGTTGCCGGTGAAGACCCAGGCCGTCCATCCTGTCCAGCGTTGCTTGAGTGTGTCGCCGATCTTACGGTAGAAATCCTCAAGTTTATCTTCGTCGCCGATGCGTTCTCCGTAGGGCGGGTTGCAGAGCAGCGTGCCCTGGCCGGCCGGCGGGTCAAGCTTGGCAAAGTCATGTTGTGACCACCTGATGCTTGAGCCGATACCGGCTCTCTCTGCGTTGCGTCTGGACAGTTCGAGAGCGCGGCGGTCCCTGTCGCTACCGAAGATCAGATTGGCCCGGAGTTGCCTGCGCCGCTGCTCGGCGTCTTCGAGCAGGTGTTTCCAGACGGTGCTATCAAAATCCGGCCAGCGCTGGAAGCCGAAATTCGGCGAGAGCAGGCCGGATGCGGTGTCACTGGCAAGCAGGGCCGCTTCCAGGGGCAGACTGCCCGAGCCACACATCGGATCAACGAAATGTGACTGACAGTCCCATTCACTCAGGGCGACCAGTCCGGCAGCGAGGGTCTCCTTGAGCGGCGCGATGGTCGGGTCACGTCGATAGCCACGGCGGTGCATGCCGGTCCCGGCCAGGTCGAGACTGACTGTGCACTGGTTCCGGGCCAGGTGCAGGTTGATCCGCAGATCGGGATCTTTCGGCTCGACATTGGGTCTCTCGCCGCACCGGTCCCTGATTCTGTCGACGATGGCGTCCTTGGTTTTGAGTGCCGCAAAACGCGAGTGGGTGATCTCGGAATCCCGCAGGTTGGCATCGACGGCCATGGTCATCTCCGGCGTCAGCCTGTCTTCCCAGGCGAGAGAGTAAACCCCTTCGTAAAGAGCGTCCTGGGACGGGCAGTGGAAGCTTTTTACCGGCAACAGCACACGATTGGCAGTCCGCAGCCAGAGACAGGCGCGGTAGCCATCTGCCATGCTGCCGGTGAAAGCGACGCCGCCGTTGCCGGCCTTTACATTTCGACAGCCGAGGGCCTTCAACTCGTCGACCAGTACGTCCTCGAGGCCCTTGGCCGTGGTGGCAAAAAAATCGATTTTATTCATGGTCTTTAGTCAGTACTGCCGTTCTGTATCGAGTGCCGTTTCGGGAAGCCGGAAGGTCCTGCGGTAGGTGCGGATTTCAAGTGCGGCAATCTTGATGATGCTGACAATCGGTACACCGATGATCATGCCGATCACACCATAGAGCTTGCCGCCGGCGATGATGGCGAAGAAAACCCAGAGGGGGTGCAGGTTGGAGACCCGCGAAATCAGGATCGGGATAAGAATGAAATTGTCGATCAGCACCTGGGCAATCAGGATGTAAAGGATGACGATCCACCAGAACTGAGGTCCCACGCCCAGGTCGACAAAGGCGATCAGGATTCCCGGGATCATGCCAATGATCGGCCCGATATAGGGGATCAGGTTGGTAACGCCAGCGAAAATGCCGAGGATCGAAGCATAGCGGATGTCTGTCAGTGAAAGTCCCAGGGTGACGACCAGTCCTATGATGATTGCTTCGAGAATGCGGCCACGAACGAAGTGGCCAAGCTGGCGGGTCACCAGATGGCTGAGGTCGTGCGCCATTTCGAAGTGGCGATTGGGTGCCATCGCTGTCAGAGCGCGCATGATTGCCTTGCCGTCACGCAGGAAGAAGAAGGTGAAGAGCGGTACGATGACAAACAGGCCGCCGACTTTCATGGCTGATTGTGGCGTGCTGGTCAGAATTGCTGCAAGCAGCTGCTCCCCCCAGCCCCGGACCTTGCTTGGCAGGTCGTAGCTCTCAAAGACTGGAAAACGGTTATGCAGGTTTTCCAGCAGTTGTCTGAGGAATTCGGTCAGCTTGGCAGTATAGCGGGGGATATCAGTGGTCAGGTTGCCCCAGAGTTCCTGCCACTGCGGCAGGAGCCATAACGTACTCACCAGGAAGATAGCGAGGACAAGCAGGTAGACAATGAATATGCTGCTGGTTCGATTGAAGTAATTGCTCAGCTTGGCAACCGGCGGCTCGAGCAGAAAGGCAAGTACCAGCGACAGCAAGAGGGGCAGGAAGAGCACGGAGAAGGCCGTGCGCGTCACACCGATAAATGTGGTTGCTGAAGAGTAGACGGCCAGCCCGCAGGCAATTGCACTGGTCAGAATCAGGAACGCAAGCAGGACCTGGCCACGGGTCCACCCTCTGCGGCTGGGCTGATAGTCCTTCATGTTTCAACTATCTCCGTCGGCAATTGTTCGCCGATCAGTTTGTTGAGGTTGCGGATTTCCTGACTGGCGGTCTGGAGACGCTCGCTGACAATCCGGGTCAGGCCAATCAGGATTCGGCTGGTCAAGGTTGGCTGGCGTTCGACCAGCTCCAGCAAGTCGGCACGGAACAGCCCGATCAGTTCTGTCTGTTCCGTGGTGCGTGCGGTGGCGCTGCGTGGTGCCGGTGCGGTGAGGGTCGTCTCGCCAAAGAAATCACCAGGGCCGAGGAGTGCGAGCTCATCGTCAGTGCCCTGCTGGTTTTTGGCAAGGATACTGACGCCGCCGCTGCGGATCATGTACATGCCGGTGCCGGGGTCGCCTTCCTCGAAGACAAACTCTGATACGCCGTAGTTGCGCACATGGACCATCTTCTCCAGCACGTTGAGCTCCCGTCCGTTCAGCTCAGCGAACATCGGCAGGTTGTTAAGGAAGTAGGCCAGTGAATCTTCGTCATGTTTCTTGCGAAAGATGTTGTTCCAGAGTGGGTCCATTGGTCTCTCCCGTCACTTGCCGTTGAGCCTGTCCTGAATCTCCACAGGGATCGGTTGATTTATCCGGTAATCCTTGAACTTCACCTCCAGGGCCTCCTGAAGTCCAGGTCGCCGGATGGTGCGCAGCATCCTTGATGGCAGGAAAAACCCGTCGATGTTAGCGAACTGGATTTCAAAAAGATCATCAACCTTACCATCGGGGCTGGTCACTTTAAATCGTTCAGGGATATGACCGTTGGCAACTTCGATATAACGGATCTCAACAATCAGTTGCAGTTTGTCTTCGGTGACAATGCTCAACTCATTGACCGTTCCGGTACTGACGTCGATGTCAAAGACCAGAGCGTTTATCTGTTTTTGCGGCAACCGCAAACCGTCAGTGTAAAAGGCCTGTTCCAGGTCAGTTGGTTGGGAAAAGGTGATTTCCAAATGGTGAATCATTTTGTCGGCAAGGGCAACTTCGCTCTCTGTGATTTTGGCGCCCTTGACAAGCTTCCGTCTTTGCCCGGCCCGCTCGGTCGGAAGCAGCAACTCATTCGGTTCGATCGCCAGGTTGGCAGAAACCTGCTGGACCACTTTTTCGATATAGGGTGTCATCTGCGCGATGCTGGCGTAAACCAGGTTTTCGCCTTTGCGTTGCCAGAATTTGTTGATTACAGGCGTTGGTGGCGGCTTGACGTCCGGAGGGAGCTCCTCATTCAGGCGAGCCATGATCTCTTCGATCAGGCTTGTTTCGATAGAGGCAAGGTAGTTCTGTAGCTCGGGCTGAGCCCGTTGTCTCGCTGCAACGACCGACTCAAGGATGGCCAGATCGTCTGCTGCAAATAATAGAGATGGTATTGTCAGGATCAGGAGCGCTAGGCTTGCGAGGAATGATCGAAGCATGCCGGTCCACCTCCGTGAAGCACTGGTTGACACCCGTCATGGGCATTGATAATTTGCAAAAGCCCTCATTTGAAGTGGGCTTAAAATCAGTATATTATGAAGATAATCGATTGTTTAGGTAGTTGCAAGGAGCTTGTGTGACAAGTTTTGATCTGCGCAAACAGCCGACGGCCACCGGGGTCTACCTGATGAAGGATGCTGCTGGTGAAATTCTCTATGTCGGTAAAGCGAAAAACCTGCGCTCCCGGCTGCGCAGCTATATGCGGGATGAGCGCGATACGCGGCCCCAGATCAAGTTTCTGATGGAGCGCGCTTCGATTATCGAGACGATTGTCACCGATACCGAAAAAGAGGCCCTGATTCTCGAGAACACCCTGATCAAGAAATACCGGCCTCGCTACAACATCCATCTGCGTGACGACAAGACCTTTGTCTCCTTGCGGATCGATTTGCGTGAAGAATTCCCGATGCTGGACATTGTGCGGCAGGTCCGCCAGGACGGCGCCCGCTATTTCGGCCCTTTTGCTTCATCGTCCGCATTGCGACAGACCCTCAAGGAAATTTACCGCATATTCCCGTTGAGGCATTACCCACTGGCAACATGCCGGCAGCGCGGTCGGCCTTGTCTCTTCCACCAGATTGGCCAGTGCAGTGCCCCCTGCCACGGGCTGATCAGTGCCAAAGATTATGGCAAACTGGTCGATGGCGTGATGGCCCTGATCGAAGGCCGACAGGGTGAAGTAATTGACATGCTCCGAGAGCGGATGAAGCTCGCCGCGAGCCGGCAGCAATATGAAGCAGCGGCCTTGTTGCGTGACCAGATCAAGGCGATTGAAACGACTGTGGAGCAGCAGAAGGCCGTGCGTTATGGCACTGTTGACCGGGATGTGGTGGGGGTCTGCCGTCAGGGCGGGGAAGTTGAAGTTGTCATGCTTTTCTACCGCCAGGGGAAGTTGTCGGCGCGGCGTACTTATAATTTGCCCTGGCAGCTCGATGAAGATCAGCTCCTGGCGGATTTCCTGGCGCGATTCTACGATCGGGATCTGCCGGTCCCCGACGAGATCATTTTGCCGATCGTCATCGAAGGGATGGCCTCTTTTTCGGAATGGCTGACCGAACGGCATGGCCGCAATATGACCGTGCTGGTCCCGCAGCGAGGTGAGCGCCGTCGCCTGGTTGAATTGGCAAATCGCAATGCCGAAGAGGCCTTGAGGGAGCGCGGCAGCCGTGAGGAAGCCCGTCGCAAGGTGCTGGCAGAGATACAACAGAAGCTGTCCCTGCAGCGCTTGCCGCTGCGCATGGAGTGCTTTGATATTTCAACAATCCAGGGGCAGGCGACGGTTGCCAGCATGGCCGTTGTCGTCGACGGTGAACCGGTTTCTTCTGAATACCGGCACTACCGGGTGAAGACGGTTGCCGGCACTGATGATTATGCTGCTTTGCGAGAGGTCCTGTGCCGTCGGCTGCGACGTGGAATTGAAGAATCCAGGCTGCCGGACTTTATTCTCATCGATGGCGGTAAAGGACAACTCGGTGTTTTATCGACGGTCATTGAAGACCTGGAGATAGCCGGCAGGATTGATATTGCAGGAATTGCCAAAAGTCGTGTCAAGGCAAACGTTCGTGGCCGCGTCGTGGAACGTAGTGAGGAACGTTTCTTCCTGCCCGGGCGAAAGAACCCGGTGATATTGAGGCGTGGCTCCGCAGCTCTTTTCCTGCTGGAGCGCCTTCGTGATGAGGCTCATCGCTTTGCCATCACTCACCACCGCAAGGTCCGCAGCAAGTCACAGCTCAAATCGTCCCTCGACGACATCCCGGGTGTCGGACCAAGGCGTCAGAGGGCGCTCCTGAAACATTTCGGCAGCCTGAAAAAGATCAAGGCGGCGAGCCTTGCAGAGTTGCAGACGATGCCTGGTCTGCCCAGGTCGATTGCCGAGCAGGTCTATCGATACTTCCATCCTGAGGCAAATATTAAGACAGACTCCCCGTGAGCTGTAACGGGGAGTCTGTCTCCTGTGATTTGCTCGCTTGTCTATTCGGTGCCCCTGTGAATCATTCCTTGATCAGCTCTACCTCCAGGCTGATATGCACCTCGTCGCCGACCACGACCCCGCCGGTCTCCAGCGCCTTGTTCCAGGTCAGCCCGTAATCACTGCGGTTAATTTGTGTCGAGGCCGATGCGCCTCGTCGGGTGTTGCCCCACGGGTCGGTAACCGTCTGACTGAAGTCTTCAACTGCCAGCTCAACTTCTCGGGTGACATCGCGGATGGTCAGGTCGCCGACAATCTTAACCGGTTGTCCGTTGTCAACCAGCACCTTCTTTGAGGCGAAAGACATTGCCGGAAAGGTCGCCGCATCAAAGAAGTCAGTGCTGCGCAAATGGTCGTCGCGTTTCTGGTTGTTGGTGTCGATTGACGCGGTCCCGATGCGAACCTTGACAGCTGATTTTGCCAGATCAGCTGAATCGATATCCACCGTGCCATCCACCTCGGTGAAGACACCCTTCACCCAGGACACCATAAGATGCCGGATCTTGAATTCAACAGAGGTATGAACCGGGTCAATCTTCCAGGTTGTCGCGAGGGCTATTTGCGGCAGGATCACCAGCAGGGTGATGATCAACAAGCTTTTCTTGAAATACATGGTTTGTGCCTTTCTTATCCACAGAGTTGTTATCAGGTACTTACAGGAATATATCTTACTACTTTGGTAGGGTATCTGCAAGTGGGGCTCCGGAGATTTTCAATTATTGTCTGTGGGTGGGGGCTGCGTTCAGGCAGTTCAGAGAGATTGAAAATACAAGGCCCTTATGATCCTGTGAATTCACTGCTTCAATCGCCACATAATGTCACTTTTACCTCTGCCCGAGCTTTTTTTTAAAAGAAAAACTTATGTATATCAGTAGCTTGGATTTTACAGGCGAAAAGGCATGAATATTGATCTTAATCTTTTACTTTTCATAACTCTGTCGGAGGGATATATGCAAACGTACAGCTTCCACCGTATATTACCGTCGTGCACCCTGAACAGAACCCTGCTTGTCGAGATAGAGAAACGATTATTGTTCGGCATCCCCAAACTCATGCAGCCCCTGTTGCAAAAAATCCAGCAAGGGCTGGGACTTGAAGGATACAAAAAACTCGAGAATTACCAGGTTATCGTCGAGACGAAAAAGGAGTCACGCAGCTTGAAGTGTGCCAGGGAGTTGACCAACCCCTATTTTGAGCCACGGACCAGGCAGGTGAGTATTGAGTATAAACTGGGTGCGCCGAAGATTATCGTCGTTGATATCATCTTCCCGCAAAACGATCGACCCCGGATCAAGATGACGACCCAAAGTCCACAGGTTGAAAAGATACTTCCCAAAATCGCCGACGGACTTTGCGCGAGCATCGCAAGATACGGCAACCGCCATAAAATTCTGCATAACGTTTTTGTCCAGTCTGTTCTGCTGCTGACTGTTCCGGCATTGGCAATGCTCTATGGCCTTTACAGCGGAATCGATTTCTTCCTGCTCTATACAAGTATGGGTTGGCTTTGCCTCCTCTCGCTCGGGCTAATCAAGTCTTTACCGTATATATTCCCGTGGGTAACATTCGAAACAAAGCGACGCTTCCAGTTGCGCCGGTTGCCGCTCCTGGTAAGAGTTTCTGTCTTGACCGTTGCGATTGGCTGTTACATTGGCCTTGTTGTGTTGGCTGTGCCTCGTGCCAGCGAGCCAACAATGGTTTTGCTGGCAGGATATGTCGGTTAGCTTGAAAACCATCAGCTCTTATTGGTCGCGACTTGTTGAGGGCCTAAAAATACTATTTATCAGCTCGGGTTGTTTGGTCTGTCTGGCTCGATATTTGTGAGATTTCCAGGTTTACAGGTGTGTAAAGTCCACCAGAGGATCGCAATACCCAAACCAAAAAGCCCCCGGAATCCCGGGGGCTTTTTGGCAAACTATGGTGAGAGTCTTATTCGACGGTTACTTCAGCATCTTCGACAATAACGCCGTAGGCGTAGCCATAACCGAAGTCCTTGTCGAGAGACAGTGTTCCGCTGATCAGGACCGTGTCACCGGTGTTGGCAGTAACGTCGGTCGTTACGGTCAGGTCATTGGCGCCGGCATCACCGGTACCGTCCTGGATGTGAATCCAGTTCTTGCCCATGATCTGGGGGCTGAACTTGACGACCTTGCCGCGGACCTTGACCGGTTTACCGCCCAGCTCGGCCTTCTTGGCATAGATGTCAGCGACGGTCTGGCCGCCTGCCGCAGGGGTTATGCCAGACAGGTCAACATCGGTCGTCTCGACGGTTGTTTTGCCTTTTGTGGCCTCTCCGTCCATTACCGGCACATGGCCAGCTGGCATTTCACCGGCGAGGCTTTCAGCGCCGCCGACCAGGACCGATGGCACGAAATAAACCATGTCGAAGGTGCGGTCAAGAGTTTTGCTGGAGAAGTTGGGCATCGGCATGCCTTCAGGAACGACCACATCATCGCCAACCTTGACGGCGAACTGGGGAGCCGCAGCCCAGAATGTCTCGGAGCCGGTGTCTACCTGTACATATGTGTAGCCGGAGGCGTCCATGGTTTCGACGACTTTGCCGGTTTTTCCAGGAGCGGCTTCCGGTGCGGTCGAGGGCGCCGGAGCCATCTGTGCCGAAGGTTTGGCAGTCTGGGATTGCGGTGCAGGGGGCTCTTCCCCGCAACCGGAGAGCATGGTGGTAGAGAAAAGTGCGATACAGAGCAGGGTCATCAATTGCTTCACGGGTAAATCCTCCGATTGTCTTGGTTTGCGGGCAACGGCCCGATTGTTTATGTTTGGAATCGAATATTAGCTCACACTTATAGCATAGTCAGTTCTGGCACAGCAAGTATTCAATGCTTGACAATATAACGGTTTGTTCAGGAAAAATATATGTGGGATCCCGTAATTATTGAGTCCACACAGCACGAAAAGGAACTGCGCAAACACGCACTAACGGGTATTCGATCAGCAGCGATGATATTTTTCTGTGAGTTTTCGCACTCGTCGTGCCAGGTCATCAGTCAACATGTCACGAGTTAACTGCCATTGCCAGTTGCCTGCGGCTCTGCCTGGGGTATTGAAACGGGCCGACTTGTCCAGGCCCAGGACGTCCTGGCAGGGAATGATGCAGAGGCTGGCCTGGCTGGCCATGGCCAACTCTATGAGATCCCATGGCATCTCAGGGCGACGTTTGTCAAGGTAATCACGTATCCGGTCTTTCTGTTTTTTCGACAGGCTTCGCCACCAGCCCAGGGTCGTATCATTGTCGTGAGTCCCTGTATAAACGACGCTGTTGGTAGTGTGGTTCTCAGGCAGATAAGGATTGTCAGGGCCGGAATCGAAGGCAAATTGCAGGATCTTCATTCCCGGCAAGCCAAAATCGTCGCGCAGTTTCTCCACCTCCGCGGTGATGATCCCGAGGTCTTCGGCGATGATCGGCATCTTTGGGTTCAGTGCCTGCAGCTTTTCAAGAAGTTTGCGGCCCGGGACCTCCTCCCAGTGGCCGTTCTCAGCAGTTGTCTCATTGGCCGGGATCGACCAGCATGCCTGGAATCCCCGGAAATGGTCGATACGGACCATGTCGCATTGGCGCAGCTGGTGCGTGAAACGCCTGGTCCACCAGTGGAAGTCTTCGGCCAGGTGATCGTCCCAACTGTAGAGGGGATTCCCCCAGCGTTGACCGGTCCTGCTGAAATAGTCCGGCGGGACCCCGGCGACAGAAATCGGCTGCCCATCGGCGTTCAACTGGAAAAGGCGTTGGTTGGCCCAGACGTCAGCGGAATCGTGGGCGACGAAAATCGGGATGTCGCCAAAGATCCGGATCTGCCTGCTGTTGGCGTAGCGTTTAAGCCTGTCCCATTGCTCGTAAAACACGTATTGCTGATATTTGTACAGGTCGCATTGTTCGGTGTGGTCTTTCTGCCATTCTGTGATCTTGTTCCACTGGCGAAGGCGCAGACCTTCCGGCCAGTCTGTCCATGGCTGGCCGTTAAAGGTGTCTTTTAAGGCCATGAACAGGCAGAAGTCTTCGAGCCATTCAGCGTTTTCCAAGCAAAACTGAGTAAAACTTTTGAACCTTCCAGTCTCGGGACGATGAAAGAAGTTTTGTGCCGCAGCCTCCAGCAGGGCATGCTTCAGCTCGTGAGCCTGGATGAAGCTGATCCGGGGACAGTCACTGACAGCGGCCTGGATCTGAGCTTGATCAAGGTCCTGGTCGATGACCAGTTGCTGCAAGTCAATCAAAGCCGTATTGCCGGCGAATGCTGACAGGGTATTGTATGGTGAATGCCCGTACCCGGTCGGGCCGAGCGGTAGAACCTGCCAGACGCTCTGACCGGCTTTATGTAGAAAGTCAATAAAGTCGAACGCATGTTCGCCTAGGTCGCCAATGGGCCACGAGCCTGGCAGTGATGTGGGGTGCAGCAGAATACCACTTGATCTCAGCATGGCAACAATCTCCTGTGGGCGGATTATGCCACAGGAAAATATCGGAACAAGGGTAAACTTTGCTGGTTGGATGTACGGACCACTTGTGAGGGTTTATGGCGCTTGGCTGCTTTCGGGGATTAATGTATATTTGTCCGTGGCCTGGGAATCCATTGTTTCGGCCATTATTTACTGGCCCACTTGCCAGGTTCATCAAGACTGCGTTAGAATCAGATCTACAGAAACGGGCTTGCGGCCCGTTTTTCTTGTGGTATCCGACAGGTGATCACGAAATGAGGACAATTTGAGCAACCGGTTTATTCAGGAAATTAAAAAACGCAGGACATTCGGTATCATCAGTCACCCGGATGCTGGCAAGACCACATTGACTGAAAAACTTTTGCTGTTCGGCGGGGCGATCCAGATGGCTGGGGCTATCAAGGCACGCAAGGCCGCACGGCATGCCACCAGCGACTGGATGAAAGTCGAGCAGGAGCGCGGCATCTCGGTGACCACATCGGTCATGAAGTTCGGCCATCGCGGCTGCGAGATCAACCTTCTGGATACCCCCGGGCACCAGGACTTTTCCGAGGATACCTACCGGGTTTTGACTGCCGTGGACAGTGCCCTGATGGTCATCGACAGTGCCAAGGGGGTCGAGGCGCAGACCGAAAAGCTGATGTCCGTCTGCCGCATGCGTAATACTCCTGTGATCACCTTCATCAACAAGATGGACCGCGAGGGGCAGTATCCTCTCGACCTGCTTGCCGATGTCGAGGACAAACTGCAGATAGAGTGTGCGCCGATGTCGTGGCCAATCGGCATGGGCAAACGTTTCAAAGGGGTCTATAACCTCTACCGCAAGGAGTTGCGCCTGTTCAGATCCGGCGAGGAGCGTCGCACCGAGGACGTTCAGGTGATCAAGGATCTCAATGACCGCCGACTCGACGAACTCCTTGGCAGCGCTGCTGATGAACTGCGCGAAGATATCGAGCTCCTCGAAGGCGCAGCCAACCCCTTCGAACTGTCGGAATATCTCAAGGGTAACCAGACCCCGGTGTTTTTTGGCAGCGCCATCAATAACTTTGGCGTAGAGGAGCTGCTCGATGCGCTGGTTGACCTGGCCCCGGCCCCCGGGCCGCGGCAGGCCCAGAACCGTATCGTAGCCCCCGAGGAAGAGGCTTTCTCCGGATTCGTCTTCAAGGTCCAGGCAAACATGGATCCGGCGCACCGCGACCGGATTGCTTTCCTGCGGATCTGTTCGGGGCGCTTCCAGCGCGGCATGAAAGTGCGTCACCATCGGATCGGCAAGGAAGTCAGCCTCTCCAAGGCGATCATTTTTATGGCCCAGGATCGGGCTAATGTCGAAGAAGCTTTCCCCGGCGATATCATCGGCCTGCACAATCATGGCACGATCAAGGTCGGTGACACCTTTACCGACAAGGAGCCGCTCAAGTTCACCGGAATACCCAGCTTCGCCGCCGAGCATTTCCGGCGGGTTCGGCTGAAGTCTCCTTTGAAAGCCAAACAGTTGGAAAAGGGGTTGAAACAGCTCTCCGAAGAGGGTGCCATCCAGGTTTTCCGGCCACTGATAAGTAACGATTACATTGTTGGCGCGGTCGGTGTCCTGCAGTTCGATGTGACTATGGAACGCCTTAAAGTGGAATACGGCGTCGATGCCATCTACGAAGGTGTCGATTACGCCACGGCCCGCTGGGTCGGCAGCTCCGACCCGAAAAAACTGGCTGAATTTGAAAAGAAGAACCAGGCAAACCTGGCGATGGATGCTGAAGACAACCTCAGTTATCTGGCGCCGAGTGAGTGGCGTCTTGGATACGTCATGGAACAGTGGCCAGGCATCGAATTTGCCAAGACCAGGGAACACGATTAGACGTCTGCCCTTGTCAGGTTGACAGCCGCATCAAGTTCAGTAAGATTTTATGAGCCTGCAGCCCTGGTTCTTGATTCTCGACGTGACACAGGCAGGTTGCCTTGTTTCTCCCGACGCTGTTGGGCTGGCCTTGTGAGCCAGCTTTTTTATTGTGCCAGGTCTCCGCTATGAGGTGTCGTTATGAAAACATTGGATTGGCGTACTGACCGCCTGAGGATCAAAACCCTGCTGCGGGCCGATCAGAGTGCGGGTGAAGTCTTCGTCCAGGGCTGGCTGCGAACCGTGCGTCGCAGTAAGGGGGTCAATTTTCTGGCTCTCAACGATGGCTCCTGTCTCGAAAGCCTGCAGGTTGTCGTCGGCGAGGACTCGCCGGCTTTTGCAACGTCAGACAGTCTCGGGACCGGTTGTTGTGTTGGTGTCCGGGGAACAGTTGTGGCGTCACCTGGAGAAGGGCAGGCCTGGGAGGTTCAGGCCGCAGAGATTATCGTCTACGGCCAGGCCGATGAGACTTTCCCCCTGCAGAAGAAGCGCCACGGTTTCGAGTTCCTGCGCTCAATTGCTCACCTGCGTCCCAGGACCAACGCCTTCGGCGCAGTGTTTCGGGTCCGCAGCCGGATCGCTCATGCCGTGCACACCTTCTTCCAGGAGCGGGGCTTCCTCTACATCCACTCGCCGATCATTACTGCCAACGACTGTGAGGGGGCCGGTGAGATGTTCCGGGTTACGACACTGAACCCGGAGAACCCACCGCAGGTTGACGGGCGTATTGCCTGGCACGAGGACTTCTTCGGAGCGAAGACCGGCCTGACGGTCAGCGGGCAGTTGCAGGGCGAGCTCTTTGCCACGGCGTTCACCGACATCTACACGTTCGGTCCGACCTTTCGTGCCGAGAATTCCAATACCAGTCGGCACGCTTCCGAGTTCTGGATGATAGAACCGGAAGTCGCCTTCGCCGATCTCGCCGTAAATTGCCAACTGGCCGAGGATTTCTTCCGTTTCATGGTCGAGTATGCCCTTGAGCATTGTCAGGAAGACCTGGCATTCTTTAACCAGTTTATCGACAAGGGGCTTCTGGAACGTCTCGAAAACGTCGTCAAGACACCCTTTCAGGCAATGAGCTATACCGAAGCCGTTGAGCGGTTGGAGAAAAGCGGTCAGAAGTTCGAGTTTCCGGTGGAATGGGGATGTGACCTGCAGTCCGAGCACGAGAGGTACCTGACCGAGCAGGTCGTCGGAGGGCCGTTGTTCGTCACCGATTACCCGGCCGGAATCAAGGCCTTTTACATGCGGCAGAATGATGACAACCGGACGGTTGCAGCAATGGATCTGCTGGTGCCGAAGGTTGGTGAGATCATCGGCGGCAGCCAGCGCGAAGAACGTCTCGACATCCTGCAACGCAAGATGCGGGCCTTCGACATCCTGCCTGAAAGCCTCGACTGGTACCTCGACACCCGGCGCTGGGGAAGTTGCCCGCACGCCGGTTTCGGTCTCGGCTTCGAACGTTTTCTGATGTACATCACTGGCATGGAGAATGTCCGCGATGTCATCCCTTTCCCACGTACGCCCGGAAATGCCCGTTTCTAAATGAATGAACCAGGGTCTTTTAAACGCTCTTAAGTAGATTGTCCCTGTTTGAAGTCCGTTGCGCCCGCAACGACATCAGCGTATGCACGACCAGGGTGCCAACAATCAGTGCTCCTGCAACCAGGGTTGTCGTATGCGGTACTTCCTTTAAAACCATCCAAACCCAGATAGGGCCGAGGATTGTTTCGACAAGCAGGATCAGGCTTACTTCAGGGGCGGGCAGGTAGCGTGGCCCAAGGGTGATCATGGTAAAGGAGACCGGCAGGACAACGCCGCCGAGCAATAACAGCAGCAGGATGTCCGGGCTGGCAATGTTCATTGGCTGAGCCCCTGCAGTCAGAGCGGCAGGAACAACCAGCAGGTTGCCGAGCAGGTTGGCCGGAATCATGTTGACGGATTTGCCGCTGCGGATCACGACCAAGTTGCTCCCCCACATGAATGTCGCTCCCAGGGCCAGAAGGTCGCCGAGCAGCAGTCCACTTGCCAGACTGCCGGAAAAAATCAACAAGATCCCGCCGAAACAGATGAATATTGCGATCCAGGTGTGCCGGGCGATCTTCTCGCGCAGGAATATCCGGCTGAGCAGGCTGCTGATCAACGGCGTGGCCGCGAGGATGATCAGGGTGTTGGCCGCGGCGGTCTGCTTGAGCGAGTTGACAAACATCAGGCTGCCCGACGAAACGATGATTGCAGAGAGGACGCCGGTCCGGCCGATATTGTGGAAGCTTTGCAGGAATTGACGGCGATATGTGACCGCCAGAAATACTGATTGTATGCAACCGGTCAGCAGGCAACGCCAGAACAGCAGAGTCCACACATCGCAACGGACCAGTCGTACCAGGAGGGCATCCGGGCTGAGGATCAGCACGGCGGCAAAGGTAATCAGCAGCCCCTTGGTATGTGTGGAAAGGTTCATAGCGGCGATAGATGACACAGGAAAGTGGTAAAGGCAAGCGGGTTTTCAGTTTGACACTGTTTCAGGCATAATGTAGAAACGTCAGATGACCAACCGGTGCACGGTTGCCTGGTTCGGCCTTGGTTCTGGAATTGTAATGCAAATTTTTTTCTGACTTGAAAGGATACACAGAGTGCCTTTGTCGACGGTAGGTAAGATAGGTTTCATAGGCGGCGGGAATATGGCCGAGGCCTTTATCAAGGGCCTTCTGAACGGCGGTTTCCCCGCTGAGGATATTCACTTTTTTGAACCAAATGAACAGCGTCGTCAACTGATGGTGGATCGTTACGGGATCTCCTGCGCGGAGAACAATGCGGCGCTGGTCGAGATCAGTAATATCGTTGTTCTGGCGACCAAGCCCCAGATTCTGGACAAGGTCCTGAAAGAGGTGAACGGGGCATTTGACGATAACAAGCTGTTGGTTTCGATTCTTGCCGGAATTACCACAACAACACTTGAAGCAGGTCTTGGCGGCCAGGCTCGTGTGGTACGCGCCATGCCGAATACCCCGGCACTGGCCGGGCGGGGTGCCGCTGCGCTTTGCCCCGGCTTGAACATCAACCAGGAAGATCGCCGGGTCGCCCAGCACCTTTTTGAGACCGTAGGCATCGCTCTCTGGGTGGAAGAAGGACAGATGGATGCCGTCACCGGACTCTCAGGCTCCGGTCCTGCTTTCGTCTACACATTCATTGAGGCGTTAACCGCCGGCGGTGTCCAGGAAGGCCTGCGGCTGGACATCGCGCACGCTCTCGCCGTGCAGACCGTAGTCGGTGCGGCACACCTGGTCCAGGCGACCGGTGAACACCCTGCCTTGTTGCGTGAAAAAGTCTGCAGTCCGGCCGGAACCACGATCAGCGCCATTCGCGTCCTTGAAGAACGGGGGCTGCGTGCCACCATGATGGAGGCGGTTGGCGCCGCTACGAAACGTTCGCGTCAGCTAGGTGAGGAGAATAAATAAAGCTTCTAGCCGGCCGTTAGCTGATGGATGGACTATGCCGAGGAGAATGCAATGCTGCCATATCGAAGGATAACCATGGTTATTGTTGTGTCGTTGCTTTGCAACGTCACTGCTGCATGGGCTGAGACCCGTTACATCTCTGATCAACTGGTTGTGTCTCTAAGGGAACAGCCACTAGATGGTTCTGAAACGATTGTCTACCTCAAGACCGATACTCCGGTAGAAGTTCTCGAAGTCGGAGAGCAATACATACAGGTGAAAACGAAAAACGGCGAGATCGGATATATCCAGAAGAGCTACCTGACAGAGAAGACACCCAAGGCGACAGTTATCAGTCGCCTGACCCGGGAAAATGAAGGCTTGAAAGAGCGCGTTCAGGAATTGGAAAAGCAATACCGCGAAGCTTTCTCCAAAGGGGATGAGGCCCAAAAAAAGGTTTTATCTGAGTTGGAAGATGCACGTCTCCAGATCGCTGAGCTGGATAAAGCTCTGCTTAAGTCGGAGACGGAACTGGCAGAGCGTACCCAGGCATATGAAGCATTAAAGAAGAATTCTGAAAATATTATCGACATTACAGCGGAACGTGACCGGCTCCGGCTTAGTCACGGGGAATTAACAACTGCGGTCACCAGTTTGGATGAAGAGAGAAAAGAGCTGCTGAAAAAAGAAACCATCCAATGGTTTCTTACCGGGGCGGGGGTGCTGTTTCTGGGTTGGGTGATCGGCAAGTTTTCCAGGTCACGGCGCAAAAGTTCCCTCTATTGATAAAAACGACTTTCTCTCGGTACATGATTGATAAACAAAGAAGCCCCCAATCAAATGATTTGGGGCTTTCATATTACTGACAAATCTGCACGCATTGCGATTTTTTACCGGGCATGTGGTGTTTCTAAGAAGCTTAGGGCAACAGTTGTGAATCTGTTGCCCGTGTTTTTTTTGAAAGACAGAACCGGCGGGTCGTCTCGCCCGACGCCATACTTATTGTCCGGCAACAAAAGTATGCAAAGTGCCTTCTCCCTGCGGAAGGCCTTTCCTCTGCGGGATTTCTGTCGCATCAACAAACAATGCTCAAAAAGTCTGCCCGTTGCAGGGGGCCTTCCAAAAGGCGCATTTACAGGCAGAAAAACGAAAAGAAAACAATCTTGAAGCCTACTCATCTGTAAAAGTTCTCAAGAGCCTCGGGGCCTGCGGGGTAATTCCGTATTGCATATCTTATGCAAATATGCATAAGATATGCAGTCTTGAGTTAATATGCATAGGGGAGACTGTGAAAAGTATGCAATATCTGGTTGACGACTTGGATTCGCTGGCTCCGACTTTTCTCAAAGCACTATCCGTGCCTCTGCTGGCCTGTGATGTCCAGGGGCGAATTGTTTACACCAATCCGGCCGCAGAGATTCAATTGAACGCCGAGGTCGGTGTCATGCTGGCCGAACCCCTACCGAAATTGGCAGAAGCCGTCGGTAGCTTCAGTCGTAGTGCCAGGCCGTCGCCGCCCATGACCATCACTCGCGGTACGGGGGCGCCTTATCTGGCCCTGCTCAGCACGGTAAAATCTGCCGAGGGGCAAACCCTGACCCTATGCCTCCTGCCACCGGCGCCATCACCACCGGAATCCGACCAGCGAATGCAGGACTTCGAAGCTTTAACCCTGGAACTGCACGCGATCATCGATTCTTCGTCTGACGGGCTGTTTGTCTGCGATGCTGGGGCCAATGTCATCCGGGTGAATCCAGCTTCCGAGAGGATCCATCAGCGGCCTGCGGCCGAAATGGTTGGGCGGAATATGCGTGATCTCATCGAAGAAGGGTTTATTGACAGGTCCGCTGCCCTGGACGCCAGCATAGAGAAAAAAAGCGTCAGCCAGCTGCAGAACCTGCCGGGGGGCGGCAAACTGATTTCAGTCGCGACCCCGGTTTTCGATCACAGCGGCGAACTGATCCGTGTGGTCGTCAGCGAGCGTGACATCAGTGAAATAGATCAGCTGCAAAGAGAGTTGGAGAACCAGGAGGCGATCAAGGACCAGTTCCGCCATCAGATGCTCGAGATGCAGCAGGCCGAGCTGGAGTCGCGGCGGATTATTGCCCGGAGCCAGAATATGATCAAGGCTTTGCGCCAGGCGACCAAGGTCGCGTCTGCTGATTCGTCGGTGTTGATCCTCGGCGAATCAGGCGTCGGCAAGGGTGTTGTTGCCGATATGATTCACCATAATTCGAGACGTTCTGGCCATCCCCTGATCAAGATCAACTGTGGTGCGATTCCTGAATCGCTGATTGAGGCAGAGCTGTTCGGCTATGAAAAAGGCGCCTTCACCGGGGCCAGCCCGGGCGGCAAGCCGGGGCAGTTTGAGCTTGCCAACGAAGGCGTCCTGTTTCTCGACGAGGTTGCCGAACTGCCGTTGTCGGCGCAGGTCAAATTGCTGCGTTTCCTTGAGGATGGCCAGATCACGCGCCTTGGCAGCACAGAACAGCGCAAGGTTGACGTGCGCGTCCTGGCCGCAACGCATCGTGATCTGGAGGAGATGGTGGAGCAAGGGACTTTCCGGCTTGATCTTTACTATCGGCTCAACGTTATCCCGATTCATGTCCCTGCAGTCCGCGAGCGCAGGGATTGTCTGGTCCCCCTTATCCGGTACTACATCGATCATTTCGCAGCGATCAACAAAACTCCGAAACGTCTGACTCGTGCCACAATTGATGCCCTGGCCGGTTACAGCTATCCCGGCAATGTCCGTGAGTTGATGAATATCTGCGAACGCCTGGTTGTCATGTCAGAAACCGAGCTTATCGATGTCGCTGACCTGCCCGCTCAGATCATCGGTTCATCACAATCCGGTATGCCGGATGATCTTGAATGGCCGGAGTCAGTTTCGTTACAGGAAGCGTTGGAAACGGTTGAGCGCAACCTGCTGATTCGGGCGAGGGACAGATATCGGAACCAGGCCGGAATCGCTGAGGCGTTAGGGGTCAATCAATCAACGATTGCACGAAAGCTTAAGCGATACAACCTGACTTAGCATGATAAAAAGGTTTTTTATCCTTTTATTACAGATAGATAGAGTTTTTATGCATAGTCGCATAAAAACTGTGAGTAAGATGAGGTTTATTCTGCTATGCAAATAAAATTTGTCAGTCTGGTTGCGATAAGTTAATCCAAAAATGGTGTTGAACGCCGGCATTACATATTGCTTAACTTGCTAATATATGGAGTTAATTCTAACCGCAACCCTCGGTCAAAATACTTTCCGTAGCCTCTCCTCTTGATTTTGTAACACTGTTTGGCACCGCTCTTGCTATTATACTGGCTACGCTATCCGATTGCTGTCCCACTCAAAAGATATCGCATGGACACAGTTGCAATGACAAGGTTACGTGTAACAATGTGTTGACAATGCAGTGTGTTAATTCCGTTAACCCAATCGAAAAAAGGAGATGAGTATGTTGAAGAAATGTTTTGTCGTCATGGTTTCCTTGTGTCTGGCCGCAGTGCTGGCCGCAGGATCGGGGTTCGCCGCCGATGAAGTCAAAGTTGGCATCATGATCCCCACCACCGGTGGTACCGCAACCGATGGCAAGGATATGGAGAGTGCTATTAAGCTGGCCGTTGACGAAATCAACGCAGCTGGAGGCCTGCTTGGTAAAACGATCGTCACCACCACCGGTGATGATGCCTGTGACCCGCAGCAGGCTGTTGCTGCTGCCAGCAAGCTGATTTCCGAAGGTGTCGTCGGCGTTGTCGGCGGTTACTGCTCCAGCGCAACCCTGCCGACTCTCGCTCTATACGGCGAAGCCAAGGTTCCTTTCGTGATCACCGCGTCCAACTCCACGGCCCTGGTCGGCGCCAACCCCGGCATCGGCTTCATGATCAACTCAACTGGTGATGCACAGGCTGACACCGCTGTTGGCCTCTTCGAGTCCCTCGGCGTAAAGAGTATCGCTGTTATCCACATGGGTGAAGCTTACTCCGAAGACCTCGCCAAGATTTCCAGGGCCAAGTGGGAAGAAAAAGGCAACCAGGTTGTTGCATACGAAGTGGTCAACAAGGGTGAGCAGGACTTCTCCTCCCTCGTTACAACCCTCAAGTCGAAGAACCCCGATGCGATCTTCTGGACGGCCTACTACGCAGAAGGCGCGCTGCTGATCAAGCAGCTTCGCCAGGCCGGCTACCGTGGTACAATTGCCATCGGTGACGGCTCCAACTCGCCGAAGCTGATTGAGATTGCCGGTCGTGCTGCTGAAGGCGTCTACTGCTTCTCCAACCCGATTGTCGATTACCTGCCAGCCGCCAAGGATTTTGCCGCAAACTTCACGAAGAAGTACGGCGTCGCGCCTGGGCCTTACTCTACTCTCTCCTATGATGGCATGATGCTTTACGCGGATGCTGTCAAGCGCGCCGGGTCTTTTGACAAGGCTGCAGTCGCCAAGGCTCTGAAAGCTACCGACAACTACGAAGGGATCGCTGGTCCGATCTCCTTCACTGACAAGCTGACACTGGCTCGCAGTAACTTCGTCGTCCTCAAGGTCGACGGCCAGAAGTGGCAGCTTAACAAATAAGCTAACTCTTTATCGATCGTAACACCCCTGCTGCGGCAAATGCCGCAGCAGGGTGCCGTACCCTGTTTGTTCATGCGCCTGGATACCTTCCTACAACCATAACCGTGTTGCGTATTTTACCGGGCCGTCGTTTAAATCTTTCGCTGTCCGCGACGGCCAAATGTGGCTCAGTACGAACGATGAGTCCTAAGAAGGGATAAGAGTAGTGTCAACACTGGATATTTTCTTTCAGCAACTAGTGAACGGTTTGATCCTCGGATCTTTCTACAGCCTGGTCGCATTGGGCTATTCGATGGTCTACGGAATAATCAAACTGCTCAATTTTGCCCATGGTGATGTCTACATGGTCGGATCCTTTGTCGGGCTGATTCTGCTGGGCCTGCTGAGTCCTTTCCTGGGCGCCGGCTGGGCCGGTATTCTGGTCGCCATGGTTATCAGTATGATCCTGGTGGGCCTGCTCGGCGTGTTGATCCAGCGCGTGGCGTATGTGCCAATGTTGAGTGCCCCGCGGCTGTCGATACTGATCACCGCTCTGGCCGTCTCCATGGTGCTTTATAACTTCGTCATGGCATCGACGAGTGGTGAGTACAAGGCCTTTCCCGTCGATCTTGGCTACGAAGGCGTCGAATTCGGCAACGTCTTTATCACGTACACGCAAATTATCCTTGTCTCTTCGACTGCCATTTTGATGACGGTACTACATTTCTTTATCAGCAGGACCATGCTCGGCAAGGCGATGCGGGCGATCGCCATTGACCAGGACGCCTGCCGCCTGATGGGCATCAATGTCACCAGCATCATAGCCTTGACCTTTTTCGTCGGTTCCGCACTGGCCTGTGCGGCGGGTGTCATGGCCGGCGTCTATTACGGCAGTATCCATTTCTTCATGGGTTTCCTGATCGGACTGAAAGCTTTTACCGCTGCTGTTATCGGCGGGATCGGCAGCATCCCTGGCGCGGTTCTCGGTGGACTGATCCTCGGTCTGCTGGAAGCGTTTGGCACCCAGTTACCCTTCATCGGTTCTGAATGGAAAGATGTGTTCGCCTTCGGAATCCTGATCCTCCTGCTTCTTTTCAAACCGACCGGTCTGCTGGGCAAGACCGAGATTGAGAGGATGTAGCCGTGCTGGAAAAGAACAAGAAAAAAATGACCCAGGTCTACGCGTTTCTGGCCTTTATTGTGATCGCCATGCCGATAGTGGCCAATAACTATGTAATGAACACTTTTTCAGATGTGTTCTTCTACGTTGTTGTCTGCCTGGGCTTGAATATAGTCGTCGGCTATGCGGGCCTGCTTGATCTCGGTTACGCGGCCTTTTTTGCGGTCGGAGCCTATACCACGGCAATACTGACTTCTAACTTCGGCATGAACTTCTGGTTGACCATCCCGTTCGCGATACTTTTCTCGGCAGTGTCAGGTGTGATCATCGGTGGACCAACGTTGCGACTCAGGAGTGACTACCTGGCAATCGTGACGCTAGGTTTCGGTGAGATCGTCCGGATTACGGCGAGAAACCTGAAAATTACCGGCGGGTCCGGCGGCATCTTCGGTATTGAGAGACCATCTTTCTTCGGCATCGAAATGAACGGCAACATTCACTACTACTATGCCTTCCTCGTCCTGGCTTTTCTGGCGATCTTTATCAGCTATCGATTGCAGTATTCTCGACTAGGCAGGGCCTGGCAATATGTTCGTGAAGATGAGGATGCTGCCGAGGCCATGGGTATTAACCGGGTCCGGGTCAAGCTGGCCGCTTACGTCATCGGTGCTGTCTTTGGTGGCGTTGCCGGGAGTTTCTTTGCCGTCAAGATGACGGCCATCTCTCCCGAGACATTCATGTTCACCCAATCGATCCTGATCCTGCTTGGCGTGGTTATCGGCGGTATGGGCAAAATTCCGGGTGTCATCTGCGGGGCATTTTTCCTGGTCCTCTTCCCGGAGATTTTCCGTTTCATAGGCGACATGCGCCTGCTGGCGTTTGCCCTCATTATGCTGATACTGATGCTGAAGCGTCCGCAAGGCATCTGGCCCGAGCGGCTTGGCTAGAGATTCATCAAGAGTGTAACAGGAGAGAAGTGATGTCCCTTCTGGAAGTTAAGGATATTGTATTGCAGTTTGGCGGCCTCAAGGTCATCGATTCGATGAACATGACAATTGAGGAAGGCTCGATCATGAGTCTGATCGGTCCGAACGGCGCCGGGAAAACATCGATATTCAATTCGATTACTGGCTTCTACCAGCCCAATTCCGGCGCTATCAACTTTCGCGGCAAGTCGATCATGCGCAAGAAGCCGCATACGATCACCCAGGCAGGTATGGCCAGAACTTTCCAGAACCTGAGACTGTTCAAGAACATGTCGGTGATCGACAATGTTAAAGCCGGTATGCATTGCCGCTCCCATGTCGGTTTTTTCGGCTCGGTTCTGCGTTCGCCAGGGCAGCGAAAAGAAGAGCGGGAAATCACCGAGCACTGCGAAAAGTGCCTTGATTTCGTCGGCATTCTGAAGCAGAAAAATCGCAATGCGTCAAACCTTGCCTACGGTGACCAGAGGCGTGTCGAATGGGCTCGCGCCCTGGCCACAAAACCAAAGTTCCTGCTGTTGGATGAGCCGGCCGCGGGTCTCAATTACGATGAAAAACAGCAGTTGATTCAACTCATCAGACGGATTCGCGATGAGCTTGGAATCACTGTACTGCTGATCGAACATGATATGGGCCTGGTCATGAAGGTCTCAGAATATATTTACGTCATCGACTATGGCCAGAATATCGCGCAGGGCCTTCCGGAAGAAGTGAAGAATGATCCGAAGGTGATCGAGGCTTATCTCGGAAAGGAAGACGACTAGAAATGTCAGACGTAGTCCTGAAAATAACAGACCTGAACGCTCATTACGGCCATATTCATGCTTTGCGCGGGATCAGCCTGGAAGTCAAGTCCGGTCAGATAGTCACCTTGCTCGGCGCCAACGGTGCTGGCAAGAGTACCACCATGAAGTGCATTTCCGGACTGCTCAAACCGACTGGCGGCAAGATCGAATTCATGGGCGAAAACATCTTTGGCAAACCCGCTCACGATATTGTCAAACGCGGTCTGATCCACGTCCCGGAAGGGCGGCGGATTTTCAAGGGGATGACGATTCAAGAGAACCTCGAGCTGGGCTCATTCACCCTCAAGGACGATGCCGAGCGTAAAAAGCGCATGGATCATGTTTACGAGCTCTTCCCGGTCCTCGGCGAAAGACGTCACCGCGACGCGGGCCTTTTGTCCGGTGGCGAGCAGCAGATGCTGGCGATGGGCCGTGCCCTGATGATCGGGCAGAAGCTGGTGCTGCTCGATGAGCCGTCGATGGGGTTGGCCCCTTTCCTGGTCAAGGACATTATGAAGGTTGTCAAAAGACTCAATGAAGAGGGGATCACTATCCTTTTGGTGGAGCAGAACGCCAAGATGGCCTTGGGGGTCGCCGACTACGGCTATGTCGTCGAGACCGGTGAGATTGTCATGCACGATGAAGCCGAAGTGCTCAAAAATGACGAGCGGATTATCAACGCATATCTCGGTGAGTAAAGTTCTATGACCTGATTTTGCCATAATCTGGAAAGAGACAAAATGATGGATTTTGCGGATAAGGTTGTCCTGGTCACAGGGGCCGCATCAGGCATGGGGGCTGCGACGGCAAGAGAATTCAGCACTGCCGGTGCCAGGGTTCTGGTTGTCGATCGCAATGCTGAACTGGCCGTACAGGTCGCCTCGGATATCTCTGCCGACCCGCCTCTGGTCGGTGATGTCAGCGACTCGTCGTTCTGTCAACAGGCCGTCGCCACGGCCGTGGAACGTTACGGTCGCCTCGACATCCTGGTGAACGCCGCCGGTATCATCGTACGTGCCGATGGCCCTGGCACAACGGACGAACAATGGCAGCGGATCATGAACGTCAACGTCAACGGGGTCTTCTACATGAGCCGTGCCGCAGTGGCCGTCATGAAGGAACAAGGCCGCGGGGCAATCGTCAACTTCGGTTCGATCTGGGGTGAAGTCGGTGCCGCAGGTGTGATGGCCTATTGTGCTTCTAAAGGTGCCGTGCACCAGATTACCCGGGCCATGGCCCTCGACCACGTCAAAGATGGCATTCGGATCAACGCGGTCTGCCCCGGAGAGGTCAACACGCCGATGCTGACTTCGGAACGCTCTGCTCCGGTGACTGCGGAGATGATGCAGGCCCTCGCTGACAGTGTGCCGATGGGACGTCTTGCCGCGCCGGTTGAGATCGCCCGGGTTGTGCTTTTTCTCTCCTCCGATGCCGCCAGCTACATGACCGGTGCAATGGTCAACGTCGATGCTGGTTTCACAGCAAGGTAGGCGCTCTATGGAATACCGCCTGCTCGGCAGAACCGGCGTTAAGGTCGCCCCACTGTGTCTTGGTTCTGACAACTTCGCAAACCCCACCCCTGAAGCAGAATCGATTGCGATGATCGAACGCGCGATTGACGCAGGTATCAACCTGATCGATACCAGTAACAGCTATGCGAAGGGTGAAAGTGAACGCATCATCGGTCGGGCGCTGGCTGCCAGCGGTCGTCGTGACCAGGTCCTGGTGGCCACCAAGGCCCACTACCCGACCGGTCCCGGGCCGAATGATTGCGGCAATTCCCGTCTGCACCTGATGAAGGCCTGTGAAGAGTCTCTGAAGCGCCTGCAAGTTGATTGCATCGATCTGTTTCAGCTGCATCGACCTTCCTTCGAGCTGCCGATAGAGGAAACAATGTGCGCGTTGACCGACCTGGTACGTCAGGGCAAGGTACGCTATGTCGGTTGTTCGACCACCCCGGCGTGGAAGGCGATGGAATCGATCATGGCCAGCGAGCTGAAGGGCTACGTACGTTTTGTCTCGGAACAGCCGCCCTACAACTTGCTGGACCGGCGGATAGAGAACGAAATGGTTCCCTTTTGCCAGGAGTACCAGCTTGGCATCTTCCCCTGGTCGCCGCTCGCCATGGGTATCCTGGCCGGGCGCTACGCCGACGCTGACAAGACCCCGAAAGCCTCCAGGGCGGCACTGCGTGGTGGAATCTATGCGGAACGGGTCACTGCGCGGGGCATCGAGGTCGGCAGCCGGTTTGTACAGCTGGCCAAAGATCGTGGCATCTCCCCGGCTCAGCTGGCGGTTCTCTGGGTCAAAGACCAGCCCGGCATCACCGCGCCGCTGATCGGGCCGCGCACGCTGGAGCAGCTGGAACATTTTCTGCCGGTTATGGAGATGCAGCTCGACGATCAGACCCGTGCAGCGTGTGACACGCTGGTCCCGCCGGGCAGCGCCGTCGCCGATTTCCATAATTCTGCGCCATGGATGAAGATGCAGGTTCTTTGACCTGCGTTGTCTCCTGACTGACCTACCCGAGCTAAAAGGCTCTTTGAACGGCTTTATCTAAGGAGCCGATTTGTCACCACCTGGCAGGAAAACTGCCGTGACCTGAATAACCCTCCTCGTGGAGTGTTTTGAATATGAGCAATCTTCATCCCAGTATTTTCAACGACGTTATCGGGCCAGTGATGAGAGGTCCGTCCAGTTCACACTGTGCTGCCGCTCTGCGTATCGGTCTGATTGCCAGGGCACTGATGCAGGGTGTGATCGATGACGTGCTGGTCGAATGTGACGCGCAAGGCTCGCTGGCCCTGACATTTGACAACCAGGGCAGCGACATCGGCCTTTGGGGTGGTCTCCTGGGTTGGGACGCGACCAATGATCGACTCGCCCAATCCGAGCAGGCCCTGCACGCTGCAGGGGTGACCACCGAGGTGCGTATCGGGGACTTCGGTGACATCCACCCGAACACCTACCGATTGACTCTGAAAAACAGTAGGGAAAAGCACAAACTTGTAGCGATCTCCACCGGTGGTGGCATGATCGAAGTCATATCGATTGATGATGTCCCGATCACAATCCTTGGCGACCAGCATGAGACCCTGATCTTTGTCGGTCAAGCGGGGTTGGGTGTGCTGACCCTGCTTGAGAGACATCTGGCTGATGAAAAAATAAAGCTCAACAGTCACGCAGGAGTCACGATCGTACAGGTCAGAGGCAAGGTCGACATCGAAGAGCTGCTGGCTCCAATGAAAGGGCAGGCCGGACAGCTGGTGATCAGAACGATCGAGCCTGTGATGCCGGTGCTTGCCATGGAGCAGGAGCTGCTGCCATTCCTGACTTGCCAGGAAATGCTGGAATATAACGCGCAAGCTTCCCTGACGCTTTGGCAACTGGCGGTAAAGTACGAGAGTGCCCGTGGCGGGATGGCGGAAGACGAGGTCTTCGAAAGGATGCGTCAGATCGCCGGGGTTATGCGCCGGGCGATCGATGCAGGACTTGCCGGGACGGAATATGATGATCGCATTCTCGGTTGGCAGTCCGGCAAATACAAGGAGTTGATGGAGCAGGGACGGCTGCTTGATGCGGGTGTCCTGAATGCCATTCTTTTGGCCGTGACGGCCACCATGGAATGCAAAAGTTCCATGGGCCTGGTGGTTGCGGCTCCCACCGCTGGTTCGTGCGGAGTTTTGCCGGGGACCTGCGTGGCCGCCGCAGAGTTTCTCGGGCTTGATGAAGACGCAGCGGTAAAAGCCCTGCTGGCGGCAGGGATAATCGGTGTTTTCATTGCCAGGGGAGCCACCTTCTCAGCTGAAATAGGCGGCTGCCAGGCTGAGTGTGGCTCTGCGTCCGGTATGTCTGCGGCAGGCCTGGTGACTCTGGCCGGAGGCAGCCTGGAACAGGCCGTTGCCGCGGCTTCCATGGCTTTGCAGTCCAGTCTCGGGATGATTTGCGATCCGATCGCCAACCGGGTTGAGGCTCCCTGTCTGGGCAAGAACGCTATGGCAGCCGCCAATGCTCTCTCCGCGGCGAATATGGCGCTGGCGGGATTTGACCATCTGATCCCCTTTGACGAGGTCCTGGCTGCCATGGACCAGGTGGGCAGGAGTCTGCCCCACGCATTGCGTTGTACGGGTCTGGGAGGCCTGTCTCTGACCAAAACTTCCCGGGCCATTGAGGAGAGGTTGAAGCAAGCCAGAAAATAGCAAGAGATGCTTTATCGCAAAGGCATCCTGCTGTCAGGATTGTTTTTTAGATGGTTTCAGCGTTCTCTGCGCCCTTTGCGCCTTTGCGTTAAATGTTCTAGTCCTTCGTTTAAGGAGAGAGAAAATGAAAATAAGAATGCTTGCCGCGGCCGATGTCAAGGCCGCTTTGCCGATGCCGAAAGCGATAGAGGCGATGAAGCAGGCCTATGTGCAGTTTTCCACCGGACGGGCAACGGTTCCCCTGCGGACACATGTGCCGACGGAGAAGGGCGTGAGCCTGCTGATGCCTGCTTACCTGCATGACAGCCGTAGCCTCGGCGTCAAGATTATTTCCATCTACGAAGACAATCCGAAACATGGCCTGCCGACGATCTCTGCCACGGTCATGGTACTGGACCCAGAGACCGGTTTCCCTCTGGCCCTGATGGACGGTGGTAGCCTGACGGCGATTCGCACCGGTGCCGGTGGTGGCGCTGCGGCCGATGTCCTGGCTCGCAAGGATGCCAGGAGCGTCGCCCTGTTTGGTGCCGGGGTGCAGGCGCGCACGCAGCTGCAGGCGGTGCTCGCGGTTCGTGAGATTGCCGAAGTCAGCATCATCGATCCGTTCCCGGAGGCTGTGCAGCGCCTGGCCGATGAGGTTGCGACCTGGCCGAATGCCCCGCAGGTTATGCTTGGCCGAACCCCGGGCGAAGCCGTGCAGATCGCTGACATTGTCCTGACGGCAACCACCTCGCCAGTACCTCTTTTTAATGGCAATGACCTAAAACCGGGCACGCATATTACCGGAATCGGCACCTTTACCCCGGACAAGCGTGAGATTGATGAGGTCGCGGTGGGGCGCGCCAGGATAGTTGTTGATTCCTGCGAGGCCTGCCTGGAAGAGGCCGGTGATATCATTATCCCGAATGCTCCAATCGACGCGGAACTGGGCGAGATTCTCAACGGCGACAAGCCGGGGCGTGAAAACGATGAGCAGATTACCTTCTTCAAGTCGGTCGGAATTGCCGTTCAGGACACCATTGCCGCTGCGCTGGTCTACGCCGCCGCCAAAGAGCTGGACCTTGGCACTGAATTTGATTTCTCCTGAGATGATTCTGTTGTTATTGCTCCTGGAGTGTTTGACATGAAGAACTGGAGAGCGCCAGATGACTGGCGGAAAATAACCACGATCGATGCACACACGGCAGGCGAGCCTTTCCGCGTGGTCACCTCCGGCTTCCCGTCGCTGGATGGCGACACAATTCTGGCGAAGCGGCGTTTTGTCAAGGAAAAGTACGATCACCTGCGTACCGCCCTGATGTTGGAGCCTCGTGGCCACGCCGACATGTACGGTTGCCTTCTCACGCCACCGGTTACCGAAGAAGCCGACTTCGGTGTCCTGTTTATGCACAACGAAGGTTTCAGCACCATGTGCGGACATGGCATCATTGCCATGACCACGGTTGCCCTCGAGTGTGGCATGGTCGCCATGCAGTCTCCGCAGACGATCTTGCATATCGATACGCCTGCCGGACTGGTGACAGCCTGTGCGCATATTGAAGCAGATCGTGTACGGAGCGTCTCGTTTCGGAATGTCCCCTCTTTCGTCATCGACCTTGACCAGGTCGTCGAAGTGCCGGGCCTCGGCCTTGTTCGCTACGACCTGGCTTTCGGCGGAGGCTTTTATGCTTACGTCAACGCTGCTGAAGTCGGTCTAAAGGTCTCCCCGGAGAACCTGCATAGCCTGATCGACAAAGGGATGGCGATCAAGCGTGCGGTTATGGCCAGCCGGGAAATCCCGCATCCTTTCGAGGAGGACCTGAGCTTCCTCTATGGAACGATCTTTATCGATGAACCGCAAGGGGAGGGCGCTCATTCCCGGAATGTCTGCATCTTCGCCGAGGGCGAGGTCGATCGCAGCCCGACCGGAACCGGGGTCAGCGGCCGCTTGGCGATTCATCGCGCACGTGGTGAGATCGGTGTCGGCGATGCAATCACCATAGAGAGCATTATCGGCAGTTGTTTTCGCTGCAAGGTGGTCGGGGAGACGACGTTCGGCCCACACCGGGCGATCATCCCCGAGGTCGAAGGCAGTGCCTATATAACCGGTCGCCATGAATTTCTGCTTGATCCGAGCGATCCCTTGAGAAATGGTTTCGTGATGCGTTAGCCGGCAAGGTTTGCGAGGGGACAGTGAATGGCGCGGGAAAAGCTTCGGTCTGAAAATAAAACCCTGGAACTGGAACACCTGACCCGGGAGCTGGACGCGATCATCGAGTCATCCTCGGATGGCTTGTTTGTTTGTGACGGTTCCGGACGCATCATCCATATGAACCCTGCGTCGGCGCGGATCAACCGCGCTCCTGCCGAGAAAGTGATCGGCCGAGATTACCTGGATGTGGCCCGGGAAGGTTATGTCATCTTGCCTTCTGCCGCCCTTGAAGCGATCAAGAAACGCGAAGTCGTCAGCCTGCTGCAGGAAAGCCGCTATGGATTGAAATTGATTTCCACGGCAACGCCGGTTTTCGATGATCAGGGCAACATCATCCGCGTCGTCGTCAGCGAGCGTGATATCACCGAGATGGACCGCCTGCAAAGAAAACTTGAAGAGCAGCAGGCGATCGGCGATCAATTCCGTCACCAGGTTCTTGAGCTGCGGCAGGAATACCTTGATGAACATCCTGTGGTCGCCAGAAGCCCAGGCATGATCAAGGCGTTAAACCAGGCTCTCAAACTTAGCGAGGTTGATTCAACGGTCCTGCTGCTCGGTGAGTCCGGAGTCGGCAAGAGCCTGTTTGCCGACCTGATTCACAGCCATTCACGTCGATCGGACAATCTTCTGATCAAGATCAATTGCGGTGCCATCCCGGAGACCTTGATCGAGGCCGAACTGTTTGGCTATGAGCGGGGGGCATTCACCGGGGCGGTCACCAGTAAGCCTGGGCAGTTGGAGCTGGCCGATGGCGGCACCCTGTTCCTTGATGAGGTCGCTGAACTACCTCTTGCATCGCAAGTCAAACTGTTGCGTTTTATGGAGGATGGCCAGGTCACACGCCTGGGAGGAACGGTCAGCAGAAAGGTGGATGTACGAATCATTGCCGCCACCAACCGCGATCTCGAAAAACGGGTAGAAAAACAGCTGTTTCGACTGGACTTGTACTACCGCCTCAGCGTTATCCCGCTGACGATCCCGGCCCTGCGTGATCGCAAGGAATGTCTCCTGCCGCTGATCCGGTCTTTTATCGACCGTTTTGCCGAACGCTCGTCAAAACCGAAGCGTCTGACCCGGTCCGCTATTGACCGCCTGGCGAGCTACCCTTTCCCGGGCAATGTCCGTGAGCTCATGAATATCTGTGAGCGGCTGGTGGTGATGACGGACACCGAGATGATCGATGTCAGCGACCTGCCGCGAGCGGTTGTTATAGGCAGTGATGACGAGTTTTCCGCGGCAACGGTGCGTTGGCCGGAAGTCATGTCGATGGCACAGATCCTGGAAAGCGTCGAGCGTGCTGTGTTGGTCGAAGCCAGCAGGGTTTGTCGCAGCCAGCAGGAGATTGCTGCAGCGCTTGACATGAGCCAGCCCACAGTTGCCCGTAAACTGCAGAAGTACGGTATCGCCATCGGTTACAAATAGTGAAGCATTTTGAGTGAGAGGACGCAGCCATGGAGGAGATTTCCTGGGACGAGTTCGCGATTGTTGAGTTGCGAGTCGGCACTATCGTCGAGGTCGAAGATTTTGTCGAGGCGCGCAAACCCGCCTACAAGGTCAAGGCCGATTTCGGGCCTGAGATCGGTGTCCGCAGGGCGAGTGCCCAGATAACAGTGCATTATTCAAAACAGGACCTGCTTGGCAGGCAGATTGTCGGTGTCGTTAATTTCCCGCCAAAACAGATCGGGCCGATGCGTTCCGAGTTTCTCCTCACCGGGTTTTATCGTAATGACAAATCCGTTGTGATCGCCATCCCGGAGCGCGAAGTACCGAACGGGGCCAAGCTCGGTTAGCCGGTAAACCTTCGAGTGCTCAATAGGGGCACCTGTAACCGGGGTGGCCCTGTGCTTGTTCAGACAGGTCAACAATGAACCATCAGGACGCTGGCACAAAACAGATCTCGCCGATCCTCTGGCTGGTTGCCGGAGGCGTCTGTATCAGCTTTTCGCCGATTTTCATCAAGCTGGCCGATGTCTCTCCCGATATCGCCGGTTTTTACCGGCTGACCTTTTCCGGCTTGTCTCTGCTCGCGGTGCTGTGCCTGCGCGGTGACATGCAGCGCTTACCGCGCGGGCCGGTGCTGCTGCTGGTGGCGAGCGGGTGCTTCCTGGCGGTCGATTTCATGTGCTGGCATCGCAGCATTCATCTCGTCGGTCCAGGGTTTTCAACTCTTCTCGGGAACTTCCAGGTTTTTTTTACCGCTCTCTTTGCATGGCTGCTGTTCCGGGAAAAAGTCACGCGGATGTTTGTCGTCGCCGTCCTGATGGCGTTGTGCGGATTGGCCTTCATAACCGGGCTGGACTGGACGGTGCTGTCTGCCGGGGTCAGGTCCGGAATCGTCTTTGGTCTCCTCTCTGCTGTCGGTTATTCCGCATACCTTTTGTTCCTGAAGGAATCAATGAAGGGTAACCTGGCCAGCGGCATGAATGTCATGCTCGTCGTCTCGATTTCCGGTGCCATCGTGCTTGGTGTGGTTGGTCTGGCCACTGGCGCATCGTTTGCGATTCCGGATGGCAGATCATTGCTGGCCCTGCTTGGGGTGGGCGTGCTGAGTACGACGGTCGGCTGGTCGATTATCTCCACTGCCGTCAGGCATGTCCCGGCAACAATCGCCGGCCTGGTCCTGTTGCTGCAGCCGGCCCTGGCTTTCGTATGGGATGTGATGATTTTTGACCGTCAGACCGGAGGATCTGAAGTTTTTGGTATCCTGTTGATCCTCTCGGCGATCTATTTAGGCTCTTACCGGAAATAAGACGCTCGGCGGCGGCTTTTTATCCTTTTTTGAATAAAATATTCATTTATGAATAGAAGGCCGCTGGCTACTCACAGACTCTATCGCTTGCGTCTTTAATAATCCTATTAATTCCAAATAGTTGTGAAATATTTCTTCAAACCCAGCCTTGGTATTTTTCTTGCTATATCCTTGAGTATTATTTGATGTTTTATGAGTGTTGTGGGCGGGTTTTCAAAGGTGGGTCGCTTGCCTCGGTTTCAAAACCCGCAGTATAATATAAAAGAATTAAACAAGCCCTGTCTGGTGCACCGGGCTGGTGAGCCGGAAGGTAAGGATTTCGCTTGTCATGGAAAATAAACTGAAAGTTGTGCCGCAGAGAAAAGCCGCTGCCGAGGGTAACTTTTACCCGGTGAATAAGACTGCTATAGGGCCGGGCATGAATGAGCGCATTCAGCGCTTGCGCAAATTGAGCGTGGAGACGGAGCCGAGCCTTTCGATAGAGCGCGCTTTGCACGAGACGGCTTTCTACAAAGAGAATTACGGCAAGCACTCGGTCCCGGTGTTGCGGGCGCTTAATTTTCTCGACCACTGCGAAAAAAAAACCTTGTATATCGGTGATGACGAGCTGATCGTCGCCGAGCGCGGCCCGAAGCCGAAGGCTGTGCCGACCTTTCCTGAACTGACCTGCCACAGTGTCGAAGATTTCCATGTCCTCAATACCCGTGATCAGCAACGCTATACCATCAGTGATGAGGATGTTGCAATCTACGCACGCGAGGTGATTCCCTACTGGCAGGGCAAGACGATCCGCGAGCGAATCTTCAGCCATGTTCCCGACGAATGGCGGGCTGCTTACGAAGCCGGTCTATTTACCGAGTTCATGGAGCAGCGTGCCCCGGGGCATACCGCGCTGGATGGCCAGATCTATCGCAAGGGGATGCTCGATTTCAAAATGCAGATCGCTGATGAGCTCGCATCGCTTGATTTTCTCAATGATCCAGAGGCGACCGATAAGGCTGAAGAGCTTAAGGCGATGGACATCTCGTGCGACGCCGTGATCGTTTTCGCCGAGCGCCACGCTGACCTGGCAGAACAGATGGCTGCGGCTGAAAGTGATCCGCAACGGGTTGCCGAGTTGCAGAAAATTGCCGAAGTCTGCCGTTGGGTGCCAGCCAATGCGCCACGAACCTTTTATGAAGCAATCCAGATGTATTGGTTCGTGCACCTCGGCACGATCACCGAGCTCAACGGTTGGGATGCCATGAACCCGGGACATTTCGACCAGCACCTCGCGCCTTTCTACGAGGCGGAGGTCGCTGCCGGGACACTGACCCGCGAACAGGCCAAAGAACTGCTCAGCTGCTTCTGGATCAAGGTCAACAATCATCCCGCGCCGCCGAAGGTTGGAATCACTGCCCGTGAAAGCGGAACCTATAATGATTTCACCAATATCAATATTGGCGGCGTGACGGGTGACGGCAAGGACGGGGTCAGCGAGGTGTCCTACATCATGCTCGAGGTGATTGAGGAGCTGCATGTCCTGCAGCCCGGCAATTCGGTGCATGTCAGCAGCAAGACACCAGACCGATTCCTGAACGCCGCCTGCAAGGTGATTCGCCAGGGACATGGCTACCCATCCGTGTTCAATCCGGATGTGTACATCGTCGAGATGCTGCGCCAGGGCAAGTCGCTCAAGGACGCCCGGGAAGGCGGCTGCAGCGGCTGCATTGAAGTGGGCGCGTTCGGCAAGGAGGCCTATATCCTGACCGGTTACCTCAATGTGCCAAAGATCCTGGAAGTCACCCTGAACAACGGCGTCGACCCGGTGACCGGAAAGATGGCCGGTATTGAAACCGGAGATCCGAGAAGTTTTGAAAGTTACGCTGAACTCTACGAGGCATTTAATCAACAGCTCAACTTCATCGTCGACACTAAAATACGTGTGAGTAACTATATCGACCGGATGTTTGCCAAGTACGCACCGGCGCCATTCCTGTCAGTGGTGATTGAGGATTGCATCAGCAAGGGTAAGGATTATTACGACGGTGGCCCGCGTTACAACACCAACTACATTCAGTGCACCGGCCTGGGGACCACGACTGACAGTTTGGCCGTCTTGAAAAAGCACGTTTTCGAGGAGAAGACCTTCAGCATGGAACGTGTTCTGGAAGCTGTCGGCAAAAACTTCGAGGGGGAGGAGTTCCTGCGTCAGACGGTGCTCAATAAGACACCTTTCTTCGGTAATGATGACGACTATGCTGATGAGATCGCCCTGAAGGTTTACCATGACCTGCTGGAGGCCATCGACGGCAAACCAAACGTCAAGGGTGAAACCTATCACCTCAATATGCTTTCTACGACCTGCCACATCTACTTTGGTAAAGTGATGGGGGCGACCCCCAATGGTCGCCTGGCCGGCAAGTCGATTTCAGACGGGACCTCTCCCTCGCATGGTGCCGACACCCATGGCCCCTCGGCGGTGATCCGCTCACTGACCAAGCTTGATCACACCATGTCCGGTGGTACGTTGCTCAATCAGCGCTTCCTGCCCAGTCTGCTCAAGCGTGACGAGGATGTTGCCAGGCTTGGCCAGTTGATCCGCAGCTACTTTACCCTCGGTGGCCATCACATCCAGTTCAACATCGTCGATACCGCGACATTGAAAGCGGCACAGGAAACCCCCGAAGACTACAAGGATCTGCTGGTGCGCATGGCGGGCTACAGCGACTACTTCAACGATATGAATGCTGACCTGCAGCAGGAAGTCATCGAACGGACTGAGAACGAGTCGTT
>Ga0210079_1000002_pt1 | contig 34690 bp, 37 predicted proteins | sample White_CordA_D2_FD_185587 | JGI IMG/M metagenome (GOLD analysis project Ga0210079, IMG submission 185587) | Wetland microbial communities from the San Francisco Bay, California, USA, that impact long-term carbon sequestration - White_CordA_D2... | ecosystem: Environmental > Aquatic > Marine >...
TTGCCGCTGTTGCCGGCGGACTGGTCGGGCTTGAACGGGAAAGGCACGGCCGGCCGGCCGGCCTGCGGACCAACATCCTGGTCTCCTTAGGGGCCTGTGCCATGATGATCATCTCCGAAGCTTTTTACCTCAAGTACGGCATGCTGGATGTCGAGTCCGCGGTTCGTTTCGACCCCTCGCGGGTTGCCGCCCAGATCGTCACCGGAATCGGCTTCCTCGGCGCCGGGGTGATCCTCAAGGAGGGAATCTCTGTGCGCGGTTTGACGACAGCCGCAAGCCTCTGGGTCGTGGCCAGCCTGGGTATGGCTTTTGGTATGGGACACTTCACTCTCGGTGCCATAACCACAGCACTGGTCCTGGCCAGCCTGGTTTTCCTCAAGAAGCTTGACCCGTTGATGAGAAAGGACCGTTATCTAACCCTCACGGTGAATGCCAAAAGGCGGATGGAACTCCAGGACGAATTGCAGCAGATCTGCGATCAACAAAACCTGCAGGTTTCCGATATCAGCTCAAATGTCGACCTTGTCAATGACGAGATCTTCTTTCAAATGGTGATTACCCAGCAGCGGCAACGGGTCGGACGGGAGCTGACCCGTGCGATTCTGCAGCTCGATGGGATCAAGAAAGTCCACTACCATTAAGCGGTCCGAGACAATCTGTCGCCGGTGGCATCTTGGCCTTTACAGCCCCGGGGGGATTGTAATAGACTGCCACTTCAATCCAATGCAATGGAGGTGTTCTCATGTCAGTCAACAAGGCAATTCTGGTCGGTAACCTGGGGAAAGATCCCGAACTGCGCTACACTCCTTCGGGAACCGCGGTGTGTACGTTCTCTCTGGCGACAACTGACCGTTTCAAGAACAAGCAGGGGGAGCAGCAGGAACGGACCGAGTGGCACAACATCGTGGTCTGGGCCGGGCTGGCGGAGATCTGCGGCAAATACCTGACCAAGGGGAAACAGGTCTATATCGAGGGGCGGATTCAGAACCGCTCATACGATGATCGCGATGGCAACAAGCGTTACATCACCGAGATCGTCGCCAACGAGATGCAGATGCTCAGCCGTACCGGCGACCAGGGCGGCGGAGGCGGTGGCGGCCGGCCGGAAAGGTCCGCTGAAGAGCCTTCGCAGGGTTCCCCGGAACAGTCATTCAATCCGGATGATGATATCCCCTTCTAGTCGAACAATATCAAATTGTTACGGGCAAGGCCGACAGGCCTTGCCCGTTTCGTATTCTGCACTTTTCAGGTTTGCGCAGAAAGGCAGTTTCTGGTAAGTTTGATGCCATTGATTTTTAACTGGTGGGGAAGGCCATGTCTCTCGAGCAACGACGCAATCTGCTCATTGAATTATTGAATGATTCCGAGGAGGAAGTCCGTACGGCTGCGGCCGCTGCGCTTGAACGCCTCGAGTCATTCCAGGACCTGTCGAAAATTGTCGAAGAGCTTGCTTCCGACAAGCGTGGCCAGCGGGTCAAGGCGATCTTCGCCATGGAATATATCAAGTCGGCGGATGTCTTTCCGCATCTGGTGAACCTGCTCAAGGATCCCGACCCGGATATTCGCGGCGCGGCTATCCAGGTCCTCGGGGTGAAAGCCCATCCGAAGTCGCTCAACAGCCTGGTCAAACATCTCAAGGATCCTGCTCCGGCCGTCCGCGTGCATACCGCCGAAGCCCTCGGCCATTTCAATGATGTCCGTCTAGCGCCATACCTGGTTTCACTGCTCGGAGACGACGATGAACAGCTGGTGATCAGTGCCGCCAGGTCTCTCGGTTCTATCGGTTCTCCGGACAGTAGTGGCCCCTTGTCACAGCTCGCCAAAGACAGCCGTGCTTCGGTGCGGATTGCAGCGGTCAAGGCCCTGAGTGAGTTGCCGTTGAAAGGGTAGAAAATCGGTCCGCGGTACGGGGAACGCGGGACGTGGAACATCATAAAGCAAAGGCTGGAAGATTTCTCTTCCAGCCTTTGCTTTTTTAAACCCAATATCCGGGTGTTGTCTTGAGCTATCCGAGATCGAAAAAGTTGGTCACATCGATCCCCTTGGTCTGCGGATCGACCTCGGCGATGATCTTGCGTGGCTGATCAGGGCGCAGTTGTATGGTGTAAGGATCGTCGAGCATGGCGCCGGCCGAGTCGTAAATGATCTTGATATCGACCAGGCTGGTATCCTTTGACTCGACCTTGGTGACCAGGCCGACTTCGTTGCTGTTGAGGCGGACCAGGCTGCCCACCGGGTAGGGCCCGAGCGACTCGATAAAGTGTGTAACATAATCCGGGTGCAGCGAAGAGCCGCGGACATCTTTCAGGCGGGCAATCGCCTTTCTTGGTGTGAAGGGCCTCTGGTAGGAGCGCAGGGTGGTCATGGCATCATAGGCGTCGGCAATTGCCGTCATCTCAACCAGGGGTGAAATGACTTCGCCGGGCACATTACTCGGGTAGCCTGTGCGATCGTAACGTAGGTGGTGACCATGCACGATCTGCATGACTTCGTCGGTGACGCCTTCCATTTCCTTGATGATCTCTGCGCCGTAACCCGGATGTTCCTTGATCTCATCGAATTCGGAGTCGGTCAGCCTGCCGGGCTTGGTGATGATGTTGACATCAACGCGCAGCTTGCCGAGGTCATGCAGCAACCCGCCGAGCCCCAGGGTCTTGAGCTGCTCTTCGGTCAGCTGGCAGGCACGACCAATCGCGAGGGCCAGGACCGAGACGTTGACCGAGTGGGTGAAGGTATAGTTGTCGTAGTCCTTGAGCATTGACAGGGCCAGCATGGCGTGCGGCTCGGTCATGGTCAGGTGGGCCATGTCCTTGACGACCTTGATGGCATCTTCCGACGAAGGGATTTCGCCCATCCGGACATCCTGGAAGATCTGGTCGACAACCTTCAGGGCCTTGTGGTAGACCTTGCGCGGTTGCTGAGCTTCATCTTCGTCATCCTCTGTTGCTGCGATCGCACGGATTTTCTTGACCCCTTGTGAAACCAGGGCATCAGCAAAATCCTGACCTGTGTTGCTACCGGAATGCAACAGGTGCAACAGGGACTGGATCTCGCTGGCGGAGAGGCCGGCCATGAATTCAAAACCGGCCAGTTCACGAGATTCCAGCATTTCGACCAGCTCCGTAGCTGCTTGAAACTCCTGCATGATGAGGTGATCCTCGACAAACAGAGTCCCTTCGAGCAGCCCCATCTTGATCATCTTCTTGTGCTGAAGCATTGTGAACAGACCGTCCTGCAGGGTCTCCACCTGTTTCGTCGTGGCCGGATGATCAACGGCATACAGACGCAGGCCCTTGACGGCTGCCGTCAGAACCTGAACGAACTTCTTTATCTCATCAACATTCATGTGTTTGCCTTGTCAAGCTGCTTGAGCGCCTGGGCTGCAGCCCTGGCGATCTTCGGGTTGCGGTCATTGGTTGTCCTGTCGAGAACATTCATTATGCTTTCGTCGGCGATATCTCCAAGTGCGGCGGCCGCAGCAACACGTAGCTCATCGTTAAGCTGGCGGTGCACCAGACGTTTTTTCTTCAGGATTTTTACCAGTTCCGGAGTGGCCTCGGGGTCGCGTATCTCGCCAAGGGCGCGGATCGTGTCCTTTTTAAGATCTATTTCCCGTTGGCTCCAGCCTTTTTGCTTCAATAGCGAGAGCAGGGTCGGCACGGCAGCTGTTGCACGCATGGCGCCCAGGGAAAGGATCGCCTGTCGGCGTATCTCCTGGTCCTCTGCTGTGGCTGTCTGCAGCAGAATCTTGATCGCACGCTTGCCGCCGATTTTGGTCAGGGCCCGGATCGTTTCGCGGCGCACACGGATGTCGTCATGCTGGAGCAAAAGGGAGAGTTCGGCCAGGGAATCCTGGCTGCGGATATCCCCCATAATCGTGATGGCGTTACGCACGACGTACCATCGTTCGTCGTTCAGGTACTCGTGAATGGTCGACAGGACCGCAGTGCCACTACGGGACAGAATATCACTCAGAATCTTGCGATTGGGTGCCGATTCTTCACCGCACAGCATCTGCATGATGCGGTTGGCCACTTTGTCGCCGAGGTAGGCGAGAATCTCAATCAGCAGTGTCCTGGTCTTCTGGTCGGTCTCTTTGTCAAGCGCATAGTTCACCAGGTAACTGGTCATTTCATCGCTCGCCAGCTGGCCCAGGGCGAGCCTGGCATACTGCTTTCGCTCTTCGGAGGATTGTTTCCCCGTTGCTGTCCGGCAGAGCAGCAGGTAAGCGCGTAGAACGAGGGGCCGGCTCTCCTCGAAGATTTGAAAGCGCAACAGCGGGATCAACTTCTGCAGGGAGTGCTGGAACCTGGCATCGTTTTGCTCCTGCTCCATTTTTGCCAGGAGAGATTCCAGGTCGAGGGCCTCGGTCTGCGCTCGTGCCTCGTCCAACTCCAAGGTTTGCTCGAGAACCGCACCCGGATCAAAATCCGGGTCCTCCGGAAGCTCTTCGATATCTTCCCTGCGGCGCAGGATTTCGTCCAGATCGTGAATGTTTGTCCAGATCGTCGTCAGGCGGGCCTTCTCGAGAATGGTCTGGATGCCGCCATGCTGCTGGATGATCTGCGGGTCGAGCAGCAAGTAATGCACGAAATGGTGCAGGTCGCTGCTGTTCAGATCGGCCAGAAATGTCAGGTGCTGGATGCGGCGTGCGAAACAGAAGCTGGAGAGTTGCGACAAGACCTGGTTGCCCTTGGCGACCGGATTGTCATCAAACAGGAAACCCTCCTTGCGTACCAGCAGCGACAGATGATTCCCTTCGGCAAGGATCGGTTTGAAACCACGCAGGCATTCTTCCGCGGTTGCCTGCAGTGCAGGGTGTCTGGGGGGGTAGTACCTGATCGCCTTGATCTGTTTGACGACACCGGTCAGAGCGGTGGTAATCAGGTTATAAAGCTGGTTGGAGTTCTGCATCGTCCGGTTTATGTCGACTCCTGATTGATGCTGCGACGTCATGGCTAAAACTTCAGAGTATTCTAAATTATTTTCAAGAGTTTGACCAGCCTTGACAAAGTTCTTGCCGAATCCTTTACGTCGGGCCTCTCGCCGGAGCGCAATAAGCCCACGGCGGCAAGCGCGTATTACTTTGGCAAAGCCCGGTCACATGGTATCATGATACGAGTCTTTGCCCTTGGCCAGGCCGGTTGACAGGTTCGCTCCCGGCGGATGCCTGCCGGGTTTTTCAGGAGATGCAATCGTCATGATTCTGGGCCTTACAGGAGGTATCGCCTCCGGGAAAAGTACGGTAGCGGACTGCTTTGTCGAATGCGGGGCTGTGCTGGTCAGTGCAGATCAGCTTGCCAGAGAAGTGGTCAACCCCGGCAGCCCGACGCTAGAAAAGCTGGTGGATGTTTTCGGCATGGGCATCCTGACCGCCGGTGGTAGCCTCGATCGTGAGATGCTCGGGCAAAAGGTTTTTGCAGACCCTGAGGCCCGGAGAATGCTCGAATCAGTGACCCATCCGGCAATAGCCCATCTGGCCGAATGCCGCCTGGCGGAGTTGAACAAGGCTCCGCATGACCTGATCGTCTATGAAGCGCCGCTACTCTTTGAGGCCGGTGCCGAAAGCCGTGTCGACCAGACCCTGGTGATTGTGGTTGATCCTGCGGTTCAGCTGCAACGATTGCTCGAGAGAAACACGCTGACTGAAGCCGAGGCCCGGCAACGGATAACGGCCCAGTGGCCCCAGGCGGACAAGGTCCAAAAGGCCGATTACGTTATCGATAACTCCGGGTCATTGGAACAGGTCCGGGTTATGGTCGAGGCCCTGTATGATTACCTGACCCGTCGCGGCGATATTGATTTCTCGATATCCTGAACAAAGTGTGCCGCCAGGGCAAACATTGTCCCACGGTACGGGTTGCCTTCCAGGGTCAGGACATGCGGGACGTCTGGACCGTACATTTTGTGAATCCTGACCCTGCTGTTCAGCAGGCTCATCAACTCGAAGCTGCTCATTGCATCGATGGTTCGATCGTCTTCGCTGCTGAAAGCCATCACCGGGCAGCTGATTTCTGCCAATTGTCGTCTCAATGATTTGATCAACAGGTTGATCTGGTGGATTCCGGCAACCGGTTTGCGGTCGTAATATCGGATGCGGAAATCTTCACTGCTCTGTTTCAGGTAGAAAGGCCGTAGCCACCGAATCCACCAGGCATAAGGCGCCAGCTTGTGGAGAATGCGCAGGTAAGGAGAAAAAAGGACCAGGCCATTGAAACGCTTCGTTGCTGCTGTCGCCAGCAACAGCAGGCAGCCGGTACTCATGCCCATGCCGAACACGGAGGGAAACTCCTCGCTGAGGACCTGGTAACCGTGCTCCACACTGCGCAGCCATTCTTGCCACCGACGCCCTGCAAGGTCCTCCGGGGTCGTGCCATGGCCCGGCAGGCGGACCGCCAGGCTGGCAATCCCTGCGGCAGCGAGAAAGTCACCGAGTGGGCGCATTTCCCAGGGGGTGCCGGTAAAGCCGTGAACCAGGAGTACTGCAGTTTTCGCCTCTTGTGGCCGGAGCATGAATGGCAGGTTGCCCGGGTCGGTGACACCGAGATTTCGCGAGTCGCTACGCAGGGCACGACATACCGGGTGAGTGTCCGAACAATCGAGATGGCTTGTCTGCTGTGACATTATCAGGCTCTTAAGTATTTTGATTCATTGGAGAAATGATTAGGAAAAGGATAGCACTCCGGGACGGGGTGTCAATTTTTATGGTGACGCACTGTTCGATTGCGCGGTGTCACATTTTGTCCAGTAAATTGACAAACCTTGAGAAGCAAACCCCGGGTTTTGCGTTGCCGCTGGTCGTTATCGCCTGACCGGGAAGATTGTCCTCGCTGTTGTTTGGTCAGATCAGTGGTGGCAGGAGGAAAGCCGGAAGTACACACTCATGAAGCGAATCCAAAGGCGTCGGCAAAAAGCTGGTTTTGCTTTTCAATACAGGAACAGTGCGGGGGCCTCTCCTCGCCGCGTTGTTCCTCCTGAATGTCGACATTGAAGTCAACCAGTACCGGCAGATGGTCTGAAAAGGTCACCGAAGGGACCTGGAAATCGACCACCTCTATTTCCTTGCTGTGCAGCACGAAGTCGAGGTGACGGCGAGGCTGGCTGCTTGGAAAGGTCGGCAGGTTTCTGGTGTTGGCATTCTGCAGTCCGGTTGCTGCCAGAAAGAGGTCTATCTCCCGTTCCCCCCAGAGCATGTTGAAATCCCCGGCAACCACGCAGGGCTTGCTGGAATTCTTGACCATGCTGTAAAGGTCGCCCAGCTGATCGTGCCTGGCCTTGGCGCCGAGGGACAGGTGGACCAGGTAAACCACCATGTGCTCGAGCTCGAGTTCGATGACCAGGCGCTTCATGCCCCGCTTGAAATAATGGAAGGTCTCGTTGCGGATCCGGTCTCTTGCCAGGAAGGCGTTGCCCTGGGTTTTCAGGACCGGAACACGGCGCCAGAACGAATCCAGGCCGTACTTGATTGAGTGGGAATGATAATGCCCCAGCGATGCGGCCAGAGTCTCGACCTGGTTCTTGCCGCCGCTTCGGTAGGAGCCGTGGTCGACCTCGACCAGACCGATCAGGTCCGGCTCCAGTCCGCGGATGAAATCGGCAATCCGGTCCAGGTTGTCGCGCGACGAACGCATGTAATTATGCATCCGTGGTCCGGTCGCATAACGTATATTGTAAAGCAGAAAGCGCACAGTATCTCCTTTGCATATTTAAACACTATCGGGCCGGAACTCAAGCCCGGCATTTATCTTCTGACCAGCTGTTTCAGGTTTTTCGCCACTTCTGCCTTGACGATCGGCATCAGGCGTCGCTTCTCTTTCAAAATTCGAATGAACATCAGCCCCTTGTTACGGGGAGGCTTCGGCCGTCTGTCTCGTTCGACCAGTTGCAGGGCGCCTTCCGGGCAGACGTCAAGGCAGGCTCCGCACCCCAAACAGATCCTGTCATCGATCCGAACGGTCCGCGCTGCCTTTGCCGGGACGATCCCTGCCACGTTGCATGCCTTGATGCATTTGCCGCACAGAGTGCAGGATTCTTGATCAACATTGGCCAGAAAGGGGGTCTTGGCGACGCCCTCGGCAAACCCCATCTGGATGCCGGCCATCAGCTCGCAGCAGCATGAGCAGCAGTTGCAGATAAAAGACGGTTTCTCGCGGATATTGTCGGTGACATGGGTCAGGTTGTAGCTGCGGGCGGTGTCGAGGATGGCGAGCAGTTCGTCGGTGCTCTTTTCCTCCATGAAGCCCCGGCGGGCCAGGAAGCGCGCACCAGCGTCTAGGGCAATACAAATCCCGTCTACCGGGGCATTCTTGTGACAGGTCTGGTCAAGGTGCTCCTTCTGGTGACGGCAGAAGCATATCCCCGCTGCGCCGAATTCGGCGTTGCGGATAATCTGCCGGGCGTCCTCCCAGCTGGTGATTTTCGATGTGACCGGCACTTTGTCTTCGTAAGTGAGAGCGCGGGTCAGCTGGGTCGGGGAACCGAAGAACTCTTCTGCCTGCCCCGGCCGAACTTCGTGGAGGTATTCGTGCATCAGGCGGGCCACCTCCGCCATCGGCAGGTCGGTACGCTTCTTCATGAAGGTGAACTCGAAGAAGCCGATCAGCCCGGGCATCAGCATCCAGTAGGTTGTGTCACCACAGGGGGTGTCGACCACCAGCCCCTTGTCAGCCATCTGCTCGAGTTTTGGTAACAGCTCGGCAACCGGAATCCCGGTGATGCCCGACAGCTCGTCCGCGGTTGCTTCCGAGAGCGGGAACCTGGCGGCAAGGGACGCTTCCTCTTCGCTGAAGAGCAGTGCCAGGATTTCACGCAGCTTCTGGTTGTCGACAAGACCGACCGGGTAACGGTTTAGCCGGTCGATCAGGGGGACCAGATGCGCTTTGCCGGATATCAGGTGGCCCATCGGCATGCCTCCACGTTTCTGTCAGTTTTACATTCTAACACAGAGAGGGCCGGTGTGATATGACCGTGGTCTTGCGATCGGGGGCTTCTGTGACATGCTTCCTTGTTGATTCACATGAATTGACCCAAAAAAATGCGGGAATGGCAATAATTCCTTCACAGGTGGTCCGATGGTATGTTAGTCAAGGGCAAAGATTGCAGCAAAAAAGGAGAAGATATGACAGAAAATGCAGGCAACAAAACCGCCAAGGTCCATTACACCGGCACCCTGGCAGACGGCACGGTATTTGATTCTTCACGTGAGCGCGACCCGTTTGAATTCATAGTTGGTGTCGGCCAGGTGATCAAGGGCTTTGATGATGCCGTTGTTGATATGGCCGTCGGTGACACCAAAACGGTGACGGTGCCTTCTGATGAAGCTTACGGGCCTCATTTCACGGAACGTGTGATCGAAGTTGATCACGGCCAGTTCGCCGAGGGCGTTATCCCGGAAGTCGGCATGCAGTTGCAGTCCGATGGCGGCGAAGCTCAGCCGCCGATGGTTGTGACCGTCACCGAAGTGACGGAAGACAAAGTCATCCTCGATGCCAACCATCCTCTGGCAGGACAGGATCTGACCTTCGAGATCGAATTGTTGGAGCTGGTCTGACCGGTCGTTGGTAGAAAATGTGTGTAGTGAAAAGGGCCGCACGGAAAACCGTTCGGCCCTTTATCTTTGACTGGCCTCAGGCCCATCGTATCAAATCAGTAGCCAAGCACGCCTTTCAACTTGTCACCGGCCTTGTCTTTTTCAGCATCCAGGCGCTTGTTAACTTCCCCTTCGAGCTGCGCCTTGTACTGGTCGATGCCTTTTTTCTTGATTTCGGCCAGCGCCCGGTCGGTCAGGACCTGGAGCGCCTGACTGGCGATCTGCGATGGCGTGGCACCCGTCTTGCCGCCCAAATCGTTCATCTGGATGTTCGGCAGCTTCAGTTCATAGTCCTTGTCTGTTGGTACGACCCTGGCGTGGATGTTCCCGCCAGAGAAGATTAACTTACGGATTATCAGCTTCGGTTCCGAACCACCGCTTTTAGCGGAAGAGGATGACGAAGAAGTTGAGGCGCCCGACTGCAGGTTGCTTTTCAGCTTGTCGAGGTTGTTCTGGCCTTTTTCATTGAGTTCAAAGAAGACTTCCGGCGCCCGGATGGTGATGTGTTCGATCACCGGAACATCCTCGGACAGCGACTTGAGGTCAATCTGGGTCGCGATCTCACCAAGAGAGAATACATTGGGTGTAGCGAAACCCTTGGGGTTGCCAATGGTCAGCCCGCTAATTGTACCGGAGCCATCCTGCAAAACGATTTTTACATTATCGACCCGAACCGACGTCTGGGTCGCCTCCGAGCCGTAGGTTTCAATCGCCGATTTGACCAGACTGTCAAGGTTGGAGAGCAGGTAGTAGACGCCGAAGCCGATTGTGATCAGCAGGACCAGGATTGCACCTAGAACAACTTTTTTCATAACGGGCCCCCTTTTCGTGGCGAGTTCAGTGACTGTTCATAGACGTGCTACGAACATTGTAGCAGGTTCCTGTCGGTATGGAGTTGCGGCAAAGATCGTTGCTGCAGTCGCAGGTCATAGGAGACGCTGGTTTACAGTGGGGGTTAACTTGAAGGGTCCCGGTACGGCATCACTGTCAGCCCTGCCAGAGCGTCCAGGCCAGATCGTTTTTACCGGTGCTGCGGGTGAATTTGGCATGACACGTCATGCACAGGTAATCCTGCTCTTCGAAGCCGCGGGGGTTGACGCCCTTGAAGATGCGGGCCTCGTCAACCTTAATCAGATATTGATGGGGGTTGCCACGCCGGGTTTTCTTTGATTGTTCTTCGCACAGACTACAGGTTTCCATAATACTCTCTTTTCCGGTTGAGGGGAGGGGACGCATGGCCATCTGGTGTCGCTGCAATGTCCTCATGGATATGTGTCTATGGTACACTTTTCCTTGTAACAAAGATAGTTGCGTACATATCGGGGGCACAGAATGTGATGTGCCCCCAATCTGTTTTGCACTGATCCGGGTCGAAAATTTAGATTTTTATAAACGGGCTAGGGTTGCAGAGATTCTGGGCGTGCTTGGCAACGGCGTTGCAATTCAGGCAGGTGTGGCCGGGGTCCTGCATCAGATCCCTGAATTCTTCCTCCCGCCCCTGTTTCCTTAACTCGCAGAGATGACGCCAATGTCCTTCTGGATCTTTACAGTCGGTTTTTATGGATTCAGACATATTGCCTCCGGGTAAATGGGCTGTTGTTGCATGCCATTATAACATTCTTCTGCGTTCATGAGAGGGCCGATGACAATCGCAGGGCTGAAAAAGGAACATGCAAAATGTTACTTCCGATGTTCAGGGTCTATTGACCGCAGGGCCCAAAAGGCGCTCAGTCGGCTAACGTGTACAGAGTTTAACTCTTTTATGCACAAAAGCCCCAAGAAGCCCGGTGAGGTTTTTGGAGCAAAAATGCGAGGCTTCTGTTCTTGAAAAAAGCCACCAGGTTTGTTGCCCCGGTGGCCTTTTTTATGACTTAAATACGCCTGTCAATAACAAGCCAGGTTATATCTCCCCCTATTGCCAAGATCAGTCCGTCGTCAATCGCTTTATTTCCTCTAAGGTTTGGACAAAAGTGTCATGAAAAGGGCCGCCAAGATCTACCGCACGCTGTGCTGCAGTCAGCGCTTCCTGCCGTTTGCCTTGTTCCGCCAGGACGTGGGCCCAGTTGTTAAACGGCATACCGTTTTCCGGTTGAACCAGAGTCGCCTGGTAGAAAGCCTCGGCGGCGGAGTCAAGATCATGAAGATTGTATAAGCTGTTGCCAAGGCCCATCCAGGCAACAAAACTTTCCTCCCATCGTTCCAAGGCGGTGGCATAACCAATTGCAGATGCCGACCACTGCCCGACATTTTCCAAACCCGCAACGGCCGTCAGCCATTCATCTTCCTCGGCAACTTCCGGCAACCGATCTGGAGGCAGGACCAAAAGTCCCCAGTCCTCGCCACGTCGCCAGATATTCTTGAAGGTCCATGAACTTAAAATCTGATTGGCAATCAGTCCTGAATGAAGGATTACTTCTTCCTTGCCTTGGTCATAACCTATCACCACTGCGTAATGCCATTGCGGAAACCAAGAGAAACCAAGATTAACCAGTACAATAACCGGATGCCCGGCAGAAATCTCAGCCATCAGAGACTCGATGCCTGTAATGGTGTATGCAACGCGACCATGCCTTCGCGCCGATCCAATCAGCGAACTCTGCAGGCTGCCTTCGAGGCCGGGAGTATAGACCTCTGCAGATAAGTCAGATGGTTGCAAGTCCACCCCGCTCCAGTTCAGAACCATGGCAAGGGCTGCCGGACCGCATTGCAATTCCTTTTGGGCAAAAAAAGGCACATCGACAACCATGGCTTTAGATGGCCTTTCGGCAACCTGGGATAAGTAGCCGGACCTCGATAAGCTGCATCCAGTCAGCATGACACTCAGCGCTAAACACAACAGGCCGGCAATCATCCGACTGCCGACCTGATCCAAAATCGTATCTATTTTGCGTTTAACGTTGAGGATTAACAAATGAGAAAACATTGGTGAAACCCAGAATATCAGTAATCAATAAAATGACAAAGACAAGGACCGCGGCACCAACGATTGCACCAACCGCACTACCACCCGCAGGTAGTTGATCTATGGAGCTTGCAAACTCAGCCAATTCTTCATTAGAAAGGCTGTCCACCCTGTGCTGCGCTTCGGCAGGATCAACTCCATACTGAGTCATAATCTGCTTGACATCTTCACGTGCCAGGAAGTCTGCAATCTGAGCACGTTGGTCTACTGTCTGCTGCCCTGCAATGACACTATCAGTACCAAGCATCTTGGCCTGAGCCATGGGCACATTGAAATTAAGCAGACAGAATGCAATAACCAGGAGAAGACTTACCGGACGCATGAGACTCTTTAACATAAACGACCTCCTTTTAAAGGTATTAAAATGTGTATGCATTCCCTCTTGGTGAATCATAAATGCTAAAGGAAAAATTGCAACGCTCTATTTTTCAGCTTCGCTTTCAGTGTGGACTATCTTGGCACGGCACTGAGCAGAATTGATGCAATCGCCAATCATGCATTGTCGCCACCGATGTCGATAGCATAGCCCTCAGATTGGCAGGTTTGCGAAACTCTCACTGATTGTAATAAAAGAATGGCCCACCCAGGATGGCTGGCCATTCTTTATGTTAACAGTGCTGTTGAATAAAAAAGCCCCACTCCACGGAGGGGGATGGGAGCAGGGCAAATCCCTCTGCCTTATGAGAGGGTCACAAGGCAGAGTGGTACGTATACTTGTAACAGCTTTTTCCGGGTTGTCTATTGTTTGCTACATATCTCTACCTATAAGAAGCGTCCGCAAGTGACCTTGCCGTGGCGCTCTTTCTTTGTGCCCGGCCCTATCTTTTACCAACCAGTGGCAGCAGGAAGCTGAAGCAACACCCTTGGTTATTCACACATTGCACTTCCAGCGAACTGCCGAGCTTTTCCAAAACATGGTGAACGATACTCAACCCAAGACCATGCCCTTTGACCCAGTTGAAGGGGAGGTCTTCTGGCTGTTCAAGCAGAATTCGCAATTGATCTTCCGACATGCCACAGCCGTTGTCGTAGATACGTACTCTGGACATATTCCCTTCAGATGCTACGGTGTCGATACCAACCGTCAGTTTTTCACCACCATGGCTCAAGGCGTTGCTGACCAGATTGTAAATCACTTCTTCGATCCAAGGCTGATGCCCCTGAACCCCCCCGTCAAGTGTCCCGGTAACAATCCTGGCACCTGTGGAATCAATCTTCCATTGCAGCCTTTTCAAGGCTTCTTGCACAGCACTGTTGAGATCAATGTTTCGTAAAACGACATCCTCCCGCTTCGCACGGGCCAAAAAGAGCAACTCATTGATGATGTCATTCATTTTGTAGCTGGTATCTTTGACCGTGTTCAGGCAGGTTTGCCGGTCCTGGCTCGACAGGTTTTCATACTCTTTTTCCAGGAGTTCGCTAAAACCAGTGAGTGCGGTGATCAGCGATTTTAAATCATGAGCCACAGTTTGGGAGAAGTCACTCAATGCTCTATTCTGCTTTTGCAACGCCTGCTCTGCTTCTGCACGCGCGGTGATGTCGGTGATAAATGCCATGCCCAGTTTTTCTTTATCGTTCTGCAAGAAACTGATACTGACTTCAATCGGAAATTCTGTACCGTCTTTCTTCAAGCCTTTCAGTTCAAGGCCTTGTCCCATAGAACGAACATGAGGGGACTTGAAATAATTGCGCGTGTGCTCGGAGTGGGCGGAACGGAAACGTTCAGGAATAATCTGATTCAGATGCTGGCCGACGATTTCGTCCTTTTCATAACCGAACAATTCTACGAAGCGGCGATTTACGTGAATGACAGTTGAATTTTCATTTATCACCAGAAACGCTTCGGCGAAAGATTCAATCAGGATAGCGGCTGTGTCGTCCTTAAAAAACTGTCCTATGACAGCATCAATGGCTTTTTGAGTCGCTGAATCAATCGCTTGCTTGTTTGGAGCGGCATGTTCGTGTCGATTTTTCATTTGTACCCCTTCGGAAGAACAAGTTTCGATATTACACCATGCGCCACGCAAAATGTAACTAAAACACTCCTATTTGTCTGCGAGGGTGTGGCAGATGATTCCAAAGAGCTGGTTTCTGAAAGAGCGTCAAAAGATCTGATTGTCAAGATGCGACAGAAAATCCGATTTTGGAAAGGTCTTCCAAGCCAAACCGTGGAGTTGATTCAACAATCAATTGCCAATAACTTTTTTCATTGGTTGCGCGGTGTGCTGCTCCTCTGCCAATCGTCATCTCCGACATCCCGTTTGAGCGATTCCGGCATATTTAAATCTACCCCGCTTAACAAAAAGACCCATGAGCTGTCATAATGACAAAAACAGATGAGTGAATAGATGAAAAAGCATCTCAAAACTGCAGAAGGCTACGAGGGCTTTGAGCTGGGGCCGATTCGACCGCCGAGCGAGGCCGCCAGCCTGATGCTCAGGGTTACCAGAAACTGTCCCTGGAACAAGTGCAAGTTCTGCGGGCTCTACCGGGGTGAGCAGTTCAGCATCCGGCCGGTCGAGCACGTGATACGGGATATAAATCAGGTCCGATATTACATTGACCAGATCAAGGAGGCCATGCAGCGGCCGGGGGATGCTGACCACCGGCAATTATCCTCGCTGCAGATGGGTCTGTCACCCCCCGAACAGATGGCTTTTCACTCTGCCATGAACTGGTTGGGTAGCGGCATGAAGTCGGTCTTTCTGCAGGATGCCAATACACTGGTTATCAAACCTGACGATCTGGTCGCCATCCTTGAGTCTTTACGCCTGGTCTTTCCCCGGGTCGAGCGGGTTACCTCCTATGCACGTTCGCACTCGATTGCCAGGATCAGCGATGCCGATATGGCCCGTCTTGCTGCCGCAGGCCTGAATCGGATTCACATCGGCATGGAGTCGGGCGCAGATGCGGTGCTCGACTTCATCAAAAAGGGCGTAGATAAAGAAACGCACGTCGTCGCCGGACGCAAGGTAAAAGACGCCGGAATCGAACTCTCCGAGTACTACATGCCCGGACTGGGCGGCAAGGAATATTCCAGCGTCAACGCCCTGCAGACCGCCGAAGCCATGAACCGCATCGACCCCGACTTTATCCGCATCAGAACCCTGGCGATTCCTGCCGGTGTCGATCTTTACCGGGATGTGCAAATGGGAATCTTTACCCCTTTGAACGACCAACAGATGGCGGCAGAGCTGCTGCTCTTCCTCGACACACTCGCAGGGATCACCAGCGTGGTCAAGAGCGACCATATTCTCAACCTCTTCCAGGAGGTCGAAGGGCACCTGCCTGACGATCTTGAGCGAATCACAGAACCGATCCGCAGCTTCATGACGATTGACCCGTCAGAACAGCTGCTCTACCTGGTCGGCCGGCGCACCGGGATCTTTTCACGCCTGGCAGACCTGAACGATAGAGTGCTGCGGAACCATGCGGAAAAGGCTCTGCTTGCTCATCGGGTGACATGGGATAATGTTGAAGCCTGGACTGCGGAGATGATGCAGAGGTTTATCTAGCCGTTTGGCGAACGAGTATCTGATATGAAAACCCTGACCATCCTTCATCCCTTCGGTCTCGGCCGCGGCATACGTGGAGTGTCAAAGGCATGCAGACGTTTTTCTAACCCAGAAGATCATCCTGGGACAGCACAACCTTCCGATGCAATACGGAGAAATACCGGATCCAGCTTGGTGCGTGTGACATGAAACCGGAAATGGCAATCACTGCAACCAGGCAGGGAACGGCGGTGTTCGGGTAGAAATGTACCGGCAGCAGAAGCAGCAGCTTGAGATACAGGGCGATGCCGCGAAGTTGGACAAGCCAGATCGGGCCGGACCAGGCCTCCATCAAGGTCAGAACCACCCCGGAGGCGATGGTCAGCGTCACATAAGTCGATTCGTAACTGCCCATCATGGCGTTGCCGAACAGGCCGGCGATTCCGACCAGGTGAATCGTCCTGATGAGGACCTTGGTTAATCGCCTGACTGAATTATCCGGCAGCGAATTCAAAAAGGTCATTCATCTCCTCCGGTTCCAGGCAGTCAAGGCCGCTGAGAGACAGGCTGATTCTGAGGGTGAATCAAACAATATCAACGGCCGCAATCAGCTGAACGTCAACCTCTTCACCAGACGCAAGCTGCTCCAGGTCCGCTGGTAGAACTGCAATGCCGTTGGCGCGCAACAGGGTCCGCAGAATCCCGGTATTCTGATCTCCGGAGCTGGAAGCAACCAAACGCTGTCCGTCTTTGGCCACCCGCACCCGCAGGAATTGAACCCGGCCCGGTTTCTTTTTAATGGTCTCTTGCATGACAGCCCTGACCAAAGGTTCGATCACCCTTTGATGACCCATCATCTTCAGCAATGCGGGTCTGACAAACTGTTCAAAGGTGATCATGCTCGACACCGGGTTGCCGGGCAGGGAGAAGACCGGCTTACCGTTTTTGAGACCAAAGGCGGTTGGACGCCCGGGTTTGATATCAACCTTCCAGAAGCGGCGTTCAACCTGCAGCGCTTCCAGAACATCGCAGACCAGATCGTGATCCCCCATCGACACTCCGGCTGTGGTAATCAAAACATCTTCCTCTAGCCCGGCCGCGATCTTTTCGGTGAGGCTTTGACGATCGTCACGGGCAATGCCGAGGAGCACCGGTTCACCGCCCAGCTGTTTGACCGCAGCGGCAATCGAGTAGTCGTTGCTGTTGAAGATCTGGCCGGTGCCGATGTCTTCTCCCGGTTCGACCAGTTCGTCACCGGTCGACAGAATTGCGACCTTCGGGCGACGAAACACGGGGGCGGTCCGGTAGCCGAACGATGCGAGCATATTGATTTCAGCCGGCCGCAGGGCTGTCCCGGCGGCAATGACCAATTCACCCTTCGAAACATCTTCACCACGAATGCGGAGGTGATCACCCGGTCTGACCTGGCCGGTCAGGATAAGCTTGCCGTTCTTTTCTACCGTTTCTTCAATCGGAACGATCGCATCACAACCGGCCGGTGCCGGTGCTCCGGTCATGATCTTTACCGCTCCGCCAGGTTTGACGGTTATTCCGCTGGCACTGCCTCCTGCCGGGATATAACCGTCGACCGTAAGCGTCTGGCCGGCAACGCAATCTTCGGCCCTGACAGCAAAACCGTCCATCGCCGAATTGTTCCAGAGCGGCATGTCCCAGGGAGCCCGAATGTCTTCAGCGATAACCATGCCGACAACGTCCAGCAATGGCACTGCTTCCGGTGGAAGAGGGATGACGCTCTCCAGGATCATTGTTCTTGCAGCTTCAAAACTAAGCGCCATACATACTCCTCCGTTGATTGAAGACAGCATCCTGCGGTCCCCGTGGGGCGCCGTTGACTAAATGACCATATTCAATTCGCAGCACCTCTTCTCCAAGACGTCTGGATTGAGACGGGTCGTGAGTGGAGAACACGACCGTAACCCCGTATTCAGGTAGTCCTCTGAGCAGAGCCTCATATGCCTGTAGACTGTTGCTGTCGATGTTTGCAGTGGGTTCGTCAAGCAGGAGAAGTTCGGGCTTTAGAACAAGGGCCCGTGCCAGGGCGACCCGCTGCACTTCACCGCCGGACAGCTCTTTCGCCCGGCGTTGTTCGAACCCTTCAAGGCCAACGATTGCCAGGGTCGCCCTTATCCGTTCGCTGCGTTCCCTGCTGTTGATGCCACGCAGTTTAAGCCCGAAGCTCAAATTGTCCGTCACGCTGCCTTCGAACAGGTAGGGCGTCTGCTCCACCAGGGTGACCCTTTGCCGCTGCCGGGCAAGATCGCGTGAATCGCCTTCGGCAAATTCAATCGTACCTGCCTGCGGTGAGAGCAACAAAGCCATAACCCGAAGCAGGGTGCTTTTGCCGGCGCCGTTAGGTCCGGTCAGTGCATAAATCCGGTGTGGCTGTAAGACGAGGCTTTCAACCGACAGGCTGAAATTCTGCCCAAGTGTGACCCGGATATCTTTAAGCGAGATCACCGGCTGCATCGATTCACCTCTGCTGCAGGGCATTCAAAAAGAGATTGACGATCAGGGCAACAGACAACAGGATAATCCCCAACGCCAGGCCGAAAGCAAATTCCCCCTTGCTGGTTTCCAGCGCAATTGCCGTGGTCATGGTTCTGGTACTGTTGCGGATATTACCGCCGAGCATCATCGCCACACCGACTTCTGCGATCACCCGCCCGAAGCCGGCGATCACTGCGGCCATCACGCCGAAACGAATCTCGCGCAACAGCTGGATCGCAGCCTGCAGGCGACTCGCGCCGAGGGTGAGGGCCGTGTTGATGATTCGCTGGTCGGCCCCGGTCACCGCCGCCAGCACCAGGTTGGCGACAATCGGTGCGGCCAGCACTGTCTGGCCGGCAATCATCGCCAGCGGTGTGAAGAGCAACCCCAACGGCCCCAGTGGCCCCTGGCGACTCAACAAACCGAACAACAGCAGACCGACCACCACGGTCGGCAAAGCCATCAGAGTGTTGAGCAGTGCGATCAGTAACTGGCGGCCGCGAAAGCGGTTGAGCCCGAGCCACAGGCCGATCGGCACCCCGAGCAGCGCTGCGATCGCGATCGAACAGCTGGAGGTGTACAGGGAAGTCCAGACAGCCATCCGTACTTCCCGGTCAAAGCCGAGAATCAGTTCAAATGCTGTCAGCAGTGAGTCGCCCCAATAACCCAAGTTGGTTCCTTAATCGGCAACGTAAAAAAGTTGCTTGCCACCTTTGCGGAAACCTGCAATCAGCTGTTTTGCCTGGTCCGAGGTCAGGTAGTCGAGAAATTTTCGGGCCAGGTCAACTTTTACATGACTGTGCCTGGCCGGATTCACCATGATCGCGCCGTAAGGATTGAACAGACCCTTGTCGCCTTCAACGACGATTTTCAACGGGGTTTTTTCCGAGTAGGCGATATAGGTGCCACGATCACTCAGGGTGTAGCCCTGTCGCTCACCAGCCATGACAATGACTTCACCCATGCCGCGCCCGGCCTCCAAATACCAGTCACCGACCGGTGTGACACCTGCCCTCTGCCATAACTGCTTTTCCCGTGAGTGGGTCCCGGAGTCATCGCCGCGAGAAACGAAGGTGCTTTTGCTGGATGCAATTTTGCCCATCGCTTGAGCTGCATCCTTGCCGCCCCTGATCCCCGCCGGGTCGGTTTCCGGTCCAAGAATGACGAAGTCGTTGTACATCACGTCGCGACGATCGACACCGTAGCCGGCTTCGACGAACTGGTCTTCCTTGCTGCGGGCATGGACCATGATGACGTCGACATCACCGGTCTCTCCGAGCTTGATGGCCTTGCCGGTGCCTACCGCGATGACGTCAACCTGGCAGTCGTTGGCCGCCTCAAAGGGCGGCAGAAGCTCTGCAAGCAGGCCCGAGTTTTCGGTCGATGTGGTCGTCGCCAGACGCAGATGCTCCGCGGCGAGTCCTGTTGAAGCCAGTAATAATAACAGAGACATGCCGATGGCAATTCTAATCAGGTTTGACATTGGACGCTCTCCTAGGTATTGAACAAGTCAATGCAGTGAACAGTGTGATGACAGGATGTTACCCGCCACCTTTCATGAATCTTAAATTGAAATGCCTGATAAAGTCACCCATTTCTTGCTTTGAAAAATCATAGAAACGAAGCGTCACAAAGGTCACGGGCAGTCGCACTGAACGACCAATTTCGCGCACCTCTTCCGGGCCCAGAACGATTTCCATGTTTTTGCCGTTAAGCTGAAAGCGGATGGTGTCTTCAGTCTGCTGATAAGGGATCCTGTCAAGCAGGGCGGGGAGCTCGGCATAAAAATCCTTATGGGTGATCCCCATCTCTTTTTTTACATCCGTGGGCTGTCCTCTCTCGGGTTCCATCAAGTCCCCTGCAAGCCTAAACATCCAGAAAGGCCATATGGAAATCGGCAAGGCTGACGACCAGGCACCGATTGAGAAGTTTCGGTCGCCCGAAAAGGATGGCGAAGAGTTCGTTGACCATCAGTCCGGCAATGACCACCACGTTATCCGGTGTCACCGGGATACTTCCCTCTGGCTGGCAGGCGCCGGCAAAGATCTCCGACATGGGTTGCGATTGGCCTGATTGCAGGGTCAGTACCTGGCCATGATCACCCTCTAAACCACCATGTACCAGGAAAACACCTTCGGGGGTCAATTCATCAAGCAGAAATCGGCTGCTGTAATTGTCGAGACAGTCGGCAACGGCGTTCAGGTCCGTCGGCATGACGAAGTTTTTGTCGACCTGCCCCCCGATCAGGGAGATCTCGGTCGTGCTGTTTATGGCGCTCAGTCTCTCCTTGGCCAACGGCAGTTTCTGACGATCGATGTCCCCCTCTCCATACAACAGCTGTCGATTCAGGTCGGGCCAGTCGACGATGCCGTCATCAACCAGGTAGAGTTTGCCGACTCCGGCACGGACCAGCAGTTGGCTGACTGTCGCTCCCAATCCGCCGACACCGGCGATCATGATGACTGCATCCGCGATCTTCTGCTGGTTCTCTTCGCCCCAATGGATGACCTGGCGCGCGTAGCGATCTGCCGTCAAACTATTACCCTCCGGCACCCGGCGGGAACATCGCGACCACGTCGTTGTCATTCAAAGGGGTCTGTAACCCTTGCAGGTGGTGAATGTTGTGCCGGTTTACGAGAATGATGGTTCCTGCATGCATGCGGCCATCATCGTCGAGCAGCTTGTGTAGAAACGGCGTCGGTAACTGCTTCTGAAGTCTTGCCAGCAGTTGTGCGACAGTCTCTCCCTCGATGGCCGACAGTTCGATCCGCTCCTGTTTGAGCAGCATGCGCAGCAGGCTGAAGAATTGGACCTTGATCATCAGGCCATCCTCTGCCGGAAAGCGGCGTAGGTGTTGGTGCCGTACAGGACCTGCTTGCCGGGGAAATGGGAGCGCGTGCGAATCCATTTGTAGTAGACACCGGCATCGTTGGTTTCGCCGATCAGAATTGCGCCAATCACCTGATCCTTGTTGTTCAGGAAAACCTTGCGAAAACGGCCGGTCCTCTGATCGTGAGTGCTGACACTCCGTTCATCCTCGTCGAGAGAGGCGCCGATCGCCGCAATATCGACGCCGAAGATCTCGGTGATGTTGTTCTTCAGGCTGCCTGCGTAAGCACACTCCATTCCCAGCATGTTCAGGGCCGCATTCTCGCCCTGTTCGACCGCCGTCATCCAGTTGCCCTGGATAACCGGCTCGCCGGAGATGAAATCCTTGCCTTCGGCAGCGTCGCCGGCGGCGTAAATGTCAGCGTGACTGGTGCGGCAATAATCGTCAATTCGGATACCGTAATCGACCTCCAGGCCGGCTGCACGGGCCAGCGAGCTGTTTGGCTCAACACCTTTGCCGACAATCAGCATGTCACTGGACAAGGTGTCACCGGAGGCCAGGCGCAGGAGCAATTGCTCTCGCTCTTCGATCGCGACAATGTCATTCTGCTTATGCAGTTGCAGGCCGTTCTCCGTAAAACGTTTTTCGAGTATCGCCGATGCTTCAGCATCCACCACGCGGCTCAAGATGCGGTTTGAGCCGACCACCATGTGTTTTTCGGCATCAGCCGGTGCGTGGGAGAGCAGGGGCAGGCTGACCAGGCCGGCGCCGATCGCAGTAATGGTTTTCGCTTTTAGCATCAACTCAACCAGCTGTTCCGCGTGCGTCATGTGTCGCAGTACGCTGGAGCGATCAGAAGCTACTTCCAGCTGCCGTGCCTCGGCCCCGATCGCCAGCAGCAGTTTGCCAAAAGTGACGCGACGACCATCATCCAGTTCCAATTGCTTGTCGTCGGTATGTAGGGCGATCACGGTTCGACCGAACAGGGTGGTCACACGCGTCCGATCATAGAATTGGTGATCGACGATAAACAGGTGATCCCGTTCGGCTTTACCGCCAACGAAATAGGGTGTCAAAACTCGTGAGTAGGCGCGATGATCCTCCCGGTCAATGATCGCCACGGAGGCATGCGTGGAATGCTTGCGCAGGGTCTGGAGTGCCTGCAGCCCTGCCGCGCTGTTGCCGACAATGACGTAATCGAATGCTTCTACCATATCAAACCCCACTCAAAACAACCCAGGACTCAAAAGAAAGCGCCAAAGACAAACAATTGCAAAGGCCTGCCGGTTCGTTGGAGCTAAGGAGCCCGCGCTATGGGCAGGCTCCTTTTTCTTTAAACGATCCTAGGATAGCCCGAGCGACTGCAGCTTTGCCTCGGTCGGGATGCCGTCCTTGCCCCAGCCGCGGACCTTGTAATAGTCCGGCAGCATCTTCGGCAGTTTGGAGACCTGCCCCTGGTGCGGACCATCGGGCAGTGGCTCTTCGAGCATGCGCTTCGGCAGCTTGTCCTGCGAAGGGTCGATCCCCGCCTTGAGATTGAACATCCGCTCCATGTTGTAGATGCGATCTCCCGCTACCAGCAGGTCCTCTTCACTCATATCGGTTCCGGTGGCTGCATTGCAGAACTTGGTGAACTGGGGTACGCCGATACCGAAGGTGGTAAAGAGACAGACGCCGGACGAATCGACCACGGCAGTGAAGTCCTGGAAGATTTTAAGCCAGCCAGCCTTGCCTTCGGTTTCCTGCGGGTCAAGCTTCTCAGGAAGGCCCAGTATCTCCGGTGAGATCAGGTAGCCGCGCACATGACAGGCCCCCCGGTTGCTGGTGGCGTACTCGAGGCCCATCCCCTGCACCGCACGCGCATCATAAGCCGGGAATTCCAGCTTCTTGACCGACATCGACAGTTCAGGAGCGCCATAGCTCTCTGCCAGGCGGTAGGACCCGAGCCCGATCTTCTTGCCGAAGCCTTCGCCCTTGGCAGTCATTTCGGCGAGCTTGACCATTGCATCGCTGTCACCAAAATTCAGCGACATACCGATTTCCTTTTCGCTGACAAGTCCCTTCTCAAAAAGTTCCATGGCGCAACCGATTGTTGCACCGAAGGTGATGGTGTCCATACCGGCTTCGTTGCAGATATAGTTGGCCTTGGTAATCGCAGCCAGGTCAGAGATGCCACAGGCCGCACCGATCGCCCACAGGGTTTCATATTCAGGGCCTTCGCCATCACCGGCGTACTTGTTATCGACAATCTTGGTCACCCGTCCGCAGCTGATGATGCAGCCCATGCAGCTCTTGTTGCGTTTCAGGTAAGTGGATGCCAGTGTCTCACCGGAAATCTCCTCGGCCCCTTCGAAGGTTCCCGTCTGGGCGTTGCGGGTCGGCAGTCCGCCGCTCTGGTTCATGACGTTGACCAGTACCGGGGTTCCCAATGCACCGAGACCTTGACCGGTGACCGGGTTTTCCTTGAGCATGCCGTAAGCTTCGAGAGCCGCGTCACGATACGCCTTGGGGTTGGCAACCTGAACACCGCCGGTACCGCGGACGGCAACCGCCTTGAGGTTCTTGCTGCCCATGACCATACCGACCCCACTGCGCCCGGCAGCACGATGCTTGTCATTAACGATACAGGCATAATGTACGCCAATCTCTCCGGCCGAGCCGATGCAGGCGATCTTGGCATCACCGTGGAATTCACTCAGAATCGCATCTTCCGTCTCGTTGGTTGACTTGCCCCAGAGATGGACGGCGCCGACCAGTTCGGCCTTGCCGTCGCGAATTTGCAGGTAGACCGGATGCTTTGATTTGCCTTCGAAAATAATCATGTCGAAGCCGGCATATTTCAGTTCGCTGGGGAAATAGCCGCCTGAGTTGGAGCTGGCGATGGTGCCGGTGAGAGGTGACTTGGTCACCACCATGTAACGACCATTGGCCGCACCGTAAGTACCGGTCAGAGGACCGGTCGCCATGATCAGCTTGTTCTTCGGGCTCATCGGATCGACATCCGGAGAGATCTCTTCACAAAGGTATTTAGATGCCAGACCACGACCACCGACATAAGCCTTGGCCCACTCTTCATTGAGCGCTTCGATCTTGCAGGTCCCGGCTGTCAGGTCGACACGCAGTAATTGTCCTTTCCATCCCTTATTCATATCAGACCTCCATCTGCCCGTCTTTGATCGTGTTAACGAAACGCAGCATCTTCTGCCGCAGCGGCTTGTCCTCTTCGTCCAGCGTCAGGCACTGGGTCGGACAGAAAGCCACACACTCGGGGGTGTCCCCTCCGCAGAGGTTGCACTTGTCCGCCTTGCCGGTGCTGTCGACATACTTGATCATGCCGAACGGGCAGGCGCTGACGCAGGTGCGGCAGCCAACGCATTTGACCTCCTCGACCGTCACAACGCCGGTCGCCATGTTCTTGCTGATAGCGTTTTTCGGACAGGATTTCTCACACCAGGGTTCATCACACTGCATGCAGGTGACGGTGATGAACTTGGCCTCATCGAGAAATATTTCGTTGTAAATCCGGGTACGACTGGGGGCGAACTCGCCGACGTTCTTGAACGAACAGGACAGTTCGCAGGTCTTGCAGCCAACACATTTTGCGGGTTCGATGCGAATCAGTTTTTGCATGAGAGACCTCCTTGTCAAGCTGGTTGACAACCATAGAGCACAACGTAGACTCGAAAATCCTATGAGAAGGTGAGAGTGGTTCGGTCCTCTCCCCTGATAGCATATTCAAGCAGTATAGCAACGTTTTTGCGTGCTGTCAGTCCCAAGGTCAAGAACAGTTCAAACCGCACGGATTTACTTTCAATGCCGGGTCGTAAACAGGGCTTGTTGGTTGAGGTGGCTACGAGGTTGTTCGGGGAGGGGAAACGCTTGCGGGCCACTCAAAATTGAGCGGCCCGCATTACGAAAGTCATTTAATCTCGATCATTTCCAGTTCGAAGGTCAGGTCTTCGCCGGCCAGAGGGTGATTCGCGTCAAGTGTGATCTCCTTGTCATCCACCTCGATGACCATGACCACCATGCCATCACCGTCGTCGCTGACCAGCTCGAAGCTGTCGCCAATCTGCGGGTCGATATCATCCGGGAATTGATCGCGGGGAACAGCGGAGACCTGTTCGGCATCGTACTCGCCGAACGCGTCCGCGGTTTTGATCGTGATGGTTTTCCTGTCGCCGACGGCCATGCCAACCAGGGCTTCTTCAACCTGGGGGAAGAAATTTTCAGCGCCGACCTCCAGCTCCATCGGGCCTGCCGGGTCGCCACAGCCGCAACCGTCTTCCGAGCAATTACAGTTGTCGTCTCCACAGTCGCAGTTGTCGCTCTCGCAGCCACCGCTGCCCTCGTAGGTCGTATCGAAAAGGGTCCCGTCTTCCAGGGTGCCGTTGAAATGAAATTTAACCCGGTCGCCCGGCTTCGCCTGTTTGATTGCCTGTGCCATGTTCGATCCTTTTTGTTCAGAATAGTTCGGTTCCCGTAAGGAAACGCGTCAATCGAGCTGCGCACTGTTACCACAGGAGGCGGTAGCTGGCAAGGAAGTAAGAGTGGCCCAGCGTAAATTGACAACTTTTCTGCTGACGTTAGAGTTAATGAGTCGGAATAATCCAATAACCTTTATGGAGCAGGAGTGAATCATGAAACATGTCGTGATTACCGGCGCCAACCGGGGCATCGGCCTCGAGCTGGCGCGTCACTATAAAGGCGCAGGCTGGCGCGTCACGGGGGTCTGTCGTGAGACCTCGCCAGAACTCGAAGAGTACGCAGCACAGGTCATTGAAGACATCGATGTCGCACGTGCAGACAGTCTTCAACGGCTGGTGGCTGCTTTGCAGGGCCAGACGATCGATCTATTGATCAACAACGCCGGGATCCTGCACGATGACGTCCTCGGTTCACTCGATATCGCTTCGTTGCGTCTGCAGATGGAAGTCAACGCCTTTGCACCCCTGTTGATCTGCGAAGCCTTGCTGCCCAACCTTGGCCCCGGTAGCAAGATCGCCAATATCACCAGCCGCATGGGCTCAATCGGCGACAATGACTCCGGTGGCCGTTACGGCTACCGTGCCTCCAAGGCGGCGTTCAATGCTTTCGGCCGATCCCTGGCAATCGACCTGCAAGGGCGCGGTATTGCCGTGGCGCAATTGCATCCGGGCTTCGTCAAGACCCGGATGGTCAATTTTGGCGGGATTCTATCAACCGAGGAGTCGGTCGCTGGTCTGGTCGAAAGGATTGAGAATCTCAACCTTCAAAACAGCGGGTCTTTCTGGCACTGTCATGGTGAAGAGCTGCCCTGGTGATTACACGGGATAAAATTCGCCAACGGATTGTCAATCCGCAAGCGTCTCCCAAGCGTCGTATCATAAAATTAGCTGCGGTCGAATTAGGCAGCGACGACGGATCGCGGCTGTTGCGCTGAACATGGTTATCGAATGAATCAGCATTTCCCTCCGTCCAAAAAGTCGGTGCTCGGTTCGATGAAACTCGGCAAGTTATTTCTCTGGGGCCTGTGCGCCCTTTTTCTGTCCCTTGGGGCCTTCACGCTCGCAGTGTTCTGGGGCCTGCCGGATGTCTCGCCGCTGAAAAGCCGCGTCAATTCAATGACGATTTCGGTTCCCGACTGGCAAGGGGCAATGCACCCGTTCCAGGTCGGGCCGGAAAATCCATACTGGACGCCCCTGGATTCGTTTCCCGACGAGCTGAAGTGGGCGGTTATCGTTGCCGAGGATGCCAACTTCTACGAACATGACGGTGTCGATATGACGGCCCTGAAGGAGGCTTTGAAATACGATTTGAAGCACAAGCGTATGCGATATGGGGCTTCGACCATCACCCAGCAGTTGGCCAAAAACCTGTTCCTGTCCCGTGACAAATCGGTGCTGCGCAAACTGAGGGAGCTTGTCCTGGCAACGCGCATGGAGCGGGAGTTGACCAAGGGAAGGATCCTGGAGCTTTACCTGAACGTGGTCGAACTGGGCCCGCTGGTTTATGGCTTCGGGCACGCCGCTGAATATCATTTCGGTATGCCGGTGGCATATCTCACCCCGGCCGAGGCGGCCTTTCTCGCCGCCACGCTGCCCGGACCGCGTGTTGCGTTCAATCCGCGCAACAAGCTCACCAAAGTACGTCGACGGGCAGCACGACTGATCAAGTTACTGGGATTGCGCAACATCCTTGACGAAACCGAAGTCAACGATGCCCTGGTGCAGATCGGGCAGCTGGATGGGCGTCAAGCGGCCCTTAATGAGAACTCCCGGGCCACCGATTAAACAGAAGACTAACCGCAACGATGCCGAGAGCATGCCCGTCCAGCGTCAGAGCAGTGGGACTTGAAATGGTGTGCCTGTGTCCAGCTTGCTAACGATTGACGAAGTGCATCATGGCCTCCGGGTAACGTTCGCCTGAGGCGACCCCCGGCGGCATGGCGGCAGCGATCTCGTCGAGCTCCTGGCCGGATAGCTGGATCGAGCAGGCCTCGATGTTTTCTTCCAGGTACGTGCGCCGCTTGGTGCCGGGGATCGGCACAATGTCATCGCCCTGGGCCAATACCCAGGCCAATGCCAGCTGGCTGGCCATGATCCCCTTCTTCAGGGCGATGGCGCGCACTTTCTCCACAAGCTCCAGGTTCTTCTGGAAGTTCTCCCCCTGGAAACGCGGAGAAATGCGGCGATAGTCATCCTCGTCGAAGTCTTCGAAGCGGGTGATTTGCCCGGTCAGGAAGCCGCGGCCCAGCGGGCTGTAGGCGACAAGGCCGATGTCGAGTTCGCGTAAGGTCGGTATGATCTGGTCTTCGATATCGCGGCTCCATAGCGAGTATTCACTTTGCAGGGCGCTGATCGGGTGTACCGCGTGCGCCTTGCGGATCGTCGCCGCAGAGGCTTCCGACAGACCCAGATAGCGGACCTTGCCTGCCGTGACGAGCTCAGCCATCGCACCGACGGTCTCCTCGATCGGCACTTCGGTATCGACCCGGTGCTGGTAGTAGAGGTCGATGTGATCGATGCCGAGGCGCTGCAGCGAGGCATCGCAGCACGCCTTTACGTAGTCCGGGCGGCCGCAGATGCCGATGATCGGTATTTTGCCGTCCACGGCATCTTCCGGTCGGCCACGGACGATGCCGAACTTGGTGGCGACGATCGCTTCATCGCGACGCCCCCTGATGGCTTTGCCGACCAGTTGCTCGTTGGTGTGCGGCCCGTACATGTCGGAGGTATCGAGAAAGTTGACGCCGAGGTCCAGGGCCCGGTGGATCGTTGCGATCGATTCAGACTCATCGCGGGCACCGTAGAAATCGGACATGCCCATACAGCCCAACCCCTGTGCGGAGACTTTCAGCCCCTGTGATCCCAGTTTGCGTTGTTCCATGGTTTGTCCTCTTTTAGTGTTGTGCCAGGCCCAAAATCATCCTGGCTGGACATGCGTTGTTTCCAATATCCTTGCATCCGTTCGCAGATTGTCAAGCAAGGGTCTTGATGCTTTATGTATCATGCCACGATTAAGGAGTCCCAGACCCTGCGCCTGGCCAGGGCCTGTTTAACGTAACATCTGACTTTGCGATCGATTTCTGCGATTCTCTGTGCGACGGCGGCGGAGCAGGCTAAAATGGGTATTATGTTTTCCGATCGCGGCTCTTTTTCTCGTACTGAAGCACATCAGGCGCTTGCAATAAACGCAGTTTGAGGAGATGCAGGGATGGACTGGGTTGATTATGCGTTTATCTTGACGGCTTATGTGGTCGCAAGCGGCATCAAGGGGTTGACGGGGATTGGCTTTTCGACCTCCTGTCTGCCGATTATGGCACTGCGGCTTGACCTGAAAATCGCCATCCCCCTGGTCATCGTGCCGTCCATCGTCAGCAACCTGGTCGTCATGTTTCAGGCCGGTCGTTTCCGTGAGGCCATCAGTCGATTCTGGCCATTATATCTGGCGAGCATACCCGGCCTCGTCACCGGCCTGACGATTTTGATCGCGATCGATGCTAATATCGCCAAAGCGATTCTCGGCCTCGTCCTGATCTCATATGCCCTTTGGGCCTTGCGCAACAAGACTTTTTCACTCTCTGCAGAATGGGAACGGTTGCTGAAAATACCGGTGGGATTGTGTACCGGCTTCGTCAATGGACTGACCGGGTCCCAGGTAATGCCCGTGCTGCCGTACCTTTTGTCGCTCAAGCTGAACAAAAATGCCTTCGTACAGTCGATTAACATCTCCTTCACACTCTCGAGCCTGATCATGCTGGTCGGGATGAGCCGGCTGGGCCACTTGTCTTTTAATACTTTCCTGACTGCTTCTGGTGGCCTGGTCCCCGTTCTCCTGACCGTGTACCTTGCCGGCAGACTTCAACGCCGCCTCACCGGGGCATTCCATCGAACGATGGTGCTCACCTTCCTGCTGGTCATGGGGTTGATTTTGCTGGTCAAGACTCTGGTTTAGTCAGGGGCAGTCATCTCTTGTCTTGTGCAGGCGACGACCAAGCAAGAGTCAACGATGGCACAGCTCAATTGCCAAAAATTCTTCCTGTGCCATCATCTCCCAGCGAATGGCTGCATCGAGGGGTTCGGAAGAGATCAGCCAGGAGTTATCAGAACAGGCTTTGTAGAGAGAGTAGTAGTCCGGCTCCCTGGCAAAATCGCGATAAGCGAAGAATTTCACTCCGTCGCTGAACAGGCAATTCAGCGCCGAATAATTGTACTTCTGCCTGATCAGCGCAACGGTATCGAGAAAAGCCCGGCCCAGGTCACCAGGTTTGCCACTCATGAAGTGATAAAAGAGGACCTCCGTGTCGCGGGCATCCGCTTTGAGACCCGGCAGGTCTATGTCGGAAATCAGCCCCTGATAGTCGTAGACCACTCCGTTGTGGAAAAACACGGTGTTGTCGTGATGGAAAGGATGCGCATGCCGGGTGTTGGAGGTGTTGGTCCAGGCCGATTTGCGCAGGTGCAGGATCATCACCGGCGAAGTCTTCGCCGCGCTTAGAATCCCGAAGACCCTGTCGGTCTCCTCGAGGAGGCTGGCCCCGCTTTTGTGAACGACCAGCCGTCCTTCCTCGTAGAAGGCCAGCCCCCAGCCATCCTCGTGGCCGGGAGGGTCTTCAGCCATGACCACACCGGTTCGAGCGAGCTCGCAGAAGCGGGCAACAATGTCCCGGTGCCTTGCATAGTCAAAATTGGTGATTCCCAGAACCCTGCACATTCAGAAGCCTCTCAGATTATCCGTGAAACAGCTGCAACTCCGGCGGTTTGGCCATATCCCGGCGTCTTTTTAGCCCATAATGATAGCTATGAAGCTGGCCGCAAACCATCGCCTGTGCTCAAAAATCCGATTTTTCGCTTTGCCCCCGCATCGTCCAACGGGCTCCTAAAAAAACCACTTCGCCACGGCAACGGCGATAACGATGCCGACAAAATCGGCAACCAGGCAGACCGGTACAAGGTAGCGGGACTTCCTGATGCTGACCGCGCCAAGGTAGACGGCCAGCACATAAAAAGTGGTCTCCGCACTGCCCATGATGATGGCCGACATGTAGGTGGCCATGGAGTCCACACCGGTGGTGGTCACGATGTCCGTAAAGAGCGCGGTCGAGGCGCTGCCGGAGAGCGGCTTGACGATCGCCATGGAAACGGCTTCGATCGGTATATCCAGGAACGCAAAGACGCTGTAAAAGGCGTTCCTGACATAATCGAAAGCGCCGGATGCCTGGAACCCTTTGATGGCGACGAAGATGGTGAGCAGGTAGGGGAAGATGTTCAGGATAATCGCCGGGCCCTCTTTGGCTCCGGCAACGAAGGAGTCGTACACCCTGACCTTCTTGAACGCTCCGTACAGGACCGTAAACAGGATGAACAGCGGGATAATCAGCAGCGAGATATATTCGACGGACGATATCATCGGAAAATCTTCCTGAACAGGGCCAGCACCAGCAGCGCCGTCATGGTGGAAATGGCGGTCGCGATCAGCACCGGCAGCACGACTGCGGCCGGATTCCCATGCCCGAAGCCGGCGAGGATGCCGATCACTGAAAACGGGATCAACTGGATACTGGCGGTGTTGATGACGATGAACGTCATCATCTCCGGCGTGATGGTCCCCTTGTCTGGATTGATTGAATCGAGCTCTTGCATGGCCTTGATGCCCAGCGGGGTGGCGGCGTTGCCGAGCCCGAACAGGTTGGCAAGGACATTCAGGGTGATGGCCGTAATCGACGGATGATCGCCGGGAATGTTCTTGAAAAGCCGGGAGATGATCGGCCTGAACAGGTGCGCGATCCGGTAGATCAGGCCGGAATCTTCCAGGATCCGGGTGATTCCCAGCCAGACCGAGACGATGCCGAGCAGAAACAGCGAGATCTCGACCGCCGCCTTGGCGCCGTCGAAGATCGACTTGGTGAACGCCTCCAGGTTGCCGGTAAAGATGGCGAAAACGATACTGATGCAGATCATGATCAGCCAGAGGACGTTCATCGGTTGCCTCCCGGGAAAGACATTCTTTTGATCAACAGTTGCTTCCGGTTTGTATGCAGCTCTACCTCTGCACCGATCGGCAGGGTGATCTTGTTCGCGACATGGCCGATATAGGGACAATGTACGACCGGGAAGTTCAACTCCATTTGAGAGGCCAGGATGTCATAGACCTGCTTGCTTCTGAGACCACGAAAATCGCCGATGATCAGGGCCTTGATATCTTTGAATTTCCCCGCCAGGATCCACTGGGTCAGATAGCGGTCCACCTGGTGCAGTTTCTCATCGACATCTTCGAGGAACAGGATCGCACCGGGCGTCTCGATCTCCCAGTCCGTATCGATCAGGGCGGTCAGGGTGATCAGGTTGCCGCCCTTCAGGATGCCGGCGGCGGAGCCGGGTTGGTAAACCTTGCAGGGAGCGCCCTTGAGCAGGTTCTTTTCCGGGTAGCCCTTGACGGCATTGATCAGCGAATTCAGCGTGAATGCCGTGGGCGTGTCCAGGTTGATCAGCATCGGGGCGTGCAGGGCTACCTGCCCGGTGCGCTCAAAAATCGGGTTGAGCAATGCGCTCAGGTCACTGAAACCGGCGATGATCTTGGGATGTTTCCTGATCAGTTCGAAATCGAGGAAAGGCAGAATTTTCATCGCGCTATATCCGCCGCGCAGGGCCAGGATCATGTCGACCCCGGGTTCTGCAAACGCAGCATGGATCTGCTCTGCCTTCTCCCGCGGAGAGGGGAGCGCTTGCGGGAATTCCGGATTGATGACGTTGAAACCCGACTCTGTGAGCTGTTTGATGCCACTCGTAAAGTCACGCTTTTTCTTGATCAGATAACTTGGCGTCACAATAAAGGTGTTAAGCAAGGCAGCGCTCTCCATGTTGTCGGCGTTATGGACAAAGATTCCGGGCCGTTAATTCGCATCAATTTATCGCCATTCCGGGACAAATACAACCTGGATTGAAGATATCCTCTTTAACCAACGTCCCTGTAACCGGCTTGGCTTGAAAAGCATAATGGTGGCTGTCAGCGTTGAACAGAAAGATGAATCTGGTTAACCTCGAATCTTTATCTGCGGCATATTTTGTGCATAGCATATTGACTTCATTTTAATACCGTTCGTGAAATAATAACGTTTCAATCAGCAGAGTTACGTTGGTAGTGCTCATTCTGGCCGACCTGGCGGGCTGTGCCACGATGAACAGGTCTGAATGTTTAATCGCTGCCAGGTCTAACCAGGCTCGGTTGGATAAACTGAAGAAGGACATCAAGGCGAAAGAGGCCTTGCTGGTCAGCTCAAAGCCCTCCGAAAACCATCCAAGGGGAAGAGTTTCTCTCCATCAGGAACGAGGCGAACTCTTTAGGGATAAATCAAATTGAGGTGGAACCAATGAAACAAAAGATCCTTGTTCTGGATGATTCTCCTTTCATGTTGACGATCATTGGCGACATGCTGAAGAGGCTCAATTACGAAGTTACGACTGTCGACAATGGAAATGATGCCTGCCAGAAGGTTGCATCAGACCGGTTTGACATGATTATTACGGATTTGAATATGCCGGTCATGGATGGACTGGAATTTACAAAACAGGTAAGAACTTATCCTAATTGCAGGTTTATTCCAATCGTTATGCTTTCCAGTGAAACCGATGGTGAAAAAGTGACCAAGGCGAAGCAGTTAGGGATTTCAACGTTTCTGCGCAAACCGCCGAATGAATCTCAGCTGAAAACCTTGCTGCAAATCACACTCGGCAAGCGGAAGGCCCCGAGGATACCGATTAAAGTGGAAGTTTATTACGGCGAGAGTGAAAAATTTACCGATTATAGCACCGGATATACTTTCAATATGAGCATCGGCGGCCTGTTCCTTGAGACCAGTCATCCACTCTCACCCGGAGTAAAGCTTAAACTCAAATTTTCCCACCCGGAGAACGGCGAGTCGATTATTTGTCGGGGCCGGGTGGCCTGGGTCAATTCATTGACCTCTCCAATCAATAAAGATCATCCTTCAGGAATGGGTGTGGAATTTATCGACCTTGACGAAGAGCGTCGCATTCAGGATATGCTCCGATCGAGGGCCTGGAAAAATTGACCCAAGCAGATCATTTCAGTGACTTTGCGTGAGCATCAATGCTTGTGGGCCGTGCATCACCCGAGCAGGTTCGGCGCCTATCTCGTCAGGAATGCGGCACGGGCCCGGTCGCTCTTGTTTGATTCGCCGGTACAGACAGGGGGCACTCTAAGCAGGGTGTCCCCTGTCTGCTCTGTCTGACTCAATGCGTCGCCTTATCTCCCCAGATATACCTTAACCGCTGATCGCGGCCACAGTTCCATCGATAGGCGTTGTAACGAATGGGACTCTTCTTGTAGAAATCCTGATGGTAACTTTCATCTCCCTTGATCGGGTAAAAGGTTGACGCATCGAGGATCGGTGTGACCACCGTCTGGTTCGGAAACATCTCGACAACACGCTGCTTCGATGCTTCGGCAATCTTTCTTTCCGATTCATTGGCGACAAAAATGGCTGCCAGGTAGCTGTGCCCCTTATCGCAGAACTGCCCGCGATCATCAAAGGGATCGATGTTCACCCAGTAATAATCGAGCAGCTGTTGGTAGCTCACCTGGCTCGGATCGTAGGTGATTTCAACCGCCTCGTAGTGACCCTCATGGTTGCCGTTGTAGGTCGGGTTTTTTAAGGTGCCGCCGGTAAACCCGGAGACCACGTCGGTGACACCAGGCAATTTTTCAAAATCCGACTCCATGCACCAGAAACATCCTCCGGCCAGGATCGTTTTGGCGGCCATGGCGTTGGTGGCAAAAAAGAGCGAGATGCTTAACAAGAAAAG
>Ga0210079_1000004_pt1 | contig 32765 bp, 31 predicted proteins | sample White_CordA_D2_FD_185587 | JGI IMG/M metagenome (GOLD analysis project Ga0210079, IMG submission 185587) | Wetland microbial communities from the San Francisco Bay, California, USA, that impact long-term carbon sequestration - White_CordA_D2... | ecosystem: Environmental > Aquatic > Marine >...
TCGGCCAGATAAAAAAACAAACCCCGCATCACGTGCGGGGTTTGTCAACAATCTGCAAGGCTCGTCCATCCGGACAGGCCTTAACTGCTTTGCCTGTTAACCGGTCTTACCTGGAGACCCGCTCTTCCGGAGAGGTATCCGTCTGGATCATGCTCTGGATCAACACTTCGGCCCCGATCGTTGCTGCGTGCCGCACCAGGCTGTCGGCGCGCTCACCGTCATGTTCCTTAAAAGCCCGGATCATATTCCGATGCTCTTCCACGGAAATCTCCATACGCCCCGGCTGGGATAATGACGCCAGGCGCAGACGCTTGAATTTCATTACCAGCTGGTTGATCATATCGTAAAGTTTATCATTGCCTGCAGCCTTGATAAAAAGTTCATGGAACTCATTATGCACGCGGAAGAAGCTTTTGACATCGCCATCCTTGGCAATTTGCGCAAGGCGCTCGTTGATCGTTTCGAGCCGTTCGATATCCTTGTCAGTCAGCTTTTCCGCCGCCATTTTCGCAGCGAACCCTTCAAGGATAATCTTGATCGCATAGAACTCTTCGATATCCCGCTCAGACAATGAGGCAACCACCGCACCTTTACGTGGAATCACCACCAGGTAACCCTCGGACTCGAGCTGCCGGAAAGCCTCCCGGATCGGTGTGCGACTGATACCAAAACGTTCTGCCAGTTCCGGTTCTGAAACACGCTCACCCGGCTTCAGGGACCCTTTCAGGATGGCATCCCGGATCGTCTCCAGGATTTTTTCACGCAACGTCTGATGTCTTTCCATCTGTTTTCTACGCACAAGAAACTCCGTTCTATAAAAGTCCAAGAAATTGTATACTGTATACATTATATGTCAAGCCATTTCTGGCCGTGGCGCAAGGCTAAACCACTTAACTGCTTGCCTTTTACTTCACCCGTGATTATCATCGTGACAATTTTATACAAGGACGTTTCATGGACCCTGTCCGTCACCTCCGCTTCTCGATTGCCGCCCTGGTTACAGTCATAGCTTTTGGCACCCTTGGCTATGCCATGATCGAGGACTGGCAAGCCTTTGACGCCCTCTACATGACCATCATTACCCTGGCCACGGTCGGTTTCAGGGAGGTCCACGAACTCAGTCCCGAAGGCAAGGTCTTTACCATCGTCCTGATCATCAGCGGCACAGGGATTATCGCCTATACCCTCAGCAGCCTCATCCAGTTCACACTTGAAGGGCAGCTGCGCAAAATCCTCGGGAGGAAAAAATTGGAAAGTCGCATCGGTAAACTCAGAGATCACTACATCATCTGCGGCTACGGCCGTATCGGCCATCTGATCTGTCGCGAATTCCAGTCTCGACCGACACCTTTTGTGATCGTGGAACAAAACCCAAACCATATTGAGCGCCTGGAGCGGGAAGGATACATGTATGTTGAGGGCGATGCGACCGACGATGAGACCTTGCAGGCGGCCGGGATCGAACATGCCAAGGGCCTGATTACAGCAGTCACGTCCGATACCGACAACGTCTATATCACCCTCACCGCCCGCGGCCTCAATCCAAAATTGTTCATTCTCGCCCGTGCCGGAGAGGAAGGTGCCGAGAAGAAGCTCATGCGGGCCGGTGCCAGCAAAGTGATTTCGCCTTATACGATCGGCGCCAGTCGCATGGCCCAGGCCATCCTGCGTCCTTCCGTAGTCGACTTCATTGAGCTGGCCACAGCCAGTGAACATCTCGCTCTGCAGATCGAGGAAATCCGCATTGCCGCCGACTCGGTCCTGGCCGGAAAGAACCTGATCAACTCGGGCATCCGGCAGAGCATGGGGATTATTATTGTCGGGATCAAGGAATCGGACGGCAAGATGACCTTCAACCCTCCGCCGGAAAAAAATATCGAGCCGAACTCGGTGCTGATTATTCTCGGTGAACGCCCGGCAATCAGCAAGCTGGAAAAAATCGCCAGAGGCGGCCAGTCATGAAGACACCTGGGCTGGGAGCACATATTCCGTGGGCACAGATCGAAACCTGCCTTGCACAAGCCCTTGCCCTCGGCCTGGCGCCGGAGATTGCCATCAAGGGTCCCGAGCTGGATACCCTCGAGGAACAACTTATCTTGCGGATCTCCGCGGCCCTTCAAGATGCCGGTGTCCGACCAAGAGTTCACGCGCCTTTTTTTGATCTCAACCCGGGAGCTCTCGATCCACTGATCAGGCAGGCAACCCGGCAACGACTTGAGCAGTCCCTGCGGTTTGCCGGCCGGCTGCACGCCGACCTGATGATCATTCACCCGGGTGTCGACAAGTGGCGTTATCCAAGGCTTGAGGGCGTTTGGCTGGAGCACGCGCTGGCGTTCTTTCCCTCACTGGTGCAGCAGGCTGAGGATCTCGATTGTTGCCTGGCAATCGAAAACATTTACGAGGAATCCCCGGACACACTGGTCCAATTGGTCAGCGGAATTGATTCGAGCTTTTTCGGTCATTGTTTCGATGCCGGGCACTGGCACCTGTTCGGCAGGAGACCGATGGATGAGTGGCTCAAGTCGGTCAGCTCGAAACTCTTTCATCTGCACCTGCATGATAATCATGGCCGGGCCGATGAACATCTGCCGGTCGGCGACGGCACGATCGATTTCAGCCCTCTGCAGAGACATCTCAAGGGGATGTCTGCCTTGCCCAGTATCACCCTCGAGGCGCGCAGTTTGGAGCACCTGCAGCGGTCCCTGCAAGAGGTCAATCGCCTGCTCGAATAAGACGCCCTCACGCCTCTCTGCCCAGACTTCGACAACTCATGCCAAAGCACCTTATCAATCCATTAAAGCTGTTGTTCGGCTTCGGTATCGTGTGTGTCCTGAAACGCAAAGACACTTCACTGCAAGTGCTTGAAAAAGAGCCTGAATAGACTGCGGCCGGCATTGCGGCAAAAGACTTTAAAAAGTGAAAAACCGATCGCTTCGACGGGAATGGTATAATTGTTGACGTTGGCAGGAATCATCAATAAATCGTGAGTAGAGTATGCAAGAGATCATAACCTACATCGCTCTTTCGATGGGAGTTGCCTGGGCAAGCGGACTCAACCTCTATGCAGCGATTCTTGTTCTTGGGTTACTCGGAGCCACAGGCAACATGTCTCTGCCGGAAACCCTGCAGGTCCTTCAGAATCCCCTGGTGATCGGTGCGGCCGCCTTGATGTATGGTGTCGAGTTTTTTGCCGACAAGTTTCCGGGCGTGGACAATGCCTGGGATACGCTGCATACCTTCATCCGTATCCCGGCCGGCGCCATACTGGCGGCTTCGGCAGTTGCCGAAGTTGAGCCATCTCTCTCCCTTGCCGCGGCACTGGTCGGTGGGACCCTCACCGCCGGAGCGCACCTGACCAAGGCCGGCACACGACTGCTGGTGAACACCTCGCCGGAACCTTTCAGCAACATCGGTGCGTCCCTGGCCGAAGACACCATGGTCGTCGCCGGGTTGTGGACAGCGGTTTACTTCCCCCTGATTTTTCTGGTGTTCCTGGCGGGTTTCCTGATCCTGATGATCTGGTGGCTGCCGATCCTCTGGCGAGGACTTAAAGGCATGTACGAAATGCTAAGACGTTTTTTCGGTCCGACAAAAACCCGCTGCCTGCCTGAGCCTTAGCAGCTCTCAACCGAGGGCCACATCAAGCAGCATCATCACTGAAAAACCACCCATTGTCGCCATGGTGACCATGTCGATATTGGCGGTCACTCTCTGCGATTCCGGAATCAACTCCTCGACAACCACAAAGATCATCGCTCCGGCGGCAAAACAGAGGGCATAAGGTAAAATCGATTGCATAGACAGCACAAAGTAGGCCCCCAGGACTCCGGCGATGGGCTCCACAATTCCTGAGGACTGGCCCATTAAAAAGCTTTTCCGCTGGCTCATGCCTTCGCGGCGTAATGGCATGGAGACGGCCGCACCCTCCGGGAAGTTTTGAATGCCTATACCGATTGCCAGGGCAATCGCTCCACCAATGGTCGCCGAAGGCAGCCCGGCGGCAACGGCACCAAAAGCAACGCCAACAGCCAGGCCTTCCGGGATATTGTGCATCGTAATGGCGAGCACCAGCAAGGTGCTGCGCTGCCAGGAAGTTTTGACCCCCTCGCGTTGATTCATTTTCAAGCCAGGGTGGAGGTGCGGCAGGAACTTGTCGGTCAAACGCATGAAAATGCCGCCGCCCATGAATCCGATCACCGCGGTCAACCAGGGAATCTGTCCCATATGTTCCGCCATCTCAATGCCGGGATTGAGCAGTGACCAGAAGCTCGCCGCAATCATGACTCCGGCAGCAAAACCGAGCATCATATCGAGGACCTTGGGATTAATATCCTTCTTCATGAAGACCAGGGCGGCGCCGGCTGCGGTCACCGCCCAGGTAAACAGAGTCGCCAGGAAGGCCTGCATGACCGGGTCTAATTGTATGAAGGACTCGAGCATTTTATTATCCTTATGATTTTCTTGGAGACATTATAGTTTCTTAGCTGTATTTAGCAAAGGCAGGATCACGAAAACACTTCTTCCGGCTCTTTTCGCATCATCGCAACCAGGGTCCCTCTTTTAACCAAAAACATCTGTGCACAAAACGCTGTCGTTGATACCCTTGACCATTTTATCACGCTGTGCTGCACGTGCAGGGCAAGCAAAAAGGGCGGCTCATTTGAGCCGCCCTGCAGAGTGTTTCTGTTTTATCGTCGTTCAGTGGAGTTTTTTGCCCGCCACCTGGACACGGATCAGGGCGCGCACCAGAGCAGCTTCCATGATCTTGAAATCCTTGTCCTCGCTGGAGAGTTTCTTAAGGGCTTCTTCGGCACGACCCAGAGCCGCCTTGGCACGTTCCACATCGATCTGGTCAGCCGGTTCGGCGGTTTCAACCAGCACGGTCATGACATTGTCTTCAACTTCCACGTAGCCCCAGTTGACGGCGACATAAAAGGTCTGTCCATCCTGCTTGTAGGACAACTCTCCAACCTTCATGGTCGTCAAGAGAGAGGTATGGTCGGGCAACACGCCAAACTCACCGATCGTGCCGGGAGCGGTCACTTCATCGACCTCTTCCGACAATACGCGCTTGTAGGGTGTGACCAGTTCCAGTTTAATCTTTTCTGCCATGCCTTATTATTCCTTTACTGCGGAATCGTCTGATTAAGCTGCCAACTGCTTGGCTTTTTCCAGTGCCTCTTCCATGGTACCAACCAGGTAGAAGGCCTGCTCCGGGATATCATCGTACTTGCCGTCAACCAGGTCACGGAAGCCCCTGATGGTATCCTTGAGTTCCACGTACTTGCCGGGGGAGCCGGTGAAGGTCTCGGCAACGAAGAACGGCTGGGAGAGGAAGCGCTGGATCTTACGGGCACGGGATACGACCAGCTTGTCATCTTCGGAGAGCTCGTCCATACCGAGAATCGCGATAATGTCCTGCAGGTCCTTGTAACGCTGCAGCACGAACTGGACGTCACGTGCGCACTTGTAATGCTCTGCACCAACAACCTGCGGATCAAGAATCCGGCTGGTCGAGTCGAGCGGGTCAACCGCGGGGTAGATGCCGAGCTCGGCGATCTGTCGGGACAGAACCGTGGTTGCGTCGAGGTGGGCAAACGCGGTAGCCGGTGCGGGGTCGGTCAAGTCGTCGGCCGGGACGTAGATCGCCTGGACCGAAGTGATCGAACCTTTGCTGGTCGTCGTGATACGTTCCTGCAGCTCACCCATCTCGGTGGCCAGGGTAGGCTGATAACCAACGGCCGAGGGGATACGGCCGAGCAGCGCCGAAACCTCGGAACCTGCCTGGGTAAAGCGGAAAATATTATCAACGAAGAGCAGCACGTCCTGGCCTTCCTCATCACGGAAGTATTCAGCAACCGTCAGCGCCGAGAGAGCAACCCGGGCACGAGCACCCGGAGGCTCATTCATCTGCCCATAAACCAGGGCAGCCTTGTCGAGAACGCCGGAATCCTTCATCTCGTGCCAGAGGTCATTACCCTCACGGGTCCGCTCACCAACACCGGCGAAGACCGAGTAGCCGCCGTGCTGCTTGGCGATGTTGTTGATCAGTTCCATGATCAGAACGGTCTTGCCAACACCGGCGCCGCCGAACAGGCCGATCTTGCCGCCACGGGCATAGGGCGCGAGCAAGTCAACAACCTTAATGCCGGTTTCAAAGGCTTCAACCTTGGTTGACTGGTCAACGAATTCCGGGGCAGGGCGATGGATACCCCATTCCTTGTCAGCCCCGATCGGACCTGCTTCGTCAACCGGCTCACCAACCACGTTCATGATCCGGCCGAGGGTCTTGGGACCAACCGGCATGGCAATCTGCTTGCCGGTGTCGAGTACGTCCTGACCACGCACCAGACCGTCGGTAGCGTCCATGGCAATGGCCCGCACGGTATTTTCACCCAGGTGCTGGGCGACTTCCAGGACCAGGTTCCACTCCCGTTCGTCAATCGCCGGGTTGGACACCTTAAGCGCGTGATAGATCTCGGGAAGCTTGCCGGCTTCAAATTCGACGTCGACAACCGGGCCGATGACCTGTGTAATGCGTCCTTTATTCATGATGAACCGTTCCTCCATTCTGCCACCCGGATCCGAGTGGGGTGTTCATATATAAGTCGTTGGAAACTTAAGCCTTGATTGATTCAGCACCGGAGATAATCTCCAGCAGTTCCTTGGTGATAGCAGCCTGACGCGCCCGGTTGTACTGCAGGGTCAGCTTGCCGATCATTTCCGAGGCGTTCTTGCTGGCACTGTCCATCGCAGTCATCCGTGCACCGTGCTCCGATGCTGCAGATTCGAGCAGTGAGCGGAAAATCTGCACCTCGATATGCTTGGGCAGGATTTCCGCCAGGACCTCGCTGGCGTTCGGCTCGTAGATGTAGTCGGTCACCTGGGCGCCCTCCGCAACTTGCTTCGGGACGATCGGCAACAGTTGGGTTACTGTCTGGATCTGGGTCATGGCGCTCTGAAAGGCATTATAGATCAGGAACACGCCGTCGTAGTCTCCGCTGTTGTAGAGCTCGATGACTTCCTGGCCGATCAGGGCACCAACCGGATAGGTCACCTGGCTGCTGCCGATCAGGTTTTCATGTACCTTGACGATTTCCATGCCGGCACGACGCTTGAGGTAATCGTTGCCTTTGCGACCGACGATCAGCAGCTCATAGCTCTCAAAGCCTTCCGTTTTTGCGCGGATGAATCGTTCAGCCGCCTTCGAAATGTTGGTATTGAAGCCGCCGCAGAGACCACGGTCGCCGGTAATCAGAACCACCAGAGCCTTGCCCTTGCCGCGCTCAGCCAGCAAAGGATGGCTGTCAGCATCTTCACGCAGAGCGAGACTGGAGAGAACGTCCGCCATCTTGTCCGCATAAGGACGGGCTGCGGTCACGGCATCCTGGGCACGCCGCAACTTGGCCGCCGAGACCATCTTCATGGCCTTGGTGATCTGCTGCGTATTCTTGACCGTACCTATTCTTTTTTTGATGTCCTTAAGACTTGCCATCTCTTATTACCCGATCGTTGCGTTATGAAGCGACAAACTGGCCCTTGAATTCATCGAGAGCGGCCTTGATCTTGCCTTCCAGCTCGTCATCGATGGCTTTCTTTTCGGCAAGCGTGGCAAGCACGTCAGCGTAGTTGCTTTCCATGAAGGAAATCATTTCCTGCTCGTAACGCTGGATCTCCGACGTTTCATATTCATCAACGTAGCCATTGTTGGCAGCAAAAATCGAGACAACCTGCTTCTCTATCGGCAGCGGCACATACTGGCCTTGCTTGAGAATCTCAACCAGGCGGGCGCCACGATTCAACTGGCGCTGGGTGGCGGCGTCCAGGTCGGAACCGAACTGGGCAAATGCTGCCATCTCGCGATACTGGGCAAGAGCCAGGCGCAGGGTACCGGCAACCTGCTTCATTGCCTTGACCTGGGCCGAGCCACCAACACGGGACACCGACAGGCCGACGTTGATCGCCGGACGTACACCTGAGTAGAACAGGTCGGTTTCGAGGAAGATCTGACCGTCGGTAATCGAGATAACGTTGGTCGGGATATAGGCGGAAACGTCACCGGCCTGGGTTTCGATGATCGGCAGCGCGGTCAGAGAACCGGCGCCTTCTGCATCATTGAGCTTGGCGGCACGTTCGAGCAAACGGCTATGCAGGTAGAAGACGTCACCGGGGTAGGCTTCGCGGCCCGGTGGACGACGCAGCAACAGTGAAAGCTGGCGATAGGCAACGGCCTGTTTGGAAAGATCATCATAGATAATCAGGGCGTGCTTGCCATTGTCACGGAAGAACTCGCCCATGGTGACACCCGTGTATGGCGAGATGAACTGCAGCGGAGCCGGCTCGGAAGCAGACGCGGAAACGACGATGGTGTAATCCATGGCACCGGTCTGTTTGAGCCTGTCAACCACCTGGGCCACCGTCGAGCGTTTCTGGCCGATGGCGACATAGATGCAGATCATGTTCTGACCCTTTTGGTTGATGATGGCATCTATTGCAACGGCTGTCTTGCCGGTCTGACGGTCACCGATGATCAACTCACGCTGACCGCGACCGATCGGAACCATCGAGTCAATTGCCTTGAGGCCGGTCTGCATCGGCTCATGAACCGATTTACGCGAGACAATACCAGGGGCCTTGATTTCGACCTGACTGTATGTATCGGTCTTGATCTCACCCTGGCCGTCGATCGGAAGACCGATGCCGTTGACCACGCGGCCGATCAGCGCTTCGCCGACCGGAACCTGGACGATACGCTCGGTACGCTTGACCGTGTCGCCTTCCTTGATGTGCTCGTAATCACCGAGGATCGCGGCACCAACGTTGTCCTCCTCGAGGTTGAGGACCATGCCCATGGTGTTGCCCGGGAACTCCAGCAACTCACCGGCCATTGCTTTGTCCAGTCCATGGATACGGGCGATACCGTCACCAATCGAGATGATTGTTCCGGTTTCACTGACTTCGACTTCACGACCGAAGCTTTCGATCTGCTTCTTGATAATCGCGCTGATTTCTTCTGCTCTGATTTGCATTGTTACGACCTCGTCACCCCTTCGTTAAGGATTCTTCGATTCGTTTAAGTTGTGTTTTGACACAGCCATCAAAAAGGCGGCCGGCAATCTCAGCCTGAAGCCCACCGATCAAATCGGCATCGACTTCAACGCTAACGGCAACCTGTTTTCCGGTCTGTTTTTCAAGACTGGCGGCAATCGCCTGCTGCTGAACATCATCCAGATCAACGGCTGAGATGATCTTGGCACTCAGAATACCGGACAGTTCATCGGCGAGACGACGATAGTTCTCTTCAATTTGGCCAAGGTAGCTGATCCGACCCTTGTTCAGGAGCAGGCCAAGGAACTTGGACATCCCTTCGGAAAGTTCCATGGCCTTGCAGAGGTCTGTGAGCATGGCTTGCTTCTTGACAAGGTCAAGAGTGGGGCTGACGAGCAGCTGACGCAAAAGTTCTTCCTGGGCCAGGACATCCTTGACCTGGGCCAGCTCGTCGCCGTAGCTCTCTACCGCCTTGTGTTCCACGCCGAGTTCAACCAATGCCTTGGCGTACCTTCTGGAAAGGGCACTGACGCTCAATGGAGTTCTCCCATTTTCTGCATGTATTCTTCGACCAGACGCTTCTGGTCATCAGCGGAGACCTGCTTCTTCAGCATATCCTCTGCCAGTTCCACGGCCAGCCTTGACGCCTCTTCACGCAACTCTATGCGCGCCTTGGCAACCACACCGGCAGCCTTGTTGTCGGCTTCCCGCTCTATCTTGTCTGCCATATCTTTGGCAGCAGCGATAATTTTGTCACGCTCCAGTTCGCCTTCTCGACGAATCGCCTCGGTGATCCCGGCAATCTCTTCGGTCGCCTTGGCCAGCTTATCGCTGTATTCCTTATGCTTTGCTTCGGCAGCGGCTTTGGCTGACTCCGCATCAGCAAGGGTTTTTTCAATCTCTTCAGTGCGCCCCTTGAGACCTTTGCGGATCGGCTTGGTCACAAAGTAGGCGAGTAAACCGGCCATCAGGGCAAAGTTGAAACAGCGGTAGATAAAATCCTTAAGGACTGCGCCGCTGTCAGCATGTCCGCCACCACCGGCAGCAAAAGCTGCAACAGGGACCAGGACAAAGAGACAAAGGAGAAGGGCTCTATAGATAGATATGTTGTGCTTCATCAGATGGCCCTCCCCAGAACCTTGCCGGCAATCTCCCTGGCCAGGTCCTCGGTCTCATCGCGCAGGGCCTGGCGTGCAGTGCCTGCCTCTTCCTGAATCTGTTCCTTGATGGTTTGCAGTTTTTCCGCAGCCGTCTGGTTCGCTGCACCAAGGATACGGGCTTCCTCTTCCTGTCCGGCCTTGCGCAAGGTCGCACGTTCCTGGGCGCCCTGCAGACGAGCTTCCTGAAGCTGGGCCTCGTAGCGGGCAATTTGCGCCTGCACCTGTTCGTCGATATCATGAACCTTGGCTTTGGAGCTCTCTATCGCCTCCCTGCGTGCCTGCAAAGCGGCCCGTAAAGGTTTGAACAGGAGAGCGTTCAGCACAACCATCAGGATCATGAAGTTGGCAAACTGCAGGAACAGTGTCCAGTCTAGCTTGATCACCGTTTTACCTCATTTGTGTTAGCGCCAGGTTGGCACGTCGGTATACTGTATACAATCTTCAGAGACGGTTAAAAAAGGCCCTGACCCCCGGGGCCAAAGCAGGAGACAACTACCATAGCACCCTGATCATGTCAAGGATCTTTTCACAAAAAATACTCATCCATGAGCGGATTAAATTATTTCTTGGCCGCTTCTTCAGCGGGCTTTACAACGGTGGCGATTTCACCGGTTGTCATGGTGATCGTCCCATTCAGCACGACGCCATCCTCCACGGATAGGGCCGGCGTTTCAATTGTGCCATCGACACTGGCGGGGGCACGCAGCTCGACGCGACTCTTTGCCTTGATGTTGCCCTTGAATTTCCCGCTCAGGATCAGCGTACCAACCTGGACATCAGCCTGGATGTCGGCACTTTCGCCAACAATCAGGGTGTCGTGGGAGGTCACTTCACCACGGAAAGCACCGTCCAGACGCACGATTTCGTTGAACACCAGCTTACCTTCAAACTGGCTGCCGGGGCCGAGAAAGGCCTTGATCTCACTCTTTTCTATCGGGGTCTCTTTGCGCATCGGTTCTGTTTCCTTCTTCTTGAACATCGGTTCTGTTTCCTGGGTTATTTGGCTTAAACATCTGAAATTATATTATCTTCTTTCGAAGAGCTCCAGCAAACGCTCGAACTCTTCCGCGGAATAATAGCTGATTTCGATCTTGCCGCCTTTGCCGCCGCGCGTCTGTGGCAAGATATTGACCTTGGTGCCGAGACAACGCTGCAGGCGTGCTGCGAGGTCGGCCAGCTCCGGGTCAATCCTGGTCTTGCGTGCGGCGGGCTGACCTGTGCTCCCTTTGAGTTTTTTAACCAGGGCTTCGGTCTGGCGAACGGAAAACTGCTTGCGGACCACCTGATCGCGGGCCTCCTTGATACGTGCAGCACCATCCAGCGACAGGAGCGCCCGGGCGTGCCCCATACTCAGTTGGCCATCGATCACATCCTGCTGGATCTCCCTGGGCAGGCGCAACAGGCGCAGCGCATTAGCGACCGTTGGCCGTTCGCGGCCGACCCGCCTGGCAACTTCCTCCTGGGAGAGGTCAAAATTGCTCATCAGGTGACGATAGGCTTCGGCTTCTTCGATCGGGTTGAGATCTTCACGCTGGATATTCTCGATCAGGGCCATTTCCAGGGCCCAATCCTCCGAGACATCCTGGATAACCACCGGAACTTCCTTGAGACCGGCCTTTTGTGCCGCCCGCCAGCGCCGCTCACCGGCTATGATCTGGTAATGATCATCGGTATGTCGGACCACCAGGGGCTGGATGACGCCCTTCTCGCGGATCGAAGCGACCAACTCGGCCATCTTGGCATCGTTGAAGGTTTTGCGTGGCTGCTGGTGATGCGGTTTCAGTTCTTCGACCGGGCAGACGAAATACTTGTGGCGACCGTCCTGGGAAGCTGATGTGAGAAGGGCGCCGATGCCTTTGCCGAGTGCGGGTCGTTTGGCCATACTGGTTGCTACTCCATGCGGATAATTTCGCGCGCCAGCTCCAGATAAGCGGCCGCTCCCCGCGAAGAAATATCGTAGAGCAGGGCGGGCAAACCGTGGCTGGGTGCTTCAGAAAGGCGCACGTTGCGCGGGATCATCGTTTCGAAGACCTGGGCGGCAAAATGTTCGCGGATCTCCTCGCAGACCAGATGCGAGAGGTTGTTGCGCGCATCGAACATTGTCAGGAGAATACCGTGGATCATCAGGGCCGGGTTCAGTTCACGCTGAATCAGGCGTATCGTATTGATTAGCTGGCTCAGCCCCTCCATGGCGTAATACTCGCACTGCAGAGGGATCAGGACGCTGTTCGCGGCGGTCAGAGCATTGATCGTTAACAGTCCGAGCGAGGGAGGGCAGTCGATCAGGACATAGTCGTACTGGTCTGTCACCGTCGCCAGGGCCAGTTTAAGTTTGTTCTCTCGTGCCAGAGCCGAGATCAACTCAACTTCGGCACCTATCAAATCAGGATTTGATGGGAGCAGGCGGAGCAGGTCGAGGCCGGTGGTCTGGAGCACCTGATCTGCAGAAGCCTCGCCGATCAGAGCGTGATAGACGGTCTTTTCCATGCTGTGCGGATCAACCCCGACACCACTGGTGGCATTAGCCTGGGGGTCGAGATCAACCAGCAGGGTACGCTTCTCGGCAACGGCCAGTGATGCGGCAAGATTGACTGCCGTCGTGGTCTTGCCGACGCCGCCCTTTTGATTGGCGATGGCGATTACCTGGGCCATGCCTGCATGTCTCCTTGGGGTGAGTTTTTCGAGTCGCTCAGACTAACATAAGCACCTGGTTCTGCAAAGGAAATTTGCCCAGGCGTGGTAAAGCACAAGATGTAGATATCATCTTTTCTTAAAACACAATATGTGGTGGAAATACTACGAATATTCCATCTCGATCAGGCTACGGACCGCACCCGATACGGGCAGCTTCAAACGGTGCACTGTAACCGACCAACCGGTGTCCTGCAAGGTCTCTCCGAGCCCGACAAGCTCCTTGTCGCCATCGGGCCCCTTCATCGCCAGCAGTCGACCTCCGTGAGCCAGAAAGGGCCTGGCCATTATCAATAACTCTTCGAGAGAACACAGGGCCCGTGCGGTAACGATATCGAATCCCTTGCAATAATCCGGGTGATCGACCAGCGATTCGATACGGTCGTGCAGCGCGGTAAACCCGTCGAGACCGAACACCCTGGTAATATGGCGCTGGAAATCGATCTTTTTACCGACCGCGTCGACAGAGACGATTTCGAGATCAGGGCGGGCAATCTTCAACGGCAACGCCGGAAACCCGGCTCCTGAGCCGATGTCGAGCAGGAGGCCGGTGCGGCCGATAAAGGGCAGGAGGGTCAGGGAGTCGACCAGGTGTTTTTCCAGGATTTCATCTCGCTCGACAATCGCCGTCAGGTTGCGGCGGCGGTTCCAGCGCAACAGTTCATCGACCAACTTCTCCAGCTGTACCATCGCTTCAGGCGTGACGTCCAAACCAAGATCGTCCAATGCCTCGAACAAACCCATAAAAGCCCTCAGCGTTTCAAAACAACCGCCAGGATGGCTGTTGCAGCGGGTGTGACGCCCGGTATGCGCCCGGCCTGTCCGAGGGTTCTTGGCGAGACCTGTTTGAGCTTTTCGCGCACCTCGGCGGAGAGGCCATGTACAATTTCGTAATCAAACCCGGTTGGGATCACCAGGTTTTCCAGTCTCCGGAAGCGCTCGACCTGTTCCTGCTGGCGGCGAATGTACCCGGCATATTTGACCTCGGTTTCCAGTTCGCTGCGTACCTCCAGAGGAAGGTCGGCCAATTCGTCGTTAAGAAAACAAAGCTCATCAAGGCTGATTTCCGGTCGACGCAACAGCTCTTCAAGCGAAGCACCATTTTTCAATTCCTGCAGATTGAGCCGCTCAAGGGCTTGCTGGTGACCGGGCGAAACACGCGTCTCGCGCAACAGCTCATAGCCTCGCGCCATATCATCGAGTTTCGCAGAAAAGCGCTCCCAACGCTCATCTGTCAACAGGCCAACCTCCCTGCCAATCGGGCTGAGTCGCTGATCGGCGTTGTCTTCCCTGAGCAGGAGTCGGTATTCGGCTCGCGAAGTGAACATCCGGTAGGGCTCTTTAGCCCCCAGGTTGACCAGGTCATCAACCAGAACACCCAAATAACCCTGGTCACGACCGATAATCAGCGGCTCGCGACCGGTGACCTGTAACACGGCATTGATTCCTGCCAGAAGGCCCTGGGCGCCGGCCTCTTCGTAACCGGAGGTTCCGTTAATCTGGCCCGCATGGTAAAGCCCGCGCAAAACCTTGGTTTCCAGGGTGGGCTGCAGTTGAATCGGATCGACGTAATCGTACTCGATGGCATAACCAGGCCGCATAATCTCAACCTGTTCCAGGCCCGGCATGGTCCTGAGGTAGGCCAGCTGTACATCGACCGGCAAGGAGGTGGACACACCGTTCGGGTAGATCTCGCCGCTGGCAAGCCCTTCCGGCTCCAGAAAAATCTGGTGTTGCTGTTTGTCCGGGAAGCGCACCACTTTGTCTTCAATTGATGGGCAATAACGCGGTCCGACACCTTCAATCACTCCGGAATACAACGGTGAGCGGTCAAGGCCACAACGAATCACTTCATGGGTCCGGGCGTTGGTGTAGGTGATATGACAAGGCACCTGGGGACGGTCTATGCTAGGGGTGTCTGCTGAAAAGGGTTTCGGGTTTGGATCTCCCGGCTGGGCTTCAAGTCGGGAAAAATCAATCGTCGACGCAGCCAGACGCGGTGGTGTGCCGGTTTTCAGGCGTCCGACACTGAACCCAAGGGCGCGCAAGTGATCCGACAACCCCTCCGAGGGCGGTTCTCCCGCCCGTCCGCCAGGGTAATGGACCAAGCCGACATGGATCAGGCCGCGCATGAAGGTACCGGTGGTCAGAATCACCGCCGGGGCCATAAAGCGTAAACCGTCCCTGGTCTCAACGCCACAAACCCGCTCACCCTCTACAACCAGCTTAACGACCTGGCCCTGTTTCAGATCAACACCGGTTTGCCCTTCGATAACCTGCTTCATGCGGGCACGATAGAGATCGCGGTCGGCCTGGGCCCTGGAGGCCCTGACCGCCGGGCCCTTTTTCGTATTCAGAACACGAAACTGGATTCCGGTCGCATCGATATTTCTTGCCATCTCGCCGCCCAGCGCGTCGATCTCACGCACCAGGTGCCCCTTGGCCAGGCCACCAATAGCAGGGTTGCAGGACATCTGTGCCACAGCATCCAGGTTGAGGGTTAAGAGCAGGGCTCGACGGCCCATGCGGGCGACCGCGAGAGCTGCCTCACAACCGGCATGGCCAGCACCAACAACTATAACATCGTAGTTTTCTGCCAAAACAACCTCATCCTCAAAAACCTGCGTTAAGCCCGGTGTTCCACGTGAAACAAGGCGTAAAGAGCCCTGGGCCACGTTTCACGTGGAACAACCCGTTATTTACCGATACAGAAACGGCTGAAAATCTGTTCCAGGATCTCGTCCGGCGTGGTTTCTCCGGTAATCCGGCCGAGCGCGCCGAGGACCTCGCGCAGGTCCATCGCCAGGCACTCGCGGGGAGCCGCCGAGGCCGCCGAGACAAAGAGTTCATCAAGCGCCTTTTTCCCACTCAAAAGAGCGTCGCGGTGGCGACGTTCGGTAATCACGACCCCCTCGTTGTCGCCGAGGGAGGAATCTTCCGTGAGGTGCCTGACAATTGCTTGAGCAAGGTCGGCCATACCCTGATTATACTTTGCCGACACGGCAACCCGGTGTTCAAACCCGGCAAGCCCTGAAACATCACAATGCTGGGCCTGGTCAGATTTATTGATGACAACCAGGGTCTTGTCCGGACGACACAGATCAAGGGCCAGGAGGTCTTCATCGTCTAGCGGTACAGAGCCATCTATCACCATCAGAATCAGGTCTGCTGAAGACGCCTTGTCCCGTGCCCGGCGTACACCTTCTTGCTCAACCGGGTCATCCGTATCACGTACTCCGGCAGCATCGATCAGACGCACCGGGAACCCGGCCAGCACAAGCTGTTCTTCCAGAGTGTCACGGGTCGTGCCGGCAACTTCAGTAACGATGGCCCGGGATTCACCAAGTATGGCGTTCATCAACGAGCTCTTGCCGACATTCGGGCGACCCAGGATCAGGATACTGACCCCCTCACGCAGGACCCGACCAAGATCGAAACTTTCGGCCAGGGCGTGCATCTGTCGTGCAACCCGGTGAAGCGGATCGAGCAGGGCCACGAGATCCAGTTCACCAACCTCGTCATCGGGAAAATCAATGTGGGCTTCCAGTAGCGCCAGGGCATCTTTGACTTGCTGTGAAAAAAGGTGTATCTCGTGGGATAACCGGCCTTTTAACTGGTCTAAAGCAACCCGGCTCGCTCGCTCCGAACGGGCCCGGATTACTTCGATCACAGCCTCCGCCTGAGCCAGGTCGAGACGACCATTCAGAAATGCGCGCTGGGTAAACTCGCCGGGACCGGCCATCTTTGCGCCGGTTTCAAGAAAAAGGTCGAGAACGCTGCGCAGAACCTGGGCGCCGCCATGGCAATGGACCTCGACGACATCTTCACCAGTGTACGAGCGGGGACCGCGCATAATAACCGCCAGGACTTCATCAACCAGCTCATCGCGGTCGTTATAAAGACCACCCAAATACAGCCGGTGCGATTCCATCTTTGCGGGGGTGGTGGTTTTACTGCGGAAGACCTCTGCAAGGCAGGCGGCGGCCCGTGAACCAGACAGGCGGACGATGCCGATACCACCCTCGCCGGGCGGAGTAGCTGGGGCGACAATCGTATCGGTTGACAGCATGTTAGCCCCGTTTCTGCAGAGCAACGACCTTGCGATCCCTCTCGTGATCCTTTGATCGGGATTCAGGGCCAGGGTTCTGCTTGAAAAGGTCATGCAAAACGTGGCGTTCCTTGAGCTTGCGGGGTGGGGTGGTTGCCGGCCTGCCGGCCTGATGCACCCAGGTGATCATACGCCGAGCCCCGCGGTTGAGACAGTCTGTGCGATGCTGACGGTAGTTGTTGGCCGTCACTTCAGCGGTCAGGAGGTCCGGCTTCATGGTTCAGGTTCAGGCTTTTTTACGATGGATAAAATACTGCTGAAGTATCGTCAGAAGATTATTCACCAGCCAGTAAATAACTAAACCCGAAGGGAAATTAAGAAACATGAACGTGAAGATGATCGGCATCATCATGAAGATCTTGGCCTGCATCGGGTCGGCCGTCGTCGGTGTCATTTTCTGCTGCACAAACATGCTCGCGCCCATCAGCACAGGGGTAATATAGTAGGGGTCTTTAGCAGAAAGGTCCGTCAACCAGAAGGCGAAGTCAGCGTGACGCAATGCTATCGAATCAAGCAAAACTTTGTACAGGGCAAAGAAAACAGGTATCTGCACCAGCATCGGCAAACACCCGCCGAGCGGGTTGACGCTGTGGGTCTTGTACAGCGCCATCATCTCCTTGTTGAGCCGTTCCTTGTCACCGGCATGTTTCTCCCGCAGTTTCTGCATCTCCGGCTGCAGTTTCTGCATTGCCTTCATCGATGAGTAGCTCTTGTGTGTCAGCGGCCAGAAGATGATCTTGATCAGGACCGTCAGAAGGATGATGGCGACCCCGTAATTCTTGAAGTACCCGTAGAAGAAGGTAAGCACCAGGAACAGTGGCTGGGCGAGGATATTGAAGAACCCGAAGTGTACGACCTTGTCGAGGTTGTGGCCCGCGGCTTTGAGTTGTTCGGCGTCTTTCGGGCCGATGAAGACCAGGTAGTCGAGAGCTTTACGTTCGCCGGGTTGCAGGGTGATAACCGGTGTTTCGATCAGGTTCTCGACTGCATCGCCTTTGCGTCGTACCTCGATACGCTCTTTTATATCGGGGCTGGGAACGACGACAGAGAGGAAATACTTGGTTTGAAAGGAGGTCCAGGACACATCCGCGCCGTAAGCCACAGACCCTTCTTTCAGGTCATCGACGTCAACCTCCTCAATTTCATCTTTGACTAGTGTCGCGGGACCGGTGAATGAATAGCTGTCTGTTTTCTGGGCATCATCCCAATACTGCACCAGTGCGAACGCGAGACTGCCCTGTAAAGGCGTTGCCGCCGTATTGGCCAATTCCATTGTTGTATCAATAGTATAGCGATCACCGAGCAACCTGTAGGTCTTCACATACTGCATGCCATTGGCGGCAACATGTTTAAAGTTTAATGCCAACTGATCGGCGCCGCTGACCTCTACCAGATCACCAACCGGGCTTTCAAACAGGGCATCTTCATTAAGTAGAAAGCCACCCGTTCCGGTTGTGCGCAATGTCGCATAGCGCTGATCGCTCACATCAAGCATCTGGACGGGCGGGGCTTCATCGGCCGCCGTTGCCTTGTAGTCCTTGAGCTTGAAAGAAATCAGCCGGGCGCCCTGCGTGGTAAAAACCGCCTGGTATTTATCGGTTTCAACTGTGATTTTACGGCTCGGCACTGACGTACCGGTTGCAACGGGGGAGGCAGAGCCCGGCTCGTTGAACGGTTCGACGCTGACCGGTTCAGGTGTAACCACCCGTTCGCTGCTCTCGACAGCGACCTGTTTGGCAGGCTCCGGAACCGGTTGAGTTTTCTGTTCCTGTTTGACCGGTGGAAAGAGTATCGAAAACCCCAGCCAAACGGCCAACATAAGCGACATGGCAAGGATCAGGTTCTTATTTTCAGATGAATTCATGACAAGAAAAACTCCTGGTTATGTAAGATCCCGGTCAACCGGATCGTAGCCACCCGGATGCCAGGGGTGACACCTTGCCAGGCGCTTGATTCCCAACCACAGTCCGAACACGGCACCATACCTGTTTACAGCATCCAGGGTATATCTGGAGCAGGAAGGGTAAAAACGGCAGGCTGGTGGCATCAAGGGGGAAAGACAGGCCCGGTAAAAGCGAATGCCCGCTATGGCTAACCGCTTAATCATGTTGATCGGTCTCCAGGCGGGCAAAGACTGTTAATAGTTCCCGGTCCACATGCAAATGATCCAGGCGTCCGGCTTGGCGTTTGGCGACAACGGAAATGTCCATGGCCCGACCGAACTGTTTATGGTGATGTCTGAAAAATTCTCGAATCCAGCGTTTGAGTCGATTCCGGCAAACAGCATTACCAACCTTGCGACTCACGGTTATACCCAAGCGGGAGTTGTCCCGACCCGGGCTGGTAATCACAACAAAATGTGTCGTGTGATAGCGTTGTCCTTCCTGCCAGGCCCGTTGATATTCGCTGGACCGACAGATCCGGTGCGTCCTGGGGAAGGTTTGTTCACCTTTCACTTATGGTTCGGTTTTACTTGCTCGAAATTGTTGCCGCCAAGCGCTTGCGGCCCCTGGCGCGCCGACGCCTGATAACGTTTGCGCCGGCTTTGGAACGCATCCGTTTGCGGAAACCGTGTGTACGCTTGCGACTGATTCTGCTTGGTTGAAATGTACGTTTCATGGTCTTATCTGCTCCCGTTTAACAATCAAGATCTTGAATTTTGTGAAAAGCACTTTTAAGCATAGTTGTCAATTAATGTCAAGAACGAAAAACTTTCGCAATATTGAACTGTTATTCTCAAGAGAATTTTCCCTTGCAATAAAAAACCGGCTCTGTTAGTCTTTGTTGCAAGTTTTCCACCCGATTATTTTTAACTAACCCATTGATTTTAGGTTGTTTTTAAGTTATCCACAGCTGTTTAAAAGTTTGTGGATAAATCCGTCGCCACCATCTCCGTCCGGAAACCGGTGAGTGATAACTGACGCAGGCATGAGCAAACTCTGGGAAGACACCCTGACACACCTGGAACTGAACCTCAGTTCGCAACATTTTTCTACCTGGATCAAACCCTTGAAACTCGTCAAAATCGAGCAGGATATGGTTTACCTGGAAGTTCCCAACCGGTTTGTTCTCGACTGGGTTAAAGACAATTACAGCAAGCTTATTCAGAAGATTCTTGAAGAACTCTCTGCCGTGAATTATCGACTGCAGTTCAGTGTAACCGGTCAAGCCAGGGATGGTTTACCGCGACCCGGTGAAAAAACAGAAAGACCTAACCCTCCTGTCAATAGTCAGAAAAAGGCTGTCAATAACATTCATTCAGCAGATATTAACCTGAACCGCAAATATTCGTTCGAAGAGTTTGTGTCCGGTTCATCCAACCAGTTTGCTTATGCTGCCGCCATGGCGGTCGCCAACAATCCGGCGACGACCTATAATCCTCTTTTCATCTATGGTGGCGTCGGACTGGGCAAAACACACCTGGTGAACGCAATTGGCAACGCCATCTTGAACAAGTCGCCACAGATGCGGATATGTTATTACACGTCCGAAAAATTCATGAACGAATTGATTAATTCGCTGCGTTATAACCGTATGGATGAATTCCGCAATAAATTCAGGTCTATGGATGTTCTGCTGATTGATGATATCCAGTTTATTGCCGGCAAGGAACGTACCCAGGAAGAGTTTTTCCATACATTCAACGCGCTCTATGAATCTCACAAACAGATCATTGTCACCTCGGATAAATTTCCCAAAGACATTCCCGGATTGGAAGAGCGGCTGCGATCCCGTTTCGAGTGGGGCTTGATTGCCGATATACAGCCGCCTGACGTTGAAACAAAGCTGGCCATTCTGAAAATGAAAGCAGAACAGAACAGCATCAAACTGCCAGAAGAGGTGTCTTCTTTTCTTGCCAATTCAGTTTGCAGTAACGTTCGGGAACTGGAAGGTTATCTGATCAGAATAGGAGCTTACGCAAGCCTCACCTCAACTCCGGTTTCTATTGAAATGGCGCGGGATGTTCTCAAGGATATCCTGGTTGAACGCAACAAGGAACTCACCGTAGAGGAGATATTGAAAAGAGTCAGCAGTCATTTCAATATAAAAATTTCCGATATAAAATCTCCAAAAAGATTAAAGGCCGTGGTCTTGCCAAGGCAGATCGCCATGTATCTGTCACGACAACTCACCTCTTCTTCCTATCCGGAAATTGGTGAACGATTTGGTGGCAAAGATCATTCAACGATAATTCATGCCATCCGCAAGATAGAAAAGCTCATTGAAGAGGATTTTCAATTAAGCAGTACAATCGAAAATTTAAAAAAGGAACTGACCAGTTGATAATTTGTTCACAACAGGGGGTAATAACCTGGGGACAGATCAAGCCTAAATCAAAAGACCTACTTATCCCCTTTTGACAAACAACTTGTACCAGAAGTTGTTATGTAACTAACCTATTGTAATTAAAAGGTAAATAACGTTATACAGATATCAACAGCACTTATTACTACTACTATATTTTAATTATTTATAGGTTCTATACTAATAAGAATAACCTGTTGATTGAGGAGGACATCATGAATTTCACCATAGAAAAAGAAGTTTTTCTCAAAGGATTGGCAAGAATCCAGGGAATCGTCGAAAAGCGCAATACCATTCCCGTTCTTTCCAACGTTCTTTTGGAAGGCGTGGATGGTGAACTGTGTTTGACTGCAACGGATCTAGAAGTTGGTATGCAATCAACCTACCCGGCAAAAATCCGCAAACCGGGTAAAATAACGGTCTCCGCAAAAAAACTTTATGAAATAATCAAGGAATTGCCAGACAGTGAAATAAGCTTCAATGCCAAGGATAATTGCTGGATAGAAGTGGAGTGTGGCAAGGCACAATTCAATATTGTCGGTCTTTCGGCAGATGAATTTCCCAATTTTCCCAAACCGGATAAAACCAGTTTTATTTCTCTAAAGAGTTCTCTCTGCAAGGAAATGATAGAGAAAACCTTTTTTGCCGTTTCCCAGGATGAGAGCAAATACAATCTGAACGGCATTTTCTGTCAACTTCAGGAAGGCACTGATAAACTGCGTCTGGTTGCCACGGATGGTCATCGCCTCTCGATGATTGATAAAAGCATAGAAAAAACCGCAAGTGATGAACTGAATCGTGGAGTGATCCTGCCTCGTAAAGGCATTCTCGAACTGAGGAAACTTGCTGAGGAAGGCGATGGAAATATTCAGTTAGGTTTCATGGACAACAATGCCGTGGTCGGTAAAGATCAGACGGTCATTATCATGCGTCTGGTAGATGGTGAGTTTCCCGATTACGGCAGGGTCATTCCAAAGAGTAATGAGCAGCAGGCTTCGATCGCTGTCGACCCTTTCCTGCATGCCTTGCGACGCATGATTATTGTTTCAAGTGAAAAATCCCGCGGCGTGAAGATGAACCTGAAAGATAATCTTCTTGAAGTGTCATCATCCAATCCTGAGTTGGGTGATGCACGTGAAGAGCTGGATGTCGAATATCAGGGGCCGGAGCTTTCAGTTGGTTTCAATGCACGTTATTTGCTGGATATATTGCAGGTTCAGGATCAGGATCGGATTAATATTATTCTCAAGGATAATCTGTCGCCGGGACTGATCAAGCCGGTCGATGATGATGGTTACCTGGCGGTAATCATGCCGATGCGACTCTAACAGGATTACCAGAGAAAAAGCCTTTTAATACAGGGCTTTTTTCTTGATGGGAAGTATGATTCTCGACAATCTGAAGCTGCGTTGCTATCGCAATCTGGCAGATGTGGATGTTTCGTGGAATGGCCACTTCAATGTCATTTATGGACAGAACGCCCAGGGCAAGACGAATCTCCTAGAAGCGATTTATCTGCTTGGTCACCTGAAGAGTTTTCGTGGCGCACGCGGGCATGAATTGATAAAACATGCCGCCGAAACAGCCTGGGTCGGCGCAAAGGTTGAAAAAACCGGTGTTCAGCATCGGTTGGAAATAGCTTTACAGAAGACCAGCCGGAATCCACGGATTAATGGAAAAACAGTAAAGAAACTCAGTGATTTTCTCGGTTACATGCGAACCGTCATATTCACACCGGAAGAATTGAACAGTGTGAAGGGTTTTCCGGCCGGTCGACGGGCACTTCTGGATCGGGCGATATTGCAGACCGACCCGGCTTACCTGGACCGGGTTCAGGAATACGACCGGGTTTTACGTCAACGCAATCAGCTTCTCAAGCAACAGGCCGATGATGACCAGTTGGCGCCTTGGACCGAGTCTCTGGTGCGTACCGGTAGCCGTATCCGACACGATCGCTTGACTTATCTCGCAAGATTTTTGCCCAGGCTTTGTCAGGCATACCGGGAAATAACCGCCGGAACGGAGTCGGCAGGTTTGAAATATTCTGTCGAGGAAAACTCCATCGAGGGATTGTCAGATTACCTGGTGGAGGCGCTGCAGCGACTGGCGCCACGGGAAAAAAAGCTGGGGCTGACACTCGCCGGACCCCATCGGGACGATCTGGATTTTCTGGTTGAAGAAAGGTCGTTGCGCTGTTTCGGTTCGCAGGGACAACAGAGATCCTATCTGCTGGCTTTCAAGGCTGCCCAGGTCATAGACCTCGAAAAACAGCTGCAGGACCCGCCGGTTTTACTGCTTGATGATCTGGCGAGCGAACTGGATCTGCGCCGACAGGAGGGTTTTTTCAATTTTCTGCTGCAACGCAGTGGGCAGATTTTTCTGACCTCGGCACAGCAAACACTATTGACGGATGCCGTACGACAGAAGGCAAGCTACTATAAGGTTGACCAGGGTATGGTCAACGCAATATCCCCGGAACGAGGGTGATTATGACACAGGATTTGAAAAAAGATTACAGTGCGGACAGCATCAAGGTGCTCGAGGGACTTTCGGCCGTCCGCAAGCGTCCGGCCATGTACATCGGTTCAACATCGATCCAGGGTTTGCACCACCTGGTTTACGAGGTGGTTGACAATTCGATCGACGAAGCCCTGGCCGGCCATTGTGACGAAATCAAGGTTATCATCCATGTCGACAATTCCGTGACCGTGACAGATAACGGTCGCGGTATCCCGGTCGATATGCATAAGACCCAGAAGAAGCCTGCCGCAGAGGTGGTTATGACCGTGCTGCATGCCGGCGGCAAGTTCGACAGTGACAGTTACAAGGTCTCAGGCGGCTTGCACGGCGTCGGTGTCTCGGTCGTCAACGCCCTGTCGAGTCGCCTGGAGCTGGAAATCCGCCGGGACGGCAAGGTTTACCGACAGAATTATGAACGCGGCGTGCCGACCTGTGAACTTAAGGAAGATGGCAAAACCAAGCGTCGCGGTACCCGGATTATCTTCTGGCCGGATCCGGAAATTTTCGAAACAACCGAAGTCTCTTTTGAAACGTTATCGACGCGGTTGCGCGAACTGGCTTTTCTCAACGCCGGCGTCAAAATCGAGATCGTCGACGAACGCAGTGACAAGAGCCATATGTTTCATTACGAAGGCGGCATCGTCTCTTTCGTCGAATACCTGAATCGTGCGAAAACCCCCGTGCATCCGAAACCAATCCTGTTTACCGGCGCCAAGGAAGGGGTCGAAATCGAGATCGCGATTCAGTACAACGACGCCTACGACGAAAAAATATTCTCATTTGCCAACAACATTAACACTCACGAAGGCGGTACCCATCTGAGTGGTTTCAAGGCAGCGCTGACGCGGACCATGAATACCTATGCGTCGAATAACAATTTGCTGAAAAATATGAAAACCGCAATTTCCGGAGACGATCTGCGCGAAGGGATGGCGGCGGTTATCTCGGTTAAGGTTCCCGATCCACAGTTTGAGGGGCAGACCAAGACCAAGTTGGGCAATTCCGAGATCAAGGGGTATGTGGAAACGATAATGAACGAGAAGCTGGCGGAATTTCTCGAAGAGAATCCGCCAATTGCCCGCAAGATCCTTGAAAAAGGGATAGATGCCGCGCGGGCTCGCGAGGCCGCGCGCAAGGCCCGTGACCTGACCCGGCGAAAAGGTGCTCTCGATGGACTGGCCCTGCCGGGCAAGCTTGCCGACTGTCAGGAAAAGGATCCGGCTCTGTGCGAACTCTACCTGGTCGAGGGCGACTCGGCCGGTGGCAGCGCCAAGCAGGGCCGAGAGCGGCGTTACCAGGCGATTCTGCCGCTCAAGGGCAAGATTCTCAACGTCGAAAAAGCCCGTTTTGACAAAATGCTTACATCCAACGAGATCCGGACCCTGATTACCGCCATGGGCACCAGTATCGGTAAGGACGATTTCGACATTGCCAAGCTTCGTTATCATCGCATCATCATCATGACCGACGCCGATGTCGACGGCTCGCATATCCGTACCCTGCTCCTGACCTTCTTCTATCGTCAGATGGAAGAAATCGTTACACGCGGACACCTCTACATCGCCCAGCCGCCACTTTACAAGGCCAAGCGTGGCAAGCGCGAACTCTATCTCAAGGATGAAGCCGCCTTGCAGGAGTACTTGCTCGATGAAGGGGTCGAGGGGATGACCGTGCACCTGGAGAAGAGCGGCAAGGTTTTGCGCGGCAAACAGATCATCCCGACCCTGCGCAACATCATCGAGTTCAACCAGCATTTTGACAAGATGGTGCTTAAGGGTGTCAACCCGGAAGTCCTTGAAATCTTTGTGCGCGGTAAACTGCAGAACGGTTTTGCTGACATGCTCGACCTCGAACCGCTGGCGGTCAAGTTGCGCCAGGTGGAGCCGGCGGCCATGTTCCAGGTGCAGAGTGATCCACCGCGCATTCTATACCAACGCGGCAACCTGCGTTCCTATATCGACCAGAAAACTCTTGAGAGCCTGTCGATGTACGAATACAAGCTGCTGCTCCAGGCGTACAAGCAGGTTGAAGATATCTGTCAGAATGGCAGCGCTTTTATCAGCCAGGACGACAACGATGCCGAGGAGGTGACCTCGCGTCAGGGTTTGTTGGAGTATTTTTTCAGTCGCGCTAAGAAGGGCCAGTATATACAGCGCTATAAAGGGCTCGGCGAGATGAACCCGGAACAACTTTGGGAAACCACCATGGATCCCGATAAGCGCGTTCTGCTGCAGGTCAAGGCAGAAGATGCCCAGGCGGCAGACGAAATATTCTCCGTTCTGATGGGTGACCAGGTCGAGCCACGGCGAGAATTTATTGAAACCAACGCGTTGAACGTGTCGAATTTGGATGTTTAATTCCGAGGCGGGAAGCTCGAGGCGCGAGACGGGACAATTCGCGCTTCGCACTTCGCACCTCTGATTTTCCGGAGGAAAATCTAGATGCTCTCAGAACAGAACCGCATCACAGTCAACATCGAAGACGAAATGCGCAAGTCCTACATGGACTATGCGATGAGTGTCATCGTCGGCCGCGCTCTGCCGGACGTACGTGACGGTCTCAAGCCGGTCCACCGCCGGGTGCTGTTCGCCATGAACGAACTCAGTAACGACTATAACAAGCCGTACAAAAAATCGGCCCGCGTGGTCGGCGACGTGATTGGTAAGTATCACCCTCATGGGGATTCAGCCGTTTACGACACGATCGTCCGCATGGCCCAGGAATTCTCCATGCGTTATCCGCTGGTTGACGGCCAGGGTAACTTCGGCTCGATCGATGGCGACTCGGCCGCAGCGATGCGTTACACGGAAGTCCGTATGGATCGCCTGGCCCATGAGTTGCTCAACGATATCGACAAGGAAACCGTCGATTTTGGCCCAAACTACGACGACTCTCTGGAAGAGCCCCTGGTTCTGCCTTGCAAGTTCCCGAACCTGCTGGTCAATGGTTCCGAAGGGATCGCGGTCGGTATGGCGACCAAGATTCCGCCTCACAACCTCGGTGAAGTAATCAACGGCCTGATCGCGATGATCGACGATCCGAAAATTGACGATGACGCGTTACTGCAGCAGATTCCAGGACCAGACTTTCCGACGGCCGGATTTATTCTCGGCCACGAAGGAATACGCGAAGCCTACCGCACCGGGCGTGGCATCATCCAGATGCGTGCCAAGGCGATGGTGGAACAGAACCGTCGAACCGGCCGCGAAAGCGTCGTGGTCAACGAGATTCCCTTCCAGGTCAACAAGGCCCGCCTGATCGAAAAGATCGCCGAACTGGTCAAAGACAAAAAGATCGAGGGCATTTCCGACCTGCGCGACGAATCGGATCGCGACGGCATGCGCATCGTCATCGAGCTGAAAAAAGACACGATTCCCCAGGTCATTATCAACCAGCTGTACAAGATGACACCGATGCAGTCCTCCTTCGGGATCATCATGTTGGCGATAGTTGGCGGCCAGCCGAAGGTTTTGGCGCTGCGTCAAGTGCTCGGGTACTTTATTGAACACCGCAAAGAAATCGTGACCCGACGGACCATTTTTGAGTTGAAAAAGGCCGAGGCGCGTGCCCATGTCCTCGAAGGTCTTAAAATTGCTCTCGATAATCTCGATGAAGTGATTCAGGTTATCAAGAGCAGCGCCAATCCGGCGGAAGCCAGAGAACGCCTGATCGCCAGGTTTGGTTTGAGTGAAATTCAGGCCCAGGCAATTCTCGATATGCGCCTACACCGCCTGACCGGTCTCGAACGTGACAAGATTATCGACGAATATAACCAGGTCATGGCCCTGATCAAGCGACTCAAGGAGATTCTCGGCAGTGAGGTCGAAATTCTCGATATCATCAAGGGTGAACTGTTGGAAATACGCGAGCGGTTCGGCAATCCCAGACGCACCGAAATCATCGCAATGGCCGCCGACCTTTCCATCGAGGACCTGATCGTCGAAGAGGATATGGTGGTCACGGTATCTCACTCCGGGTATATCAAACGCAACGCAGTCTCGCTCTACCGGGCGCAACGACGCGGAGGCAAGGGCGCAACCGGAATGCGGCCCAAAGAAGAGGATTTTGTCGAAAATCTCTTTATCGCCTCGACCCACAGCTATATCCTGATCTTTACCAGCAAAGGCAAGGTCTACTGGCTAAAGGTTCATGAAATCCCGCAAGGTGGCCGCGCTTCGCGCGGTAAGGCGATCGTCAACCTGCTCAACCTGCAGGATGACGAGAAAGTCATGACCATCCTACCGGTTAAAGAGTTTGAAGAAGGCAAGTTTATTATCACTGCCACCCGTAAGGGTACGGTGAAGAAGACCGACCTGATGGCTTATTCCCACCCGCGTCAGGGCGGCATCATTGCCTTGACGATTGATGAAGATGACAGCCTGATCGCGGCCCGCCTGACAGACGGCTCCATGGATATCCTGATGGCCAGCCGCAACGGCAAGTCGATCCGCTTCAACGAGTCCGACGCCAGACCGATGGGTCGCACCACCCGCGGGGTGAGAGGGATGATGCTCGAGGACGGTGACCGGATCATCGGCATGGAGGTCGTTTCCGATGCAACCTCATCCACACTGGTTTCCGTGACCGAAACCGGCTACGGAAAACGCACCAGTCTCAGTGAGTACCGGGTCCAGAGCCGTGGTGGCAAGGGGATCATCACGATCAAGACCGGCGGTCGCAATGGCCAGGTCGTCGACGTCAAACTGGTGGATAACGAGTCCGACCTGATGTTCATAACTGATCGCGGCAAGGTACTGCGTACCCGGGTCAAGGCGTTGTCGATTATCGGACGGAACACCATGGGTGTCCGCCTGATGGTCCTTGAAACAGATGAGCGGATTGTCGCTGTCGCCAAGCTGGCAGAGAAGGAAGATGACGAAGGAAATCCAGAAATTGAAGAAACAGCTCCTGATGGAGGAGCTCCAGCGCCAGGGGAAGGTGCCTAACTGGCGGCTCTGGATTTTTCTTGGTCTGGCGCTGGCGGTTTTTGTTGCCGGAGGCGTTTTCTGGTATCACGCAACTCTGCAGGCCAGGCTCGAAGAGACATTCCAGAACGGCATGGCCCTGCGGCAGTCGGGCAGGTACGTCGAGGCCGTTGAACGGTTCAGTTATTTGCATGACAATTACCCCTCTTCTGCCCGTGTCCCGGAGGCCCTCTTTCAGAAGGCTGAAATCCTGGATCTGTACCTGTTTCGCCATTCCGATGCACTTCTTACCTACCTGCTGCTGGAGCGAGATTACCCGGATGCACCGCAGGTGGAGCCCGCCAGACGGCAGGTTGCGACTCTTTTCAAGTACCGTCTTGATGACTGTGGTCAAGCCATCGCCGCCTATCAGAAGGTCCTTGATCAGCCCGGTTCCGACAATGATCAGTTACAGTACGAGGTTGCCGACTGCTATTTCCGTTTGAATAATTTTGAACAGGCGCGCATAGAATTCGAAACCCTGTTGAACAATTACCCTTCCAGCGACCTGACCGCCGAGATCCTGTACCGCATCGCCATGACTTATGCCCTGGAAAGCAAGCTGCCTGACGCCGCCGAGGCCTACCGGCGGGTTGTTCAGGACTGGCCTGAAAGTCCTTACGCGATCGAAGCCAGCTTCGGTCTGGCAACGGTACTTGAGGAACAGGAAGAGTTGCTCGAAGCGATGAAGATTCTAGAAGAACTGGATGGAATTTATCCAAAACAGGATATACTGAAGAGGAAAACCGAACAGGTGCGCGAGCGGATAGAAAAGAAAAAGAAGGCGATCTAAGGACGGATCATGATGAATATAGGAGTCATTGGAGCGGGGAGCTGGGGGACGACGCTGGCCGATTTGCTGGCGAAGAAAGGTTTTCCGGTAACCCTCTGGGTTTATGAATCGGATCTCGCCGAACGCATGGCAAAGACCCGGATCAATGATCTTTACCTGAATGGATTCACGCTGTCACCGAACCTTGCCTTTACCAATGAACTTTCAGAGGCTGTGATCGATCGCCAGCTGTTGCTGCTGGTGTCCCCCTCCCAGGTGATGCGGCAGGTTCTGAAGCAGTTGCAGCCGCACCTGGACAAATCCTGCCTGCTGGTTTCGGCTGCCAAAGGGATAGAAAATAATTCCCTGCAGCTCATGTCGGAAGTGCTCGAAGAAGTTCTGGGGGTCGAGGTCAAAAACCGTTGTGCTTTCCTGTCGGGACCGTCCTTCGCCAAGGAGGTCGCCGAAGAGCAGCCGACGGCGGTGACGGTGGCCGCAGACGATCTGGCTGTGGCATATCGGGTACAGGAGATTTTCAGCACCGACTACTTCCGCGTCTATACCAACCAGGACGTCGTCGGTGTTGAAATGGGCGGTGCACTGAAAAATGTGATTGCCCTGGCCGCCGGTGTTTCCGACGGACTCGGGTTCAACAACAATGCCCGGGCGGCGCTGATTACCCGGGGACTGGTCGAAATTGGCCGACTCGGCATGGCCAAGGGGGCCATTGAATCAACTTTTGCCGGACTGGCCGGGATGGGCGACCTGGTTTTGACCTGTACCGGCGACCTGTCACGAAACCGTTCGGTTGGCATGGAGTTGGGCCGCGGCCGTAAGCTGGACGAAATCCTCAACCAGATGCACATGGTCGCGGAAGGGGTCAAAACCACCCTGTCGGCTTACCAGTTGGCCAATAAGCTCGGCGTGAAAATGCCGATTACCGAACAGATGTACCAGATTCTTTATGAAGACAAAGACCCCAAGCTTGCCGTTGCAGACCTGATGCGGCGGGCGCTGACCTCGGAAGATGAATGAAAGGATTACGGTTGATGAAGAAGATAACCCTCTTGCTCCTGTTGAGTTTTTGCCTGGCCTCTCCGGCCTTTGCCTACAAATATGTCGTCATCGAAACCAATTATGGTGACATCACCGTCGAGCTGAACGATGAGAAGGCGCCGCAATCGGTGGCCAATTTCCTGTCCTATGTCGACGCCCTGCACTACACGGATACGATTTTTCACCGGGTCATCAAGGATTTCATGATTCAGGGGGGGAATTTCACCGTCGATATGGCGCCGAAAAAGAACCGTGCACCGATCAAAAACGAGGCGGCCAACGGCTTGCGCAACCTGCGCGGCACGATTGCCATGGCCCGAACCAATGTCGTCGATAGCGCTACCAGCCAGTTCTTTATCAATCTCAAGGATAACGGCTTCCTCGATCACAAAAACACCTCGCCACAAGGTTACGGCTATGCGGTGTTTGGCAAGGTCGTCAAGGGGATGGAGGTCGTCGACAAGATCGGCAGCACCCAGACTCACACTTTCAAGCGTTTCCGTGATGTTCCGGTGGAGCCGGTTGTGATTCGCAGCATCAATCGCGTCAACCAGGAGTAGCCGGTTGCCGTCAGCAGAGGGCCAGCCAGCGAGGCAGGAATGACCACCGCCCGCATCATGACCTACAATATACAACACTGCCGAGGCAGCGACAATCAGGTCAATCCGGACCGGATCCTGAATGTGATTGCCGACGCGGCACCCGATATCGTCGTGCTCCAGGAGCTCGGTGCCGTACATCATGCAGACATTCTTCCTTACCTGGAGGAACGCAGCGGCCTGGATGCTTATCGCGGCGTCACCGGCGGTCCGCTGGCCTACCTCTCCTACTTCCCCCTTAAAGGCGTACAGAATTTCGAACTCGGCCACGATGGCTATTGTCTGCGTGCCGACGTCGAACTCGGCGGCAAGCGCCTGCATCTGCTCAACGTTTGCCTCGACAGTTTCCCGCGCTTTCGCAGCCATCAGGTGTCGCAGTTGCTGGGGCCGGAACTGCTTGGCAATCCGTCGCTGGTCTGCCCTGCCCTGATCCTCGGAGATTTTGCCGACTATCTTTGGGGCGCCGGGAACCTGGAGCTGGCCTCAGTCCTGCGCAGGACCCGACGGCCCCTCTGGCGCGGCACCTATCCGTCACAATTCCCGGTCTTCGGGCGCGATCGCGCCTACTTGCGTGGGGCGGTCCGAGTTCTCGATGCGACGATCAACCGCAGCTTCCTGGCCCGGAAGGCGTCCCGGCACCTGCCGTTGACACTGACAGTGCAGATCACGGACACCCGGCGTTCCATCAAGCTGGGTCGTTTGCCCACCCGTCGCATGGAAGCGGCCCCCGGCTAGCGGGCGATTGTGGGTTGCGCACAGCCGTGGAAAAGTCTGTGGACAAGGTTGATAACTCAATAACAAATCAGCAAAACTGAAGCTTTTGAATGGGACAAACACGGATTTCAACGGTTCATGCCGTAGAGACACTCGATCTCCTTGAAGCAACCTACCCGGGAGCCCACTGTGCACTGGTGCACGATAATCCCTGGCAGCTGCTGGTTGCGACGATTCTCTCTGCCCAGTGCACGGATAAACGGGTTAACCAGGTGACGCCGGAACTGTTCAGGCGATATCCCGATCCGCACAGTATGGCTACCGCCAACCAGACAGAGATCGAAGCGCTGGTTCGCTCGACCGGGTTTTTCCGCAACAAGGCGAAAAACCTGATCGGATGCGCGATGGAACTGGTGCGTTGTCATGATAGTAACGTGCCGGAGAAGATGTCAGCGCTGGTTTCTTTGCCAGGTGTCGGGCGCAAAACAGCCAATGTGATTCTGGGTAACGCCTTTGGAATCCCGGGGATGGTTGTGGACACCCACGTGGGCAGGATTGCCCGACGGCTCGGGTGGACGAAAGCTAAAGACGCTGAGAAAATCGAACGAGACCTCTGTGCTCTGCTTCCCGCTGAGCGCTGGACTCAGGCGGCCCATGTGTTGATTTTTCACGGCCGGCAGTGCTGCCAGGCTCAGACGGCCTGGTGCTCGGCCTGTACGGTGATTGGACGATGTCCACAGATCGGGGTTGGGCGGCAGAAGTAATCGCTCTTTATGGTTAAAAGATTATAAAATCAAGGACAAAACCGTCGTGGTTGCCCGACAGCAA
>Ga0210079_1000005_pt1 | contig 31637 bp, 31 predicted proteins | sample White_CordA_D2_FD_185587 | JGI IMG/M metagenome (GOLD analysis project Ga0210079, IMG submission 185587) | Wetland microbial communities from the San Francisco Bay, California, USA, that impact long-term carbon sequestration - White_CordA_D2... | ecosystem: Environmental > Aquatic > Marine >...
CCGCCACTCTCGCTTTAACATTAAATTACTAACCAATTTAGTATTCTCAGTCAAGGTTGACACAGCTTTAAAATGAAGCCTCGCACTGTAGTATACTGCAGACCGAATCGTCCTCGCCAGGTATAAAATGGGCCTGCCGCTTAACTCGATTTTGTGTTTTAAAAAAGTGAACTATTCATTATTCAAAGTTATCGATTGCCTGGTACGCTTCAGTTTGCTTCGTATCTGTTTGGCTTCTATTCTTTTTTTTATTGACCCGATACTTGGTTTTGTTCTGTGGCGTGGTTTTATTCTCTGGGCTGATTTTGCAACAAGTTCAGCAAGACGCTTGAGAGCATCTTTACGGTTCTGATCCTGTGACCTGAAACGGTTAGCATTGATTATGAGGATGCCCCGAGAATTAATGCGGTTTTTTGCTATTTGCCGCAACCGGAGCCGGACGTTTTCGGGCAAGGAAGCAGAATGTAGCACATCAAATCGCAGTTGCACTGCCGTGGCAGCCTTATTGACATGTTGTCCGCCAGGGCCTGGAGAACGGATAAACTTGAAATGAATTTCACTTTCATCAAGCTCAATAGCATCTGTTATGCGTACCATCACATTTCACAAACCAGCTGTTACTAATGGTTTGAACTAGGTTAGTCCGTATTTTTCCTTTAATTTTTGCTGTACATGCTCCGGGACGAGACCGCTCACATCCCCACCGTGCTGGGCGGCATCCTTGATAATGCTGGAACTTATAAATATCCAGCGAAAGCCTGTCATGAGGAATACGGTTTCAACATGCCGCTCCAGCCTTCTGTTCATTAGGGCGAGCTGAAACTCGTACTCAAAGTCGGAAACAGCCCGTAAGCCTCTGACAATGGATTTTGCTCCTTTATTAAAAGCATATTCCACCAGAAGACCCGACACTGCCTCAATTTCTATCTTCTTGTTGGTCCCCATGAAGCAGTCCTGAATCATCTGCAACCGCTCCTCCAGGGTAAAAAGCGGGGTTTTGCTCGGGTGTCTTGCCACGGCAACAATAACTCGATCAAACAATTCAAGGGCCCTATTGATAATATCCAGATGCCCCATGGTTATTGGATCAAAAGTTCCCGGATAAACAACTATTCTTTCATTGTTCCCGCTCATGGAGCTTCTCTCCTTCTAGATGGATTTCTGCAATAATTTACTTTGTCGATAGAACCAGAAACCGGTTTCACCGTAGCGCCTTTGGTCGGCAAGGGTAAGTCCTGCAACCTGTACCGGCAGTTCCATGAAAGCATCCTCTTCAACAACAACTAATGCTCCCGGAAAAAGAAGCTCAGACTCTGCCAGCTTCAGCAGCATATCAACAGACAACCCTTTCCGGTAAGGTGGATCAACAAATACAATGGAAAAAGTTGTCCCGGGTATTTTTTTTACTAAATAAGAAAGGCCTTTCGATAGATCCCATTTATAAACGAGAGTTCTATCAGAAAAGCCGCATAATTCAATATTCTTGTTTATTAACTGGACAGCCTGCTGACTTTTGTCAACAAAAACAGCCTGCTCGGCAGAGCGGCTCAACGCTTCCAGGCCAAGTGCACCGGTCCCGGCATAGAGGTCAAGAACAGTAGCATTTTCAACCTCCCTGCCAATGATATTGAAAAGGGCCTCTCGGGCCCTGTCTGCAGTGGGACGAATGAGTTGGCCGGAATATTTTGCAGTACTTTTTGAAAGTGCCTGCAAGCGCCGCCCTCTTGCCCTGCCACCAATTATCCGCAATTACAAATAATCCCTTGCAACTATTTCAGCTATCTGCACTGTATTTAATGCAGCTCCCTTCAAAATGTTGTCGGCGACAACCCAGAGATTTATTCCGTTTTCTATGGATTCATCCTCGCGTATCCTGCCTACAAGCGTTTCAAACTTACCGGCACAATCCAAAGCCAGAGGATAGATGTTGAGACCAGGATCATCAACAAGCTTTACTCCAGGAGCAATTGCAAGAAGTTCTTTAACTGCGGCAGCAGATATCTTTTTGTCCGTCTCAATATTTATGGACTCTGAATGGCCATAAAATACAGGAACCCTTACCGTAGTTGCAGTAACCCCTATGGATGGGTCCTCAAATATCTTGCGGGTCTCATTCACCATTTTCATCTCTTCCTTGGTATAGCCGTTCGCCAGGAAAGAATCAATATGGGGCAGACAATTAAAGGCAATCTGATGAGGATAGACATTGTTCTGTACCGGCTCACCGGCCGTATACGCCCTCACCTGCGCCTCAAGTTCTGCAATTGCCTTTGCACCGGTACCGGAAACCGCCTGGTAAGTCGAGACAACTATTCGTTTAATCCTGGCCTTGTCATGAATCGGTTTTAATGCCACAAGCATCTGGATGGTAGAGCAGTTTGGATTGGCAATTATTCCCCTGTTTGTATACATGGCAATGGCATGGGGATTTACCTCAGGAACCACAAGGGGAATGTCAACATCCATGCGAAAGGCACTTGAATTGTCAATCACTACAGCACCCGCCGCTGCTGCTGCCGGGGCAAATTCAAGGGAGCGGGCTGCGCCGGCAGAAAAGAGGGCAATATCAATGGCGTTGAACGCATCTTTTGACAGCAGGCCTACCGTTATCTCTTTATCCTTGAATTTCAACTTCTTGCCCTCGGAACGTTCCGAGGCCAAGAGGCGCAATTCATTGACAGGGAAATTGACCCGTTCCAAGACTTCAAGCATGGCACCACCAACAGCACCAGTGGCACCCGCAACTGCTACATTATATTTTCTGTTCTGATCACCCATGTTCAAACCCTGAATTTACAATTCTTCACTCTTTATTCTTCATTCTTTTGTCAATCATCAGCTGTCAATCGTCGTCTCGTACCGTATGACGACAATTTTGTATGCTAATAATTTTGAATTTTCAATCTGATTAAACCGCTGCCGCAATCATATCCCCTACTTCCCTGGTGCCAAATCCCATCTTGCCTGCAGATAAACTATCCAGTTTCTCAGCAACTACCCAGCGGATAGCATTTTCAATAGCCAGAGCAGCTTCACTTTCACCGAGGTGGTCCAGCATCATCTGGGCCGCTCCGATTGCAGCCAGGGGGTTTATGATATTCTTTCCGGTATATTTTGGAGCGGAACCACCAATGGGCTCAAACATGCTGACACCCTCTGGATTAATATTGCCGCCGGCCGCAATACCCATGCCACCTTGGATCATGGCGCCAAGGTCAGTAATAATATCACCGAACATATTATCCGTTACAATAACATCGAACCACTCCGGATTTTTTACCATCCACATGCAGGTTGCATCAACATGGGCATAATCTGTTTTAATGTCAGGATACTCCTTGGCTATCTCATAAAATGCCCGCTCCCAAAGATCAAAAGCAAAGGTAAGCACATTTGTCTTGCCGCACAGAGTCACCTGTTTCCTTTTGTTGCGTTTACGGGCATATTCAAAGGCAAAACGAATACAGCGTTCAACACCTTTCCTTGTATTGATTGATTCCTGTACCGCCACTTCATCGGGTGTTCCTTTTTTCAAAACCCCACCGGCACCGACATACAGCCCTTCCGTGTTTTCACGCACCACGACAAAGTCAATATCTTCCGGGCCTTTATTCTTTATGGGTGTATCCACGTTGGGATACAATATAACCGGGCGCAGATTGATATACTGGTCAAGGGCGAATCTAAGATTTAAGAGAATGCCCTTTTCCAGGATGCCTGGTTTCACATCAGGATGACCGATGGCTCCCAGAAAAATGGCATCATGTTTCGTTAATTCCTCCACAGCATTGTCCGGCAGAACTTCGCCGGTCCGGATATAGCGCTCTCCGCCATAATCAAAATCTGTCAGCTCCAGGCTGAAATTAAATTTGTCTGCCGCTGCCTTGAGCACTTTCACGCCTTCAGCGGCAACCTCCGGTCCGGTCCCGTCACCTCCCATAACTGCAATCTTGTAAGTTTTACCCATTATCCTTTTTGTCCTGTTAATTATAATTAATGTTAAAGTCTCAACTCTCTATTTATAACTAATTCTTCTCAGCTTCTTTTTGCAAATATACCAGCCTGTTCAAACCATTCAGGTACGCTTTGCCTGCAGCAGTTATAATATCAGGATCAAGTCCGTAACCGATGACCACCCTGCCGTTATCCTCTATCCTGACGAGTACATCCCCCTGAGCATCTGTGCCGCCGGTAATGGAGCTGACCGAAAAGAAAAGCAGCTTGCTGCTTGTTCCCGTAAGTTGGGCTATGGTTCGATAGGTAGCATCAATAGGTCCGACGCCGATTGCTGCCCCTTCCTTCTCCACTCCCTCAATCTTGAGACGAACTGCGGCTGTGGGCAATTTCATGCTACCGCTCATAACTCCCAGGGAAACAAGTTCATAAACCTCCGGGATGCGAATTATTTCATCCATGATGATGGCCTCCACATCCTCGTCAAAAATTTCCTTTCTGACATCGGCCAGATTCTTGAACCTGGTAAATACCCGGCCCAGCTCTTCATTGCTCAGGGAGTATCCCATGACTTCAATCCGGTCCTTCAAGGCGTGCCGGCCGGAATGCTTTCCCAGGACCAGGTTGCCCTTTGTCAAACCAATATCTGAGGGATTCATGATCTCATATGTCGTTCTTTCCTTCAGCATACCATCCTGATGAATACCCGATTCATGGGCAAAAGCATTGGCTCCTACAATAGCCTTGTTGGGTTGTACCGGCATACCCGTGATAGTGCTGACCAGACGGCTGCTGGGATGGATGTATTCAGTAACCACATCCGTGTGAACCGTCAACTGATCAGCTCGGGTGCGGATTGTCATGACAAGTTCTTCCATGGCAGTGTTCCCTGCTCTTTCACCCAAACCGTTTATGGTGCATTCAACCTGGCGTGCTCCATTGGTAATAGCAGCCAGAGAGTTAGCCACAGCCAGGCCAAGATCATTATGACAATGGACACTTAATACCGCCTTGTGAATATTGGGTATGTTTTCGACAAGATAGGCAATCTTGGCACCAAATTCATCCGGCAGGGCATATCCTGTGGTGTCTGGAAAATTCAGGGTTGTCGCTCCAGCTTTAATGACTGCTTCAAAAACCTGACAGACAAAATCCATATCACTGCGGGATGCATCTTCAGCGGAAAACTCAACATTTGAAGTATATTGGGCGGCATACTTTACTGAATCAATTGCCAGAGCAAGCACCTGGTCCTGGTCCATCTTGAGTTTGTGGCGCATATGGATCTCAGAGGTTGCCAGAAACGTATGGATTCTGGGGTTTTCTCCATTTTTCAGGGCCTCCCAGGCACGATCAATATCCTTTTTGCTGCAGCGTGCCAACCCGGCAACCTGCGCACCTTTGATATTGTCAGCAATATTCCTGACACACTCAAAATCTCCTGCAGATGCGATGGGGAAACCGGCCTCGATGACATCAACATTCAGCAAAATAAGCTGCTGGGCCAAACGGAACTTCTCCTGCATGTTCATACTGGCGCCAGGAGACTGCTCTCCATCGCGTAACGTTGTGTCGAATATGTATATTTTCTCGGACATGGTGTTTCCTCAACTGGCAAAATATCAACTAATATACAATGTTTGCATGTGGCACATGGGTGCTGTCATATCCAGATACATTAATAAACAAACAAGAAATGCCAGGACGAACTGTCATCCTGGCCATATCTGAACTTCAGGTTATATTTATGGTTAATGAATATTGCGATATTAAATAGTATCTTCCTGCTCTTCAATACCCTTTTCAACCTTATGCATAATCCTGTAGGCTGCACTGAATGGACCGGATAGGACATATACAAGGCCTATCACAAAAAGTGTCACAGGCGGCTCAGCTGCTACAAGAATCAGCAGCAGTACCATAGCGACTGTTACCTGGAAGGTCTTTTTTCTTTTTGCTGCCGGGTGTTTGAAGCTCATGTACCGAATATTGCTTACCATGAGATAGGAAAGAAGGTAAACAAGAATTAAAATGGAAACATGTTTTACTGATTCAGTTGCTCCAAGATAGCGGGTAAAAAGAACCGTAGTGGCTATCATGCCTGCAGCAGCGGGACACGGGAGCCCGACAAAATCTTTAGGTGACTTTTCCAGAGTAAGAGAGTTAAAGCGTGCAAGCCGCAGAGCGGTTGTAGCCACATAAAGAAAAGCAGCCAGCCAGCCATAACGGCCGTAGGGTTCCAAAGCCCAGAGGTATGCAAGCAGTGCCGGCGCCACGCCAAAGGATACCAGGTCACTTAACGAATCATATTCCATGCCAAATATACTGGTGGTTTTTGTCAGTCGTGCAACCCTGCCATCAAGACCATCAAAAATGCCAGCCACTATAATTGCAACGGCGGCATGAAAGAAATTTCCGTTTATGGCCGAAATAATAGCATAAAAACCACTCAAAAGACTGGCTGTAGTAAACAGGCATGGCAGAGGATGAATCATGCGTTGCCCATGACCGGTTACCTCTTGTGTGCCTTTATCTGAATGTAAATTGTTCATGTGTTTATTCCTCATATTAGGGTAAAAATTATCAAAAAAACCTATTAATTATACCATAATAAGAATATTATATCGCTAAAATAATTAGGGAATATACCCTATTACCGTTTCACCGGCCCTGACTCGCTGGCCAGACCTAACCTCAAGCTGCATCTGTTGCGGCAAATATATATCAACTCTTGAGCCAAAACGGATAAGGCCAAAACGGCTTCCACGTTCAATCTTATCCCCTTTCTCAGCCCAACAGACAATCCTGCGCGCAACAAGACCCGCGACCTGGACAACTGCATAACGAAAATCTTTAGCAGTGGAAAGAATCACAGCACAATGTTCATTTGCCAGACCGCCCTGGTCAGTATTCGCTGCATAAAAACTACCAGAGACATATTGTATTTTTTCCACTTCTCCTGCAAAAGGCAGCCTGTTGACATGTACATCAAATATGGACATGAATATGGACACCTTATACACATGCTCATGGACAAATCTGTCATCAAATATCTTCTCAACCAGGATAACCTTCCCATCGGCCGGTGATACAACTCCATCTTCAGCATCCGGTATAATACGCGCAGGATCACGGAAAAAATAGACAATAAATCCGGTTAAAAAGAGCAATATTGCCGCAATTAGTTCATACTCAAGCAGAGCAAATATCAGGGTTGCAAAAGCGGTAAATACAATAAAGGGATATCCTTCCCTTGCCATAGGTATCTGAGGCTCTTTCATAATGTTATGTCTTCTTGTTGGGGGAACAATTCTTCAGTGGTTTGCAAACGGAAACTTTCAATACTCATCACAAACACATTAAATTGTATTAACGTCTGCTCCTGAAAAAACAGCCATTCTTTGGCAGATAATACTTCCATGTTTGTGATTCAACTCAGATTACTGCCGGAGTATATTAAGTTAAGCTGTATCAAAACTTCTTGGCTCGTGCCATGGCAATGGTTCCGGTACGCACTATTTCCTGGATACCGATTGGTTTCAATATATCAATCACTGCCTTAATTTTGCTCCGCGGTCCGGTTATCTCAACTGCATAACTTTTAGGGCTGACATCAACAACCTTGCCACGGAAAATATCTATGACACGCAATACTTCCGCCCGGGTATTCGCTTCCGCCTTGACACGGATGAGTACCATTTCCCGCTCCACGTAATCTGACTCACTTATATCAACAACCTTGATAACGTCAATCAGTTTGTGCAGCTGCTTGGTGATTTGCTCGATAATAGGATCCGGCCCACGTGTAACGAGAGTCAGGCATGAAACGCCAGGATCAAGGGTTTCTGCAACACAGAGGCTTTCTATATTAAAACCGCGACCACTGAAAAGACCTGTAACTCTTGACAGAACGCCGGGCTTGTTTTGCAATAAAACTGAAATGGTATGTTTCATTTCGCTTTCCTTTTATAATTTATACTGTCTTATTCAGGAATCAGGTTCATAACATATTTAAACCAAAAGCATTTCGGTGGTGGCCTTGCCAGCAGGAACCATTGGGTATACGCCTTCCTCCCTGGCAATAACAAAGTCCATAAAAACCGTGTTATCGGTTGCCAGAGCCTCCTTGATTACAGGTACAACTTCGCTCACCTTCGTGGCCCGCAACCCTACAGCGCCATATGCCTGTGCAACTTTGACAAAGTCAGGAGCTACCTCAAGACCAGTGGCAGCATAACGCTTGTCATAAAAGAGTTCCTGCCACTGCCTGACCATTCCGAGAAAATTATTATTGAGGATCGCGACCTTCACCGGGCATTTATATTGCCTTGCAGTAGCCAGCTCCTGAATATTCATCTGCAGTGAACCATCACCGGCAATATCGATAATCGTTCTCCCGGGAGCGGCCATCTGAGCCCCTATTGCTGCGGGAAAGCCGTATCCCATAACACCCAGGCCACCGGAAGTGAGAAAATGCCTTGGCTTGTTAAAATGATAAAACTGGGCCGCCCACATCTGATTCTGCCCCACCTCGGTGGAAATTATGGCATCACCATTGGTCAGTTCGTGCAGTTTCTGGACCACGTATTGCGGCTTAATAATATCTCCTTCCTCAACATAACCCAGCGGATGTTTACGTTTCCAGTCATTGATCTCATCAATCCAGGGGGAAGTTTTTTCCTCCTGTTCCTTTTCCTTGAAATCTTCCTGGACATCGAACCACCTGTTCATGGCAATTAAGGCATGTTTACAGTCAGCAACAATGGGTATGTCAACTTTAACATTCTTGCTGATAGATGTTGGATCGATGTCAACATGAATGATCTTGGCATAAGGAGCAAAGGCAGCAATCTTACCTGTAACTCGGTCATCAAATCTTGCCCCGATGGCAATCAACAGATCACACTGGGATACTGCCATGTTGGCATAGTATGTACCATGCATGCCAAGCATCCCCATGGACAGTTTATGGGTTCCCGGGAACCCTCCTAACCCCATGAGCGTCATGGTTACTGGCATATTCAGCTTGGTGGCAAGTTCAGTCAAATCCTCATTGCTGTTTGAGGCGATGACGCCGCCGCCGGCATAAACAACCGGCTTTTTCGCCTTCAAAATCTCTTTGCAGGCCTTGGCAATCTGGCCAGGATGCGGCTCATAGGTAGGTCTATAGGTCTGCATTTTGATGGGCGTGGGCTCTTCAAAATTGATTTTTGAGTTTACCACATCTTTAGGCAGATCAATCAAAACAGGCCCCGGACGTCCCGTCCTGGCAATATAGAAAGCCTCCCGAATAATGGACACAAGCTCATTTGCATCCTTTACCAGGTAATTGTGTTTGGTGCAGGGCCTTGTTATACCGACAATATCCACCTCCTGAAAAGCATCATTGCCGATGAGAGCTGTGGGGACCTGCCCGGTAAACACAACCAGCGGGATAGAATCCATATACGCTGAAGCAATTCCGGTAACGGTATTTGTGGCTCCAGGACCGGAGGTAACCAGAGCCACCCCTACATCCCCTTTCACGCGGCCATAAGCATCTGCAGCATGTACCGCCGCCTGTTCATGTCGTACAAGAACATGGGTAATATCGGACTTTTCCAGCTCATCATATAAATCAATTACCGCACCGCCTGGAAATCCAAAAATAACTTCAACTCCCTGCTCCTTGAGACATTTAATAATCGCTTGTGCACCTGTCACTTTCATATGAACGTCCTTCGCTTCCAGATTGACTCAAAGTATGCTCACTTTTACTGGCAGTAAGCACTCTTCCATGGCCAAGGTTAAACAAATTCCTTTGTGCCTGCTTTCCCCAAAATGGTACTTGGGGAAAATTTTTAAAAAAATACGAATATATAGCACCATAGCTGATCTTGTCAAGCCAATGTTTGAGTGGAATCGACCAGATCTGGCTTTTTCCAGGCAATTGCCAGGCAATAATTCACAATGGGGCGATCAAAGACTGCTCGTTATATTCTGGAAATAAGCCGGCCAGACATCCTTTTTGCAAAAAAAACTCAACAGCTGCCAACCCATCTTCTCCCAAATTTTCAGAATAGGAATTTACATAAAGCCCGATATGCTCGTTGATTATTGAATCATCAAGTTCCTGGGCATATTTTTTAACATATGTCCGACATAAACCTCTGTTCTGTTGCGCCCAAAGAATGCTTGATCTTAGAGCCCGGTCAATTTTCACAATGAGATCCGGGCCTAGAGAGCGCCTGGCAACTATGCCCCCCAGTGGAATGGGATGTCCGGATATCTTCTCCCACCAGGCGCCAAGATCGACAATCAGCTCAAGCCCCCTGCCTTTGTAGGTAAATCGGCTTTCATGAATAATAACTCCGCAATCAACCCTGCCGGATTCAATGGCTGGCATAATATCATCAAAACGCATCATTACAACATCCTTCCATGCCGGGCCATATAATCTCAGCAACATTGCGGCTGTTGTAAATCTGCCAGGCACAGCCACGGTCATTTCGGCAAAATCACCCCGGTCAACTTTTTGACCGGCAACCAGCAAGGGCCCGCACCCACGACCGAGTGCTGCTCCTGAATGAAGCAGGACATAATCGTCCAGGACATGGCCCAAGGCATGAAAAGAGAGCTTGGTGATATCAAGGCGGCCCTGCATGGCCCACTCGTTTAAAGTTTCAACATCTTCGAGTACGGCCGGCTGCAGGCTCCAGCCGGCAAGGGGTATTTTGCCGTTGACCAACCCGCAAAATATATATGTGTCATTGGGACAGGGAGAAAATCCAATGGAAAGTTGCTTCATAAATAATCCTGTTACAATTCAGTCAGGCTCTTTTGTGCACTTATTATTCATGGAAAGGAACACCATGGACATACTCATGCATTACAACCTCTGCTGCCATGCAAATTTTCTCAATGGCTTCGGCAAGCTGCCAGCTTTCAGCATCCCGGTCTTTCACCATGTTGCTGATACAACGTAGCTCAACGCAGGGAAGGTTAAAGTTTTTACAGACCATTGCCACAGCAGCCCCTTCCATGTTCTCACATCCGGCAGAGAACTTTTCCCGTAGATATTCGCCGCGAACTGTTGTGCCGGAGCTGCAATTGACAGTCACAAAATTTACGATCTTAAATTCGATATTCTGATCCTTTAAAATATTCTCAAAGCGTTGAACCAGATCATTATCAAATAACAAGGGTGTGCCGGCCTTGAGAAGACCATGGTCAAAATCCTGAATGCCATCCTGCATGCAGATGCCAAAATCACCCAAGAACTCCTCTCGTGCCATACAAATATCAAGCTTTTCCAAGCCCGATCTAATATATGCACCAGCCACGCCGATATTCAACACGCCATCGATCCTGGAACCATGCAGGGTCAAATAATTGCTGAGACTGGCTGCAGTTGTAACTGGTCCAATACCGGTAACAAGGACTTCCACCTGATGAACTGCTGCAAGAAATTGTTCCAGGGGTTTTATTTCATTTTCAGTGGCAACTGCAATAAGGAACATGTGTACACCTCGTAATCGAATACTTGATTATATGGCACGATATGGAAAGTTAGGGTATTTTCCTCATCACAGCAACCAATTTTAGTAACCTCCCGACAGAAATGGGAAAAACATGAATTCTGATTTCAATATTGAAGCATATCAATATGAGCTGCCGCCACATCAGATTGCCCAGTTCCCGACTGAAAAACGTGAACAATCCCGGCTTTTAGTTCTGGACTGCCCCCACGAGCTCTTACAGGATATGAAATTTTCCGACATCCTAGATTTCTTCAGTCCCGGTGATCTGCTTGTTGTCAATGACACAAAGGTTTTCCCGGCAAGATTAGAAGGGAGAAAGGATACTGGCGGGAAGGCCGAACTCTTCTTGCTGGAATATCCTGATTTTAATAAGAGTGATACCGTGCATAAACCAGCCGGCCCATCACATGCAGGGAAAGTTCAATGTATAACTGTAACCGGCCTTATCAAAAGCTCCAAAAAATTAAAACCCGGATCACGCCTTTTTTTCAACCACGACCTTGAAGCGGAACTGCTGCAGTTTCTTGTTGATGGCAAGGTGCAGGTTCGACTTTATTTTCACCTCGGCAGCGGGCAAAATCCGGAAGATATTCTTCTGTCCTGCGGCAGGATTCCACTTCCGCCATATATTAGAAGGAATGACAAGGACCACCCTGAAGACCGCAAACGCTATCAAACTCTTTTTGCCCAGAAACCCGGGGCAGTCGCTGCACCGACTGCCGGTTTGCATTTCTCAAAATCATTACTTCGCAAACTGCAAGAAAATAATATACGGATTGCCCCGATCACGCTTCATGTCGGGTATGGTACGTTTTCACCTGTGAGGGTCAAAGACATACGGCAGCACAAAATTCATGAAGAGTATGTTGAAATACGTTCAGAAACTGCTGAGTTAATCAACCAAACCCGGGAATCCGGCAAAAGGGTCTGGGCAGTTGGCACAACGACGGCACGGACATTAGAATTTGCTGCTGCGGAAACTGGAGAAATTGAAGCTACGCAGGGCTGGTGTGGGTTATATATTTATCCCGGTTACAGGTTCAAAATAGTCAATGGATTAATCACAAACTTCCACTTGCCAGGTTCTTCGCTTCTTTTTCTGGTTGCGGCGCTGACCGGGAGGTCACGCATTCTTCGCGCTTACAACAAGGCAATACGGCTTGGTTATCGTTTTTACAGTTATGGTGATGCCATGCTGATCATATGCTGAAAGCAGGAGGTGCTACAGAGTGTAAAAACCTGGCGTGGTGTTTGAAGAAAAAAGGATCAGGGTGTTGCAGTGCAACTCTCTTTGCTTTTAGAGACTGCTGAGGAATCCGTGGTATTAACTGTAGCTTTTTCAGCTTTTTCCGCGGATTTTTTTGTTGGAGTATCGGTAGGCGTGGAACCCGAACCATTACATGATTTGCTTGTATAGCCATCACTGTACCAGCCTCCGCCTTTTAGCTGGAAAGAACTCATGGACATAAGTTTTTTCACAGACCCTGAACAAGCAGGACAGGTTGTCAATGGATCTTCGGTCATACGTTGAAAAATTTCAAAAACATTACAGCATGATGCGCATTCATATTCGTAGATTGGCATTTTTTCTAGTGCTCCGATCAATATAATATAGCCCCGGCATCCGGGAAAAAAACAATACGGATGGCTTTAATTTATCAATATTACCATACAACTCCTGGTTGGGAGCAAACAATAATTTCAAAGTCCACCCTTGTCAATGCAACAATTTTTTTTAATATATTATTGTAAACAATACTGGGCTTGTTTCAAGTTAGACTGATTTCTCTTTTCTTTTTATTTAAAAAAAAAGGCACAATTAGATATTGAGTCATGCTCAATTTGGCAAACTGCATAACTGCTTACATCCGCAGCATATTTTTCTGAATACTTTATACAATATTATCATTTTGCCTTCATGTTACTGATTATCAAATTAAATCCAAATAACTTCTTGCATTTTAACCTGTGATACAATAACTAACTATAATTATTCAAACGAGAACATGCAAAAAACTTTAGTTCTTTATTCCTGACAATAAAAACTCATTTACGGAGGAAGGTATTATGGGAAAAACATTAGTTGAAATGGCGGCCGATATAATACAGTCACAGTGCAGGTCAACTTCAATGACCACAGAGGAGATTGGCCTCTCCCTGCAAAATACTTTCAAAACACTGCAAGACCTTCAGTCTGTAGAAACCCATGCCTCCCAGGAAGGAATAACCGATCCCGGCATCAAGCCAAAAGCAACTCTTGCACTGTCGCCTGAAAAATCTCTGCAGAAAAACAAGGTGATCTGTCTTGAATGTGGCCAGGAATTCAAAATGCTTTCTCCTAAACACCTTAAATCCCATGGTTTGACAAGCAGAGAATATCGCGTCAAACATGGCTTTTCACTGCGCCAGCCACTTTGCGCCAAATCTCTGTCTGATAAACGCAAAAAAGCGGGTAAGGCAAGGGGCCTCCCTGACAATTTACGAAAAGCAATCGCCCAGAGGAAAAAGCGCAAAACAAAATCCGCTGCCAAGAAAAAATAGTCCCAACGCCTTTCACATAAAAAGCGCTCTCGATAGCATCTTTGATGTACAGTCCAATAATTCAAAGATGCTATTTCGTTATTTTGACAACAGGATGTGCCCGAAAATTATCGCAACTGTTATGTAGACAGTTATTCCTTAAAGTAGTATTTTCGATTTTTTCATGTAACCGTGTATCAATTTCTTTTCAGTATTGAAAATTTCACCCCTGTTTACGTTGTGGAACAGGTATTATACTGTATTCAGGTGAAGCTTTTTGCATTTATTCATGCATTAGAACTATGATTGGTATTTTCGATTCAGGTGTTGGAGGTATGACAGTCGCCCGTGCCGTGGAAACCCTGCTTCCCGACAACCAGATTATCTATTACGGTGACCTGGCCCGGACTCCCTATGGCAACAAGAGTCCTGAAGCAATTATCGAGTACTCTATCGGCAACACCGAGTTTCTCCTTGGACATGGGGCCAAAATTATCATTATCGCCTGCAACTCTGCAGCAAGCGTTGCCTCGGATATTCTGCGCCAGACATTCGCTATCCCCATTTTCGAAGTGATCACCCCTGCAGTAGAACGGGCGGTTGCTTCTACTGTTACCGGCAATATAGGTGTCATGGGAACGAGAGCTACCATCCGCTCCGGTATTTATGATCAAAAGATTAAAGAACAGGCTCCTGAGTTTCATGTTTTTTCAAAGGCATGCCCCCTGCTTGTTCCCCTGGTTGAGGAAGGTTGGATAGATGCCCGTGAGACAAAAATGATATTGCGTAAATACCTTGCTCCCCTGAAACAAAAACAGATAGATACCCTTGTCTTGGGCTGCACCCATTATCCTCTGCTCAAGGATCTTATCCGACATCGCATGGGCAAAAACAGGGTCAGACTGATTGACTCCTCCATAGAAGTTGCATTAACATTAAAAGTATATCTCAGTGAAAACCCTGATTTTGGCAAAACGCTTCAACACGGCAGTCAAAATAAATACTTTGTTTCCGATCTAACAAAAGCTGCTGTAGCTACTGCTGAGAAAATATTCGGCCGTCATATCGACTTGGAAAAGGTTTAATACACAATGTTCAAGACTTTTCTTTATAATTCATTTCCGCAGTGCACTAAAGCATTAAAGTATTTTCTCCTGTCGCTCTTTGTGCTATTAATCCCTGCCCTGGTAAAGGCTCAGGAGATGGATTCCCTCGAAATTGCGCAAAAACTGCAAAGCACCTATGAAAAGGCTTTAAATCTGGTTGCCGACTTCAAGCAAACAACTGCAATGAAATTCAGCTCCCGTGTGCGGCAGGGAAGCGGCACCATGATATTTCGCAAACCAGGCCGAATGCGTTGGGATTACAGATCTCCTGACTACCAGGTCCTCATAAGTGACGGAGAAACAATTTCCATGTATTTTGAAAAAAGCAATCAGATGATCGTAAGCAACGCCAGGGAGTATCTGCAGTCAGATGTCACCTATTCATTCTTCGCCGGCACCGGTGATATATTGAAAGACTTTGATGTAAGTGACCCCGACCTTGTTACTGACAGCATGGATAATTCCTTTCTTATCAAGCTCACTCCCAGGTCTTCACATCCGCATGTATCCTCTATACATGCGTGGATTTCGCACGATTCATTCCTGATTACACATCTGCAGATCGTAGATCACTTTGAAACAGTTACTGATCTGTTTTTTTTCAATATACTTATTAATGCCGACCATTATGGCAGCCGCGAAATAAAGGAAGATTTGTTCCTGTTTATACCACCGGCCGATACTGAAATCATAGAACAGTATTAACAGGTTCAGCTGATAGTTGATTTTGAATTCCCATAGAAAAGCCCCTCATCAGAAACCGGCTAAAATCATCCTCATATCCATGCCGTGGGCCCTCTTTAACAGGCCATCCATCCAGCTAGGCACATTAAAGGCTTTCCTCGAAAGCAGAAGAATTGATTTTTCTGTGCAGACAAGTCATCCCTATCTGGAAGTCGCATCAATCCTGGGACCGGACCTGTATCAGTGGATCAGTCAGAATCCCTGGGTCAGTGAAGCCCTCTATGCTCCTCTGCTCTTTCCGGAACAGGCTGCAGCTGCGGAAGATTTGGCTCTCAAGTATGTTAAAAACGCTGAGCAAATAATAAAACGGTCTTTTAACTATGAATCTTTAATCAGGCGTCTGGAAAATCAGCTGCTAAAATGGGTCAACAATTGTGACTGGACTCAATATAAAATCATAGGTTTCTCGGTTTGCTTCCATCAGCTTTTTGCCTCACTTGCAGCTGCCAGGGCAATTAAGAATAAAGCCTCTCAGGTGCCCATTGTTTTTGGGGGTTCATCCTGTAGTGCCGGTGCCGGGCAATCACTACTGAACGCTTTTCCGTTCATAGACTTTATCATTGAAGGTGAAGGCGAAGAAAGACTCCTGGCTCTTTGTGATTATATATCCGGGTTGCGATCCTCCACGCTTCCTGAAAATATTTTTACGAGAAAAAGCGGAAGTCAGGGTGCACTGCAGCGAAAAAGTCTTAGCGTTACTAAACAGTTAGCTTCGCTTGGCGATTTACCCGTCCCGGATTACAACGACTATTTTGCAACTCAAAAACAATGGTTTTCGCATACACCGTTTATTCCTGTCCTCCCAATAGAGTTTTCACGTGGTTGCTGTTGGAACAAATGCACATTCTGCAATCTTAATATACAATGGTGTGGCTATCGCTATAAAAAAGCTGCCCAAGTTATGCATGAGGTAAAAACTCTCGTCGCCAGGCACAGTTGCCTTGATTTCACATTTGTAGACAATATGCTGCCCGCGACAGAATCCCGGCATTTTTTTAAAATGACAACGGAGGACCATTCTGATTTTAATTTTTTTGCTGAAATACGTTCAGCAAAAGGTAAAGTACCTCTTGGGGATATATTTTCCATTTATCGACGGGGGGGGCTTTCCACCGTTCAGATAGGTATCGAATCACTCAGCAGCAGTCTTCTGCATAAAATGCAAAAAGGCATCAGTGTTATTCAAAATCTTGCAACCATGCGTGAAGCCCAGGAGAACTCTCTGAGGCTGGAAGGCAACCTCATCCTGCACTTTCCAGGCAGTACTCAGGCTGAAGCTGCTGAAACCCTTGAAACCCTTGACTATGTCTTTCCATATCGCCCCCTGGCCATTGCCTCTTTTTTCCTGGGCCATGACAGCCCGATCCATAAAACCCCTCAAAAATATGGCATTAAGACAATCACCAACCATGCAAACAATATCAAACTTTTTCCAAAATCCATCCTCACTCAAATGCACCTCCTGGTGAAGGATTACCGGGGGGACCGAACATATCAACGAAAAATCTGGAAACCGGTTGCAGAAAAGATAAAAAAGTGGCAGCAGTACCATGACAAAAGAAGACATGATGCTTTACAGAAACCCCTCCTTTACTACCGGGATGGAGGTAATTTTCTCCTTGTCCGCCAGGAGCGTCCAGACGGAAAGATTCTGAATCACAGATTGAAGGGCGCGTCGCGACAGATTTACTTGTACTGTACTCATATCAGAAGCAAGAAAGAATTATTTAAGAAGTTTCCGGCTGTGCCGCCCCAAAATATTCTTTCTTTTATTGGAGACCTTCAGGAGAAAAGGATTTTATTTTCTGAAAATAACAAATATCTTGCCCTGGCGGTTCACTTCAGTGATAAATATTGCACTAGAATGTACTAAGGACTAAACGTATTTATACCCACAACTTTTTTAACTATTAATTCTTTCAGGTAATCACATGCCAGATAACACTCCGGATCAGGAAAGTTTTGCAGATCTATTCAAGGATGACACTATTGCCAATTCACAGCTTTCACCAGGTCAAAAAATATTGGCAAAAGTGGTTGCTGTCTCACAGGATTCAATTTTCCTTGACGTCGGGGAAAAAAGCGAAGGGTTCCTGAACCGTAAAGAACTCGAAGACGAATCAGGGGAAATTGCTGTCAAGTCAGGGGACACCCTGGAGGTATATTTCTTATCAGGGGCCCATAATGAAATGTTGTTTACAACTAAAATCGGCAGTAGCTCAACTTCACGGGAACACCTTGAAGAAGCCTATCACAGCAGCATCCCTCTTGAAGGTCTTGTTAAAAAAGAAATAAAGGGCGGTTTTGAAATTACAGTAGCCGGTAATGTCCGGACATTTTGTCCTTATTCCCAGATGGATCTCAAGAAAATTGCCGATCCAGAAGAGTATATTGGCCAGCATATGCTTTTCAAAATCACGAAATTCAGTGAGGCTGGCCGCAATATTGTCCTTTCCAGACGCATAATTCTCGAGGAGGAAAGAGAGCAGAAACTCGAGAAGTTGAAAGAACTGCTCCAGGAAGGCATGACAGTTAAAGGGAAGATTACCTCGATAAAAGATTTCGGCGCTTTCGTCGATGTTGATGGCATGGAAGGGCTTATTCCAATCTCTGAGATCGGCTGGTCCAGAATTGAAAATATTCGCGACGTACTGACAGAAGACCAGGATGTAGAAGTAGTGATCCTTAAACTTGACTGGGAGAACAAACGCTTTTCATTCAGCCTTAAAAAGGCCCTGCCGGACCCATGGCAGGATATAGCAAAGCAGTTTCCAGTGGGATCCTTTCATGCCGGCAAAGTCATACGCTTGGCAAAATTCGGTGCATTTGTGAATCTTGCTGCCGGAATTGATGGACTTATCCATATTTCCAAACTCGGTGGAGGCAGGCGAATCAATCATCCGAAGGAGGTTGTTGAAGAAGGCCAGGCAGTTGAAGTGAAAATTGAGTCCATAGATCCGGATGAAAAACGCATATCTTTATCTCTTGCGGGAGAAATGACAGATGATGCGGCAGCTGCCAGCGAGGAAAATGATGTCAGAAAATATATGCAGAAACATGAAAAACCTGCTTCTGATGATGCAGTCGGGACACTTGGTGAAATACTCAAGGCCAAACTGAAAGAAAAGGAACGGGAATAATTGCCTGCAAACAAGGGAAATTGGTATGCTTGTCGGCATCGCAAAAAGCACGATGCGAGCATGTATTTCGCCTGTAAACAATTAATTTTAGCAGCTGGCGCTCACTCCATTTGTTTTGTAGGAATACATCATGTTTGAACAAATGGTTTCAGCTCTTAAAAATGGCACATTCCCAGATACGAACTTACTCCGCAAACGCTTTGCAGCCGCTCTGGTAAAAAAAATGGGTGTCATTCGGACACCCTATTCGTTCTGGCCTGCTGACACAAAAATAAACCCTCCAGCAAAACAACTTCTCTGGGCTGCTATTCTTTTACATGATAAAGAAAATTTCAGCATAGTTGAAACAATCATCTCCACAGAACTTGAAGAAAAACAGAGGGCGAAAGGGCAACCGGACCCAACTCAAACCCATAACGCCAAGGTTCAGCAACTCCTGCAGGTCTACCTACGTGAATTTATTGAATTGGCACCAGACAAAACATGCAAAGAAAACCTCCGGCACAGGACTAAAGAATTCTTTCCCACCCTTTAGGACCCAATAACCGGCATCCAAAACGGAAAATTTTCAGGTTGGCTGGTGACGAGGCTCGTGAATATGTCTTCTGCTTTCAGCAGCAGGATTACTCCTTCTGCGATCAAGCCACCTCCGAGCCAGGTTAATGGATGTGCTACTTTGCTTTAGATAAAAGATTCGGAAACAACCGCTATAGGGCCCTTCTCTGGCGAACTGTTTCAAAGAGGATTATCCCGGCGGCCACCGATGCATTCAACGAATCCAGAGAACTTTGCATTGGGATGGAAATACTCAGGTCGCAGTGTTCGGCAACAAGGGGACGCAACCCTTTTCCTTCGCTGCCGATTACCAGACATGCTGGTACTGTAAAATCCGTATCAAAGATCGTCTGGGCTGCATCCTTAGTTGTTCCGAATATCCAAATCCCGTTTTCCTTAAGCACTTTAAAGCTGTTCACAAGGTTGGTTACCCTGCTGATATCAATATGGAACACAGAGCCGGCAGAAATTTTTATAACAGTTCCTGTAATCGAAGCACTCCTGTCTTTAGGAAGAATGATGCCGTTCACACCTGCTGCAACCGCTGAACGGATTATGGCTCCGAGATTGTGGGGATCCTGAATAGAGTCAAGGGCAAGTAATAGCGGAGGCCCGGAAAGATTGCTGAGTTTATGCAGAAGCTCAGCAAGCGTCAGGCTTGGCAGGATAATCCGTGCCGAGACACCTTGTGAACTTTCGTGCTCATGCTGTTCAGCAGATTTCCCAAAAGCTGGTTTAGACTTACCCGGAAGGGAACTGACTGGAATTGCATATTTTTGTGCCAGTTCTAGAATCTGCTCCAGGCGGTAGCCGGACTTGTCCCTGTCGACAACGATTTCCCGAATTGCCTGCGGACAAGCCTTCAAGGCTTCATGAACTGGATGAATTCCCCATACAAGCTGCTCTGTTTTAGGATGAGCACGGGTGTGTATTTTTTTTATGTGGTTGCTTTTATTTCTCAATTTCTGCGAAGAAAATTTGACCATCCGGCTATTTAAAAAACCAGGTTGAGTGGTTCTCCGGATAGATCACGTCTTGTTCTGCTTCTTTCGGCAATGATTATTGATTTTAGGATTTCGACAGCCTGCTCTACTCTATCATTGACAATAACATAATCGTAATCGTCAATGCTTTTCATTTCCTCTTTGGCATTGGCCAGGCGGGTGGCAATAATGGCTTCCGCTTCTGTGGACCTGCCTGACAATCTTCTTGCAAGTTCTTCAAGAGACGGAGGTGTGATAAAGATAAAAACGCCTTTATCTTTCAATTTTTCTTTAACCTGACGGGCTCCCTGGACATCTATGTCGAGAATAATGTCTAATCCCTGTTCTGATGCTGCCTGAACCGTGCTTCTGCTGGTGCCATACAGATTACCATGCACCTCGGCCCATTCAAGAAAAAAACCATGCTGCTCCATGGTTACAAAGGTATCTTTATCTATAAAAAAATAATCAACTCCATCTTGTTCCCCTGCTCGTAGGGTCCTCGTGGTATGGGAGACAGAAAATACGGTTTTCTTCATTGCAGCAATTATTTTCTTGAGTATCGTTGTCTTGCCGGTTCCGGACGGAGCAGAGATTATGAATAGGCTGCCGTGATACATGGTATGACTTAATCCTCTTCAACAGGGGTGCTCTGGGAGACAGAAGCTGGGGCAAAACGCTGCGTTATGGTTTCAGGCTGCACAGATGAAAGTACAACGTGGTTGCTGTCCATAATAATAATGGAACGGGTCCTCCTGCCTTCTGTTACATCCAGAAGACGATTGTTTCGTTTGGCTTCGTCCTTTAATTTTTTCATCGGTGAAGAGTGTGGATTCACCACGGCCAATATCCGGCTTGCTACGATAGAATTACCGAATCCGACATTGATCATTCTGCCATCCATATTCAAACTCCCTATTCCAGGTTCTGCACCTGCTCACGTATTTTTTCAAGATCGTTTTTCATGCCGACAGTCAAATGAGCCGTTTCAGCATTGCTTATTTTCGAGGCAATGGTATTAACTTCCCTTAAGAATTCCTGCACAAGGAAATCGAGTCTCCTGCCAACCGGTTCATCGAGATTTAAAAAACCTTGAAATTGTTCCACGTGGCTGCGGAGCCTGACGATTTCTTCACTCACATCTGTCTTGTCGACAAGAATAGCTACTTCCTGGGCTATACGAACTGGGTCAATATCTACGCCGGACAGAAGTTTGTCAAGCCGTTCTTGCAACCCGGCTTCCCTTTTCTCCATTATCTGAGGTAGAGATTGTGCAATCTCGTCTATCTTCTGCTGGAAACTGTATAATCGTTCCAGAAGATCTTTTTGGAGTGCCTCTCCTTCGCTCTGACGCATTTGATGGCATTCTGCAAGGGCTGCACCTATCGCAGCCCTGAGAGCCGGCCAGAGTTCCTCCAGGAGTTCTCCCCCTGCCTCCTCATCAGGGGAGGCGATAATGTCACGATATGATGCCAGCATGGTCAGGTCCGGCTCCCCCGGGATTGAAAGATCCTCGGCTATATCCTTCAAACAGGCCCAATATTCCCGCGCCAAGCGGAGGTCAGCCTTCAGTCTGGAAGTTTCAGCGCCTTCATCATTAAAAGTAACATAAACATCAACCCGGCCCCGAATATGAAAGGAGGAAACTTCCTTTTTAATCCTGTCTTCCCAGCTCATGAAACGCCTTGGCAATTTTATGCCTATATCAAGATAGCGATGATTGACGGCGCGCAGTTCAACAATCCATGAACCTTGTTTCCCGCTTGCTTCTCCACGGCCAAAACCGGTCATGCTTATAGCTTGTCCCATGGCAACTCCTTGCAAAATGTTAACGCCAGTGCGTAATTATTTAAAAACCGACTACTATTCAGTATATTTCCATTTCAGGGTAATACCCTCGTTCCATTACATTGAATTGTTTATTAATTGGACAAGCTTTTCTGCATAACGCTCTGCAGAAAAAACTAGAGATTCCAGGTCAAGGAAATCAAGAACATGCCTATCAAAAAGGACTTTGGCTTTAGGTGCAAAACCTTCCTCCGGTTCCTCCTCCCAAAACAGAAGATATTGAGGTACCATCGGCAGAACCGGTACAACCAGTGAAGATGTGGCACTGGAACTCAGATCCGGCGGTCCCTCATATCCATCAAGCAGCCCGGCCAAATCCTTTAAAATATGAGCAGGTTTACCGGTTAAATGTTCTGCAATCTTTTGTTCACAATAGGTAGCTAACGTCTTTACCTTGGAAATGGAATTGGGCAGACTTTCCATGCCAATCCAGGTATTGTCAGGTTTTCTGCCACCGCAGGAATGCACATAGTTATAAAGGAGTATCTGGTCTCTGGGATCAACAACCGCGTCATTATCAATGCGTATTTCTGTTTTCCCCAGAATAACATCCTGCCCCAGATACCGCAGATATAAAATATCAGGATTATCCCTATTCCATTTGGCGCCGAGGGGGGAAGCTATGGAACCAAAATCGAGGGGACTTACTTTTTTCTGCAGATGTTGGACCAAAGCCAGATCATGTTCCTGTGCCACCTGGCCTGCCAGATTTTCCAGATCCCTTAAGGGGCTTGAGATGCTTGCTTCAAGACCCTGAAGATCAATGTACGGGCATAGGGTAATATCCGCCCCAGTATTTGCCACAGCAGCAGCAAAAGCAAGGCAGGTGGGATGCCCGCATTCGCCACAGTTTGTTTTCGGCGTTCTCTGTACTATTTCCAGCGGTTTCATGAATTAAACGAAATATGTTTATGGCACCTGTAAACAAGAGTATCTGTATCTCTTGCCTTGGTCCTGAATTATATTATGCGACCGATTATTTATTTACATCCACCTTACTGGCTCTTTTTTAAAAAAACAAAAATTTATCCATCCGATACAATAATTTCCCCTGTCTTTTTAGGTTCCCCTAAATTTATTCAGTTACCCAAAAAAAATATTGACAGATTAATTCCCGGGTCTTATTTTTGTAATTTACAAGAATCATATTTTTAAAAGCCTATCCTTAAAACAAAAATATATAAAAACAGCTTTTTACCTGACAGAAATTTTCCCTCACTTTATTCCCAATACCTGCAAACGAATACTCCGTGAAAAACTGCCCGGAATGCCATATGCAAAGTAGTGCACAGTCAGCTCTACAGCAGCCTGGAATAGCCGTTGTCGGCAATATGAATGTGGGCAAATCCAGTTTATTTTCCTGGCTCAGCGACACTGATGCTGTCAGTATGAACTTTCCCGGGACGACGGTTTCTCTTTCTGCGGGGCAGATAAAATCTCTGAATGCAACAGTTTATGACACCCCGGGTATTTACTCAATTTTTTCAGCAAACGAAGATGAAGTTGTGTCCCGGGACATTTTGCTTCCTCAACAATCCTTTACCCCTGTTTCCTCTATTCTTTTGGTGGCGGATGCAAAAAACATGAAGCGTTCTCTGGCTATAGGCCTACAATATGCAGAATACGGTCTTCCCATGCTCATCGATGTAAACATGATTGATGAGGCTGCAGCTCGAGGAATTGAAATAGATTTTGATAAACTTTCCGGAATACTGGGCATTGATATTTGCACTTCCATTGCCCCGGAAGGTATTGGGGTCCGCAAAATTCTTGCAAGGCTAAAATCTCCTCGTATTGCTAAAAAACTCGTCAATTATCCTGACTGGGTCAATAATTTCATCGATATCATTGAAAAACTCTGCAGGGATTCAGACATATCTCCCCGTGTCATAGCCCTGCTGCTCCTTGCAGGCGACAGATCAATAGAAGGATACCTGGGGAAAAAATTCGGGTCTGAACTGCTTGAAGAACTTACGTCTTTGGCTGCAGACTATCGCAAGGAAGAAGCTGAAACGTTCCGAGCCCTTATAGCAAATTTGTATAATAAAAAAGCTGAACAGATCGTTAAAGAAATCCAGTATATCGAGCCGCCTTTAAAAAGCCAACACCTTGTCACCTTTGGAGACTGGTGCACCCAGTTGCATACGGGAATTCCCATTGCCATAGCTGTCCTGCTCCTGGTTTATCTTTTTGTCGGCACCTTTGGGGCCACCTTTCTGGTAGATACGATTAACGGGGTGATTTTTGAAGGTTTTCTGATTCCCTGGACCACCAAATTTCTTGAGCCTATACCAAGTCAATTTTTCCGTGACATGTTCGTAGACCCTGATTTCGGCATTCTGCCCACCGGAGTTTTTCTTGCCCTGGGGCTCGTTATGCCGGTGCTTTTTTGTTTTTACCTCGTTTTCGGCATTTTGGAAAGTTCCGGATACCTGCCCCGCTTATCGATCCTGCTTGATAAGGTCTTCCGCAAGATGGGATTAAACGGTAAAGGGGTAATTCCTCTTGTCATGGGTTTTTCCTGTGTCACCATGGCAATTCTCACTACACGCCTGCTAGATACTAAAAAAGAAAAGAACATTGCCACCTTTCTCCTGTTGCTGGGTATGCCCTGTGCACCTCTTATAGCGGTCATGTTCGTCATATTGGATAAAATGCCCTTTACTGCAACCCTGACTGTTTTTGGGATCATATTTGCTCAGACCTTTATTGCCGGCTTTGTGGCCAACAAGATAATCCCCGGCCAAGGTTCCCCGCTTATCTTTGAAATTCCGCCAATGCGTTTACCCAAGCCGATACAGGTCGTTAAATCGGCGGCCCAAAAAACCTATTTCTTTAGCAAAGAAGCAGTCCCTGTCTTTATTTTTGCTTCTCTTTTTGTCTTCTTGTTTGAAAGGATTGGTGGCCTGGAAATTGTTGAGGATTTATTCCGTCCCGTCATCCATAATCTCATGGGGTTGCCGGAAAAAAGCGTCCAGGTTTTTATCAAGACCATTATCAGACGCGAGTCAGGGGCTACAGAGTTAGAACACCTAAGGGGTATCTACACCAATCTTCAGCTTGTTGTGAATCTGTTGATCATGACTTTCTTGACCCCATGCATCAACGCCATACTTGTTCTTTTCAAAGAAAGGGGACAAAAAACTGCGGTCATAATAATTGCTACAGTAATAATTTATGCTATCCTCATGGGCAGCCTGGTCAATCATGTCTGCCTGGCCCTGGGAGTTACATTTACTTAATTATGGTATGAATCATAAACCTATTCACCCGAAAGAATTTCAGGCAGGAGATATAGCATGCTGAATGAAAAACAGGAGGAGATCCTCGAATCAATCTGGTCTGTTGGCGACAGGCAGAACAATTCCATCGAGGCTGTAAAAAAAAGATGCTCAGTAGACTTCACAGACGCCGACCTCGATGATCTGGAGCGCCAGGAATTGATCACCAGGGACCATGACGAGATAAGTCTGGCCAATAAGGGAAAATCCATTGCTGAGGTAATTATCAGGCGACACAGGCTCGCAGAGATCCTGGTTTCAAGTATCCTCAAACTCAAACAGGCAGACATGGAAGATATTGCCTGCAAAGTTGAACACAGCCTCCTTCCTGAGGTGGAGGAGTCAATCTGCACTCTCTTGGGACATCCTGAATTCTGTCCTGACGGAAAAAAAATCCCGAGAGGAAGATGCTGTTCCGGCAAACTTAAAGCCATTGACAGCAGCATTGTCAGCTTAAAAGAACTGGCTCCTGGCGAAAGGGGCAAAATCACTTACATAAAGCCAGACAGCCACTCAGGTTTCCATAAACTTATTTCATTCGGACTCCATCCTGGTGTGGTAGTTACCGTGCACCGGAAAAATCCGGCTTTCTGTATAAAATTCGAGAATACTGAACTAGCGCTTGATGAAAACGTTGCGGCAAATATCTATGTCTGGAAACTGACCAATGGTGATTTGTAACAAAACCGCGGACCACATTCCAGGCAAAAAAAATCCCCGGAAAGACTACCGGGGATTTCTGCACTATGGGAATCAAAATTAATTACTTTCTTACTTGGTCTCCTTTGTGGCTTTTTGGCGAGCATCAAGTTCTTTTTGTACTATTTCGCTGATATCAAGAGATTCATCAACATAGAGTAGACCGGCGCGAGAATCAATAATCATGGCATAGCCGTTTTTCTCACCCACCTCTTTGATAACTTTCTGCAGCTCGTTCAAAACCGGACTCATAACCTGTTTTTCAAGCTGTTGTAATTCAAACTGGGCATCTTCAGACTTAAGCTGCATTTCTCTGACTCTTTTCTGATAGTCTCTTTCTTTCTCCTCTTTGACCTCCTGACTCCATACCGTACTCTTCTTTTCTATTTCAGTCCGAAGAGCATCGACTTCTCCCTGCTCATTCTGAAATTTTTCCTGGAATTCACCTACTTTACCTTCCAGGACCTTTTTGACTTCCTGGCCAGCCTCAGAGCCCAGTAGTACATCCTGAATATTGACAGTGACAATTTGTTTACTATTCTCCGCGGCATCAGCTTGAGTACTTACAAGGCCTGCAGTGCCAAGCAACAGCACCACGACAGAAAGGACTACTAGTATCTTTAAACGCATTTGTTTTATTCCTCCAAAATAAAGATTACCGGGCGCAAAAATTCTCTGGCAGAAAAATTTCTTACCCGTTTACAATTATTGTCAATAACACAAAAATACCATCTTGCTTCTCAGACAGACAAACCGGGATGGAAACGCTCTGAAATGAGTTCCCACCCCGGTTTGGCAAATATATTATAATGCAGTATTGTACGTTACGCCATTCGAATTACTTAACCATAACAAAGTCGTCTCTCCGGTTCTGGGCCCAGGAATACTCATCGTGTCCATACAGCAGGGGCTTTTCCTCTCCATAACTTATAGTATGCATGCGGTCCTCGTGAATTCCAAGGTTCACCAGGTAGTTCTTTGCACCAATGGCTCTTCGTTCTCCCAAGGCCATGTTATATTCATTGGTTCCTCTTTCATCACAGTTTCCCTCAATGCGAACCCTGAATAGTTTATTCTCTTTCAGAAAAGCGGCGTTCTTCTCAATCCTGCCCCGTTGGTTTTCTCTTATAGTTGATTTGTCGAAATCAAAATAAATTGGCAGGAGCGGCGCAGAAGTTCTACCTTCAAGGACCTTAGGCTCTTTTTCCATTACAGCTTGGGCTTCCAGAGATTCCTCTTTGGTCGCCATGCTCTCTTCATATATTTTTTCATACCCAGCTTCGCCGGGTCCTGGCGCTGTCTCTTCAACAGCTGCACCCATTTCTTCTTCGGCAGTTACTTTCTTCTTGGCGCAGCCGCTTACACTGAATGCGAGTCCCACAGAAATTATCACAATCAGCATCAACCACAATGTTTTTCTCATCTTACTCCTCCCTAAAGTATATTAGTTGCAATGTAACAAGCCAAAAATGATTTCTCCCAAAAATTTTTGTATATAGCCTATTTTTTTAAATTATACTACAATATCCTTTATACATGCACAGCTATTGTCGCATTACCATTTTGGCAATTTACCATTACCATCAAAAAAAAATCGGAAAAGATCAGCATCTTTACGCAGGTGACTATAAAATTATTTTAGTGAAATTTCAAACCACATTATAGAAAAACTTCTCTGAATTCAATATTTTTCCAGTTTTGGGAATTGCTTGGAAATATTTCTGCATTCCAATTAATACTTTCATTATCAACCAGAGTAATTTTATATATACAGCCATCCTGTCAAATCAATGTTTTAAAAAACTTATTTTATTATTTGCCATGCAAAATATATATCCCGAAACCCTCACTGACCAGGAAACCCTCCTGCATTCCATGCTTGCCCAAGGTCCTTTTGGCACCATTTTTGGTGTTTCCCAGAAGGTCTTTGACCAGGTCTGGTCCAACCTCACAGATGAAGACGGGAATTCTGCTTTATATATCTCAATGGAAATCGGGGCGGAACTGGATGTATTTAATCCGGTCAAAACATTTCTGCACCAGAATGAAATAGTAGACAGCAATAACCCGCTGTTAAGTTCATTTGTGAAAAAATTCCTTAATGGACCATTTAAATTGCCAAACTATGGGGGCGGTCTTGGGGTTTTAGCCGGAGACACCCTGAAAAGTTTTGCTGCATGCAAGATTCCGGTTGCAGCAATATCCCTGCTTTACAAAAAAGGATATTTTGCTCAACTCGTTGATTCAAGGATAGGTCAAATCAGCTGGTCAATGGACTGGTCTCCTGAAGACACGCCAAGTCTCTATCTCTTAAAAAATCCGACTTACCCTGACAAACCGCTCTATATCGAAATTCCTTTTTTTGATGAGTATGATAAAACGGTTATGGCCTATGCCCAGATATGGATGAAGCTAGAAATCAATGAAAACATGGATTTTTTTGTCCCGGAATTCCTGCTCGATTTCAGTTTACCAGAGTCGCCACATTGGATTCGCAATGCTTCCAATCACCTTTATGACAGCAGTTCGGAAAAAATGAAAGCTATTCAGCGTCGCATGCTTGGTGCAGGAGTCATGCCGCTTATGGATATCCTCGGGCTTACCGCAAAGCGGATACATCTCAATGAACAGCACGGGGTTGTTGCAGTACTTCATTTTATTGCTGAATATCTTGTGGACAAACTTGGCCCCACCTATCAGACAACTCTAAAAGATTCAGATATACTGGAAGCTGCAAAAGAAGTTGCCAATAAAGTCATTTATACTATACACACTCCTGTAAAAGCAGGGCATGACCGTTTTAACAAATCTCTCTATGCAGGCCTGAGCCACACGGTTTGCCGGAGGATACTTGGCCTTCTGGCAAGAGACAAGGATAACCCTTCGCTCTATAATTTTACTGAATTTGCCATGCAGGTGAATCGAGCTGTTAACAGTGTCAGCAGATTGCATCGCGATGTCACAAAAAAACAATTTCCCCAGTTTGCGGACAAGATAACCGCCATTACAAACGGAGTCCATCATCTCACCTGGATAAGTGATGCCAAGGCCGAGGTTTTTGACAGTTTTCCCGAATTAAGCAACTGGCGCCAAAACCCTGGAATGTTCATTAAAGCAGAATCCCTTCTGAAAAACAAAAAATTCCGTACCTCCCTTGAACAGGCCTGGAAGCATGATACTGAAACACTGATTAACTATGTTAATGACATGCTTGTTCTGCACCGGCACCAGATAGACGAGACCTGGATTGATCCGCCTAATTTCCTTTCCCATCTGCATGAAGAAGATATCCCGCTCATACCGACGGTATTTACTATTGGCTTTGCCCGTCGATTTTCAACATATAAACGTGCCGACCTTATTTTTGACGACATTAAGAAACTGACTAATATAATCACTAGCCTCGACTATCCTGTAAACTTTCTCTTTGCCGGCAAGGCACACCCCGCTGATGAACCTGGCAAATCTCTAATCAAAATTATTCTTGACCTCCAGGAAGAGTTGTATGAACGCAGCAATGGGTTGGCCAAACTTGTATTCATTCCCAATTATGATATGTCCATTGCCAAGATGATGGTTTCAGGCGTACATGCCTGGTTAAACTGCCCCAAACGCCCCCTGGAGGCAAGTGGAACAAGCGGCATGAAAGCAGCTATGAACGGCATTCCGAACATCAGCATCCTCGACGGCTGGTGGATGGAAGGGTTTCATGATGGGAAAACCGGGTGGAAATTCGGCCTTGACACCCCTATTGATGCTGAACCGCTGAGTGAAGAACCAGCAGCACTCCTGTATGAAGAGGATTCAGCCTCTTTTTATGAACTTTTCCCTCAGGTGCTTAAAGAATTCTATGACCCGAAACACAGAGCAAAATATATCGATAGATGCATCAACAACATTTTTCTCAATATCCCGATATTTAACACCCATAGAATGATTGCGGAGTATTGCCGTAATTATGAACTGAATCTTGCACCACAGTTAATCAAAAAAATCAACAATTTCCAAAAACTCTATACAAGCGAGATTTAAGACTTGTTGCAGTAATATTCAGCCAACATGTCCACTCTGGATACCTGAAAATTTCAAGAATCGTTCACGAGTCAAAAGAGCAGACATCGCAAGTCGGTTACTTAAACATACTGTATGTATTTTTTTGGGTGATACTGATATTCCTAACATTGGTGTTCCAACAAATAACCATTTTTTCGGTTCATGGCATTTTATGGTACCAAGAATCCTGAAACGTGTTTAATTTTTTAATAAAACCTAACTTGAAATCGATCAATTTAGGTGAAAATAACAATGTCGTCCATGAGATACCTATATTCTTAGGGACATCCAGGAATGCACAATACTGATTATACCGGAAGGTGTCTTTTAGATGAATAATCGACTGATGTATTATTTAGGCCTGTGTTTTTTTGCCGTTTTATTGCTCTTTCCCCGAACTGATGTCCAAGCAGAGGAAAACAAGGGAAGCGCCACCTTCATCTACGGAGATCGCGAAGTAACCGTGGCAGGGCTGAAGCGGGCCTGGGGTTTTACACCTCTGATTAAATATGACGGCAAGACCATTCTCTTTAATACCGGCGGCAAGGAAGAAATCCTCAAACATAATTTTCAGGTGTTGGGTATTGAACCGAAAGACCTTGATGCAGTGGTTATTTCCCATGAACACTGGGAAATGTATGAGGCGATCGGTTTCATTGTGGAAGAAAACAACAAGATCCCTATTTATACGACCGATGTCGTCATCCAATTGTTGAGGGAGAAGAACCCTGCTTGGGAGGCGAACCTCCGTAGTGTTTCCAGATTCGTGCAATTTACTCCCAGTATCTATTTCCAGAATCTACGAAGCGGACGCAGACGTGGTGGGCCCCATGGTATTGATGAAGTGCATATTATATTAAAGACCGATCGGGGCCTGGTAATTTTTCAAGGCTGCGGACATCCACAGATTTTACATATCGTGAAAAAGAGTAAGTCCTATACCGGAGTCGACAAAGTGCACTTGGTGGCAGGCGGAACTCGGTTGCTGCGTCCAGGGACCCACGTTTATATTGAGGATTCAGGTGAAAATGTATCCCCGCCCCAGAAGAACTATTACTCCGATGAATACTACGATCAATTGATGATTGACTTGAAAAAGGAAGGAGTGGAATACGTAATGCCCACTCACTGTACTCAAGAACCGGCAGAGAGTTTTTTTAGAAAATCCTTTGGTGATAAATATATTCGGCAAACTCTGGGTATGACTTTGACTTTCCCGATTGATTAATTCAGA
>Ga0210079_1000006_pt1 | contig 27797 bp, 24 predicted proteins | sample White_CordA_D2_FD_185587 | JGI IMG/M metagenome (GOLD analysis project Ga0210079, IMG submission 185587) | Wetland microbial communities from the San Francisco Bay, California, USA, that impact long-term carbon sequestration - White_CordA_D2... | ecosystem: Environmental > Aquatic > Marine >...
TTAGAAGGTGAAATCCCGGTCCAGCGTTTATAGGCTCGTGAAAAAGAACTGAAATCGGAAAAGCCCAGGATAAATGCGACCTCCATGAGGCTAAAACTGGGATCATGAATATAGTCTTCCGCAAGTTCCCTGCGTGCCTCATCGACCAATTTACTAAAGGTCGTGCCTTCGGCCCGAAGCCTGCGTTGCAGACTTCGGGCAGTCATATTTAATCTACGGGCCACCCTTTTAACAGATATATGACCAGCAGGCATTAAATCTAAAAATGCTGTTTTAACCTGCTGCGCAAGGTTGAGGTCATTCATTCTGTCGAGATAGCGGAGAATATACTGGTCGTGAAGACTTGCAAGATTTTTGTTACCAGTGGGAAGACGCTTGTCGGCATCACTTGAAGATATTATAAATCTGTCATCATTGGCGTTAAAGGTTACCGGGGCATTGAAGAATCGAACATAATCACCAGCACAGGAGGGTTCGGAGTGAATAAAATTGATGGCAACCGGCTTAAAGCCGTTACCAAAATTCAATCGGCATGCTTCAGATAATATGATCATTGAAAAGTCCATGTAGGCTGGCAGTTCCATGGTATCTGAATATACAACTGACAACCCTGCTGTATTTTCCTCTAAGTGAATTTCTGTACTCTCCGAAATCATATGGACATAACGGACAAGACGAGTAAGAGCTTCACGTAATGTCCCACTGGCCAGCCATGCAAAGCCCAAAGCGTTAAAGTGTGACGGGTGCCAGTATTGGCCCGCACGAAGTCCAAAACAAGGATCCTTTATAAGGTTTGATAATTTTTCCCACAAATTCTTGGATTTTTTGTGGGATATTCTCGTGCCAGGTTTCATAATCATCTCACGAGTAATATCCTCCACAAGAAATATCGGTTCGGGATCAAGCCCGTAGGCTTCCAGTGTTTTCCATAGTATGTCTGCAGGTGACAATAGATATGTAGCTGACAATGATCAATCCCCCATTAGTGTCGTTTTGTAAATAATTATATCAATACTGGCACGCTTAAACAACAGATTGTCGCGCAAAGACAAGAATTATATTCAAAATTTTAATATAAAGAAATGGTATAGACCTCTGGAGAGTGGCGGGGACAGGTTTCTTCAAAAAGGTAAAAGTTACTCCCACCATGCCGGTGGGTGATGCTAAAGTTCTGGGTGCAAAGAGTAAGTAACTTATAATAACCATCTTCGGACAAATTTTGCGGTGCTGATTAAAAAACTAGCTTCTCTCCTAATATTGACATCTTTGTTTGTTGCTTCTGCAGCTTCTCCTGGAATGGCAGAAATTGATAGCATCCTTCTTGCTAAATACCTTTTCTCTGCAAATAAAAGTCATGATTGTCCAATATGGGAACAACGTAACAACCTTTTAATCGAAAAAAAACATAAATTTGTAGTGGAATTGAGTGAAAAAGAAGTTGCTAATAATTTGGCACAACATGAAGAATGATACGCAAAAAGGTTCACATGCTTTTGGCAGGAGTAATTCATGGAAGATGGCGATAGAAAAGGAATGATCCCAATCCAACATCTGACCATCCATTTCTGCGCAAGTTTTATACTATGGTCATTACTTATAAAACTCATCTTCTGATGCTTAAATGAAAAAATAAAAAATATTTTTGAAGACTTGTTCAGAAAAGAGCTTGCCTTATTTGTTTCAAGATTTCAAATGGCTGCTATCAAAAGAAACCCCTGAATCGTTCCTAAAATGTCAAGGTTAGCAATGGCTATCTTGAATCGACATATGGGCACTAAAATTCAAGATTGTGGCAAGACCATTGGGTTTTTGAAAGTTAAGATAGAAGCTGGCAGTATCCCATTTTATAACATGGAGAAAGTTCATGGATATGGTTTTTTTAAACTGTTGGGAAATTAAAAAATGCGAAAGACAAAAGGGTGGAAATAAAGTAAATGAGTTGGGTGAGTGTATAGCCTCAAGGGAGGGGATGGGGCATAGTTGCTGGGCAGTCGCTGGAACTTTATGTAGTGGCAAAAACCAATGTGAGGCTGCACAAAAAATTGAATATTGTACATTCTGCGAAGTATATGAAATCTATAATCGCTCAAATGGTGAGCTAGGGAAAATGATTAAGACAACTTATCCCAAGGAAGACGCAAAATATTACGATATAATGTTGAAATTCTATAACAAAAAAACTTTATCAGGATTAGCATTGAATAGACTCGTGAATAATTATTAAAATATAAAGATGTACTTTGGGTATGTTGAATAAATAACAACGTGTTAGCTATTTCTTCTTCCTGAGCAGAGAATTAACTTCCCAGTCTGTATCAATCCCTGCAGGATATGTTACCCTTACAACATTTCCCGGATTTGCCTGTTCCAGTGGGATTCCATCCTGATCCAACAACTCAAGTACTTCAAATGCAACAGTATTGATATCCCGGCTGAGATATTCGACTGTGTCACCTTTTCGTAAGGGGTTCCTTGCCTCAACTTCAAGCCAATATTCAGCCTGCGCTTTATTCCCAAAACCCTGAACCACTCCGACAGGCACATACTCCTGGTCTGAACGAGGCCTGTCGTAGAGCATGTCCTCTGCACCCGGCGGACCGAAAATAAAATTCTCCGTATAGCCCCTGGTGCCCACTTTCATAAGTTCTTCCATGTAAAGCGGCGGCAGGGTGACATTCCTGTTATCCACCGCGGGGGGGGGGCAATTCGCTGCAATATAATCAAGGGCAGCCCGGTAGACCCTTACCACGGCGCCGACATAATAGACGCTTTTCATCCTGCCCTCGATCTTCAGGCTGTCCACACCAATATTGATCAACTGAGGCAGTTTGTTCAGCAGGCAGAGATCCTTGCAATTAAATATGTACGTTCCGTGCTCATCCTCTTCCACAGGAAAGTACTGCCCCGGTCTTTTCTCTTCCTGGAGCGCATACTTGTACCGGCAGGGATGGGCACACTCGCCCCGGTTGGCATCCCTGCCCGTGAAATAGTAACTGAGCAGACACCTGCCGGAATACGAGATGCAAAGGGCGCCGTGCACGAATATTTCTAGCTTTGTGCCGGGAGCAAGGCCTTTCCTGATTTCTGCAATCTCGGCTAGGCTCAGTTCCCGGGCCAGGTTAAGCCGGCGCACTCCCTGTGCTTCCCAGAACCTTGCATTCCCTGGATTAGTGACATTGGCCTGGGTGCTCAGGTGGATTGGGACATCAGGAATAGCTTCTTTTGCCATTGTGAGTATACCCGGATCTGATATGATGATGCCGTCCACCCCAATATCCTGGAGATGTTGAAGGTGTTTTCCCAGTCCCTGAAGATCCTGCTGGTGGGCAAAAATATTGACCGTGACATAGAGTTTAACATTTTTTTCATGGGCGTATTGTACGGCCCCGCCCAGTTCTTTTTCTGAAAAGTTGCTCGCATGGGCCCGTAAACTGAATTTTTTGCCACCACAGTAAACAGCGTCTGCGCCGTAGTGAATGGCTGCAACCATTTTTTCAAAGCTGCCTGCCGGTGCCAGGAGTTCAGGAATTTTGTATCCATGGCTGCTGCTGGTAACGGTATTTGTTGTTGCTGCTTTTGGTGTCATGATTTAAGGGTTCTGTCAGTCGTCGGCAGTTTGTTGGTTAACCACACAAACCAACGATTGACAAATATGCCGACAACGGTTCAAAGAAAAGAGTTACAGCATAAGATAATTGCACGAATTTTTATATGTTGCGATATAAAATTATGTTTATCCATTATTTCTTCACTTGCCTGTCAGGACAAATCATGAGTACATAATATTTATGCCCCAGCAAGCTTTATTACAGCAAAGGAAATCAGAAAGCGAAAAATCTCGGATCCCGGTCGGCGTGGCTATGAGCGGTGGCGTTGACAGCTCCGTCACGGCAACCCTCCTAAAAAACATGGGCTATACCGTCCATGGCTTTTTCATGGCCCTGGCTCAACCGGACCTTGACCAGCAGATCGACCGTGTAAAAAAGGTGGCTGCCCACCTGGATATCCCGCTTACCGTCATTGATCTTGCAGCTGAATTCAAGGAGATGGTTCTTGACTACTTCATCCAGAGTTACTTTGCAGGCAAAACTCCCAATCCCTGCATTATCTGCAATCCCAGGATCAAATTCGGCAGGCTGCTGGAAGAAATCCTTGCCGCCGGCTGCGATTGCATGGCAACCGGGCATTACGCCAGGATCCGTAAGGGTAAAGATGGGAGCTTTCATCTCTTAAAGGGGCTTGATGCCAAAAAGGACCAGTCCTATTTTCTGCACCGCTTGACCCAGGAGCAGCTTGCCAGAATCCTGATGCCCCTTGGGGGGCAGAAAAAAGAAAACGTTTACAGAATGGCAGCGGAACTGGGTATCGCCGGTGTGCACGGCGACGAGTCCCAGGACGTCTGCTTTTTGAAGGGCCAGGATCTCAACAGCTTTTTGGCCGGATTTTTAGAAAAAAATAAAGGCGAGGGACCGATTGTCACCCTGGATGGACAAGAGGTCGGCCTGCATCAGGGCATGCATTGTTACACGGTGGGGCAGCGGAAAGGGCTTGGCATTCCCGATGCAACTCCCTACTATGTCGTGGCCCTTGATCCCCAGCACAACGCGGTGGTAGTCGGCAAGAAGGAAGACCTGTGGCAGCGCGAGCTATGTGTTGGAGAGAGCAATTGGATTAGTGGGAAAGAGCCTGACCTTCCGTGTGATTTTCTGACCAAGATCCGCTACCGACATGAAGGCGCGCCAGCCCATGTGATGCCTTTTGCTAAAGGGCATTACAGAGTCCGCTTTCACGAGCAGCAATTGGCTATAACGCCTGGCCAGTTTGCGGTTTTTTATGAGGGTGATAAGGTTGTTGGCGGAGGTGTAATCCTTTAGTTTTTTCAAGATGTTGACCTGGTTACCCCTTTTGTGTTGCAAGAAACTCTTCTACTTCTTCTTTGGTGGGGATACCAAGCCTTGCGCCGATTTTTGTGCAGCAGAGCGCTCCAGCTGCACTTGCATAGCTGAGGCTTTCCAGCCACTCCTTTTTTTGAGCCAGGCAGGCTGCTAACGCTCCGTGGAAAACATCCCCTGCTCCGGTTGTATCAACTGCCCTGACTGTATACGCTTTCTGGCGGCCTGAACCTGAGACGTTCCTCCAGAACAGCCCCCTGTCTCCCACAGTAATTATGACATTGGGCGCATAGGCGCCTAATTTTTCAAGTGCTTTCTCTTCGGTTGACTCCCCGGTAAAATCAAGGCCAAACCTTTCTGAACAGACGAGGTAGTCCACGAGACTCGCCAGCTCCTCGGTGCCGCTGTGTATTGATCCGGCATCAAGCACTGTGATAATATTTCTCTGCCGGGCAGTCCTGGCCAGGGCTGGTGAAATATAAGGCTCATGCCCGTCAAAGAGGATCACGCTGGTATCGACAATGGAGAAATCTACAGAGCCTGCGGTGAGAAAACTTTCGGGCGTCCGGTAATTGACCAGGGCCCGACTGCCGTCCGGCTTGACCATAACCACGGACAGGGCCGATGAATGCTCCCCTCTTGCTACAAGGTCAGTAATGACCCCTGCCTGCTGCAGTTCCTCAAGGTGGGCGTTGCCGAATATATCGTTGCCAAGGTAGCCCACAAAGGCAGCCTGCAGGCCGAGGCGGGCTACAGTTACTGCTCCGTTGGCTGCCGGTCCGCCCCCGCAGCCGATGAATGAATTTGCCCTAATTTTCTCGTCCGGTTGGGGATGGCGGTCAACGGAATAGACAAGATCATAAGTGCCTGCGCCCACGCAGAGCACGTCAATCGGGTGCACTTGATCCATAATTATTACTGTTTGCCAGGAAGGGAATTCAAAACCTTATATAGAGTTGTTCAGTCCGAGCCTTTATTCTCCACCTTGGCTACCAGGAAATAGACAATACCCAGGATGAACAAAGCACCCACCAGCAGCATGAAACTGGTCGGCTCCTTGTGTTCGAAGCTGGCCACAAAAATTTTGCGGATAAAGGCGACCAGGGCCAGCTCGACAAAAATCCGGACATGGAATTGCCCACCCCGCAGGTTGTTTATTTCCGTATGCAGAAGTTCAATCATCATCCAGAGAACAAGCAAAGAACCAAGGGCCCTGATAAGCCCGTATTCCAACTCTGCAGTCGCGGCCTTGTAAATGTCATGTCCCAATAGTGCAACAACTCCTATGGCCAGAACAAGAAGCCCAAGCAAGAGGAAAAGATTCAATCCATGCAGCAGACGTTCAGCCAGATGTATAAGGTATGTTTCTGCTTTTTGCGACACAAAAACCTTATGAATCTTCTCCTCCTGGTAGGAACTGGTTATGATGGACAGGTTAATATCCAGCGCCCTGTGCAACGTCATAAGGATCTCCTCTTTGAGCCCCCTGTCCTTTATCTGGGCTGCAATGTTGCTGCGGCATAGCTCACGTATAAAATTCATGGCGGCATTGACAAAGTAGCTCTCTAATCCGATTTTTACATGAACCTTACCAATCTTCTGCAAACGCAGCAGATAACGGTTGTCGTACTTTGAAGTGAACAGAGCGTTAAACCAGGAGTTGAAGGTTTCCTTGCGCCGCGCTATTGCCTCCTCTGTTTTAAAATACTCAGCTGTATTGGGGTGGAGCTTAAGGTATTCATAAAAATCTTCCGCGAACTGGTCTGACATTGGCAGCAGTATTTCGCCAAGCAGTTTCAGGTTTTCCTGGTCCTGGTCTGTAAATTCGAATTGACTCCGGATATCGTCTATTGACTCCATGGATCCTCCATACAATTCATCTTGCAGTGGCGTATTATGTCATATTGATTTATTACAATTATGCAAGATGTTCAGGTATGATATCCCAGGACCTGTTATTTTGCATATATTTTATTAACAGGGTGTGATACTTGCTTTCCTGCCTCTTTTTACGTAAGGTATGCGCCGGTATGAAAAAGTATAAAGACCTGAAAAAAACCGTGGCTGTGGCCACCCTTGGCTGCAAGGTCAACCAGTGCGAATCAGCCTCTTTTCAGTCCTGTTTTGAGGAGCAGGGATATACTGTCAATCCCTTTGGTGCAGCTGCTGATATTTACGTCATTAATACCTGTGCTGTCACGGCAAAAGCTGCGGCCCAGTCCAGACAGCTTATCCGCAGGGCGCAGCGCACAAACCCCCAGGCAAAAGTTGTGGTAACAGGGTGCTATGCCCAGATTGCCCCACAGAAGATCCGTGAAATTGAGGCTGATCCCATATTAATTGTCGGCAATGCCAACAAGCACCAGATATTTGAAGCTGCTGTGTCAGATGATGTACCTTTTCAAGCTTTCCAGCAAAACCAGGCTGGTGCATATTTCAACGATATAACAGTGCAGAATGAGATCAGCCTGCTGCCTGTCAAGCGCTTTTCAGGCCGCACCAGGGCTTTTTTAAAAGTTCAGGACGGGTGCAACAATTTCTGCTCTTACTGTATTGTGCCCTATGCCAGGGGTAGCAGCAGAAGCCTTGTCCAGGAAAAGGTAGTGAGCCAGGCTCACCTCTACGCAAAAGAAGGCCACAGGGAAATAGTTCTCACCGGCATCCATGTGGGACATTACGGCCTGGACCTCAAGCCTGCCGTCACCCTGCTTGACCTGCTGAAAAAACTTACTGCGGCAACTCCGGACATCCGGTATCGTCTCAGTTCCCTGGAGCCGACTGAAATCAGCCGCGAGCTTCTTGAATTTATGGCGTCCGTGGACAATTTTATGCCCCACCTGCATATCCCGCTGCAGAGCGGCTCAGATACAATCCTGAAAAAAATGCGCCGGAGATATACCCCAGAAGAGTTCATTGAAAAAGTGTGCCGCTGTAAAGAATTGCTGCCGGCGGCAGCAATCGGGGTCGATGTGCTCGTCGGTTTTCCGGGTGAAACAGAAAAAGATTTTCTGCAAACATATGAAACTGTTACAAAGTTACCCGTTACCTACCTTCATGTCTTTCCATATTCAAAAAGGCCTGGGACCCCTGCTGCAAAAATGACACCCCAGGTTGCAAGAGAAATCAAGAATGAGAGAGTTGCGGTTCTGCGCAAATTAGATCATAAAAAGAGAAACGATTTTTACGCCAGCAGGATTGGCGAGGTGCATGCTGTCCTGGTCGAGACTGAAAGAGCGGTTGACGGTTTGGCCAAAGGCTTTACCGATAATTATATCCCGGTTCATTTCAAGGCCAGGCCAAATGATGCCAACCGGGTAGTTCCTGTAAAACTTGAAAGCGTGCAGGAGCGGTTTGTTATCGGCACTCCTTTATAATTTTAAGAAATGCTTTCGAATTCTTAGATAAATGTTCCAACCCCTTGCAGCAAAATGATCGGAGAAATAATAGCCATTGGCAGTGAACTGACCTCCGGCAGGGTGCTTAATACCACCAGCCGTTTTGCAGCCGGCCGGCTTTTTGGCGCCGGCCATGACATCCTTTCCATGGCTACCATCGGCGATACCCCGGCAGAAATCAGCAAAACCCTCCTGCGCGCCACAAAGCGTGCTGATTTTATAATTGTCACAGGCGGACTGGGCGCCACAAGCGATGATCTGACAAGCGAAGTTGTGGGTCAGGCCCTGGGACGGCCTGCTGTTTTTCATCCTGAAATTTTTGACAAGATTAAAGCACGCCACGTAAAAGCTGATGACGTGGATCTCAAGACCCTGAAAAAACTTGCCGTGCTGCCAACAGGGGCTGAAATCCTTAATCCTGAAGGGAAGATGGCTGGATATCTTCTGGTGCATGACTCCAAACCGATTTTTTTCCTGCCCGGTGTCCCCCATGAAATGCAGGAATTGCTTGCTGATAAAGTCATTCCAAGACTTGCTCTATGGCAGGGAGGTGAAGCGAATCTGGTCAAGCAAAGGGTGTATAAGGTTTTTGGCCTGGGTGAAACCGAAATCAACCGGCGCGTAGCCCATCTTGAAAGGGAGGAAGATGGCCGAGTCCGTATCGGGTATTATCCGGTTTTCCCGGAAGTGCATCTTAGCCTGGCAGTCATTGCCGGAGACAGGGCAAATATCGAAAAAATATTTCAGCACTTGGAAGATGAGGTAAAGACAGCGTTAGGAGATGCCCTGTACGGTACTGATGATGACACAATGGAAAGCGTGGTGGGAGAACTCCTGTTAAGCCAGAAAAAAATGCTGGCCACGGCTGAATCATGCTCCGGCGGTTTGATTGGATACAAAATCACCGCTGTATCAGGAAGTTCTAATTATTTTGCCGGCGGTGTTATTGCCTACAGCAATGACTTAAAAGAAAAGTTTCTCGGTGTAGATTCAGACCTGCTCGCCCGGCATGGAGCGGTGAGCTCTGCTGTGGCAAAGGCAATGGCTGCTGGCATCCGTTCCAAAACCGCTGCTGATATTGGTCTGGCCGTCACCGGCATTGCCGGTCCCACGGGAGGCACCCTGGAAAAACCGGTCGGTACCGTATTTATTGCTCTTTCCACCCCGGATGAAACCATCGACATCCCCTGTCGTTTCGCGGGAGACCGCTGGCAGGTCCAGGAGTTATCGGCTGTCACATCACTTGATCTCATCCGGCGTCTCCTCCTTGGCCTGAAACTGCAAATATGTTAATCGTATCAAGAAAATAATTTAATGACCCGACACATAAAATATCTTCAGCCGGCGCAAAATCTATTGTTAAACTTATGACTTATTTATTAGAGTGACACGTTAACCGTATTTATTCTGCGACAAAGATTCTCTAACATATATAATAAAATCAAATTATTAAATATTCTTCTGACTCTATACTCTGTCAGACAAGGAGCGACCACAATGGCAACCCGTGAACAGAAAAGCAAAACCCTCGACAATGCATTGTACCAGATTGAGAAACAGTTTGGCAAAGGCTCGATCATGCGGCTGGGATCCCATGAAGCTGAAGAGGTGCCGGCAATTCCCACAGGAGCATTAAGCCTTGACATTGCAGTAGGCGTTGGCGGGATCCCGGTTGGCAGGGTTACCGAGATATACGGCCCCGAGTCTTCCGGTAAGACCACCCTGGCGCTGCACATAATTGCCGAAGCGCAAAAGCGCGGAGGAACTGCGGCCTTTATCGATGCAGAGCATGCCCTGGATGTTTCCTACGCAAGCCGCCTCGGTGTCGATGTGGATGACCTGCTTGTCTCACAGCCTGATTACGGAGAACAAGCCCTTGAAATTGCACAGGTTCTTATCAGCAGCAACGCAGTTGATGTTATTGTCGTTGATTCGGTTGCAGCCCTTGTTCCCAGGGCAGAGATCGACGGTAATGTCGGTGATCACCATGTCGGCTTGCAAGCCAGGCTCATGTCCCATGCCTTACGGAAGTTCACCGGAATTTTAAAACGCTCCAATGCAGCCCTTGTCTTCATTAATCAGATCCGTATGAAGATCGGGGTTATGTTCGGCAACCCGGAGACCACTCCAGGTGGTAATGCCTTGAAATTCTACAGTTCATTACGGCTGGACATTCGAAGGATTGCCACCTTAAAGGACGGACAGGAGGTTATCGGCAACCGCACAAGGGTGAAAGTGGTTAAGAACAAGGTTGCTCCTCCTTTCAAGATGGCCGAGTTTGATATTATTTACGGGGAGGGCATCTCCAAGGTCGGCGACCTGCTCGATCTTGCTGTATCACAGGATATCGTGGAAAAAAGCGGTGCCTGGTATTCCTATGCAGGGGAACGCATAGGCCAGGGCAGGGAAAATGCCAAAACATTCCTGAAAGAACATCCTGACATGACAGATGAAATCGCCCAAAAGGTCCGGATGGGTTTCGGCCTGCCTGCAATAGAAAAGATCAGGAAGGAATCCGACTAGCAGTTTTTTCTGCAGCCCTAGGGCTCTTCATACCCGTTGGGATTCTTTGTCTGCCAGCGCCAGGTATCGCGGCACATGGCGTCAATGCCCCTGGTTGCCTCCCAGGACAACTCCCTTTCAGCCTTGGAAGGGTCGGCATAACAGCTTGCAATATCACCGGGCCTGCGGCCGACAATCCTGTAGGGAATATTTTTCCCTGCCGCCTTTGCAAAGGCATTTACCATTTCCAGAACTGAATAGCCTTTTCCTGTGCCCAGGTTATAGGTGACCAGGCCCGGATTTGTGGCAAGTTTTTCCAGCGCCCTCATGTGCCCGCTGGCCAAATCCATGACATGGATATAATCCCGTACCCCTGTCCCGTCCGGGGTGGTATAATCACTGCCGAAAATTTGCAGTTCAGGCAATTTGCCAACAGCCACCTGGGCGATATACGGTACGAGGTTATTCGGAATGCCTCTCGGGTCTTCACCAATCCTGCCCGAAGGATGGGCACCCACCGGGTTGAAATACCGGAGCAGCGCAATGTTCAATGTCGGGTCTGCATGGTACAGATCCCGTAGGATCTGCTCCAGCATCACCTTGGCCCAGCCATAAGGATTTGAGGCTTTCAGGGGAAAATCCTCCGTAATTGGAAGCGCGGCCGGATCACCGTACACCGTAGCCGAAGAACTGAAAACCAGGTTTCTGACTCCATAATCCGCCATGACCTTAAAAAGTACCAGTGAGCCGGTAATATTATTTGTATAATAGTGCAAGGGCATGGCAACGGATTCACCCACTGCCTTTAAACCGGCAAAATGGATAACCGCATCAATTTTTTTCTCCTGAAAAACTGCCGAAAGCCCTGATTTGTCAAGAAGGTCAACTTTATGAAAGTTCAGCTTTCGGCCACTTATTTCAGCAACGCGCCTGATAGATTCCTCCCGGCTGTTAATGAGGCTGTCCACCACAATAACTTCATAGCCGGCCAACAACAATTCCACGCATGTGTGGCTGCCGATATAACCCGCTCCGCCTGTAACAAGTATTCGCATATCCGCTGTTTTCCTTGGAAGTTAGATTGCTAAAATTTATTGTAACTATTAGATAGTAATATAATAAATACAGTATGCTAGATAATTTTACGATAGCATCTTTGGCAAAACATAGCCAAGATTCTTTGAAATGGGTATATAGTTTTAATCGTTTACTAATCATCAAGCTGTAAGGAGGAGACAATGCCCTACGTCAACATCCGGGTAGCCGGGAAACTGGACAGGCAGCAGAAAGAGGAAATATGCAGAGGTGTAACCGATGTTATCTCCAGGGTGGCCAATAAGCCCAAAGACGCAATACTTATTTTTATTGATGAGGATCAGCACGAAAATATAGCTATGGGCGGCAAACTCCTGCAAAAGCCAAAATGAAATCGGCCGGACATGGTTGAGGACATAAAGAAAAAAATTCAAGAGCTGCGGAAGCAGATCAATTTTCACGCGCACCGCTACTATGAGTTGGATGATCCACTGATTGCTGACAGCGAGTATGATCAGCTGTTTCAGGAACTCCTGAATCTCGAAGAATTGCATCCTCAGCTGGTTACTCCGGATTCCCCCTCGCAAAGGGTTGGCTCCAGACCTTTGGCGGAATTTAAGACCGTACGCCACACCCATCCCATGCTCAGCCTGGAAAATGCTTTTAACGAAACAGAACTCCTTGATTTTGAAGAGCGCTTGCAACGATTTTTGAAGTCTGAAAACGATTTGTCCTATATGGCTGAACCAAAGCTTGACGGTCTTGCAGTCGAACTTGTTTATGAAAAAGGGCTGCTAACCATAGGCTCCACAAGGGGGGACGGCCGCACCGGGGAAGAGATCACCCGGAACCTTAAAACCATCCGCTCCATTCCATTACGGCTGGCAGCCCCAGGGAATATGCAACTCCCTGAAAACATTGAAGTTCGCGGGGAGGCTTATCTTACACTTGCAGGCTTTCAAGCCTTAAATGAGCAGCGGCTTAGTGCTGGAGAAACAATTTTTGCCAATCCGCGGAATGCTGCGGCAGGTTCCCTGCGGCAGCTGGATTCAAGGGTAACCGCGCAAAGACCGCTTGACTTCTTTGCCTATGGGGTAAGTGATACCGCGCAAAGCCCTTGCAGCAGCCAGGAGGAACTCCTGGATTATCTCAGGAAATTGGGCTTTGAAATTAACCCGCTGACTAAATTCTGCCGCGATATCTCCCAGGTTATTGAGCATTTCGCCCATTTACAGGATATTCGGCCGACACTGGCATATGATATTGACGGCATGGTCGTCAAGGTAAATTCCTTTGACCTGCAGCAGCGGCTTGGCAGTAAGGCGCGAAGCCCCCGCTGGGCGATTGCGGCCAAATTTGCCGCCACCCAGGCTACAACCATACTGCAGAAAGTCGAATTCCAGGTGGGCCGTACCGGGGCCATAACCCCGGTGGCTCTCCTTAAACCGGTTAATGTCGGGGGTGTGGTGGTCAGCCGTGCGACCCTGCACAATGAGGGCGAGATCAAGCGCAAGGGCCTAAAGATAGGTGACCACGTACTCGTGCAGAGGGCTGGAGATGTTATCCCGGAAATTGTCAAACCAGTGATGGAGCAGAGGAGTGGCAGCGAAAAAACTATCAGGATGCCTGAAAGCTGCCCAGTATGTAAGCACCGTCTCATCCTGCCGGAAGGCGAGGCCATAACACGTTGCCCCAACTCCCACTGTCCGGCCCAGAGACTGCGGCTCCTTATCCATTATACCTCAAAAGCAGGAATGGATATTGAAGGCCTTGGCAAAAAGGCCATGGAGCAACTTTTCAGTCAGAAACTGGTCCAGGATATCCCCGACATCTATGCTTTACAGGTTGCCGACCTTGTTGTCCTGGACGGCTGGGCTGAAAAATCTGCCCGTAATGCAGTTGCGGCCATAAAGGCAAGCCGCCATACCTCTCTTGCCAAACTGCTAAGTGGACTCGGGATCCGTTATGTTGGAGAAGAAGTTGCCGGATTACTTGAGGAACATTATGGCGGCTCCCTGCATGAGCTCATGCAGGCTGGTGAAGAAGAACTTCTTGATATTGAAGGAATCGGGCCGCAAACCGCTCAAAGCATTAAAGAATATTTCCATGATTCTGAAGTGAAAAAAATGGTATCGCGATTGATGGATTTTGGTTTTACCATCGTCTCCGCCCCAAAAAGCCCTGGGGAAAGACCCTTTGCAGGGTGGGTTTTTCTTTTCACCGGCAGCCTTGCAGCGATGTCCCGGGATGAAGCCAAGGTTCGGGTAAAGGAACGCGGTGCCAAAGTAGCATCCCAGGTCAGCAAAAAGGTGACCCATGTCGTTGTTGGGGACAAGCCGGGAAGCAAATTGAAAAAAGCCCAGGAACTGGGGTTGACAATACTGACTGAACAAAACTTTGCGGATCTGCTTGCAGGTAAGGACGCATCCCCCAATAAGCAGCAGCTCTCAATATTTTAGACATTTATAAAAAATTATGGCAGGGATAGCGCCACCAGACATGACCGCATCGTGCTTTTTGCGATGCCGACAATATATTTGGCAGAATCATAAAAAAAATCCGGTCTCATACTGCTGCTCGTGCGGGAAAGGAGGTTAGCATGATTGAGGCAAAAAGGGTTCATGTCATTGTTGAAGGCAGAGTGCAGGGCGTTTTTTTTAGAGCTTTCACCCGGGACGAAGCTTTCAGGCTTGGCCTTTCCGGCTGGGTTAGAAACCGGCCCGATGGTTCGGTTGAGGCACTTGTTGAAGGAGAAAAAAGTGCAGTGGACAAAATGGTGCAGTGGTTTCACCTGGGGTCACCACATTCAATCGTTGAAAAAGTACATCTTAACGAAGAATCCCCGGTTGGCGACTTCGGCACCTTTGAAATCCATTATTACTGAGCGCGCCCAGCTTTTGTGCCAAAGCCTTTATTATATGGCAGCAACTCCCCGGCAACCCAGTTAAATTCCCAACCGTATCGATCCAAAACAACTATTTGTAATTATTGCATTTTAGGAGATTTTGTTTTCCTTTGCCAGGAATGCTTTGGACGCTATTACTTACAAGTATTGACAATAGGGTGGTACTGCTTTATAGAAAAGCGAATCATTTCAAAAGGAGGATTGCTCTTACAATGAGTTATTCAGATACGTCCAAGCTCAAGAAAAAAAAAACAAGATCTAAAGTGGTAACCTTTCCCAGCACCCAGCGAATAACATGTCCTGAATGCGGCAACAGCAAGGAATTTCTCGAAGTATCAGACGGGGTTATTCTTACTACACGCTTTAACCAGCACAGTGACGGCAGTTTCAGCCAGGAGCTTGATGACTCCCAGGTCCTGGGACAGGTGAAATTTTACTGTGGCGATTGCGGCGCCGATCTCACCCAGTTTCACAAACGCTTTCTGGAAATGCTCTTTTAGTCTTCTGAAGTTATTGTTAATGAAACAATTGATTCCATAAGGAGATAAATGACTTGAGCCGCTCGAAGCTGGTCATTCGAGACAATTCGACTCTGCGGGCTCAGTACAATTCTCTGCGGCAGGGTGATATTATCGTTGGACGCTTGCGCCTGAGGGAATCCGAAGAATCTTTACTTCTTGACCTGTGCGAGCGCAATGTACGCCTGATTCCTTCAGGCCTTTCGCAACTGGCCAGCCGCTCAAAAACCTTGCAGACAACCCTTTTCGCACCGTTTATGCTGCCGCTGACCTGCTCCATCCACGCTCATCATGACCTGATTGCGGCAATTTCAGAGTATCAGAAAAAATCCATAACAGCAGTGGTCACCAAGCTTGACCGCAGGAATGCAGGTATGGGTGTGCATCTCTGGCGGTCTGTTGAAGAGGTGTTCACTCACGCCTCCCTGGGAAATCTCCCTTTCCCCTTTGTTCTGCAGCCCTTTGAAGCTGAGTGTCGTGATATACGGGTCGTTGCACTGGGTGACTATATTGAGGCATATTGGCGCCACAATCCCCACAATTTCCGTAACAACCTGCATCACGGCGGGCAGAGCAAGCCCTGCAAGCTCTCCGCAGAACAGATAAAACTCTGCCGCCAGGTAATGGCACGTGGTCTTTTTCCTTATGGACATCTGGATATTGTCTTAACGAAAGAAGGAAAATCCTATCTCGGAGAAGTCAATCTTCGTGGGGGTATACATGGGGCACAGATTAGTCCGGAGGAATACCAGCTGAAGGTGGATGCTATTCACCAGCAGCTGCTGGATGACTATCTGAAATAACTATTTTGCCTGGTGCATAAAAAAGGGAGAAGGCAAAAACCTTCTCCCTTTTTTATTGAATTGTTGAAATATGAATCACACGCAACCGGTCGGCTTGGGCAGGCCAGCCATTTTACAGGCGCCCTTACCTGGTCCTGACGGGAAGAGTTCATAAATTCTCTTCAGCGGGAAGCCGGTGGTTTTAGAAAGAATACGAACCATCGGAGCAATACCATTTTTCTTGTAGTATTCCTGCAGGGCATCAATTACTTTCTGATGCTCATCTGTCATCTCGGAGATGCCTTCAATTCCCTTAACATAGTCAACCCAGTTTTCATCCCAGTCTTCCATGCCTTTGGACAAAAAGCCATCCTCATCCACTTCGTACGCTTTGCCATTATGCTCGATACTTGCCATCTTGGTTTTCCTCCTTGCTTTCAGTCTAGTATATTGTTGATTGTTCCAGTCTTTGCCGAACTTTCGTAACAAATAATGAATAGTCCTTCATAATATAGCGTCTATTCTTTGTCAAGTAATCATTCACATTTTTTTCATCCCTTGGGCTCGTATGAATTTACAAAAAAACATTTATCTTTAGCCCTATCACATGAAGAGGATTTTCCCCATAATTTTTTTCATTTCATGACAAAAATATATTTTTTAATCATTCAGCATGATCTTTTTTTTTGCAGGCGCCCCTCTCAATTTGTTGCATTATTATTTTTCCCTGGTAATAAGTACTGTCTTTCGAATATTATGTAATGTTATATATCTTGCTTTATAGAAATAACACCCGCAAATTCACATATTGCTTTGAACATTTGTTCCTATAAAGAACCACACCTTTTCATTTGCTTATGAAGGAGAAAATATATGCTTGATTTACTTCGGAAAAAAGCTCAATCACCCCTTATTCAGGGCACAATTCTCATTATTGCGCTTGTCTTTATCTTTTGGGGTGTGGGGGGCTACCGCGGCTCACAAAACTCTGTGGCTCAGGTTAATGATGAAGTCATCCCCTACGAAGAGTTTCAAAAGGCCTACGAACGCTTGGCAAATCAGTACCGTGACCAGTTTGGCGGTACTCTGCCGAAAGGATTGCTCGAAAGTATTGATCTGGAAGGCCAGGCCCTGGAGCAACTTATCCAACGATCGCTTCTGCGGCAGGGTGCCAGAGAAATGGGATTAATGGTAAGTGACCTTGAGGTCCAGCAGGCAGTCGAAAAAATGGAAGCCTTCCGGAACAACGGTGTGTTTAATGTTGAGCAGTACAAAAACATTCTTTCCATCTCCGGCATGACCCCTTCTTCTTTTGAAGCGACCATGCGTACCGACCTTCTTTCAGGAAAGGTGGTAGAATCTCTCTCCCGCTTTGCCAAACTGACCCCGCTCGAGGTCAAGGATCATTTCGATTTCGACAATGCGGAAATTAAAATTGAATATGTTTCCTTCAGCGGCACCGATTTCAAGGATAAAGTTGAAACGGACGAAGAACAACTGAAATCATACTATGAAGAAAACCGGGAAAACTACATGACCGAGCCGCAGGTAAAGCTGCACTTCCTCGCCTTTCCCTATGTTGCCGAGAATACACCTGTAATACCCGATGAAGAGCTGGAATCATTCTACCGCGAGAATTTCAGCCGCTTCTCCATCCCTGAACAACGCAGCGCCCGTCATATCCTCATCAAAACTTCTGAAGAGGATACTGAAGATATCCTTGCTGAAAAGCGCAACAAGGCTGAACAGGTTCTTGAGCTTGCCAAGTCCGGCGAAGATTTTACCGAACTCGCCAAGCAGTATTCAGAAGGGCCGACAGGACCCAGGGGAGGAGATCTTGGCACCTTTACACGGGGGCGCATGGTGAAACCCTTTGACGATGCAGCTTTTTCATTAAAAGAAGGGGAAATAAGCGATATAGTTGAAACCCAGTTCGGTTTTCATATTATAAAACTTGAAAAGATTGAACTTGCGTATACCCGGACACTGGAAGAAGTTAGGGGCGAGATTGAAGCCCAGCTTCAGGCGCAAAAATCAGGAGAACTTGCGTTTACGCAGGCAACTGAGGCCTATGAAAATATCATCCTTGCCGGCAGCCTGGACAAATTCAGCCAGAACAGTGGTATTCTTTTTGAACAGACAGACTTTTTCCCCAGAAAATCTCCTGAGAAAAGCGGTTCCAGATCCGGCATGGCGACTGAGCCCTCATTTCTTGATGCTGCTTTTTCTCTAAACAAAGGGGAACTCAGTTCAATTGTTGAAACCCCGCAGGGCTATGCCATCATCTTTGCCGCTGACAAAAAAGAACCAGAAACCGCCTTATACCAGGATGTTAGGGAGCAGGTCCGGGAGGATTATATCAGCGCCAGATCAGAAGCTATGGCAAAAGAAACTGCAGAAACCATGCTGTCTGAACTTAATGCAGAGGGCATGGCAAATTTTGCTGAAGAGGCGGCAAAATTCAATATGACCGTCAAAACCTCTGACTATGTCACCCGCTCTGCTGCTGCAGGTTCCTCTCTGCCTTCACAGATCGTCAGCATGGGCTTTGAGCTTTCAGAAGAAAAACCTTACCCTGAAGAGGCAGTATTCGCTAATGGCATGTTTTATGTCTTCACGGCCATGGAAAAGAGATCACCTTCCACTGACCTCTTCAGCAAGCAGGAGAATGCATTCAGGACAGGATTGCTGGAAAGAAAAAAATCAGCGCTCCTTGCTTCGTGGCTTGCGAATGTGAGAGACAAGGCTGAGATCGAGATAAACCAGCAGTTTCTCTAGCCCGTTTATCACAAGACGATAAATCCGCATCTACATTGTCGCAGGGATTTTGGTATAACAATTATATAACCAAATTCCCTGCTCCGCATATCTGCACCTCTCGCAGCTTGTGATAAACGGGCTAGCATGCTTGAAGCTGCTAGAATAAATAGTAGAAACAATCCTATTCCCAGTCTGGTCGCAGGTAAAGCTCTGTGAGCTGTTTCCTGGCCACTGAGGCAGGAGCTTCAGTGAGAGGACAGGTTGCCTTCTGGGTCTTTGGAAAGGCTATCACGTCACGGATCGTTTCACGGCCGGCCATAATCATGAGGAGCCGGTCAAGCCCAAAGGCAATACCGCCATGGGGCGGAGCGCCAAGCTCCAACGCCTGCAGGAGAAAGCCAAATTTGTCCTCGGCCTCTTCTTTGGCAATTCCCAGGGCAGCAAAGATCACATCCTGCTGCTCTTTCTGGTGGATACGTATACTCCCGCCGCCAATTTCAATACCGTTTAGAACCAGGTCATAAGCCTTGCTGCGGACACGCCCCGGATCCTTTTGCAGTAATTCTATATCTTCTTCTTTTGGCGCTGTAAAGGGATGATGCACTGCCATGTGACGCTTTTCGTCATGGTCATACTCCAGAAGTGGAAAATCGACAACCCAGACAAAATTGTAGCTGCCCCTGTTTATCAAGCCAAGCCTCCTGCCCAGTTGCAGGCGCAGTTCAGAAAGCGCCTGATGAACAATGGTTCCCGAGTCGGCAACAAAAAACAGAACATCATTCTCTTCTGCTCCAAGCTTTTCGCTTATAGCCTTGCGTTCCCCATCCTCAAAAAACTTCGTGATGGGTGACTGCCATTCACCACCAGACTTTACCTTTACCCAGGCAAGGCCCTTGGCCCCGAAAAGCCCGACATATCCGGTAAGATCGTCAAGGTCTTTGCGGGAAAAATCCCCGCATCCCTTAGCATTGATGCTTTTTACCAGCCCGCCTTTTTTTACAACGGTCTGAAAAACATTAAAGCTGCAATCCCTGACCGTTTCTGTCAGGTCGACGAGCTCAAGGCCAAATCGAGTGTCCGGCCGGTCCGTGCCGAACCGGGCCAGTGCTTCGTCATAGTTCATCCTGGCAAAAGGTGCGGACAGTTCAATATTGAGGACATCCTTGAAAAGCTTCAGCATCATGCCTTCAATAATTTCATAGATGTCTTCCTCCTCAATGAAGGAAAGCTCCATGTCAATCTGGGTAAATTCAGGCTGCCGGTCGGCCCGCAGGTCTTCATCACGGAAACAGCGGACAATCTGGTAATATCTGTCCAAGCCGGACACCATCAGGAGCTGTTTGAAAAGCTGCGGCGACTGGGGCAGGGCATAGAACTTCCCAGGATTTACCCGGCTGGGAACCAGATAATCCCTGGCTCCTTCCGGGGTAGACCGGGTCAGAACCGGTGTTTCAATTTCCAGAAACTTCTTCTGATCCAGGTAGGCCCGCACAGATTGAGACGCCCTGTGACGCATAATAAGATTTGCGGCCATGGAGGGGCGCCGCAGGTCAATATACCTGTACTTGAGGCGCAGGTTCTCGGAGACCTCTACCTCCTCGTCCAGCGGGAAGGGCGGGGTAAGGCTGGAATTCAGGACGCGCAGGGTGTCGACTAAAACCTCGATGGCGCCTGTTTTAAGATTGGAATTTTCCATGGCAGGCGGCCGTCTTTCCACCCGGCCCTGCACAGCTATTACCCATTCACTGCGCAGCTGATGCGCCTTGGCATGCACATCCGCATGGATCTCAGGGTTAAAGACAACCTGGGTGATACCCCAGCGGTCGCGAAGATCAATGAATATGACACCGCCATGGTCACGGCGCCGCAGCACCCAGCCCATCAGGGTCACGACCTCTCCCACATTATCCACTGCAAGATCATTACAGGAATGACTCCGTTTGAGTCCCCCCATGGATTCCATGTCTTTCTCCTCATTTTTTGAACAGCACTACAGGTCGGGATTCTATCTCTTTCCGGCTGTCAGCTGTGTTTTATTTACTGTTGCCTGATTTTCGTCGCGACAAGAGCAGCCCAGTCCTCAAATACAGGCGTGAGTTCAACAAGTTGCTGCGCACCGGAATGCATATCTTTAAGGAGCACTTCACGGTTTGCCAGTTCGTTTTCTCCCAGGATGACCGTAAAGCCCGCATTCTGCTTATCGGCCTGTTTCATCTGGTTTTTCAAGCTCCTGCCTTCATGATCCATCATAACACGCAGTCCCAGAGAACGGAGCATCTGCAGCAGGACAAATCCTTTTGCATAGGCTTCCTCCCCAAGGGTAACAAGAAAAAGATCGAGAACCGACCGGGTCGCAAGCCCGTCCTTTTTCTGGCCCAAAAGCATAACCAGTCTTTCCATACCCATGGCAAAGCCTATACCGGGCACTTCAGGTCCGCCAAGCTGCCGCACCAGGCCGTCATATCTGCCGCCTGCGCCAATCGCTCCCTGGGCACCAAGTTCAGTCGTGATCAGTTCAAAGGTTGTCCTGGTATAGTAGTCAAGCCCCCGCACCATTTTTGCATTCACAGCATAGGGGACTCCAAGCAGGTCCAAGGTCTGCTTGACCTCTTCAAAGTGGCGGCGGCAGGCACCGCAGAGATGCTCTATGATTGATGGAGCTGTAACATACTGGGCCTGGCAATGCTCGCTTTTGCAATCAAGTACCCGGAGCGGGTTAGTGGTGCTGCGGCGCTGACAGTCATCACAAAGGTGCCCGATGCGCCCCTGCAGAAAGCCCTGCATTGCTTCCTTGAATGCCGGGCGGCATTCCGGGCAACCAAGCGAGTTGATCTCCAGGCTTGCCTGCAGCCCGATTTCCTGCAGGATCTGCCAGGCCATGGCCATAACTTCGGTGTCTATCCTGGCACTGTTAGAGCCGAGCACCTCGACACTCATCTGGTGGAATTGGCGCAGCCTGCCCTTCTGGGGCCTTTCGTGCCTGAACATGGGCCCGATTGTATAGAGTCGCTGGACTGACCCCCGAACATACAGACCATTTTCAATATAGGCGCGGATAACAGAAGCTGTGCCTTCGGGCCGCATGGTTATGGAAGAGCCGTTGCGGTCTACAAATGTGTACATCTCCTTTTCGACAATATCGGTACTCTCGCCGATGGTACGGACAAAGAGATCTGTCTTCTCCAGGATCGGCACCTTGATCTCTTCAAAGCCGTACCTGTGAAAAATGTCCCGGGTCGTTTTTTCTATAAACTGCCAGAGACTTACCTCGTCGGGCAGGATATCTTTAAAGCCTTTTAAAGCTTTTATGCTCAAAATTTTCTCCTCATTACCACGGAAATATATTAAAATAGAAAAATAAACGGACAACTTTACTCGTACCGCTGGCTAAAAGTCAAGCAATGTCCCCGATACAGGCATGCTTTGACTTGACAAAGAGCCTGAAGCGGGGCATATTCGTGCATTATTGCAGAATGGGAATTATATTTATATATTAGGAAACAATATTGTTCTTTTAATATCAATCAATTAACGAAAAAGTGCTTGTACGCACTTGGACAGGAGAACCCGACAGAAAGTCTGTATGTTTCTGTAATTAAAAAAACACATGAAATTACCCCCTTTAACCATTGGTCCATATACGGCCCCTGTCCCCCTTATCCAGGGGGGGATGTCTATCCGGGTCTCCACTTCCGCCTTGGCCGTACCCGTTGCAGAATGCGGCGGTATCGGCACCATCGGTGGCTCTTCCATCCCCATTGATGAACTCAAGGCCGACATCAAGAAGGCCAAAAATGCCACTAAGGGCATTATCGCGGTGAACATCATGTTCGCCATGAAGAATTTCTATAACCTGGTCAAGGGATCCATTGAAGCCGGAGTCGACATGATTATCACCGGTGCGGGCTTTTCCAGGGATGTTTTCAAGATCGGCGCAGAGAGCAATACACCCATCGTCTCCATTGTCTCTTCTCCTGCCTTTGCCAGGCTTGCAGAAAAGCTGGGTGCTGCCGCCATTATAGTGGAGGCCAAGGAAGCCGGCGGCCACCTGGGAACCGATATTGCCCTGCGCGACCTCTTTCCCAAAATTCGCGAGGTTGTAAAAAAAGTCCCCCTTATTGCTGCAGGTGGGATCACCGACGGTTATGACATGGGGGAAATGATGGACAAGTACGGGGCTGATGGTGTGCAGGTTGCTTCCCGTTTTGTCCTGACCAAGGAATGCTCGGTATCGGATGCTTTCAAGCAGACCTATCTCAATGCCAAAAAAGAAGACGTGACCCTTATCCGTTCACCGGTAGGCCTCCCCGGCAGGGCAATACGAACACCGTTTGTTGCTCAAATGGAGGCCGGGGCAGAACTGAAAGCTAAGGAATGCAAATATAAATGCCTGAAAAAATGTGACCATTTCTATTGCATCTCTGAAAGGCTGACAATGGCAAAAGACGGCAATGTTGAGGAAGGTCTTGTGTTTTCAGGGGAGAATGTCTACAAGATGAAGGAAATACTTACGGTCAAAGAGGTCTTTGATATGTTTATCTCCCAGGCCGAGTCTGTCTATAAGGAACCCGCTGCCTCCTGAACCCTGAAGTTATCCTGCAAATGAATAGCCATGCCAACTGACCCGGGAACTGCAAGCACGCCCGTTGACAATACACGCCCACCCCGTATTATCCCCAGGTCGAAACACCCGATATCCAGAAAAAATATTGACCGGGAAGCGCTGAAGGTCCTCTACCGTCTGCGTGATGCCGGACACTTAGCCTACCTGGTAGGTGGCGGTGTCCGCGACCTTTACCTCGGCAAAACCCCGAAAGATTTTGATATCAGCACCGATGCACGGCCGGGACAACTCCGTAAGCTTTTCAAGAACAGCCGCCTGATCGGCAGACGCTTCAGGCTGGTACAGGTCTTTTTTCATGGCAATAAAATTGTCGAGGTTTCCACCTTCCGCTGCCGGAGTGAGTTCGACCTGAACGGGGTCCCCAGCAACGGTGCAGAAAATATCCTGGCAGCCAACAATACCTATGGCTCACCTTCCGATGATGCCTTCCGGCGGGATTTAACCATTAATGGCCTGTTCTATGAGATAGAAAATTACACCATCATTGACTATACAGATGGGGTCAAGGATTTGGAACAGGGCCTTATCCGCTTTATCGGAGAACCGGAAAGGAGGGTGCAGCGCGACCCGGCCCGGATGCTGCGGGTCATACGCCATGCGGCACGCAACAATTTTTCCATCGAACCTAGGACCTGGCAGGCTATTACGCACCACAAGGACAAGCTGATGCTTTGCCCCATCTCACGCATCCGCGATGAACTGATGAAAGATCTGCACAGTGTGGCCTGCAGGGCCTGGGTGCAGCTTGCCATGGACTCAGGTATCTTTTATGTGCTTTTTCCCTTTTATAAACCTGTGCATGACGCTCCTGAAAGTGCAGAGGGCCGCGAATTGCTGCTTGCCATCCAGGCAGTTGTTGACAGGTTGCATTCCAAGGGTATAAAGCTTCCCGACCAGCTTCTTTTCTCGCTGCTCCTCCTGCCCTGGGCAATTGCAGAGTATGATCTCCTGGGCAATAACTTCAGAGGTCCTGAATTCCAACGTTTTCTGCACAAAATAAAAAAACGTCTCGATGATATCCTGGGGCCCATGAGCATCAAACGGGCCCACAAGGAAAGCATGGCAATGCATATCGCCACCCTGCCGCAGTTTATCGGTTTTACCCGGGATAACAATTGGCCCAAATGGTTGAAACGAAAAAGTTATTACCGTGAATGCGACCTGTTTTCCCGCATTTTCTCCGAAGCCTCTGGCGGTAAAAAGATCCCGGAACACATCATCGCGGAATCAATTCCGCAGATTACAAGTAAGGCCAGGCATAAGCCTTCCAGAAAGCGCCGATATAAAAAAAGGGGAAGTCCCGGACCGGCCTTTGCCCCTAAAAAAGGCGGGGGCATTTTTGGCCTGAAGAAGTAATTCGCAAATAAAAACAATAAGTTGAATTAATGGAACGGATGAAAAAATTTCTTTTGGAGCGGGAAAGAGCGGGAACGCTGCGGTCTCTGGAACCTTTAATCCGCCACGGGCGCGGCTGGGTCAGGCTGCTGGACTCCGAAGACAAGCTGCTGGACTTTTCATCCAATGATTATCTGGCCCTGTCGGAACACCCTGAAGTTATCGGTGCCAGCAGAAAATACCTGGAAATGTTCGGTGCCGGCGCCGGCGCCGCCCGGCTCATGAGCGGCGACCTGGAAATCAACCACCTCCTGGAACAGGAAATTGCCGGGCTGAAATCCAGGGAAGCCGCCCTGACCTTCGGCAGTGGCTACCTGGCCAACATCGGCATTATTCCCGCCCTGGCCGGCAGGGGGGACCTGATCATTACCGACCGTTTAAGCCATGCCAGCATTTACGACGGCTGCCTGCTCTCCGGAGCCATGACGATCAGGTTCAGACACAATGATCTGGCGCACCTTGAACAGATCTTGCAGGAAAAGCGCAGCCAGTTCAACGGTTGCCTGGTTGTTGTCGAATCCATTTACTCCATGGACGGCGACCGCTGCCCCCTGGTTGAACTTGTGCAGCTCAAAAAACGTTTCGATTTCATGTTGATGGTTGATGAAGCCCATGCTACAGGGGTTTACGGCGAGAACGGCGCCGGCATCATCGAAGAGGACAATGTTTGCGACGGGGTGGATATTGCCATGGGCACCTTTGGCAAGGCCCTGGGAAGCTACGGCGCCTATGCGGCGTCCTCCCGTGAAGTCATAGACTTTCTGGTCAACAAGGCCCGCACCTTCATCTATTCCACGGCTCTGCCGCCGGCCGTTGTCGGCGCCACCCTGGCGGCGCTCTACCTGGTCAAATCAGAACCGCAACTCCGCCTGGATCTTCACACCAAGGTTGCATTCTTTAAAAAACATCTGCGTAAAAACGGCCTGCGGGATGATCCCGGCCCCTCGCAGATAATACCGGTTATGGTCGGTGACAGCGGCAAGGCCCTTGCCATTGCAAAGGAACTGCGGGAAAATCATATCTATGTCAAAGCGGTGCGGCCGCCCACTGTGCCTGAAGGTACAGCACGCCTGCGCTTCTCCATCACGCGGTACCACCAGGAGGAGGACCTGAAAAGATGTGCTAAGGTTCTGGCGACCGCTCTACGCAACATATCTCTTTAAGACCTGTTTGCCGCCCCTCTTGCCCATCTTTCCCATATCCGCTATAAACTACCTTTCATGAACCATTCATTTCACACTATCGATCTTCATCCCGGCACAGGACCTCCGACCCTATTTCTGCCCGGCTGGGGTTTTGACGGCAACATACTGCGGCTGCACAAACCCCTGCCACCCTGGATATATCCGGAAACCCCGCTTGACCCTGAAAGCATCAACCAGGATCTGCTGCGCTTTCTGGCTGCAGAAAATATCAGGAAAGTCCGGCTGGTCGGCTGGTCCATGGGGGCCATGCTGGGACTGAAATTTGCGGCCGAACACAGCGAGCTGATCGATTCGCTGGTCCTTGTTTCGCTGCGACCCCATTGGCCTGCAGATGAAATTGAAAATTTGCGGTCAGAATTTTCACTGAACCCCGAAGATTTCCTCAAGGGCTTCTACCGCAAATGCTTTCTTGGCGACAAACAGACATACAGAAACTTCTGCGCAACTCTTGAACCTCTCTATCTTGGTGCCGTAAACTCAAATAAAAAACGGCTGCAGCGCGGCCTTGATTTCCTCGCCGCATTCACCATCCCTTGCCCCCTGCCGGACATTCCGACCAAACTGGTGCACGGCAGTCAGGACATCATTGCCCCGGTTCAAGAGATGGCAACCCTTCCTGGCGCTGATGTCGATGTTATCGACAATGCAGGACACGGAGTGCTCCTGCATGAAGGTTCCTTTCTGCACCAGGAGATGCAAAAAGAGGTCATCCGGGAAAAATTCTCCCGGGCCGCGGATTCCTACGACAGCTATGCCAAGGTTCAGGCCGAGGTTGCCCTGAAACTGGCGGATAAACTGCCGCCAATGGACAAGAAGAAAGAGATCAGAACCATTCTGGAGATCGGCTGCGGCACCGGCAATTTCACCCTGCTGCTGGCAGCCCGCTTTCCCGGAGCAAAGATAGTCGCCCTTGATTTTTCGCCGGAGATGATCGCCAAGGCCCGACATAAATTGAAAAAAAACACTATTGAGCTTATCTGCGCCGAGGGCGAAGGTTTTCTAGAGGCAGCCCCGGGAAAATCATTTGACCTTGTGGTCAGCAACGGGTCCCTGCAGTGGTTTGGAGATATTGACAAGGCCCTGCATAATATTGCCCGTATCCTGGCACCGGGCGGCTCAATGTTCTGCGCGATATTCGGGCCTGAAAGTTTGCAGGAGCTGGGGCAGGGCTTAACAGCAATTCAGACACTCCCGGAGTGTCTGGCGGCGCAGAAATTTCCCCGGCCGCAAAGGCTGCACCGCGCCCTAGAGTGTTATTTTCACGCAGGAACAGTAGAGGAGGAACTGATTGGGAAAGAATACAATTCAGCCTATGATCTCCTGCTGCATATTAAAAAGACAGGCACCTCCGGCTGGCAGCCCATCATGCAGCAGCCGCTCACACCTGCTCGCATAGCAAAGCTCGACGAATGGTTTGCCAGAACCTATGGCGCATGCAGAGTGACCTACCAGGTATTTTTTCTCCAGGGGAATAAATAAGATACTACCCGGTTAGTATGATTTGTTGGAGGGAAGATTCAATATAGGTATCTTGACTTTCTTTACTGTCAACATATTTCAAAAACACCAACAGCAATTACTAAACCCAATTATCTTTATTGCCATCGGCGCTCTAATTCTTTTTAAGAATATGTATACCGCAAATCTTAAAAAGGGAGGACGATTATGAAGATTTCCGAGGCTGTTCAATTCTATTTACAATACAAGAAGGCAAACGCAAAAGGTAATTCTCTGAAAAATTACAGGTATATTCTTCAAAAGTTCGAAAATTCTTTTGGGGAAAG
>Ga0210079_1000007_pt1 | contig 25311 bp, 23 predicted proteins | sample White_CordA_D2_FD_185587 | JGI IMG/M metagenome (GOLD analysis project Ga0210079, IMG submission 185587) | Wetland microbial communities from the San Francisco Bay, California, USA, that impact long-term carbon sequestration - White_CordA_D2... | ecosystem: Environmental > Aquatic > Marine >...
CAACAGGTTGAAATAGCTGTATCCGCTCAGAATTTATGGGTTTATGTAATATAGCAGATTTTTCTTTGTTTCGGGAGAGAAGAGGGTTGCCGGTTGTTTCCAAAACATAAAAATAAAATCAGAATCAGAATCAGGGGGGCGCGCCTGTACGAGTCAAGAACATAGGGTTACTTATGTTTATAAACCGTACGGTGTTGCTTTTTCTTTTACCGTTGAGCGTGGAAAACAAAGTCGGGACGTGCACCTTTGCGTCATGTTCCCGGGGTCTCAGTCGGTCGTTGCTATGTAACATGCCCTTGCGTCGATATAACCAATTGTTTTTCCAGTCGTTGTCAGTTATATTCGGAACAGTTAAAAGAACCAGTCCCAGCCTGAAACGGATAATCGTATACCATGACCCAAGACCAGTGGCTGCACATCGTCGGCCTGTTCTTTCTCTTCATCTTCTCGGCGTTCTTCTCCGGTTCGGAAACCGCGTTGATGTCGATGGACACCTTGCGGGTCAAATACCTCGCCGAGAAGGATCGACCGGGAGCGCGCCAGCTTGCCAAGCTTCTCGACCGACCCGACAGCCTTCTCAGTGCAATACTGGTCGGCAACAACCTCGTCAACATCATGGTGTCGGTGTTTGCCACGACGCTTTTTATCGATTTCTTCGGCCAGCGCGGCGAACTGCTGACGATCATCATACTGACCCCTCTGCTGCTGATCTTTGCCGAAGTTTGCCCAAAAACCTACGCGGCACAATATCCTGAAAAGATATCATTCACAGTCCTTCATCCGATTCGTTTCTTCATGTGGCTGCTACGTCCCGTGACGTGGATGGTCAGTGGCACTTCAAAGCTGCTGACTTATTTTTTACATGGCGAAATTGATCGACCCCTGATCTCCGAAGACGAGATCCGTTCGATTATCGAATACGGTGAACATGCCGGGGCCGTCGGCAAGGAGAAACGTCGCATGCTGCACGGTGTGATAGACCTCTCCGAAATCAGGGTCCGCGATGTCATGGTGCCGCGCACCGAGGTGGTGGGCATCGAAGTCAATACGAGTTTTGCCGAAGTTGTCAAGCTGGCAGCACAGGCACACCATTCCCGTTTCCCGGTTTACGCGCAAGACCTGGACAATGTCGTCGGGATTATCCACTCGAAGGAGATCCTAAGCTACCTGGACCGGCCGGATGAATTCTCTCTCTCCGAACTGGCGCGTCCTCCGTATTTCGTCCCGGAAGCCAAGCCTATTGAGGCATTGATGCAGGCGTTTCGCACCAAACACCTGCATCTCGCAGTCGTCGTTGACGAGTATGGCGGAGTCGAAGGAATCTGCACGCTGGAAGATATCGTCGAGGAAATTGTCGGCGAGATCCAGGACGAGTATGACGAAGAGGAAATTCTCATCTCCAAGCTTGGCCCAGGACTGTACCTGGTCGACGGCAGCGTGGCCATCCGCTACATCAACCGGCGCTATGGTCTGGCCCTTTCAGAGGAGCATGTCAATACCCTGGCAGGTTTCCTGTTGGATAAAATTGGCAGTATCCCGGAAGAAGGTGACCTGTGTGAAGTGGACGGTGCGCGCTTTACCGTGCGTGAGGTTGTCGACCGTCGAATCGAGAAGATTGAAATGCAGGTTTCGGAGGAAGAGAAAAAATAGCTTTCATACCCGTTGCTCTGATGCCCTGCTGCTTTTCAATTTAATGCAACTTGTTAGCTTTTTCATCTATCTCCCTGAAAAATAGGCTGTTGTCTTTGTTGCCCTTTTTGAGGGCACCGCGCCTTCATCCAGGCTGAAGTGCTCAGAAGCTGTTTTCTGACCTCCACAAAATGACCTAACCCCCTAGAAAATTGAAATATTTCTTGACAGTTGAGAGCTCTGCGACTATATTTGCCCAGAAGGTGGTGAAAAGTGTATTTTTAGGCCAAAGAGGGCCAAATGGGATTCCAGGGCGTTTATTTCAATTCGATCGATGCAAAAGGGCGGGCAAGCATTCCGGCCAGGTTTCGTGAGCAGCTGAAAGAGCTGTTCGAAGATGAAACGCTGGTCGTGACGCAGGATCGCTGCGGTATTGTTGCATACCCGGTCTCCGAGTGGGATCTTTTCCTCGAAAAATTCGCACAGCTCCCGAATGACCAGTTCCGGGAGGACCTCTATTTTACAACAGTAACCCCGGCAACCCAGTGTGCCTTCGACAAGCAGGGTCGAATCCAGCTGCCGCAGTCTCTGCGTGAGTATTGCCAGCTCGATACGGACGGCGTGCGAGATGTCGTCATCGTCGGCGGGGCGAAGAAAATCCAGATCTGGAACAAGACAAGATATCTCGAGATGCTTGCCGAAGCGGAACAGCGCCTGGCAGATGATCGGCAAAAGCGTTTCGATCTGGGATTATAGTTCTTTGACTTCAGATGGGTTCAGGCATGTTTCGGTGATGGCGGAGGAGGTCCTGCACTACCTTGCCCCCCGTCGCGGAGGAATCTATCTGGACGGAACGCTGGGTGGTGGTGGTCATGCCCGCCTGATCCTCGAAGCGACATCCCCCGATGGGATTCTGGTCGGTCTTGATCATGACGCAGAGGCGTTAGAGGCTGCGGGAAGCAGCCTGGCGGAGTTCGGGGGCAGGTTGATGCTTCGGCAGGGCAACTTTGCCGAGATGGCGTCTCATCTCGATACGCTCGGGGTTGCAATGCTCGACGGAGTCGTGCTGGACCTGGGGGTCTCCTCATACCAGCTAGACAGCCCGAACCGCGGGTTCTCGTTTCGGGAAGAAGGCCCGCTGGACATGCGGATGAATCCTTCGGCAGGACGCTCCGCCGCCAGCGTGATTGCCGAGGCGGATGCAGATCATTTGAAGCGCATCTTCCGTGAATACGGTGAGGAGCGCTGGGCGGGAAGGATCGCCCGGGAAATCGTGGCGGTCCGAGAGCAGCAGCCGATCAAGACCACCCTGCAGCTGGCCGAACTGGTCAGCCGGGTTGTGCCGCGCGGCAAGGGCCCTCAGCGGATCCACCCGGCGACACGGGTCTTTCAGGCGCTGAGAATTTATGTCAATGGCGAGCTTGACAGTCTGCAGGCGGGACTTGAAGCTGCCAGGCAAAGGTTGAAAGTCGGAGGGCGGCTGGTGGTCATCAGCTTCCACTCGCTTGAAGACAGGATCGTCAAGCAGGCTTTCCGTGCACTGTCCACCGGCTGTATCTGTCCTCCCCGCCTGCCTGTCTGCGCCTGTGGGCAGAAACCGGTTGCCAGGCTTTTAACCCGAAAAGGGGTGATAGCAACGGATGCCGAGGTTGAACACAATCCACGCGCCAGGAGCGCCGTGTTAAGAGCAATGGAGAAGCTTTCCGCAGAGGAGAAACACGATGGCTGAGACAACCATCAAGGCGTTACCGAAAATCAATGGCTTTGCCCTGCGTCGGCCAAACCTGCTGCCGGTGCTCGGTTTTATTGCCTTGCTCCTTTCGGTGTCACTCTTTTTCGTTTGGTCGCGAGTCCAGGTTACCAGCCTGGAATACGAGATGTCCCAATTGCAAAGTACGCTGCGCGATCTGCGCCAGGAGACGTCAAACCTGCGTCTTGAGGCCGCCAGCCTCAGAAGCCCTGAACGGATTGAACGGGTGGCGCGACAGGAACTGCGCTTGCGCTTACCTTCCGCTGATCAGGTGATTACGGTGGATTGATGAAAGAACTGGAGAAAGGCGTGCGCTTTCGCATCAGGCTGATAGGGGTGGTTTTTACCCTCTGTTTTGCTTTGGTGGCGATGCGTGCCTTCGATCTCCAGGTCCTGCAAGAGCAGCAGTGGGAAGAACGCGCCGAGCGACAGCATCAGAAGGTCATCCCCCTCACTCCTCAGCGCGGCACAATTTTCGACAGGAACGGAGAGGAGCTTGCAGTCAGCGTTGATGTCGATTCGGTTTATGCCGAGCCGGGCAAAATCAAGGCCGTTGCAGGTGCAACAAAATCCCTGGCGAAAGTGCTGGGCATTTCAACGAGATCACTCAAGGCCAAGTTGAAGGGCAGCAGAAACTTTGTCTGGCTGAAGCGCCAGATCACACCTGGCCAGAGCAATCAGATCAAGCAGATGAAGCTCGAAGGTGTCGGCATGATCAAGGAGCACCGGCGCTTCTATCCGAACTCCACTATCGCCGGGCACCTGCTCGGCTTCACCGGCCTCGATCCAAAGGGATTGGAAGGATTGGAGCTGCAGTACGACAAGATGATCCTCGGGCGTGGCGGATACCTGGTGATGGAGCGGGACGCAATGGGTCGCGGTCTGGGTGCCGGTTCGCCACAGGTCCAGGGAGCAACGCGCGGCCATGACCTTTACCTGACGCTCGATAAGAACCTGCAGTACCTTGCCGAGCGTGAACTTGCCGAAGGGCTGCGCACGACTCAGGCCAAGGCAGGAACCGTGGTTATGATGGAGCCGTCAACCGGCAAGCTGCTGGCCCTGGCGAGTTCCCCGGAGTACAACCCGAACGCGTTCTCCCGTTACAAGCCTTACCAGTGGAGGAATCGGGCAGTCTGTGATTCCTTTGAGCCCGGTTCGACATTCAAAATTTTTCTCATGGCGGCCGCCCTGAATGAGGCGGTGGTCGGCACCAGGCAGAAAATTGATTGTGAAAACGGTGTGTTCCGGGTGGGCGGCAAGGATATCCACGACCACAAGAAGTACCAAAAGCTGACCCCGGCGGAGATTATCAAATACAGCTCGAACATAGGTTCGGCGAAAATAGGCAAGATGCTGGAGCGAAAAACCTTCCATCGTTACCTCACCGATTTCGGTTTTGGCCAGCCAACCGGGATAGATTTGCCCGGTGAGGTGAATGGCCTGTTGAGACCACCAGACAAATGGTTCGAAGTCGACCTGGCGGCGATTTCATTCGGTCAAGGGGTCAGTGTAACCTCGGTCCAGCTGACCGCGGCCACGGCGGCGATTGCCAATGGCGGCTACCTGATGGAGCCTTATATCGTCGAACGGATTGTTGACAGCCAGGGGCAGGTAACACGTGAGAGCCAGCCACGCGTTGTGCGCAAGGTGATTGCCCAGGATGTGGCACAACGGGTGAGCCGGATGATGGAATTGACCACCGAAGACGGCGGAACGGCGACCAATGCCCGGGTGCCGGGCTTCAGGGTCGCCGGCAAAACCGGTACGGCACAAAAGGTTGATCCGGTGACGGGAGGCTATTCGGCAGACAAGCGGGTCGCCTCGATGGTCGGTTTCCTCCCGGCCGAGGCGCCGCGGATCGTGATGCTGGTGACGATTGACGAACCGAAAAAAGGGGTCTACGGGGGATTGACTGCAGCGCCGGTATTTTCGCGGATTGCTGCACAGGCGATGCAATACCTCAAGGTTGCACCCAGCCAGGATTTACCCTCCGGCGAAAGCCTGCCATCGCTGGAGCAGATATTTGTTGATGCTGTCACACCGGAACAGGCCAGTCTCCAGCACCTGATGGTTGCCGTGCCATCCGGCGGACCGCAGATGCCGGATTTTTCCGGATTGAGTTTTCGCCAGGTCCTCGAGCTTATGGAAGAAAAACAGCTGAACATCGATTTTCGTGGACGTGGACGGGTTGTTGAACAGTCTCCAAGCCCGGGGGCATCGATTCCCTATGGTGCCCCGGTGTGGGTGCGCATGGCACCACCATCCTGAGCAAGCCTGAAGCGGCGGATGACGATGAAGTTAATGGAAATGCTAAAAAATTGCCCGGTCAAAAAGATTCATGGCAACTCGGATATTGATCTGACCGGTCTGCATTACGATTCGCGGCAGGTCAGTCGTGATGGTGCCTTCTTCGCCCTGCGTGGCGTCGTCAGTGACGGACATGATTATATCGATAGTGCAATTGCCAACGGTGCCAGGGTGGTTTTCTGTGAGGAAATGCCGAGGCATGTAGAAGCCGTGACCATCGTGCTGGTTGACAATGCGCGCCGAGCCATGGCGATGGCCTCGTCAGAGTTCTACGGCAACCCGACACGCGGCATGCAGACTGTAGGCGTTACCGGGACCAATGGCAAGACCACTATCACCTACCTGCTTGAGGCGATCCTCAACGAGGCCGGTTTGAATCCGGCAGTGATCGGTACGATCAACTACCGTTTTGGTTCGGATCTACGCCAGGCGCCGCACACCACCCCCGAGGCGCTGGAGCTGATGAAGCAGGTGAGTGATTTCCGGCGCATCGGGGCACGTTCGCTGGTCATGGAAGTCTCTTCCCATGCGTTGGACCAGTACCGGGTCGATGGTGTGCACTTCCAGGTTGGCGTCTTTACCAACCTGACTCCGGAGCACCTCGACTATCACCAGGATATGGAAAGTTACTTCGCCAGCAAGTACCACCTCTTCAAGGAGCTGTTGCCGCGCGACAAGGGCCGCGCCGTAATCAATGTCGATGATGATTACGGCCAGCGCCTTGCGGCGATGCTGCCAGGTGCGCTGACTTGCGGTCGCAGTGACCATTCAGACATCCATCCGCAGAGCGTCGAGATCTCGTTGAAAGGCATCCGTGCCAGCGTGGCGACACCGCTCGGCACGGTGGCCATCAACTCCCCCTTGCTTGGCGACTACAACGTGGAAAACCTGCTTTGCGCGATCGGTGCGGCCGTTGCGTTGAAGCTGCCGCCCGAGGTGATTGCGACCGGACTGGCTACCGCCAAAGGGGTGCCGGGTCGCCTCGAACAGGTCGAGAACGATCGCGGTGCAGTGATCCTGGTCGATTATGCCCACACCGGTGACGCTTTACGCCGGGTCATCAAGGCGATGCAGGAGCTTTCGCCAAGAAGGATACTGACCGTTTTCGGGTGCGGTGGCGATAGGGATCGCAGCAAGCGACCGATCATGGCGGAAGTTGCGGCGCGCGGTTCCGATATCGCGATCGCAACCTCCGACAACCCGCGCACAGAGAATCCACGGCAGATTCTCGACGATGTCCGTGCCGGTCTCGCCAGGGTTCACAAGCAGGAATGGAGCAGGGCGGATGCCGTGGCCGGTACCGGGCGGGGCTACGTTGTCATCGAGGACCGCCGCGAGGCGCTGGAGTTTTCAGTCAGTCTGCTGCAGCCCGGAGATCTCCTGCTGGTCGCCGGAAAAGGGCATGAGGATTACCAGATCCTTGCCAGCGGACGGATTCATTTCGACGATCGTGAAGAGCTGCGCAAGGCCCTGCAGCGGGGAGACCTGCAATGATCCGCATGGACGTTCGCACCGTTGCCGAAATCACCGGAGGTCACCTGATGCGGAACGGTGCGTCGGTTGAATTTCAGGGGATTTCCACCGACAGCCGGACGCTCCAGCCGGGAGAACTTTTCATCCCGTTGCGCGGCGAGAATTTCGACGGTCATGACTACCTGACCCAGGCGATCAAGAGAGGGGCTGCGGCCTGTCTCAGCGAGGAAATGATCGGTGGTCTTCTGGTGCCAGTGGTCAAAGTGAAAGACACACTCAAGGCCCTGGGTGACCTGGCCGCCGCATCCCGGCGCCAGTTCTCCGGTCCGGTGATCGGAATTACCGGCACGTCCGGGAAGACCACCTGCAAGGAAATGCTCGCATCGATCCTGACCAGCCTCGGTCCCGGTCTCAAGTCAGCGGGCAATTACAATAACCTGATCGGCGTTCCGCTGACGCTCTTCGAGCTGCAGCCTGAGCATCAATGGGCGGTCGTCGAGATGGGTATGAGCGCCCGTGGTGAAATTGCCCGGCTGGCGGAGATTGCCCGGCCGAATATCGGCCTGATCACTAATATCGGTGCCGGTCACCTGGAGAACTTTGACGGTTTGTCGGGTGTGGCACGGGCCAAGGGCGAGCTATTTATCAATCTCCCTGCTGATGGTATAGCTCTGATCAATGCCGATGATCCGCAGGTGAGTGTCCTGCCGGTTGCCAACGGCGTTCGCAGGGTTTTCTTCGGCATCAACCGGGATGCCGACGTCAGGGCAGATAAAATTGTGGTCCAAAACGGCTCGGTGAGCTTTCAACTGGTTATCGCCGGATCCGCACAAAAAGTCGTTCTGCCTTTGCCGGGGCGGCACAACGTTGGCAACGCCCTCGCTGCTGCGGCGGCGGCAACGGTAATCGGTGTCGGATTGCAGGCCATTGCCGCGGGGCTTGAAGCGTTCCAGCCTTGCCCGGGACGGATGGAGTTGCTCGAGTTCCCGGGTAATGTGGTGGTGCTTGAAGACAGTTATAATGCCAACCCGCTATCGGTGCATGCTGCTCTGGACGCACTGCATGACCTGGGAGCGCCCGGCCGGCGGATTGCGGTCCTGGCCGATATGCTCGAGCTTGGGCCGTCAGGGCCGGAGTTGCACAAGCAGATCGGGGCGATTGTCCCGGAGCGTGCAGACTGGCTCTTCACATATGGCACCCTGGCCGAAGATATTGCGCGTGGCGCCCGCGAAGCGGGGCTGGATGATGACAGGATTTTCAGCGCGACGAGCCACGATCAACTGGTGGCGCGCCTTCTTGAACTGTTGCAAGCCGGTGACCGGGTGCTGATCAAGGGCTCGCGCGGCATGCGCATGGAAAAAGTGACAGATGCTCTGCGGAATTCGACGCAGAGGCCGGCTGCGAACGGGGACTGAGGGAGTTATAAGTGCTTTATCACCTGCTCTACCCATTGCACACGGAATTCTCGGTTTTCTACGTCTTCCGGTTTATCACCTTCAGGACGATCTATGCCGCGATTACCGCGTTGATCATCAGCTTTCTGCTCGGACCCTGGTTGATCGAAAAACTCTCTGCACTGCAGGTCGGGCAAAACATCCGTCGCCTCGGCCCCGAATCGCACTTCAAGAAAGAAGGCACGCCGACCATGGGCGGCGCCCTGATCCTGTTCGCGATTGTCCTGCCGACCCTGCTCTGGGCTGACCTGAGTAATATTTACGTCTGGCTGGTGCTCCTGGTTACCTGTGGTTATGGTGTGATTGGCTTCGTTGATGATTACCTGAAAGTACGTCTCAAGAACAGCGACGGGCTGTCACCGCGCAAGAAGATGTTCTGGCAGTTGCTGATTGCTTTCGGCGTCGGCGTGGTCCTGATGACATACCCGGGATTCCAGTCAACCCTGGCGTTTCCGTTCTTCAAAGGCGTCAACCCGGACCTTGGCTGGTTCTACGTCCCCTTCGCCATGCTGGTAATTATCGGCGCCAGTAACGCCGTCAACCTGACCGACGGGCTCGACGGCCTGGCGATCGGCCCGGTGATCATTGCCGCAGGCACTTACCTGCTGTTTGCCTACCTGGCCGGACACGCCACTCTCTCGGGCTATCTGCAGATCAATAATGTCAAGGGTGCAGGAGAGCTTGCGGTCCTGTGCGGGGCGATGGTCGGAGCCGGACTCGGCTTCCTCTGGTTCAATACTTACCCGGCCCAGGTTTTCATGGGGGACATCGGCAGCTTGTCGCTCGGCGGCGCGATCGGCACGATTGCCGTGATTACCAAGCAGGAGATCGTGCTGGTGATCGTCGGCGGCATCTTTGTCATGGAAGCGCTTTCGGTGATCGTGCAGGTGACCTCGTTCCGGCTCTACGGTAAACGTATCTTCCGCATGGCACCAATCCATCATCACTTTGAGCTGAAGGGGTGGCCGGAACCGAAAATCATCGTCAGGTTCTGGATCATCAGCATTATTCTGGCGCTGATCGGCCTGTCGACGCTGAAGTTGAGATAGGGATTTTATGGAGTATCGGGACAAAAAGATCGTGATTATCGGTGCCGGTTCAACCGGTCGCAGTCTGGCGCGCTTTTTTCTGGCACGTGGGGCGCAAGTTGTCCTTTCTGATCGCCGTTCTGCCGAGTTTTTCGATGATCTCGAGGAGCTGCTCAGTCAAGGGATCCAACTTGATCTCGGCGGTCATACGCTTGAGCAGTTCATGGCGGCTGACCTGGTCGCTGTCAGCCCCGGGGTACCGCTCGATATCCCGGTATTGGAGGCCTGCCAGGATAATAAGATAGCGATGCTCGGCGAAGTGGAAATCGCCTGGCACGAACTGTCCGGTACCATGATTGCCATCACCGGGACCAACGGCAAGTCAACCGTGACCAGCCTGATCGGCGAGATGCTCAAAGCGTGGGGGCAGAACGCGTTCGTTGGCGGGAATCTCGGTATTCCACTCATTGATGCGGTCGGCAAAGATTACGATTGGCAGGTGGTTGAGCTTTCATCCTTCCAGCTTGAAACGATTGAGACGTTTCGACCGCGCTATGCCATGCTGCTGAATATCAGTGAGGATCACCTCGACCGTTATCCGGACATGACCAGTTATATTGCCGCAAAAGCAAGGATTTTTGAAAACCAGAAGGAAGATGATATTGCGATACTCAACCGTGACGATTCACTGGTCATGCAAGCTGCAAGCGATGTTTGCTCACGCAAGGTTTTTTTCAGCGGGCAGTCCGTACTGGAAGAAGGCATGAGCCTGGTTGAGGACCGGATTATCTGGCGCTGGAACGGACAGGAGACGCTCTTTCCGGTTGCGGAGCTGCAGATTCGCGGCCGGCACAATCAGGAGAACGTCATGGCCGCACTGATCCCGCTCCTTCTGGAAGGCTGCCCGGCGGAGATCGCCTGGGGGGCAGCGACAAAGTTCACTGGCCTTAAGCATCGCATGGAATACCTCGGCGACCTGCACGGCGCTGGCTGGTACAACGACTCAAAGGGAACCAACATAGGCAGCGTCGTCAAGAGCCTTGCCGGGCTCGACAGACCGGTCATCCTGATCGCCGGCGGCAAGGACAAACAGGGTGATCTCACGGCACTGATCGAACCGATCCGGGAAAAGGTCGAGCAGCTGATTCTGATCGGCGCTGCTGCCGAACGTATGGCCAAGGCCTTTGCAGGTCTGACCAGAATCCATCGTGTCGACAGCATGCATGCTGCAGTCGGGCTGGCCGCGCATTACAGCTGCCCCGGTGCAACCGTGATCCTGTCGCCGGGTTGTTCGAGTTTTGACATGTTCGAGAATTTTGTTGCGCGCGGTGAAATCTTTACCCGTGAGTTTCGAGCCTTGAGCGGGCATCGGGAGACCGTCAATGGAAATTAGGCAGGGCACAGATCATTCGATTCTCCTGCTGGCGGTCTGTCTGACCTGCCTGGGCGTGGTCATGGTGTTCTCCTCGTCATCGATCATGGCTGTACGCGATTACAACGACAGCCTTTACTTCCTCAAACGACAGAGTGTGTTTGCCGTGGTCGGGTTTGCGGCCATGGCTCTGCTGATGCGGATAGATCTCAACCTGCTGCGCAAGGCCGCATGGCCGGTTCTGGGCCTATGCGCCCTGTTGCTGATAGCCGTTCTGATCCCCGGTGTCGGCAAGAGGGTCAGCGGCGCCGCCCGCTGGCTCAATGTTGGCGGCATTACTTTTCAGCCTGCGGAGTTCGTCAAGGTTGGGCTGGTCATGTTTCTGGCCCATTCGCTGGCACGCAAGCAGGACAAGGTCAAGAGTTTCCGCTTCGGTTTTTTGCCCTACATGCTGATCCTCGCCGTGTTGCTGGGACTCCTGCTGGCGCAGCCGGATATGGGCAGCGCCCTGACCCTTGCCGCGGTGGCGGTCGCCATGCTGCTGGTCGCCGGAACCCGGTTGAGCTACCTGGCAAGTATCGGCCTGATAGCCTTACCGTTCCTTTATTTCATGGTGATGGGCGTTGACTACCGCAGGCGCCGAATCCTGGCATTTCTCAACCCGTGGGAGGATCCGAGCAATTCCGGTTTCCAGATCATTCAGAGCTGGATCGCCTTCGGCTCCGGCGGGGCCCTCGGCCAGGGGCTGGGTGAGAGTAAACAGAAGCTCTTCTACCTGCCCGAAGCGCACACCGATTTTATCTTTTCAGTCGTAGGAGAGGAGTTAGGTTTTATCGGTGTAATAGTCATCGCCGCAATGTTCATGCTGCTGATCATGCGCGGCATGCGCACGGCGCTGAACGCGCCGAACGAATTCGGCTGCCTGTTGGCATTCGGCATCACCCTGCTGATCGGGCTGCAGGCATTTGTCAACATGGCCGTGGTCATGGGGATGGTCCCCACCAAAGGGCTGGCTTTGCCGTTCATTTCCTACGGCGGAACGAGCCTGGTGACAACTTTGGCCGCAGTTGGCCTGTTGTTGAACGTATCACGTCATCTTCCTGGAGAGGTGCGATGAAGCTGCTGCTGGCCGGTGGCGGAACCGGCGGACACCTTTTCCCGGCGATCGCCCTGGCCGAGCAGTTCAAATCGGAAGAGCCGCAAGGTGAAGTACTTTTTGTCGGTACCGGGCACGGGCTGGAAGCGCGGATGCTGCCGGAACTTGGCTGGGCACTGGAGACGATAGAGATGAGCGGTTGGGCGGGGCGCGGGTTTATTGGCAGGTTCAGGGTCCTGGGTCAGTTGCTCAAGAGCCTCGGCCAATCGAGGAAAATCCTGCGGAATTTCGGTCCGGATGTTGTGGTCGGAGTCGGCGGCTACGCCTCTGTGCCAGTTCTGCTGGCGGCAAAAATCCAGGGGATACCGTTCGTGGTTCACGAGCAGAATGCATGGCCAGGGTTGGCCAACCGTCTGCTGGGGCGTTGGGCGAAGAGGGTCTGTCTTTCCTTCGGCGAAGCCGATCGTGCGTTCCACTGCAGCGCCACGGTTTTGACCGGCAACCCGGTCCGGTCCGCCATGGAGTCATGCCCGGCTATAGATGATGAAAAAAACTGCCTGCTGGTGTTTGGCGGCAGTCAGGGCGCGCGGGCGATCAACCGGGCGATTGTTGCAGCCTTGCCTATGCTGGAGGAATGGCGCGGCAAGCTGCAGATCATTCACCAGTCGGGAGAGCAGGATTACGACGAGACCGTGCAGGGGTATCGCGACATTAACTGGCCGGATGTGGAGGTGACCCCCTTCATCAAGGATATGGTCGGGGCCTACGCAAAATCGACCTTGATCGTCTGCCGGGCCGGTGCGACGACCCTCGCAGAACTGACCGCCTGCGGCCGGCCGGCAATCCTGGTGCCATACCCGCACGCTGCGGCAGGTCACCAGTCGACCAATGCCATGGCTATGGCCGCCAGGGGTGCTGCGATGACAATGGAAGAAGCAGACCTGACCCCGGAACGCCTGGCCACGTTGATCAACGGCTTGCTGCACGATCGAACCAGTATCAAGACGATGGCGTCTGCGGCAAGGGGGCTGGCACGGCGCGGAGCCGCGGCCCGGCTACTGCAGGAATGTCGAGCCGTCCTCGACGAAGCCATCTGACAGGGATAGTTATGTACGGCAAGATCCAGAAAATCCATTTTGTTGGCATCGGCGGGATCGGCATGAGCGGCATTGCCGAAGTGCTGCTCAACCTGGGCTATCAGGTTACTGGCTCCGATCTCAAGGAAAGTGAAATCACCAGGCGACTGCAGAAGCTCGGCGGCTCGATTTCCTACGGCCATCGCAGCGAGAACCTCGCCGAGGCAAATGTCGTAGTGACATCAACCGCCGTGAAACAGGACAACCCGGAAGTCGAGGAAGCCCACAGGCGCAAGATCCCTGTGATCCCCCGCGCTGAAATGTTGGCCGAGTTGATGCGCATGAAGTACGGCATCGCGATAGCCGGGACCCACGGCAAGACCACGACCACCAGCATGGTGGCGACGGTCCTGTCGCACGGCGGGATCGATCCGACCGTGGTTATCGGCGGTCGGCTTGATTCGATCGGTTCCAACGCGAAGCTTGGGCAAGGTGAGTTCCTGGTTGCAGAGGCCGACGAGTCGGACGGCTCGTTCCTGAAGCTGTCACCGACCATCGCCGTGGTCACAAATGTCGACGAGGATCATCTCGACTACTACGAGGATATCGATCAGATTCGCGCAACCTTTATCGATTTTATTAACAAGGTGCCGTTCTACGGGTTGGTCGTACTCTGTCTCGATGATCAGAACCTGCAAGGGATGATCCCCGAGGTGAAGAAACGCCTGGTGACTTACGGCTTGACCAGCCAGGCCGATTTTCAGGCCTCCGAAATCGTACACGATGGTGACCGCACACGATTCAAAGTGCACTGCCGGGGAGATGAGCTCGGCCAACTGAGCATTCGCATGCCCGGTAGGCACAACGTTCTGAATGCCCTGGCTGCGGTTGCTGTCGGAATGGAGCTGGATATGCAGTTCTCGGCGATCGCCGAGGGCTTCCAGGACTTCGGCGGTGTCGGGCGCAGGTTTGAGATCAAGGGCGAGCCGCAAGGGATCATGATTGTTGATGATTACGGCCATCATCCGGTCGAAATCAAGGCGACCCTGGCGGCGGCCTGTTCCGGGTGGAACCGGCGCATCGTCGCGGTGTTCCAGCCGCATCGCTACAGCAGGACCAAGGCGCTGTTTGATGACTTCGTGACTGCCTTCTACCAGGCTGATCACATTGCCGTCATGGATGTCTATGCCGCTGGTGAGCAACCAATCGCGGAGGTCAATGCTCAGAAACTGGTCGATGGAATCAGCGGCCATGGCCACAAGTCATGCTGCTACACCGGGGACATAGAGGCCACGGTTAAACATCTGCAAGGCGTATTGCAGCCCGGCGATATCGTCATCACATTAGGTGCCGGCAATGTCTGGCAGGTCGGTGAAGAGTTGAACCGGCTTCTGAATGGATCAGACTAAAAGCGAGGTTCACAGGATCGGGAACGAAACGTGTCGAATCGCGATGTAATGAAACAAAAGAGAACGGCCGTACTGATGGGAGGACTCTCCGCAGAGCGTGAGGTCTCCCTGAAGACCGGTCATGCCGTGCTCAAGGCGCTCCTCGAGAACGGCTGTAATGCCGTGGCTGTCGATGTTGGGCACGACCTGCCGGCTCAGCTGCGGAACGCGCAAGCAGAACAGGCTTTTATCTGCCTGCACGGCCGCTACGGTGAGGACGGCACGGTCCAGGGTCTGCTGGAGATGATGCAGATCCCGTACACCGGCAGCGGTGTCATGTCTTCAAGTATGGCGATGGACAAGGTGGTGAGCAAGCAGATCCTGCTCTACCACGAGATCTCAACTCCCGGTTTCGTTTCATATCGTGACGGGGACGATCGGGCCGCGCTGCTGCAGCGCTGTCGCCACTTCCCGCTGGTCGTCAAACCGGCCAGGGAAGGCTCGACGATCGGCATTACCATCGCCCACGATCGGGATCAGCTCGAGGCCGGCCTGGATGAGGCCCTGGAGCACGACCAGCTGGTCCTGATCGAGGACTTCATCAAGGGTGACGAAGTGACCGTCAGTGTGCTGAACGGCGAACCGTTGCCGATTATCAAGATCGTGCCGAAAAGCGGTTTTTACGACTACCAGTCGAAGTACACGCCGGGACAGACCGAGTATATCCTGCCGGCACCGCTGGATGCGGTCCTATACAACCGTCTTCAGGAGACGTCCGTGGCAGCGTGCCAGGCACTGTCGTGCCGCGGGGCCGCCCGCGTCGACTTCATGGTCAGGGAGAAGGAATTCTTCTGTCTCGAGATCAACACCATCCCGGGGATGACCGAAACCAGTCTCTTGCCAAAGGCTGCCGCACAGGCCGGCGTTTCTTTCACTGAGCTGACAATGCGGATTCTCGATGATGCAGGTTTGAACAAATAGCGGATGACTGACAAGCGATGAAAGACCTGAAACTCAACAAGCGGAAGAAGCTCAAGTCGAACCGGCGCAAGCAGGAGAAGCAGCCGCGCGACTGGAAGCAATTATTTCACCGCCTGTTGCGAATCGGAATCGCTTCCGGAAGCGGTTTTCTGCTGGCCAGCGGTGCTCTCCTGACTGTACAGATGCTACTCGAGTCGGGCTATTTCGGCGTCAAACTGGTTCGCGTGGAGCAGCAGGTAAGAGTCAGTGAAGGCGACATCCTTGATGCATCTGACATCAAGCTCGGCGACAGCCTGTTTGATCTGGAACTGCACATGATTGGTCGCAAGATTGAAGAACATCCGTGGATCGCCAGGGCCGAAGTGGAACGATCATTCCCCGACCAGGTGATAATCCGGGTGGTGGAACGGCAGGCGCGGGCGATCATTGACCTCGATTACCTGTACTACGTGGACCGGCAAGGCGTTGCCTTTAAAATGCTCGAATCGGGAGATGAACTTGATTACCCGGTGATCACAGGTATCGACCGGCAGTACCTGCTTGATCACCCGGACCAGACCCAGAACAGCCTGGACCTGGCCTTGAGCCTGATGGACCAGCTGGAGCAACGAAAACTTTTCAACCTCGATGATGTGTCGGAGATCCATTTCGACCAGCAGGAGGGCTTGATCATATACACCCGCATCGGCGGGGTGCCGGTGCGGATGGGCAAAGAGAACTTTTATGCCAAGCTCGACCGGTTTGAAGCCATTTACGAAGACCTTGAGCCGAGACTGCTGGCTCTCAAGTATATCGACCTTAACGTGACCGACCGTGTGATTGTCAAAGTGGACGTCAAGCGCACGACCGGCAGGAGCTAGATTTATGGAGAAGGGGAGACACATGAACAGTAAACGGGAAAATCTGATCGTCGGACTCGATATCGGCACGACCAAGATTTGTGCCATCGTCGGCGCGATGACCGACGAGGGGCTCGACGTCGTCGGGATCGGGACAAGCCCATCGCGGGGTTTGCGCAAAGGAGTGGTGATTAATATCGAAAGCACGGTCAACGCAATCCGCAAGGCGATCCAGGAAGCGGAGTTGATGGCCGGCTGCGAGATCAAGTCGGTTTTCGCCGGTATCGCCGGTGGCCACATCAAGGGAATCAACTCCCAGGGAGTGATCGCGATCAAGAACCGCGAGGTTACCACCGAAGATGTGCGCCGCGTGATCGATGCCGCTAAAGCCCTGGCGATTCCGATGGACCGTGAGGTGATTCATATCCTGCCCCAGGAATTTATCATCGATGACCAGGATGGCATCAAGGAGCCTCTCGGTATGAGCGGTGTGCGCCTGGAAGCGCGGGTGCATATCGTTACCGGTGCCGTGGCCAGTGCGCAGAATATCATCAAGAGCTGCAACAAGGCCGGTGTCGATGTCGGTGATATCGTGCTCGAACAGCTGGCTTCCTCGGAGGCCGTGTTGACCCCTGATGAAAAAGACCTCGGCGTGGCTCTGGTCGATGTCGGCGGCGGTACAACGGATATAGCGATTTTCGTTGACGGTGCTATCAAGCATACCTCGGTCCTGTCGCTGGGCGGCAATCACCTGACTAACGATATAGCCGTCGGTCTGCGCACTCCGACCGCCGAGGCTGAAAAGATCAAACAGATCTCGGGCTGCTGCCTGGCTTCGATGGTCGGTAAGGACGAGACGATCGAGGTGCCGTCGGTCGGCGGCCGTGAACCGCGGATTCTATCGCGTCAACTGCTTGCAGAGATTCTCGAGCCGCGGGTCGAGGAGATTTTCACCCTGGTCAACCGGGAGATCGTCAAAAGCGGTTTCGAGGACCTGATCGCATCCGGGGTGGTGTTGACCGGTGGCTCAGCGATCCTGCCGGGGATGCCGGAGCTGGCCGAGCAGATTTTTGACCTGCCGGTTCGCCGTGGCACGCCAACCGATATCGGCGGTCTGACCGATGTGGTCAACTCACCGATCTACGCCACCGGCGTAGGCCTGGTGAAATACGGTAGTCGCAACATGCAGACGCGCAACTTTGTGATCGGCCAGGAGAACCTGTTCGATCGCGTTACGCGCCGCATGAAAGAATGGTTCGGAGAATTTTTCTAAAGAGGCAAACAAGGCATTGTGCCAGAAACTTAAACTGACGGGGCCATGGAGAGGCTCCGGACACAACAATGGCGGAGGGAGTCATTATGTTTGAATTTGACGAGAATATTGACCAAGTAGCAAAGATCAAGGTTGTTGGAGTTGGTGGCGGCGGCAGCAACGCAGTCAATACGATGATTGCCGGTCGTATTGACGGGGTGGAGTTCATGGTGGCGAACACCGATGCCCAGGCTTTGCGCGCTAACCTGGCGTCGTTGCGAGTGCAACTCGGGACGAAGCTGACCAAGGGTCTTGGCGCCGGCGCTAACCCTGAGGTCGGACGGGAAGCGGCCGAAGAAGATCGGGCCCGTCTCAAGGAGCTGCTGCAGGGTGCTGACATGGTTTTTATCGCTGCCGGCCTTGGCGGAGGAACCGGGACCGGTGCAGCACCGGTTATTGCTGAAGTTGCACGGGAAATCGGTGCGTTGACGGTTGCTGTCGTGACCAAGCCGTTCGCTTTCGAGGGCAAGCAGCGCATGATCAAAGCAGACGAGGGTGTTGATGAACTCAAGCAGGTTGTCGACTCGCTGATTCTGATCCCGAATGATCGTCTCAGCGGTCTTGCCGACAAGAAGATGGGCATCCTCGATGCGTTCAAACCTGCTGACGATGTGTTGCGTCAGGCCGTCCAGGGGATCTCGGATTTGATCACGACCCACGGCATGATCAATGTCGACTTTGCCGATGTCAAGGCCGCGATGAGTGAACGCGGCATGGCGATGATGGGCATAGGTCTCGCTGAAGGTGAAGGTCGTGCGATAAAAGCCGCCCAGCAGGCGATCTGCAGTCCGCTTCTGGAAGAGATCGACATCTCCGGTGCCAAGGGTGTGCTGGTCAACGTCACCGGTTCTTCGAGCATGACCATGAATGACTACCAGGAAGTCGCCAACATCATCCATGAGAAAGTTCACGAGGACGCGAATATCTTTATCGGCCTGGTGATCAACGAGGAGATGGGCGAGAAGATCCAGGTGACCGCGATCGCGACGGGCTTTGGCTGCTCATTTGACACCGGCAAGCGTGGCGCGAGCAAGGAACTCGGCTATCCGACTCCGGCTGCGCCAAACAAGATTGATCGTGACATACCGGCTTTTATCCGCAACCAGAACATGGACAAGCCTCGCGCCAGCATGCGCATCGGCAGCTACAGCGAGGACGAGGAATACGATATCCCGACGTTTTTGCGTAAGCGAGTCGACTGAACCTGACATTTTCCCGAAGGGCTGATTTTCAAGGCCCCGACGGCCAACTGCTGAACTACAATTCCGTGGCTTGTCAAGGGGTGAGCAGCCGTGCCGGTTCTCCGCCCGGCGTCTCACGGTTTGTTCAATGCTCTGCGCCTGCCTGTAATGTGACTCCCTCAACTACATTGGGCCGCCTCGTGCGGCCCCATTTTTTTGTCCCGGGATCATTGCAGCATTGATAAACTTCGAAGATGCCTGCGTTTGGTTGCGATCTCTTCAACAGGCGTCCATAGCCAGTGAGCAACATGCGTCATTACCGCAGTGCCGTTTCGGTCATTCCGGCCAGGGCCTTGGCAAGTTTTCCGGCGACCGGGCAATCAGCAACATTGTGGCGTTTGGCGAGAAATTCCGGATCGTTGTAACCAAGCCAGACCTGGGAGGAGGCGTCCTGCCAGACCAGGGCTTTCAACGGCAGGTCGATGCCGACCGTCTGCGCACACTCCATAAACGGCGTCCCGCCTTGCGGGTTGCCGAATATGATCACTTCAGTCGGGCGCAGCGATTTGCCAACCTTCGATGCGCCGGCGGTGTGGTTGATGCGCGCGAAAACGTTCAGACCGCGCTCTTTCACCACGGCTTCAAACCGATCCATCGTCTCTTTGGCGTTGTAGGGACTCTTGACGGCAATCAGGCCATCGGCAGCGCCGGCTGCCGAGACCATCAATGCGAGGCTGAGAACCAGAAACAATTGCAGGACTTTCATAAGCACTCCTTCTCTGTTGTGTATGGATTTCTGGTCATTCGTAGTCATCTCTTTAGATTATAGCTCTTTCGGGGAAAGTCATTGAAACAGATGATTTATCTATTCGTGTGCCGACCTGGAGTCTTTCGGCACCTGCGCTCTTGCTGTCATCGAATAATCACGAGTTATGTTGCCTACGCGAATCCGGTAATCCTTGAACAGGCTGCCGCGCCCTTTCGCCTGGGCCATACGGTGTTGCTCCAGGTTTCGCCACCGGGTCACCGAGGCCTCATCTTGCCAGAAGGAAAGTGACAGGACCTTGTTCGGATCTGTCAGGCTCTGGAAGCGCTCGATCGATATGAATCCAGGTATGACGGCGAGATGCTCACGCAGCTTTGCGGCGATTGCCAGGTATTCAGCTTTTCCTGTTTCTTTCGGGATGACCTCGAAGATGACTGCGATCATGTGGCGTCTCCGGCTGATTGGCAAAAATGAACGGGCTGTGTCTCAACTATTTGTCGTCCTGTTGATCCACCATTGACTCGACTACTTTGCCTGTCTGTGTGTCCAGTATATAGTACCCTGACCATCCGCGCACATCGCTCGTCCCGGATGCAGCAGAAAATGCAGCGATCTGGTACCTGCCGGACGTGGTCACAACATTTGCCGCGCCCATCAGCAGGGTGATCCCTGCGCAGGCGATGAATCCCAGGATAAACATTCTCAGTTGGCTCTTGTCTTTCATATGACACCTCCTAGGTCTTTGCTTAATGATAACAGACAGCCCATGCGAAAAAGTTGTTTATGTGAATAGATTTTGATACTGCCTGCAATTCCTAGAAGCGTTTTATCCATTGGACAGGCGATATATCCATTGTAGAATTACGGTCGCATGCCAAATATTCATCCATCCCACGTAAGATAAGGAGATCTGCAATGCGCAAGATGTTGTTCCGTTCGTCGCAACTGTTATTGATTGCTGTTTGCCTGGCGGCCCTGTTTGCCTGCGGTGAGCAACAGACCAAGGCTCCTGAAGTCGCCCAGAAGGCTGCAGAGCCGGAGAAGAAGGTCTATAACTGGAAGCTGGCCATGACCTGGCCGGACAATTTCCCGATCTTCAGTGACGCGGTCAAAAATGTCGCCGAGAAGGTCAGGATCATGTCCAAAGGCGAGCTGCTTATCGACATCGACGGTGCCAACAAGCACAAGGCGGCGCTCGGTGTCCTCGATATGGTCAACGGCGGCCAGTACCAGATGGGCCACACCGCCTCCTACTACTGGAAGGGCAAGGACCCCAGCACCATGTTCTTCACCACCATGCCGTTCGGCATGACGGCGCCCGAGCAGTATGCTTGGTTCTACTACGGCGGCGGCATGGATCTGATGCAGAAGGTTTTTGCCAAGCACGGGGTCTATTCTTTCCCCGGCGGCAACACCGGTGTCCAGATGGGCGGCTGGTTCCGCAAGGAGATCAAGACGCTTGATGACCTGAAAGGGTTGAAGATGCGCATACCGGGCTTCGCCGGCGAGATCTTTGCCAAGCTGGGTGTCGCCGTCACCAACATCCCGCCGGGTGAACTCTACACGTCATTGGACCGCGGTACGATCGACGCGCTCGAGTGGGTGGGGCCTGCCCTCGATTTGAAGATGGGTTTCCAGAAGATTGCACCCTATTACTACACGGGTTGGCACGAGCCGGCTTCCGAGCTGCAGTTCCTGGTGAACCGCAAGGCTTTCGACGAGCTGCCACAGCATCTGCAGGAGATTCTCGTGACCGCCATGAAGGCGGAGACACTCGATGCCTACGCGCGCATGTTCAATGACAACGCGGTCAACTTTGTCGCGATCCGCACCGACTACCCGGACGTCAAGATCAAGACTTTTGCTCCGGAAATCCTTGCCGCCATGAAAGAAGTGAATAACCAGCTGCTCGAGGAAGCCGCTGCCAAGAATGAGCAGTTCAGGGAGATTCTCGATTCGCAGAGGGCCTACCAGGCCAAGGCCCGCGCCTGGACCGTAGTCTCCGATTATGCCTATGTGAAGGACAACCAGGGCGAGTAGCAAAACTTGCTATGATCAAGCGGGAGGCAGAGCATAAAGCCCGGCCTCAGATTGATGAACAAACCCCGCATGTGATGCGGGGTTTGTTCTTTCTGGAAGGTGAAGTTTCCATGAAGTTCAGAGTACAGAGAGTTATTCTGTTTCCCTCTCTACCATGAAGTCTGGCTGAACTTTGTCAGCAGTCTGAGACCGAACTGTGAGTTAAGTCTTATTGCTGGATGAAGATTTTGAAACTAAGCGATCGTGTGCCGGATAATCTCACCCTCGTTGAGGTAAATCACGTCTTCGGCGATGTTGGTCGCCAAATCGGCAATTCGTTCAAGGTGGCGTGAAACGGTCAGGTAATTGAGGAGCTGGTCGATCAATAGCGGGTCCTGGCGAACGTGATCCTTGAACTCCTTGTAATTTTGGCTGTGTATGGTGTCGACTTCATCGTCAAGATCCAGGACCGCCCGAGCCATTTCGAGGTCGGTATTGACCAGGGAGTCGAGGGACTTCCCCAACATATCCAAGACTTTTTCTGCCATCTGATCAATGTTCAGACGGTTCTTGACCTTCTCTACCTCACAAATGGCTATCGCGCGCTCCGAGATGTTGACCGCCTGGTCTGCAATCCGCTCCAAATCGTTGTTGATTTTCAGGATGACAACAATCATGCGCAGATCATTGGCGACCGGTTGGTGAAGGGCGAGAATTTTGAGGCACTCTTCTTCGAGTTCAACTTCCATCCGGTTGACTTGTGCGTCGTTATCGACGACCTTTCTGGCAAGTTCGTAATTGCACTCTTCAAGGGCCTTGATCGCCAGCTGTACACTTTCTTCAACAACGGCAGTCAGAGTGAGCAGCTGTTTCTCAAGCCTGTCCAATTCGTGTCCAATTAAATGCATCGTTCTCCCTCTAGCCGAATCGGCCTGTTATATAGTCTTCTGTCTGCTTTTTTTTCGGCTTCATAAACATCTTGTCGGTAAAGCCAAATTCAACCAAGTGCCCTTCGTATAGAAAGGCTGTGTAATCCGAAACACGAGCAGCTTGCTGCATATTGTGGGTGACGATAATGATGGTATAGTCGTCACTTAATCCGCTGATCAATTCCTCGACGCGGGCCGTTGACTTTGGGTCGAGGGCGCTGCATGGCTCATCCATCAGGATCACTTCGGGATTGACTGCAATCGCCCGGGCGATGCACAGGCGCTGCATTTGACCACCCGAAAGGCCCAGAGCCGAGGTATGCAGACGCTCCTTAACCTCGTCCCAGAGAGCTGCTCCCTTGAGGCTGCGCTCCACGGTTTCATCGAGTACAGCCTTGTTCTTCACGCCGGCGATACGCAGACCGTAAATGACATTCTCGTAAACCGACTTGGGAAACGGATTCGATTTCTGGAAGACCATGCCGACCCTGCGACGCAATTCGATGACGTCCATCGACGATGAATTGACCTCGGCACCGTTGAGCAGGATGTTACCCTGTACTTCGCTGATGTCAATCAGGTCGTTCATCCTGTTGAAACAGCGCAGCAGAGTTGACTTGCCACAGCCAGAGGGTCCGATCAGGGCTGTGACCTTGCGTCTGGGAAAGCTTAGATTAATGCCGTGCAGGGCCTTGCTGCTGCCGTAGTAGAAATCAAGGTTCTCCACTTCAATGATCGGGTCATCGATCTGAAGTGTCGTTGCATTACTCATGCGTCATTATCCTTTTAAAAAGTACCGAAAGTATAGCGTTTCTTCATCTTGTTCCGCAAATAGATAGCAATGCTGCTCATGGTTAGCACGATCAGCACCAGCAGCAGGGTGGTGACAAAAACCATCGGTTTGGCTGCTTCAACATTTGGTGACTGGAAGCCAATATCGAAGATGTGAAAGCCAAGGTGCATGAACTTGCGATCAAGATGCAGGAACGGGAAGTTGCCATCGAGCGGCAAGGTAGGTGCCAGCTTGACAACACCTGTAATCATCAGCGGCGCAACCTCGCCGGCGGCCCGGGCCATGGCCAGGATCAGGCCGGTCATGATGCCGGGTGAAGCCATCGGCAGTAAGATGCGCATCAGGGTCTGGAATTTGGTCGAACCAAGGGCCAGTGATCCTTCACGAATTTCGCGAGGGATTGCGCCCAGTGCTTCCTCGGTAGAAACGATCACCACCGGAACAGTCAGCAAGGCCAGAGTCAGGCTGGCCCAGAGGATACCGCCGGTGCCGAAGGTCGGGGTTGGCAGAACCTCCGGGAAGAAGAGTTGGTCGATTGTGCTGCCGATTCCGTAGACGAAGAAGCCGAGGCCGAATATGCCGTAAACGATTGACGGGATGCCGGCCAGGTTATTGACCGCTATTCGAACGAGACGGACAATCATCCCTTCCTTGGCGTATTCGCGAAGGTAAACTGCTGCAATGACGCCGAGTGGGAAGCTGAACAGGCTCATGATAAAGATCAGCATAATGGTGCCAAAGATCGCCGGGAAAAGCCCACCCTCGGTATTCGATTCCCGTGGCTCGCCGACTATCAACTCAACCAGTTTGCCGATGTAGAAGCCGATTTTTTCAGTGGTGCTCATACTGTTCGGTTGATAAATCTGCACAATTTCCGCCAGGGGAATTTCACGCTCCTTGCCATTGACGTCAGTAAATATTGCTTTATACGCGCGCATACTAGATGACTTGAGATTCTGTTCCTCAACCAAGTGCTGGAAATCATCCTGTAGAATTGCCTGGTTTCGCTGCATTTCAAGGACCCTAGGGTCTTGATCGCTCAGGCCTTTGTGCTCGGCCTTGAGCAGCTTGCGCCGGAGCGTTTCCAGTTCGTAGCTTAACGAGGAAATCTCTTCGTCCATGTCGTGAGCCGCCGCTTTCATCTCTGCAACGCGAGCAAATGCGGCAAGTAGAGCCTCGCCAGGTTCGCCCTGGTCCCCGGCCTGCAAATCCTTGATGTCAAGCTGTTTCAGGAAACCAAAAAAATTGCCATATTCTTCTCGTTCCAGTACCAGGGCATCGTCCGGGTAGCTGGAAGACTTGATGTCTGCCTCATCGATCCAGCGAAAATCCAGTCCGTAGAGCTCGCGGTTGCCGATCTTGTATTGCCGGCGAAAGCCCTCGGCCTGAAAATCCTTCTCACGCTGAACCAGTTCGCCCATAGCGAAACTGTCGTCCTTGAGCTCAAGTTTCTCGAGCGAGCTTGGCCAGAAGACACCGAGGCCGTTGACCATAACCACGATAATCAACGTGGCGGCGATCAGCAGGGTTATCGCAAGGGCCGCTCCCGTAGCCCAAACGCAGGGTTCACCTATCCGCCAGTATTTCTTCATATCAGAACCGTCCGTATTTCTTGCGTAGACGCTGCCGGATTACTTCAGCGACTGTATTCACCACGAAAGTCATTATGAAAAGGATGACCGCCGAAAGGAATAGTGTGCGATAGAGGGTGCCGCCATGCGGCGCCTCCGGAATCTCAACCGCGATGTTGGATGAGAGGGGGCGCATACCATTGAAAATGCTCAAATCCATAATCGCTGTGTTGCCGGTTGCCATCAGCACGATCATCGTTTCACCGACTGCACGGCCGAAACCGATCATGCTGCCGGCAAAGATCCCTGGGCTGGCTGAAGGAAGAATAACCCTCCAGACAGTTTGC
>Ga0210079_1000010_pt1 | contig 22994 bp, 20 predicted proteins | sample White_CordA_D2_FD_185587 | JGI IMG/M metagenome (GOLD analysis project Ga0210079, IMG submission 185587) | Wetland microbial communities from the San Francisco Bay, California, USA, that impact long-term carbon sequestration - White_CordA_D2... | ecosystem: Environmental > Aquatic > Marine >...
ACCGCCGTTGAGCTTTTCTGCGAAAGCGGCCGCGACTGAATATCTAGTCAAATCGTTTTGCGGGGCCATAGCCTGGCCAGCAAAACCGTCAGGATGATTGCCAGCAACAGCCGCAGCCCGAGCATGACAACTCCGTCACCACCCAGGACGACAAAGATCAGGACGTCCTCGATCACGGCATGGCAGGTCGCCAGGAAAAGCCCGGTCAGGAACAATTCACGGCGGTCCATCTGCCCTGTGGCGGCAGAACGGATGATAATCCCGGCGCCGTAGGCTATGCCGAGAAAGATTCCTGTGAAGAGTGGCAAGACGGCCGATCGTCCCAGACCAAGGCAGCGCATGACCGGCTCGGTCCTCGAGCCGATGCTTTGAAAAATCCGCACATGTCTCAGAACCTCAAAGATCGTCACCAGGGGGACGACGATCAGGACCAGTTTACTACACAGGATCAGCCCGCCGAGAGTTGCATCTAGCAAGGCTGTCATCCTGCCACTCCCAACCATTGCAGGCCCATCATCAGCCAGCCGGCAATCACAGCGAGCAAAATGCGGCAGAGCGTGAGGATGCCACCACGTGCCCCGGTACTGCTCAAAACGCCCCCTTCGAGGACCAGGTTGTGGGCAATCCCCATCATGACACCGCATTGGGTGACCTGCCAGGGGGTCAGGTCCAGAGGGGCAAGAACGGCAATCGCCGCATAGAGGTTAATCAGAGCCGCAGCAATAAAAGCGAAAGCGGTCTCACCCGGCAGCCCGAACAGGCCCATAAACGGCGCACACCAACTGCCCAGGCTGTCGATCAGGCCGGAGCTCTTTGATAAATCGACGATGATGTAGAGAGGCAGGACAAACTTGAGCATCCGGAAAACCGTCCACCAACCGTCGACCATACCGGTACGTAAACGTTCGAAGACCGGTGGAACCTGCTCTTTCTCTGTTATTTCCATGTGTTAATCACTTCCGGTGCAGTTGACATATCGACATGCGGCCCCTATAGTGACGGCCATGAGAGCGATCTTTCTTGCCGATGCACATTTACGCAAACCCGGCGACCATAACTACCGGATGATGTTGGACTTTCTCGACGAACAGTGCGGCACAACGGACATACTGGTCCTGCTCGGTGACATCTTCGAGTTCTGGATCGGCAAGAACAGCGTGATCACGGATTACGTCCCGCTGGTCGATGCCCTGGAGCGGTTGCATCAGCAGGGCACGAAATTGGTGTACGTTGAAGGCAATCACGACTTTCACCTCGGCCCGGTCTTCACCAGGCGGCTGGAATGCCAGGTGTTTCCTGACGGTGGCAGCATTGAACTTGACGGAAAAAAGGTTTTTCTCGCCCACGGAGACCTGGCCAACCCCAACGATCTCGGTTACCGGCGGCTCCGCAAGTTTTTCCGGAGCAGCCTGGTCCGCATCCTGATCCGGACTCTGCCTAACTTCCTGTTGTTAAGGATCGGAGCCCGGGCCGGCTACGAAAGCAAAAAGAATTACCGAGGGGAGCGCGCCAGATGGCCCGCCAGGGAGGTCCTGATACCCTACGCCGAAGCGATTCTCGCAACCGGTCAGCAAGCAGTTGTTACCGGGCATTTTCATCAACCTTTTCACGAAAAACTGGGCGATGGAGAACTCATCGCCCTGGGTGACTGGATCACGCAGTTTTCCTACGCCATTTATGAAGACCACGCCTTCACCCTGACCAGTTATCAGGCAACAACGGCCGGGGGCCGCTCGACAGGCTGATCTTCGCCCTGATCATTGAGTTCCTCAACCTGCAGCACCAGATCGCGCAAGGTCATCCCTTCCAGGGCCTTCTGTTCCGCATCACTCAAGAGTTCCGCAACTTCGGCGACGGCAATACGCTCAGGGGTATTGCGCAGAGAACTGTAATCGGCACCATCAGCCGCCAGGCTGCTGATCACATCATGCAGCCTGATCTTCTCCAGGGCACGGGCCGGTTGATAGCCGGTGGCTTCAGAATCCTGGACGGTCTCGGCAATAAATCCCAACCGGACCAGTTCATCCAGAATGTTGCGCAGCAGACGTGACGGGACATCCAGTCGCTCGATAAGATCATCTTTGCCTATGGCGGGCTGACCATGGTAGAAGCGGCGGCCAACACAGAGCAGCACCATAAGGGTAATAAATTCGCGACTGGCAAAGTTGACCTGCGCACCACGGATATCTCGCCGGATGCTGCGCAGGTTCTGGGTGGCATAAGTCATTTCCAGACCAAGCAGGACGATCATCCATGAGAAGTAAATCCAGACCATCAGCACCGGCAGGGCAGCCAGGGTTCCGTAAATAGCGTTGTAGCGCGCCACACCGACCTGGAAGCTCAAGTAGCCCCACTGGCTGATCTGCCAGAGTGTGCCGCCGAACACACCACCGATCAGTGCTGCGCGGGGGCTCACCTTGACATTCGGCATAAACAGATAAAGGCCGGCAAAGACCAGCCACATAACCATGAACGGCAGGACCTCGAAGAGTGCGAGCAGCGCCTCACCGACATACTGCTGCTCAATCAGCGCCTGGACCAGGCGCTGGCTCTTGACCGTGCTGGTCATGGAGATGGCCACGACGACGAAAATCGGGCCGATCGTCACCACCGAAAAGTAATCGGTAAAGCGCCGCAGTAAGGGACGGGTCTCCCTGACCCCCCATACCCGGTTGAAGGTCTTTTCAATGTTTGACAGCAGGGTCAGCACGGTAATCACCAAAAAGAGCAGACCGAAGGTGCCAAGCCGTGCGACGTTGGTATTGTTGATATACTCGACGATATAGGTGACCACTGTGCCACCACCGACGGCCAATTGTTTAAGCAGCAGGGTTTCGAGTTCATTCTGGACACCGAAGCCCTTGAGCACGGCAAACATCAGGGCAAGCAACGGCACCAGCGAGAGCAGGGTCGTGAACGTCAGGGCAGAAGCGCGCAACATGCAGCCGTCGGCAAAGAAGCCACGAACGACCAGGGTCAGGATTTGCCCCTGATTGAGCAGAAATCTCCGCCACCAGCCCCGGTCGGCAGCACTAATTTCCCAGAGGTCATGTGCAAAGAAATTGCGGCTGCGGTCAATGAATGTTCGCAATGAACTCACTCTCACCTCGCGGTCTCAGGATTCTCATCCAGCTCGACGTCTGTCACCGGCAGGCCGATCTGCTCCAGTTCATCCCTGAACTCTTCAGGATCGCCAACCAGCACAATCTGCTGTCGGGAGAGATCGACATATTCCTTCGCAACCCGCTGCACATCATCCGCCGTAACCGCAGCGATGCGATCACGGTAGCTGGCCAGGTAATCTTCGGGATAACCGAAGAACATCAGGGTCATCTGCTGGTTGACCACCGAATGGGTGTTCTCGAAGCTGAATACAAATGAGTTGATCTGGCTCTCTTTGGCCAACTGCAACTCGTCTTGATCGACCGGATTGTCCCTTAACTCCAACATGATCTCTCGCGTCAGGGTGACCGCTGGAACAACCGAGGCATTCTTGGTTTCCGTTCCGGCTACAAACGGCCCCGGCAAACGCCGACCGACCTGGAAGTAGGAATATGCCGAATATGCCAGGCCACGGTTCGAGCGGATCTCTCGCATCATGCGGGAGTTGAAGCCACCACCGCCGAGGATGTAATTGAAGACCCGCACGGCATACTGGTCGGGATCGTCCTTGGTCAGGCCCAGATCACCGATCACCACCGTGGTTTGCGGCAGGTCCTTGGTGACAACCTGAATCAACCCTGACTTCGGTCGGGCAACAGTCGGCATGACCTGGTCAGGAACCTGCCGCTGCTTCCAGTCGCCGAATTTCTGCTGCAACAGCTGCATCAACGTGTCGCGATCGAAGTCGCCGGAGACTGCCATCCAGAGCTCATTCGGAGCAAAATACCTCTGCTGGAAATCAACCATGTCCTGGCGTGATACACTCGCAAGCGTATCATGGGTTGGCGTATAACCAAGGGAACTGTCCGGATACAGGGCGGCCATCAACAACCGCCTGGAGATCGCTCCAGGACTGTCATTCTGGCGTCGCACCTGCTCCTGGGCCTGCAGGCGTGCCAGTTCCAGCCGCTCAGAAGCAAACTTGGGTCGACGCAGCATGTCAGCCAGAACCGAAACGCCTTGTTCCAGGTCCTGTGTTCGTATCGACAGGTCTAGCTGCGATGTATAGGGACCCATGCCGGCACCCAGGTCGGCTGCGAGATGATCCAGGAATTCGTCCAGTTCCTCAGGGGACCGGTCCCCTGCCCCACCGGTCCGCCAGACACTCCCGAAAAGATCGGCAAAACCGGTTTTCTCTTTTGGTGTTGTGATACCACCGGCGCCAATCAGCGCCGTAATCTGCACCAGGGGTAATTCCCTGTCTTCCTTGAGGTAAAGGCGGATGCCGTTGTCCAGGACCAGGGTCTCCACTTCGGGGAGTTGAAATTCGAGCGCCGGATATTGCAGTTGATCGGGGTCGCTCGGTAACGGAGCAGCACAACCGGCCAACAAGAACAGGACCGCAACAAAGACCGAGAGAACGCCGACCGGTCGGGAGTATCTCATAGCGTCTGATCCTCTCTTTGCAGCACCACAACCGTACGGTTGGATTTTGTCAAGTACCGGTTGGCAACCTGCTTGAGATCCTCAGCTGACAACTTGTCGATCTCTACCGCATAGTTCGCTACGTAACGCCAGTCACCAGCCAGGGACTGATAACTGGTCAGCAGCCTTGCCAGACCGGAGTTGCTTCTCAGCTGCCGAAGTTGGTCGGTCAACAGACGGTTCCTGACCTTGGTCAGTTCCTCCTCTTCGACCAGTTCTTGCTTGAGCTTGTCGAGTTCGGCGTAAATTGCCGATTCCAGCTCTTCAACCGTATGCGGATGGCGCGGGATTCCCTCTATAACGAAAAGGTTGGGATAACGGGAACCCGGAGCGCCATACACAGAGACCGAGGTCGCCAGCTTCTGCTCCTCGACCAGGGAACGGTAGAGCCTTGAGGTGCGGCCGCTGCCGAGGATCTGGTCGATCAGGTCGAAAGCGTAATCGTCTTTGTCAGGCATGGTCGGCTTGTGCCAGGCAATTGCCAGCCTTGGCTCGGCGTCAAACACTTCGAGGATTCTCTTTTCCCCTTTCTGAACCGGCTCTACAGCCGACACTCGAGGGGCGGGAGTACCGGGGGCGATATCCCCGAAATAGCGGTCGACCAGGGCAACGGCATCGGCCGCCCTGATATCGCCGACCAGCGCGATCACGGTGTTGACTGGCGCATAATATTTCTCCAGGAACCCGCGGGTCTTCTGCGGGCTGAGGTTGGCAATATCGGAATGCCAGCCGATGATTGGATTGCGGTAAGGATGCACCTTGAAGGCATTGGTCACGAGGCTCTCATAGTGCTTGCGTGCCGGGTTTGTATCGTAGGACCGGCGACGCTCCTCCCGGATGACATCCCTCTCGGTGTAGAACTCCCGCAGGACCGGGTTTTTCATCCGGTCCGATTCGATCAGGGCCCAGAGTTCCAGCTTGTTGGACGGCAGGGAGATCAGGTATGTAGTCAGGTCTTTGCTGGTGAAGGCATTGTAGCCGACGCCGCCGTTTTCCGAGTAAAGATTGGAGAATACATCCTTGACCACGTACTGCTTGTGTTCTGCCTGCAGGTCGGTCAGCTGTTTTTCCAGTGCGGCAAGCTCGGCCGGGTCGGCACCATTTTGCAGGCGCAGTGCATCGAGCTGACTGCCGACCCGTTCGATTTCCTCGAGCAAAGGCTTTTCTTTTGAGTAGTCGGTGGTTCCCAGAGTCTTGGTCCCTTTGAACAGCATATGTTCGAGCAGGTGAGCCACACCACGGGTCTCGCTGGTTTCGTGTACCGAGCCGACGCCGATGGTGATGTAGGCCGAGACGACCGGCGTGTCGTGCCGCTCAACCACGAGCAATTTGAGCCCGTTGTCAAACCGGTGTTCAAACACCTTGTCCTCAAGTACGGTGCTACCAAGGGCCACGCCCTGAAAGCAAACCAGAAGCAGGCTAAAGATCAGCGTAATGTATCGATTCATCTGTTTGATTATCCTTAATTAGCTAAATGTTAATTTGTCTGTCCAACCCATTATAACCATGTCGCGGCATTCGGTCGAGACAGACATCTATTTTTTTAGATGTTTGATAATTCTGCAAAAAGTTTAATAAAAGATCCTAGGCTGCGGCAACCACTGCTTGCCCGAGAGCCAGACCACCGTCATTGGGAGGGACCAGGGTGTGGGTGAGGACTGTCAGACCTGTTTTCTCCAGGCGGGGCACCACCATCTCCGTCAACAGGCCGTTCTGAAAGACCCCGCCAGACAAAACAACCTGTTTCAGGCCGGTCTGCTGCTGCAATTGAGCACAAACCTCTTCAATCATCATGGCCAGGGAAAGGTGGAAGCGGCCGGCAATCCGACTGCCGACAACGCCCGACAAATGATCGTTAGCGATCGATTCGATCATTTGCGACGGGTCACAGATAACCTGGCCGTCCTGGTGCAGTAAGCGGTAGGGGTAAGCCGATGATTGGCCCGGATCGGCGAGCATTTCCAGCTCCATGGCCGCCTGCCCTTCGAAGGAAACCACCTGGCGCAGGCCGATTATTGACGCTACGGCATCAAACAGTCGACCGCAGCTGGAGGTAAGGGGCGTGTTGATTCGTTTGATCATCGCCTGGCAAACCAGGCGCAGCTCGTTTTCGGCAATACCTGCAAAGCATTTCAGATCACCGGGAACTTCACCAAATGCAGATTGCAGGTAACTCAGCGCCATACGCCAGGGCTCCCTGGTGGCCAGGTCACCACCGGGCATCGGCTGGTAGCGCAGATGGCCATAGCGCTGAAACTCCTTCAGGTCACCGACCAGGAATTCGCCGCCCCAGATGTGGCCGTCGGCACCGTAACCGATCCCGTCAAAAATAACCCCAATGGCCGGTTCACGAATGCCGTGTTCGGCCAGGCAGCTGGCCAGATGCGCATGATGATGCTGGACTGCGATTGCAGGCAGCCCGCTTTCTTCCAGAGCATAGCGTGTCGAATAGTAATCGGGGTGCAGATCGTGCGCGACCCGCTGTGGTTCGACTTCGAGAAGCCTGCGCATGTGACTGATCGTGTTCCGGAAAGATTCGTAGACCTCGAGGTTTTTCAGGTCTCCGACGTGCTGGCTCAAAAAAGCGCGGTCGCCGCGGGTCAGGCAGATGGTGTTCTTCAACTCCGCACCGACAGCCAGTACGGGACAGCTTTCACCGGGCAGGGCAACGCCTCGTGGGACAAATCCACGTGAACGGCGTAACAGCAGCGGCCGGCCGGCCATGACCCGGGCAATCGAGTCATCGACACGGGTGTGAATGCGCCGGTTGTGGCTCAAAAAAGCATCGGCAATCTCCGCCAACCGCTGCCGGGCGTCATCATCCTCAAAGGCAATCGGCTCGTCGGAGAGGTTGGCGCTGGTCATGACCAGGGATTTGAAATCCTGCAGCAGCAGGTGGTGCAACGGTGTGTACGGCAGCATCACACCGAAACAACGGTTGCCGGGAGCAATATTTCCGGCAAGTCCGTGGCCGGACCGCTTCCCCAACAAGACGATCGGTCGTTCGGTGCCCTGCAGCAGGCGTGCTTCATCAGACCCGACGACCGCCAGCTCCTTGACGGCCTCAAGGTTTTTCGCCATCAGGGCGAAAGGCTTCTCATCTCGCTGTTTGCGCCGGCGCAACTCGGCCACAGCCTCCTGGTTGGCTGCATCTACGGCAAGATGGTAGCCTCCCAGACCTTTGATGGCGACAATCTGCCCTTCTCTTAAACGACGCATCGTTTCTGCCACGGGGTCGACACAATCGAGAGTCGATCCGCCGGCGGCAACCAGCTGCAATCGGGGGCCACAGGCCGGGCAGGCATTCGGTTGGGCGTGGAAGCGACGAGACGCCGGATCGTCATACTCTGCCCGGCAGTCGATACAGAGTGGGAAATCGACCATGGTGGTCAGCGGCCGGTCGTAAGGGATGCCGGTGACAATCGTATATCGCGGTCCGCAATTGGTGCAGTTGATAAAAGGATAGCGGTACCGGCGATCAGTCGGGTCAAACAGTTCGGCAAGACAGGCGTCGCAGACAAAGGTGTCGGCTGCGATCTGTGCCCGACGGGTCTCATCGACGGCGCTATGCAGAATTGTGAAACCGTCACAGCCCCGAACAGGCAGTGTCTGTATATCGACTGACTGGATTACGGCCAGAGGGGGCTTCTGATCACTGATGGCCGCAACAAATTGTTGCAGAGGTTCTGCGGCCCCCTCCACTTCAATTGTCACACCGCGGGTGTCGTTGCAAACCGAACCGGACAGGCCGAAACGTTCTGCCAACTGGTATATGAAGGGCCGGAAACCAACCCCCTGGACGATCCCCTCAATGATGATTTTATAGCGCAAATAATCCACAGATTGAGAATATAGGAAATGCGTGGGAAATGCAGTTCGAAAATCATCTGTTTTCGACAGGATCGGGTTAGGCTCACAGCATTTTGAGCAACAATTATGGTATCAGAGCCTACATCCTGATCGCTGGTTAAGAGAAGTCCACAGTGAAAGAAAGCCCCGCAGTTGATGAGGTTTTGCAGCCGTTATCTGTGGTCCGTGTCACAGAGGACCTTTATCGACTGTTCCTGATGAATGATTTAGGAGCCGATTTACGAGATCAGGAGCCTTCGGCCAAATTATATTTCTCCATTTTGTAGCGCAGCGTTCCTCGTGGCAGATTGAGAAGACGTGCCGTTTTCGCAACGTTGCCACCGGTAATCACGACCGCCTGGGAGATCAGGTCTTTTTCCAGCCGGCCGACGATATCTTCAAACAGGATCCCTTCTGGCGGGATCTGGCATTCGAACGAGGCCTGATCCTTCGGTTTGTCACCCCAGATCTCCCGCGGCAGACAGTCCGGCGTTATCGTTTCCTGGTTGTGCATGATACAGATGCGCTCCACCACGTTGCGTAATTCACGCACATTTCCCGGCCAATGGTAACGCATCAAGAGGTCAAGCGCTGAGCGCGAGACTTCCCGTACATTTTTGTGGAACTCCTTGCTGAAATGCCTGAGAAAAAAATCCAACAGAGGTGGAATATCTTCACGACGGTCGCGCAACGGCGCAACATGAATCGGGAACACATTGAGTCGGTAGTACAGGTCCTCACGAAAGTTTTTCTGTTCAATCGCCTCTTTCAATTCCAGGTTGGTCGCGGCCACAACACGGACATCGATATCAATGCTCCTGCTCCCGCCCAACCGGCGAATCTTACGGTCTTCGAGGACCCTGAGCAGCTTGACCTGGAGATTCATGTCCATTTCACCGATCTCGTCAAGAAAAATCGTGCCGCCATTCGCCTCTTCGAAAAGGCCTATTTTACGATTCTTGGCGTCGGTGAAGGCGCCACGCTCATGGCCAAACAACTCTGTTTCCAGAAGGTTAAACGGCAGAGAGCCACAGTTTATTTCGATGAAGGGTTTGCCGTTGCGAGGGGATAACTGGTGGATCGACTTGGCAACCAACTCCTTGCCCGTGCCTGACTCACCGGTAATCAGGACGGTTGAAGTCTCGTGCTTGGCAACTTCCCGAATCTGCCGGTAGACCTGAGTCAACTGGGTGCTGGAGCCTATCATCATGTTGTCGCCGGACAAATCCTTGCCCTGCGACCCACGCCGCAACTGGCGGACCTCACGACGCAGGTTCTGGGTCTCCAAGGCCAGTCGGACAATCAGGCGAATAGCATCTGCCTTGAAAGGCTTTTTGATATAATCGTATGCGCCCATCTTCAGTGCCTCGACAGCACTCTCAACCGTACCGTAACCGGTGATGATGATCACCAGGATGCCAGGATCGATCTCGCGCAAGGCACGCAAGACATCCAGGCCACTCTGGGCACCAAGATTCAGGTCGAGCAGGACCAGGTCGACATCCGACTCGCCAACCTCCCTGATTGCATCATCGCCGTTATCAGTGGAGAGAGGATGATAACCATCTTCCTCGAGAATTCTTTCCAGGTTTTCGCGGATAAATGCCTCATCATCGACGATAAGAATACGTTCCATGTTGAACCTCGCTGTTTTCTCCGTGAGCAACTGACTGGCTGTATTCTATTGGCAGGCAGAATCTGCGGCAACTAAAATGGCTAAATACGGCCACTTTTTTGCCTTTGACTCATTTTTACGGAAAATGTTTTCTGTGGCAGGCTAAATTTGGCCGCTATCGGGGAGGTATATTCTGAACTCAGTGCCTTGACCTTCTCTGCTCTTCACCTCGATACGGCCTCCATGGCCGGCAATGATCGTATGTGTAATCGATAGCCCCAACCCGGTCCCCTCTCCTTTGGTGGTGTAAAAAGGCTCAAAGATCAGCTCCAGACGATCAGCAGGGACCCCGTGCCCCGTATCACGGATTGTCAGCCAGGCGCCATCTGCCGAACGTTGTATCGAAAGGAACAACTCTCCTCCCTCGGGCATCGCATCAAGGGCATTGGTCAGCAGGTTCAGAAGGGCCTGTTTGAGCCGGCCGCTGTCGATCTGGGGATGTGGCAGCTGTTCAGGGATATCTTCGATGAGGCGGATCTTCTGCTTCTGGAACTGTTTGCTGACCAGGAAAAGGGTGTCGCGCAGGACTTCTGCAAGGTCGCCGGGAGCCAGGCGTGCGTCCGGTGGCGAGGCAAAATTCAGCAGTTCGTTGACCAGCCCCTCCAGGCGCTCGATCTCCTCCAGGGCACGCTGGATCAGGCCCTGATCTTCCGGGTTTGCCAGCATGCGGTCGTGCAGTTCATCCAGTAACAGGCTGATACCGGTCAGCGGGTTGCGTACTTCATGGGCGATGCCGGCAGAAAGCCGGCCGAGCGAAGCGAGACGCTCGAAACGGGCCATTCTCAGCCTGAAATTGACGCGCTCGGTCAAGTCCTCTATCGTCAGGATAGAGCCCCCGTCTCCGCCAGAGGAAAGTGCGTGGAGAGCCAGTCGGTAGGTCAGCGAGCGGCCGCCCCTCTCGAGGGTCACGTACTCGCTCCAGTGCTCCGCCTTCTGGCTTCTTGATAAGGCATCAAACAGTTCGGGAAAATCGTGCAGGATATCGTTGACAGGTAAATGACCCGACTGTCCCGCCTCAATCTGTAGAATCTTGCGTGCGGCACCGTTTAAGGAGGTCACCTGCTGTTTACTGTCAAGGGTCAGGATGCCGAGATCCACATTCTCTACGATCGTCTGCTTGAAATCTCTCTCCTGCTTGATTTCCTTACGCGACCTGCGTAAAACGGCAAGCGCCTTGAGTAACCTTTCACGGCGTTCACCGAGTTGTCTGGCCATGGAATTGAATGCCGTGGCCAACTCCGCGACCTCAACCGGGCTGGTGATTTCCAGCTGCGTCACCAGCTTGCCACGCGACATCTCCTGGGTCCCGGCGATCAGAGTAGACAAGGGGCTGGTGATATTATGGGAAAGGCGATAGGCAACATAGACCACCAGCAGGGCGGTCAGGCCGATCATCACCCAGGCGCCGGTCAAAAAGGCTCTGTAGAGCTGACGGATATTCAGCGAAGCGGCTTCGGCCATTTTATGGAACTGGCCAACCTCTGCACCGATCGTGATCCCGCCAAAGACACCTTTTTCCGCGTAAGGTCCCGAATCATAGAAAATCGGCGCAAATGCCATGATCTTCTGCGAGCCACCCACATTGGTGACGTCAAGCACTCCTGACTGCCCACCTTGAATCGATCGATGAACATCGGGATAATTTGGATGAACAAATGCCGCCTCACGTAAATTAAACGGGATGGTTCCTCTGGCGACATCCTCAGGCAAGGAGTTTTCCGTATAAGGGGCGACCAGATGGCCATCCTTGTCCAGGCCACGGATATCCCAGAACTTGGGGTGCGTAATGATCCAGCCCTCATCATCGAACATGAACGCATAATTGCCGCTCTGGTAAGAAGGAAAGACGACAAAGTTCTCGTCGGCGGGTGTGATGTGCTGGGTAAACTCCATCAGGTGGCGATGATCAAGCGACAAAACAACCACACCCTGCAACAAGCCGTCTTCGGCATAGACCGGCTGGGCGAAACGAACGACCCCTTCATAGGTGGCCCCCTCAATCGCTTCTTCGGGAGTGTCCGCATCGAGAAGCTGTTCCTGTTTACTGACGTGCCAACCCGTAACATGTGAAACATAAATCCGCCCTCGCGGCAATCCACTGGCAGCACTGAAGTAGGTTTCTGTCAGGTAAGTGGTGTTTCGCGGATCTGACACGTCGCGCAGAAGGTTTGAGACTCTGCCATCCAGGACGCGCAAACGCTCCACACCATCAGCGCCTACAAAGGCGATCTCCTTGTAGAGCCGCACGGAAGGCCGCTCTTCGCGAGGTTCTTGATTGGTTCCGGCACGAATCCACACCGGGCGACGATGGCTCTCACTGAACCAGGTGTAGATTTCCGCGTCAACCGGCATTTGCGCAAGGGCAGCGAGATCACTTTCGACCTGTCGAAGGAAAGTGCGCACCTCATCCGCGACCATGACCGCGCGCAGCTCGAGGGTTTCAGAAGCCTGTTCATCAAGAGCCCTGATCGCGCTGTCACGCAGGAGTTGTTCTACGGTGTCAAGGCTCTGTCCGGCAAACACGGCCAGGACAATCAGTGGCAGGAGAGTTAAGCCGCAGAAAACGTAGAGAACTTTACGATGAAAGGAGAGGCGGGGCATGCTGGCAGTATAGCAGGAGGACGACCGGAACTGATAGTCGGATATTACAGGGAACGGGTTAATTCATCAGGCGCGATGAACAGGGCATTTTTCTCGAGCGAATTGCAAGCGGCAACAAGTCCTGGTGCTTGAACAGTGCCTCCTCTAGGCTGAATCCGTCGCTGATAATCACATCCTGAGGACTGAACACCGTGCGCGCAAAATGGCTGCCATCCGGACGACTGAACACTTCAATCAGATATTCCCGCCCTTCACAATCACAGATTAACTGATGAACCAGTTGCGTGTTATCCATAGTTGCCCGCATCGTAATTACAAGTTCGCCATAAATATACTAGATACATGAGCAAACTTCGGGCCAAACGGGAAAACGTAGAAGAGTTAAGCGTTCCCGGTTAAATATCGGCTAAAAAAACGTTAAAACACGGGGGGGTATGCAGGAATATGGCGGATCAATCAGTGATTGCGGCTGACGATGTAGTCCGCAAGTCTGAGCATGGCTTCCTTGGCCGGACAGTCAGAAAAGCCGGAGAGGTGTGTTTTGGCCGACTCGATCAGGGTTTTTGCCCTTTCACGGGTGTAGCCGATGCCGTCGTAAGAATGGATCAGACGGACAACATATTGCAGGTCTTCGTCCGGCAGGACTTCCTGCTCGACGATGGCTGCGACCTTCTGGCGTTCTTCATTAGTGCAGTTGTTCAGAGTATGGATGAGAGGCAGGGTCACCTTACCCTCAAGCAGGTCATGGCCACACTCTTTGCCGAACTCGGCTTGATCGGCGATATAATCCAGAGCGTCATCCATAAACTGGAATGCGATGCCGAGATCCATTCCATAGGCAGCCAGAGCCTCCTCCTCTTCAGGGGAACAGCCTCCCAGGATTGCGCCACTTCGGCTGGCTGCGGAAAGCAGTACAGCGGTTTTGTTTCGCACCACTTCGATATATTGCTCTTCGTCAAGCTCGACATCGCTGGTGCTGATCAGTTGCAGCACCTCGCCCTCCGCCATCTGTGTTGTGGCATCGGAGAGGGTCCGCAGGATATCGAGGTTTCCTTCGCGCACCATAATCGAAAAAGACTTGGCAAACAGGAAATCTCCGACCAGGACGCTGGCCTCGTTGCCCCAGACTGCGTTCGCGGAATCCTGGCCACGTCGCAAGACGGCGCTATCGACGACATCATCATGCAACAGGGTCGCCGTGTGGATGAACTCGACGACGCTGGCCAGCCCGATGTGCGCGTTGCCCTGATAACCGGTCAGTTGTGCGCTGAGCAGCAACATCATCGGTCGGACACGTTTGCCACCGCTGGCAAGCACGTATTCACCGACCTTGCGGATCAGGGGAACACGAGAGGCCAGATCCTCGCGAAACTGCTCTTCAACGCGACGAATATCGTCATTCAGCAATGTTAGGACAAAATCCATAATTATGGGAATCCGGAGGGAAAATTATCGCCCATCCTAATGAATTCTGTCGAAACATGTCAAAGCTTTTTTACCTAATCGGGCAAAGCTTGTGAAGCCGGTAGTCGAGCTCTGCCGGGAGAGTCCTTTTACTCCTTGGTTTGGCTGCACTTGGCATCGAACCGCCGTTGCAGGGGACCGGTCACAGCTGTCCCCGGAAGAGCTGCTAAAACCGGGCAACCCACCGCCAACCTGTTCTCATTGACGACATAAACGATGATTGTCAACAAGGCGTCATCATCTCGCGGATATCATTCTGCGAATCCACCAGCAGGAGAGAAGCATACCGCCGGTACAGGGACGCAATTTTTCGAGCTGTTTGGCAAAAAACGCCTCCAGGCAAGACGCCCTCTTGAGAATACTTTTTAGCCGTGCATACAGAGGCCCAAACAACTGCAGGCACAACGAAAGGATGAATTTCCACACAGGTGTTGACACAAACCTCCGGCTTGGGTATAAATATTACCGTTTTTGTCTTTTTTAATTAGCCCTTGACAATCATATGCCCGGTCTTACACTTTGGAACAAATCAACATGCATTCAGGAGGTGCCATGGAGAGCCAGAATTACAACTACGCCATCGTGCGCAGTTTCGTCGTATGGAGCGTGGTTTGGGGCCTGGTCGCTGTACTGGTGGGGGTTATCGTCTCCTTCCAAATGATCGACCCTGACCTCAACTTCCCGCCGTACCTGACCTTTGGCCGCCTGCGCCCGATTCACACCAACGCCGGGATTTATGGCTGGGGGGTCGGAGTGATTTTCGCGACCTTCTTCTACATAGTCCAGAGGCTCTGCAAAGTCCCCCTCTGGAGTGATAAACTGGCAAAGTTCCAGCTCTGGTTCTTCAACGCGACCATCATCGCATCGGCCGTCACGCTGCTGATGGGATACACCACCTCCAAAGAATACCATGAGATGGAATGGCCGATCGATCTGATGATCATCATCCTCTGGGTCGCCTTCGCCATTAATATCATCATGACCATCTTCAAGCGCAAAGATGAGCAGATGTACATCTCGCTCTGGTATATGATGGCGGCGATCATAGGCGTGGCGATACTTTTTGTGACCAATTCGGCAGCGGTTCCGGTCTCCTTGTTTAAATCGTATTCGGCTTACGCCGGAACCAACGATGCCAATGTCCACTGGTGGTTCGGACATAATGCCGTAGCCATGGCATTGACCGCTCCACCTCTGGCAATGTTTTACTACTTTCTGCCAAAATCCACCGGCGTACCGATCTACAGCCACCGTCTGTCAATCGTGGCTTTCTGGTCCCTGATCTTCATGTATCTCTGGACCGGAGCACACCACCTGCTCTGGACTCCGGTACCCGACTGGATTCAAACCCTGGCCATGGGCTTCTCCGTGATGCTGATTGCACCGTCGTGGGGCAGCGTCTTCAACGGCTATCTCTCGATGAACGGGCAGTGGCACCAGATGCGCGAGAACTATCTGGTCAAGTTCCTGATCCTTGGTATCACCTTCTACGGGCTGCAGACTCTGCAGGGGCCGATGCAGGCAATCAGGACCTTCTCGGCCTTTATCCACTACACCGACTGGGTCCCGGCACACATCCATATGGGCACCATGGGCTGGGTATCGATGATTGCCTTTGCCAGCATTTACTTCCTCCTGCCGCGTATTTACGGCCGGGAGGTCTACAGCATCCCACTGGCAAACCTGCAATTCTGGCTGATCCTGATCGGCCAGCTGATCTGGTCCATCTCACTGTGGGTCGCAGGTGTCCTGCAAGCCGGGATGTGGAATGCCATGAACCCCGACGGCAGCCTGACCTACACCTTCATGGAGACCATGGTTGAGATGTACCCATACTGGTGGGCACGGGCATTCGGCGGTCTCGTCTATCTGCTCGGGCTGATCATCTTTATCTACAACCTGTACATGACAGTCACCCAGGGCAAAACAGCAACTGCGCAGGCAGCGCCTGCAGAAGGGAGGGCCTGATCATGTGGGAAAAGAGACCTGTCCTCCTGCTCGTAATGGCGACAGCAGCTATCCTGGTCGGCACCATTATCACCATGGTCCTGCCTTTTGCCTGGGTGAATACTGAAGCGGACCGCATCGAAGGCGTCAAACCCTATACCGCACTGCAACAGGAAGGCCGCGACATCTATATCCGCGAAGGCTGTAACAACTGCCATTCGCAGACGGTTCGTCCACTGGTTTCCGATGTTCTGCGCTACGGGGAGTATTCCAAATCAGGTGAATTCGTTTATGACCGTCCTTTCCTCTGGGGATCGAAGCGCACCGGTCCGGACATTGCCCGCCTTGGCGGGAAATATCCGGACGCATGGCATTACAAGCACATGGAGTCTCCGCGGTCCATGGTCCCGAAGTCCAACATGCCGGACTACGGCTGGCTCTCTGCAAACCAGCTCGATCCGCAGATGATCCGTCGCAAGATGGAGACTCTCGGCTTCCCCTACACGGACGCCGAAATCAAGGCTATCGAGGGCAAGAATGAAATGGATGCCATTGTAGCCTATATGCAGAAACTTGGCAGCGACATCCCGTGGAGGGAAAGCACAAAGACCGAAATCGTCGGCGACCTGGTGAACCCTTACGCCGGAGTTGACCATGGCACCATGGAACCATGGGAAGAGCTTTACCAACAGAACTGTGCCGCCTGTCACGGCACACACATGGAAGGTGAAATAGGTCCGGAACTGGTCGGTGAGGATTATGATGACGAGATCCTGTTTCAAATCATCTACACCGGCATTGAAGATAACGGCATGCCGAGTTTCTCGAGCCTGGGAACCGACAAAGTCTGGAAACTGGTTAATTTCATCAGGTACTACAGGCAGGGCGAGAACCACTGATTATGGACCTGGCATCGTTCCTTTACCTGGGCGTCACTTTCGGCCTGTTCGTTATCTTTGCTTTGATTGTCGTGCGCACCTACAGCAAAAAACGCAAGGACGAAGGGGAAGCGGCCAAGTATCAGATGATGGATGACGATTAACACTGGTCGAGCCGAAACGGATTGACTTTTGCCAAAAGGATATTCACATGAGCACAACTGACCCTCACCACGAAGAACACGCTGACGGCATTGTCGAAGACCGCACAAAGGCCCCACCGGTCTACTTCACCATCCTTTTTTACGGCCTGATCATCTGGGGGGTGGCTTTCATGTCGTTCTACCTGCTGTCCGGCTGGAGTTCTGATGCAGAGTTCCAGGAGAAGATGGCCGCCCATAAGGGAGAACCTCCGGCGCAGCAAGAGGCCGCACCAGCTCCTGAAACAACTCCGGCGCCACCTGCCGCGGAGATCCCGGCGGCAGTTGCCGACGGTCAGGAATTGTACGCCAAACACTGTGCAAGCTGCCATGGTGCAGAGGGTAAAGGTGGCTTCGGCCCGGACCTGTCAGGTGAGTACAAGTACGGCAAGACCGATATGGCCGTTGAAGAAAGTATTGCTTATGGCAGACCGGGGAACATGCCGGCCTTCGACAAAAAGCTCTCCAGCGAGGAGATCAAAAGCCTGGCTGACTATATTCTGAGCCTCTAGAGTTATCGAGAGGCTGGGGTTAATTCCCCGGCCTCCTCACTTTTCACATGTCAGAGCCATCCTGCCCGACAAGGGCTCCCGCCCTTCTCTCTCCCTGGCGACGCCGCTGCCAGTGGGGGGCAACCCTGCTGCTGTTACTGATCCCGTGGTTCCGTATCAAGGGCGATAGCCTGTTGCGCGTTGATATCCCTGAGCTGTCCCTGTACTTTTTTGGTCAGACCCTGCGCATCGAGGAACTTTACCTGGTCCTGCTTTTCAGCCTGCTCCTGACCCTCGGCTTCCTGCTGATCACCATGGTGCTCGGACGAGTATGGTGCGGCTGGCTCTGCCCCCAAACAACCTTGACCGACCTGGCAGAGTGGTTTGCCCGGCGTCTTAAGTTCAAACCCGGACGTGACAACAGCCTTTTCAAAAAATCCATATTACACGGTTTTTACGTCCTTCTGGCCTTACTGGTCTCGGCGAACCTGCTCTGGTATTTCATCGAGCCACAGGTTTTCTTCATCAAGCTGGCCTCCGGACAGATGCACTATGCGACCTGGATTTGCCTGGTGCTGGTTGCGACGATCATCTACCTGGACATGGCACTGATTCGTCGCCTGATGTGCAGTGACTTCTGCCCCTACGGCCGCTTCCAGACGACCCTAGCCGACGAAACGACCCTGGCTCTGCACCTTCCCGAATCCGAGCTGGTACGTTGCATAGAATGCAACTCCTGTGTACGGGCCTGTCCAATGAAAATCGACATCCGGCGCGGTTACCAGGTGGAATGCATCAACTGCGGCCGTTGTCTCGATGCCTGCCGCCAGGTTATGGCCAAACGGAATCAACCGGGTCTGATCAGCTACTCTTTCGGCACGTCCGGCAGGGGCGTCAAGGCTCTGCTCAATGTGAGGACCCTGCTGCTCTCGCTGGCCACTTTGGCCCTCTCTGTGATCCTGGTCTTTGCCGTGTACCATAGGCCGGAGGCGTCACTGAAAATTTCAGTTTCACACACAGTAGCAAGCCGAGTCCTCCAGGATGGCAGCCGGGCGACTTTTTTTAATGCCTGGGTAAATAATCGGAGCAATAAAAGCGCCAGCTACGAGATCATCGCCCGCCAAACGGCCAACGCCAGCCGCTTGACTCTGAAGGGTCAGACCAGCGGGATCGACTTGGGGCCGGGAGGGAACCTCCGCATCGACTTTGTGCTGATTACACCTGTCTCTGAAGCCCGATTAGAGGTAGACTTTATTCTGCTGGACCAGACCGGTTCTGAACTGGCCAACGCCAGGGCTTATATCGATTAACGCACAGGGTTAAATATTGCTGATGAAAAGAACCAACCTGTATCCGATCTTCATCCTGCTGATGATTGGCAGCTTCATCGGTTTTCTGGCCTGGTCGGCGATGCGCGCATCTGATTCCGGACCACAGGTGACCGACGCCGATTATTACAGCAAAGGCTTGAGGTACACCTCCACAGTGCTGGAGAAACGAGCTGCGGCCGTACTTGGCTGGCGGGTCGACACACAGCTGTCAGGACGAACCCTGCGGTTGCACTTGAGTGACAAGGAGGGGCAACCGGTCAGTTCGGCGAAGGGGGTTATTGCCATCTACATGCGGAACCGGGGGGAGACCATATCTTTTCCTCTTCAGGAAGTCAGCGCCGGGATATACCAGATGCACCTGACAGACAGCATGACCGGGGAGATGACTGCGCGAGTCGAGTTTGAACGCGACGGCGCCCGTCTCAACCGGCAGCTGCTGCTGAACCTCTGAGATCATGTCATCACCTGATACCTGCGTCCATTGCAACCTGCCGATACCACCGGCCGACCTGGTTGTCGATCAGATCGACGGCAAGGAGCTGCATTTTTGTTGTCACGGCTGCCAGGGAGTCTACCGGATCATTACCGGCGCCGGACTGGAGAGCTTCTATCGCAACCGCACCTGGGATGAACAGGGCGTACCGTCCGGCGCCTTCGAGGCCGATTACGATGAGGCCAGTCTGGCCGGACACGTCATCCGTCGGGATGAAACCACGGCGGACATCTCCCTGATTATTGAAGGCATCCGCTGTGCTTCCTGCGTCTGGCTGCTGGAAAAACTGCTGGTCAGGGAGGCAGGGGTCACGGCCATTCGGGTCAACTACGGCACCCACCGGGCAGTGATTCGTTTCAACCCGCAAGCAACAACTCCGGCAAAGATTTTTAGTGCAATCAGCCGGCTCGGTTATCTCCCACATCCATTTTCGCCCGGTGCCGCACAGCAAGCCGCAGCACGGGAACAGCGGTCACTGCTGATCCGGTTCGGGACCGCCGCCTTTCTGTCCATGCAGCTGATGGGGTTTTCCTTCGCTCTCTATGGTGGCTACTTTCACGGCATCGACCCGGAGATTCGCCAGTTGATCCAGTATTTTGCCGCAGCTGTTGCAACCCCGGTGGTGTTCTATTCCGGCTGGCCGTTTCTGGCTGGCGCCTGGCGCAGCCTGAAGAACCGTTCGGCGAGCATGGACCTGTTGATCAGCCTCGGCGTATCCACCGCATACTGCTACAGTATTTACGCCATGTTCAAGGGTGGCGAAGTCTACTTTGACACGTCAGCCATGATCATCACCCTGATCCTGCTCGGCAGACTCTTCGAAAGTTCGGCCCGCAATCGCTCCATCTCCGGAATCGACAAGCTGCTGCGGCTTGCCCCTGACTCGGCAAGCCGGGTCGATGGAGATGAAGTCAACACGGTTGCCAGTGCCAGCCTGGTCCCCGGAGACACCATCCTGGTCCGTCCGGGCGAACGCATTCCCGTCGATTGCCAGGTTCTCAGCGGAGACACGGAAGTGGACGAATCAACGGTCACCGGCGAACCGATGCCGATATTGCGTCAGGCAGGTGACAAGGTTTCGGCAGGCAGTCTGAACCTCTCCACTTCAATCAGGTTGAAAGTGGAAAAGGTCGCGGCCGAATCTTTTATAGCCCGGATGGCGCGTCTGGTTGAAGAGGCACAGAACCGCAAGGCGCCGATCCAGTCGATGGCGGACCGGGTGGCCACACTTTTCGTACCACTGGTCACCACCATAGCCATCGGCACCTGGGCATTCTGGTGGTTCAGTGGTGCATCACATGGCGAGGCACTGCTGAATGCTGTCTCGGTGCTGATCGTCGCCTGTCCCTGTGCTCTCGGCCTTGCGACACCAACCGCCGTTCTTGCCGCATCAGGCAATGCCGCAGGCAAGGGGATCCTGTTCCGCGGCGGCGATATCCTCGAATTGACCTCACGCGTCGATCTGATCGCATTTGATAAAACCGGGACTCTGACTCACGGCCAGCCAACCGTGGAGCAGATCATCCCCGCATCAGGACAAACGGAAACAACTCTGCTTGAGCTTGCCAGTCGCGCAGAAAGCGGCTCGAGTCACCCGCTGGCGATGGCCGTACTTGCCAGTGCAAAGACGGCAGGGATTCAGCCAGGTCCTGCGGGATTGGTCACTGCAGTGCCCGGTCGTGGCTTGAAGATGCAGTGCAAAGACGGCGAGATTCTGGCAGGCAGCCGTACCTTTCTCACTGAAAGTGGCGTCGAAGTCCCCACGATTGATTCGGGCACCAGGACCGAGGTACATCTGAGCCTTGGCGGGGTCTGGCAGGGTCTCCTGCTGCTGCATGACCCGTTGCGTCAGGAAGCTCAACAGACTGTCAGGGAGTTGAAAAAACTTGGCCTGGACATGGTTCTTCTGACCGGTGACCGCCCGGAAACGGCGCAACAGGTCAGCGAGAACCTGGCCATGCCCGATTACCAGGCCAACATGAGCCCTGCAGACAAAACCGCCTGGATCGAAACCCGGCAGGGAGACAACCATACGGTGATGATGGTCGGTGACGGCATCAACGACGCCCCGGCGCTCTCTTTGGCGGATGTTGGCTGCGCTATGGCCGGAGGCACTGACATCGCCCTGGAGACCTCTGACCTGGTCCTGACCAGGCCGGACCTCGAATCTCTGCATATAGCGATCTTTATCGCCCGCAAGGCCATGCAGGTTATCAAGCAGAACCTGTTCTGGGCCTTTAGCTACAACCTGGTCACCATCCCGTTGGCCGCGAGCGGCAAACTGGCCCCGGTATGGGCGGCAGCGGCCATGGCCGGCAGTTCGATTCTGGTGGTCAGCAATTCGTTGCGCCTGGGCAGGCTGGTGCGCCGCACCTTTTCGGTTGCCAAGCCACCGGCAAGCGATTAATATCTTCCAATGATCAAGTCAATTGTCATTCTGATTGTTCTATCACTCTGTATCGGCACCGGCGCCTGGCTGATCTTCATCTGGACAGTCAAACGCGGTGATTTTGACGATGTTGAGGGCCCCAAGTACCGCATGCTGGACGATGATGAAAACAATTCATCGCCACCGGGTACATCTCAAGGAGAGAAAAAATGAATAAACCAGTCCGCCCTGTCTTGTTGATCCTTGCGACCATCCTCCTGCTCAGCAGCTCAGCCGTTCTGTTTGCGGCAGAAACAAGCCTCGAGAGACCGGTTTTCAAGTCCGGCAAGGCCACGCTCACATTTGCTGATGCGCCGCTGAAGACGATGACCGAAACGCCCTTCGCAATAAAGATTACCGGTGATACCGGCATTGTTATCAGTGACGCCAAACTGAGTACCGCCCTCGACATGCCGGACATGCCGATGCCGCCAAACCATCCCGCAGCGACCTGGAAGGACGATGCCTATCGCGGCACCGCGATCTTCACAATGGCTGGGGCCTGGGAGATGACGGTTAACATCCAGCGCCCCGGTTACGACCAGGAGCATGTCGTTTTCAAAATTGATCAAGTCATGATGAAATGAGCGAATCGCTCATTTACATGGCCTTTGTCACCGGCCTGCTCGGAACAGGACACTGTATAGGTATGTGCGGTGGACTGGTCAGCGCCCTGTCCCTGTCGGACGCCGGGCAGAAAGGTGGCTGGCTGTTTCATCTGCTGTACAATGCCGGCCGCATCGCTACCTACACATTTATCGGTGCAGTGGTCGGATGGCTTGGTTCCGCGCTGGCCTATACGGACCAGTTCAAAGTTGTCACCCGTTCATTGTTGGTCGGCTCGGACATATTCATCATCCTTGTTGGTCTTGGCACAGCCGGTTTGTTCTCCTGGCTCAATGCATCCAAGCTCGACTTCCCCGGTCCGATGCGATTCATGACCGCGGCGACGCCGCGATTAAGGCGTCTACCGCCAGCCCTTGCGGCATTACCGCTTGGCCTGCTGTTCGGCTTCATCCCCTGTGGCTATCTCTATGCAGTCGCCATCAC
>Ga0210079_1000012_pt1 | contig 22274 bp, 26 predicted proteins | sample White_CordA_D2_FD_185587 | JGI IMG/M metagenome (GOLD analysis project Ga0210079, IMG submission 185587) | Wetland microbial communities from the San Francisco Bay, California, USA, that impact long-term carbon sequestration - White_CordA_D2... | ecosystem: Environmental > Aquatic > Marine >...
CCATCGTGTAATCAGAGGGTCCGGCTGGCGCGACGCCAGTATCACCGAATTGCGGTTCAGCTACCGCCGCTACAGTCGCGAGCCGGCCAGCGATATCGGTTTCAGAATTGCGAGGTATGCCAAGTGAAGACGATCATCTTGACCCTGTTCCTGCTGCTGGTCATTGGCAAGGGGATGGCGGCAGAGAAACAACCCGACAAGGATTCTGCCAAGAGTCCCGAAATAACCGAGACCCAAAAGAGCTCCGGGCAGAAGACCGCCGAGAAGAAGGACACGGTGCAGTGGCCGCGCCCTTACAAGTCAACCGAAGAAGTCAGTGCCGACAGCATGGTGCCTTTCCCAACCGACATCTGAGCGAGGTGGATAACCGATGCGCAGCAAAAACTTTCCTATCGAAATGGTTTACCAGGTCTTCAGCCTGCTGGTGGTCTTTATTATCGTGCACGGCACCTACGCCGCGCTGATTCGCCCCCAGGCCGAGTCGTTTCTGGCAGCGGAATACATCCGTATGGCGGAACAGCCCGATGCCGTACAGGAGCAGAACTTCTACGTCGTAATCAAGGACTTTGAACAGGAGGCCTGCATGATCCTGTTCTTCTGGGCGCTGGCAATTCTCGCTTACAAGGGCGTCGTGATCTGGCGTCAGCAGGGGCAATTTGAGGAGGACCTGCTGCAGCTCCCAGAGAACATGCCGATCGGCCCTGAGGATACGCGGGAGCTGATCGGCCGCCTGCATGAACTCCCCGGAGAGAGCCGCCAGTTCCTGCTGCCCACGGCGCTGTTAAGCGCGACCCAGAGATTTGCCTCGACCCGCAATATCCAGGATGCCGCCACCGCGGTCCGGACCGCTTGTGATACCCACGGCGACCGGCTCGACTCGGAGTTATCCATCATCCGTTACGTCGCCTGGGCGATCCCCTCGGTCGGTTTCATCGGCACAGTCCGCGGTATCGGCTCGGCCCTTTCCCAGGCACACCGTGCTGTAGAGGGCGATATCACGGGCGTTACACAGAGTCTTGGAGTCGCTTTCAACTCGACGTTTATCGCCCTGGTCTTAAGCATCATACTGATGTTTTTTATCCACCAGCTCCAACTGCGGCAGGAGCGGCTGATTCTTGACGCCGACAGCTACTGTCAACAGAACCTGATCAACAAGCTGCGAACCAAACCGTTGCCGTAAGGTTGCCCCGTGCCCAGAACCAGGCGAAGTACATCCGAGTTCAACCTGTCGTTCCTCGACATCATGTGCTGCGGCTTTGGCGCCGTCGTCTTGCTGGTGATGTTGCTGAATGGCGACATGCTCACGACCAGGAAGGAGATCGTCGCCGACCTCCGCAGTGAAGTCACCCGCATGGAACGCGAGGTCCGTGCCGGAGAAGAATTCCTGGTCACCCTGCAAAACAGCATGGTCGAAACCGAGGAGGAGATCGTCAGGACCGAGGGTTTGTCAAGCCAAGTCATCGCCCGGATCGAGCAAACCAAGGTTGAGCTGGCCACACTGCAGGGAAAAAGCCAGGCTACGAAAAAGCATATCAAGGCTTTGCAGTCCGATCTGATCAACCTCGATGAGAAGGTCAGCCGGATCGGCGCGGACCAGCAAACGGAGCTGACCAAAGGCGCGCAGGTCCGTGAATTCATCGGCCAGGGAGACCGCCAGTACCTGACCGGGCTGCGCCTCGGCGGCAAGCGGGTTCTGCTTCTGGTCGACAGTTCGGCCAGCATGCTTGATGAAACGATCGTCAACATCATCATCCGCCGCAACCTCGATGAACGGTCCCGCCGGGACGCGCCAAAATGGAAACGCACCGTCAGGACGGTTGAATGGCTCGTCGCCAACCTGCCGCAAGACAGTGCCCTGCAGATTTACACCTTTAACACCAAAACCGTTCCGGTCGTGACCGACCTGCAGGAAAAGTGGGTTGCCAGCACTGACACGAACAACGTCAACCGCATGCTTGCGGCCCTCAACCAGACGATTCCGCAAGGCGGGACCAGCCTGTTCAATGCCTTCTCTGCAGCCGCCCGCATGGGACCGCGCCCCGACAACATCCTCTTGCTTACCGACGGTCTGCCGACCCAGGGCGAACGCAAGTCGGGCCAAACGACGATTTCGGGGGGCGAGCGGCTGAACCTGTTTTACCAGGCGGTGAAGAAGCTGCCAAGTTCTGTGCCGGTCAACACCATCCTTTTCCCCATGGAAGGCGATCCGATGGCCGCCGTCTCCTTCTGGCAACTGGCAATTGACACCAAGGGCTCTTTCCTGACGCCGACGAGGGACTGGCCATGAGAAGACGCCGTCGCCAGTTCGAGGTTTTCAGCCTCTCCTTCCTCGACGTGATCTCCTGCGGCTTCGGGGCCATCATCCTGTTGCTGGTCATTTCGAAGATCTCCGAACCCCGGGTTATTGAGCAAACCAACACCGACCTCTCCGGACTGGTGATCAGGCTCGAGGAGGAACTTCACGAGATCCGCGGTGAAACCCAGATCCTCAACCGCCACCTGATCGCAAAACAGGAACAGCTTTCCGAGCACAAGGAGAAACTGGCTCGTCTACAAGGTGCCCTGACCAATATCGAGGGTCAGTATCGCCTCGACAGCAGGTCTTCCGATGCCCAGAGGGTCATCACAGAGGAACTGGAAAGTGCCAAGCAGCAACTGACCGACGAGATGCGACGCCTGAATTCCGCGTACCAGAGGCCGAAAGAGGATGCCGTGATCGGCGGCGTCCCGGTAGACAGTGAATACATCATCTTCGTCATCGACACCTCCGGCAGCATGCAGCGCTTCGCCTGGCCGCTGGTCCGCCAGAAGATGAAGGAGATCCTCGACATTTACCCGCGAGTCAAGGGAGTCCAGGTGCTCAATGACATGGGCGACTACATGTTCTCCCAGTATGCCGGAAACTGGATTCCGGACTCGAATGCCCGCCGTCGAGCGATTCTGGAGCGCCTCAGCAGCTGGGCCCCCTTCTCCAACTCCAGCCCGGTCGAGGGGATTACCAAGGCAATCGGGCGCTTTTACGCGTCGGACAAGAAGATCAGCCTCTACGTTTTTGGTGACGACTTTTCCGGCGGGCTGATGCAGAACGTGGTCGATACTATAAGGAAAAAGAATGCTGCAGGCAGCGGCAAGGACAGCCGGGTACGCATTCACACGGTCGGTTTCCCGGTGCTCCTGGCCCAGCCTGGGGCGGGACAGAACGCTGCCCGCTTTGCCGCCCTGATGCGCCGGCTGGCAGAGGACAACAACGGCAGCTTTGTCGGGTTGCCCGGCCTGAGGTAACCCTGATCAAGACACAGCACCGGGCAAGACGTTGTCCCGGACCACACGATGGGATAAGATGGTGACGTAACGAACATGTGAACCAATTTTCAGGGGAGCCGCATGAAAACAATTGGCATTGTAATACTGGTTCTGGTCCTGGCTCTCGCCGGCTGTTCCACTGCGAGGCGACCGGTCCTCTATCCCAACGCCCACCTGAACAGTGTCGGGCAGCAACAGGCTGAAGCGGACATCAACGCGTGCATGCGTGCGGCCGAAGCCAGCGGGGCAAATGCCAACAGAAACGAGGACGTCGCCAAAAAAACAGCCAAGGCCGGAGCGGTTGGAGCCTCTACGGGAGCGGTCGTCGGGGCGATTTCTTCAAGCACCAGTGCAGGACGCGGTGCTGCGATCGGTGGCGCCGGGGCCGCGACAGCAACCCTGGTCGGCGGCGCGTTTGACGCCTCGGAGCCGACCTCAATATATAAACGCTTCGTAGACCAATGCCTGCAGGACAAAGGCTACCAGCCGATCGGTTGGCGATAACCCCGGCAACGCCACACCGCAACAGTCCTTGTCTCAGTAATCTATCCCCGGCTGGGGTTCGATGTCCTTGCGGTAGGCGTGCTTGATTTCACAGACTTCACTGACCGTATCGGCCAGCTCCACGAGGTCAGGATGGGCATCGCGCCCGGTCAGCACCATATGCATCAGTTCCGGTTTGCTTCTTACCAGCCCCAGGACCTGGTCGAGATCGACCAGCTTAAGTTTCAGGGCATTGTTGATTTCATCCAGTATGACAATGTCGTAATTACCACTCTCGATCTTCCCCATGGCCAGATCAATCGCCGCCTGGGCAGCCGCACGATGTTCTTCCCGGCTGTAAGGATTGCCCTGGATCCCGCAGAACCCCATGCCGGTGGTATGCAGCTCCACCCGCTCGCCAAGCAGCTTGACACCATCCCATTCGCCGGAGTAGATGTCCCCCTTCATGAACTGGATGATGCAGACCTTCATACCGTAGCCGCTGGCCCTGAGCACCATGCCCATGGCACTGGTGGTCTTGCCCTTGCCATTGCCGGTGATCACGACCACCAGGCCATGGGGCTTTTTCGGTACCAGCTTGTTCACTTTGACCGGTGTGAGCTGTATTGTCATCTTGATTCCCCTGATCAGTTGAATATATTGGTTATTTTAACTCTAATTCATCGACAGTATACTTGTTTCGTGACAATTCTTAAAAAACTATTTGGGCCGACAGGAGATAAAGAAAGACTCGGGTCGGCATTGTTGCCTGCCCGGGCGTTGATCGTACGGGGCTCGGGATAATTAAGTATGGTGTCCCGAAATTTAAAATGATACCCTTCTCCGGGAATTTTAACGAACTGAGGACTGTATGAGCAACGTCACACCCTACCTGGGTTTTCTCACGGTGAGCCTGATGATCGCACTGTCTCCCGGGCCCAGCTGGGCATACACCATATCAACCACGCTCGGGCACGGCAGGAAATGCGGCATGATCGGCAACCTTGGCAACTCCGCCGGCATCCTTTGCCATGCTCTGGCCGTTGCCCTCGGTCTGGCGGCGGTACTGCAATGCTCTGCGATCGCCTTCCACGCGCTCAAATTTCTCGGCGTCGCCTACCTGGTGTACCTGGCCCTGCAGGCGTTTCGGGGTGGCAACACACTTGGTCGGGTGAATGAAGTAGCGGGAGCGTCGACAGCGGTCATTTTTCGCAATGGCGCCTTCGCGAGTCTCTTCAACCCGAAGATCTCCCTCTTGATGCTCGCCCTGCTGCCTCAGTTTGTCACCCCCGGAGCACGTCACCCGGAACTGCAGATCGCCGCAATGGGCGCCATGCACGCCTTGGTTGCCGGCATTGTTCATACTCACCTGATTTTCTTCAGTAGCGGCATATCACGCAGATTGAAAAAATCTGGCAAGGTACAAAAAGCCATGCGCTGGGCGACCGGGGCCGTCTTTCTCGGTTTCGGTGCGCGACTGGCTATCGCAGATCAATAGCAGCATTCCTCAAGGCTCAACAATAACTCAGGACATGAAAGGTCATTTGTGAAAAAGCACACGAATTATATTAGGTTAATTGCATTCTGGGCCGTCAGCATGCTGATCATCATTGGCGGGAGCATTTTCTATAAACAATACCAGGGCTCAGAATATGACAAGCTTGCAATCCCCTATATACAGAACGTTATCCCGGTCATCTCGAGTTGGGACCCTGTCGCCACCAAGGCTCTGATGGTTCCTGAAATTGCCGCAACCATTCCGGACGACAAGTATGCCCGGGCGATGGACTTTTTCTCCCAACTGGGAGCTTTGCAAAGCCTTGAAGAGCCAGAATTCACCAAGGCTCACGTTGACCAGGAAACCGACATCGGCCAGCAGACGATTCTTGAATACAAGGTCGACGCAAGCTATGAAAATGGTGCTGCCGAAATCGATCTCAAGTTACTCGAGAGAGGTGGCTCTTTTGAAATCTACCGCTTCAATTTCAGCTCGGAAGTCCTTCTTCCACACTGAACGCGTGAGGGTATATGTTGATAAAATCTGAACTTCCAGGCCTTAGTCGCCTGGTCGAATCGGTCGCACCAACACCATTACAAGCAGTACAACTCGCACCGGGGCAGCCACAAATCTGGTGCAAACTCGAATACCTCAATCCTTCCGGCTCCACCAAGGACCGGATCGCAGCGTACATCCTCTCCAAGGCCTGGCGTGAAGGAACCCTTCAAACCGGCTCACTGGTTTGCGAAGCATCAAGCGGCTCGACCAGCATCGCCATGGCGATGGTCTGCGCCCAGATGGGGTTGCGTTTTGTGGCCGTGATGCCGGAAGGTGTCAGCAATGAACGGGTCAAAATGATTCGCGCTTACGGGGGGAATGTGCGCCTTTGTCCAGCGGAGACCGGAATGGATGGTTGTATTGCTTTGACCGAAGAGATCGCCCGCAATGAAGGAGCCTACCTGCCCCGTCAGTTCGATAACCATGACAATGCCGAAGCTCACCGGCGTGGCACTGCGCATGAGATCCTGGCGGAAATTCCTGGCCGTTCTGCAGGGGCTGTGGTCAGCGGGGTCGGGACCGGGGGGACTTTGGTCGGTTTGTACAGGGGATTTCACGATTCAGGATGCAAGACGATTCCGGTTCTGGCACGACCCGTATGCATCAGCGAGGATGCCTGCTATGCAAATGGCTGCTTTCGCCAGGCCGAATGCTGTAGTTTCAGCACCTGTGTCCCCGGGGTTATGGACAACCAGTCGGGAATTCTGCGCTCGGCAGACCTGGATGGGATGATCACAATCGAAGTCGAAGAAGAGCAGGCCCTGGAGACGACCAGGGCCCTGATCAGAAAGGGCTTTGCCGTAGGGCCCAGCAGCGGCCTTAACTTCGCCGCCGCCCTTGAAGTCGCCAAACAGCTCGACCCGGCAATGAAAATAGTCACGGTCTTCCCGGACCGTATGGAGCGCTATTTCTCCACGGCACTTTTCCGCGACGCTTCCAGTTGAGCACGTACTCAACCAGTCACACCGGCCATTGAGGCAGGCACAATGAAGAAGTTGGGACACCTGTTACTGTCGGCGGCAACCTGTGCCATCCTGACCAGCGTCGCACAGTTTGGTGTCTGGTTCATCTCGTTCATCATCATGACGAAAATTATCGGCAAGACGTTGCTGGTCGGCATGAACTACCTGGCCTGGCCGATCGCTTTTCCGCTGCTGTCATTGCTCGTGGTTTTTCCGATCATGCTCTTCGTTATCCCTTTTTTCCGCCAGCCATTTCCCGAGATCCTGTCTCATCCGGCCTTTCTGTTCGGTATTTTGATTCCGACCATGATTATCTCGATCGCCGTGATGTTTGCTACCTGCCCTCTTGAAAATGGCGGAACGCTGCTGACGACCCGCCGGGAGGCTTTCGGTTAAAACTATGAAAAAACTGTTCATCATCAAGGCCGGTTCGACGTTTCCGGAAACAGCGAAAAATTACGGCGACTTCGAGGAGATGACCCGGCGGGTTTCAGGTTTGGAGCGCAAGTTTGTCGAAGTGGTCGATGCCGTCCGGTGCGGGCAACTTCCCTCATCCAAGGACTGCTTTGGAGCAGTCATCACTGGTGCCCACTGCATGGTCACCGAAAACTTGCCATGGAGCCTGGCCATTGAAGCCTGGATTCAAGCAATCGTGACGGCGGAAATCCCCCTTTTGGGCATCTGCTACGGTCATCAACTGCTCGGCCGGGCCATGGGCGGTCAGGTTGATTACCACCCGCAGGGCAGGGAGGTGGGAACCTTCGATATCCGGCTGCGCGCGGAATGCCGGAAGGATCCCCTCTTCTCCGGGTTGCCGGCGCACTTCCCGGTACACACGACCCACTCCCAGTCAGTGCTGGCCCTGCCGCCCGGCGCCGTGCTCCTGGCCGAAAATGATTTCGAACCGCATCACGCCTTCCGCTTAGGGCCCTGTGCCTGGGGCGTGCAGTTCCACCCGGAATATGATAGCCGCATCATGCGGGACTACATCCAGGCCCAGGCCGACAGCCTGACCGACGCCGGGCAGAAGCCCGCGGCACTGTTGAGCGCCCTGCGCGAGACACCGGATGCGAACTCTATTCTGCGAAGATTCGCCCGCCTGGCGTTTGCCTGATGGAGAGGTCCTGAAAGTGGAATAGGAGGCCTGCTTCTGAGTGGCTTGGTTCTGATATTCTGGGGATGTTGTATTATCGAAAAAAACTGGCATTTCGTGCCGGTCAGAAATAGACTGTTTACTGATATGGGCTTAAGGCCACTGAAAGGAAGATGACATGAAGAACACCCACATCAACCGCGCGACAGTTCCCGCTCTCGACAATATTCTCGGCCAGACTTTTCCGGTCCTTGATCATGGCCATATCAGGGTCATCGATTACATGGGTGACGATGCGGCCATCGTGCAGGCCGCGCGCGTTTCCTACGGAGCCGGGACGAAACAGGTCCATGAGGATCGCGGCCTGATTCGCTACCTGTTGCGCAATGCTCACACGACCCCTTTCGAAATGTGCAAACTTAAGCTGCATCTCCGCGTGCCGATGGACTGCTGGCGACAGTGGATCCGGCACCGCACCGCGTCGGTCAATGAGTACAGCACCCGCTATTCAGAGGCGATTGCCGACCAGCAGGGGACCCTGCCCGGCGAGTGGCGGCTGCAGACAGCCCTCAACAAACAGGGCAGCGAGGGGTTCCTCGATATCGAGCAGGGTGAGCAACTGACTGCCGAAGAAGAGGCCTTCCACCGCTCCGCAAGAGATCTTTACCAAACGCGCATTGAACGCGGCGTGGCCCGGGAGCAGGCCCGTAAGGACCTGCCTCTCTCGACCTACACGGAGGCCTACTGGTCGATCGACCTGCACAACCTGCTACACTTCCTCGCCCTGCGCATGGACGAACATGCGCAATACGAAATCCGCCAGTATGCCACCCTGATCGGCGAGGAGATCGTCGCCCGCTGGGTTCCCTTTACCTGGGAAGCCTTTCAGGACTACCGGTTGAATGCCATGCGCATGTCCGGCCTGGAAGTCGAACTGATACGCCTTTTGATCGCCGGAGATCATGTTGCGGCACAGGCATGGCTGACCGAGAAGAACTGGATTGACCCGAACAACGGCAAACCGTCACGCGAGGCACGTGAGTTTGCCGCCAAGGCCGAATCGCTCGGCATAAAAATGCCGGACAGCAAAGGCTAAAAATGGTCAATGCGATGGTCAGAAAATCTGTCCTGCTGGTTGCATGCCTGGCTTGCCAGAATATGACCGCCTTCGCCGGGGAAGCCGACGTTGTCAAGGTCGCTGTCGATGCAAAGAGCCAGGGTGTCTACAACTTCTCTGTGACGGTCTCGCACGGGGACACCGGTTAGGAACATTATGCAGACCGCTGGGAGATCGTTGATAACGACGGCAACATACTTCAGACCAGAGTCCTGCACCATCCTCACGTCAACGAACGGCCATTCACGAGAAGCCTCGCCGGGGTCGAAATCCCGGATCATATCGAAAAATTGACCGTAAGGGCCCATGACAGTGTGCATGAGTATGGCGGCACGGTTGTTTCTGTTGATCTCAAAGGAAGACACTAATGGATTTTTCAGACACCTGGAAAAAGCTGGCAAAACTATGGGAAAATACGCGTCTCCCCAAAGGCGGGATTTCCCTGGCTCTCGGCGGCGGTGCGGTTCTGGGTGCGGCACACATCGGTGTACTCAAGGCCCTGGATGAATACGGTGTAAAGGTCAACCGTATCTCCGGTACCAGTATCGGTGCAATGATCGCCGCTCTGTATGCTTTTGGCAAAAGTCCTGACGAAATCGAACAGAACGTTGTTGAACTGGAGTGGCTGGACGTAACCAGCTTCACCCTTTCCAGGTACGGGATTCTCAGTAATGACGACCTGGGAAGGCAAGTCACGGACCTGTTGGGCAAGGTGGACATTGCCGACGCCCGGATACCTCTCTACCTGATGGCAACAGACCTCACCCATGGAACAAAAGTCGTACTGAGCAAGGGAGATGCCTCACAGGCGGTGATGGCCAGCAGCTCCATTCCGGGAATTTTCGTACCGGTTGAAATTGATGGACAGCTGCTGGTCGATGGCGGTCTGCTCGAAAATGTGCCCGTCTCGCCACTGCGTGAGGCCGGTGCCGAGTTTATTGTCGGCGTTGACCTTAGTGCGGGGCGTCATTACCAGCGGCCGCAAGACATTATTGATGTGTTTGCCAATGCCATCGATATCGCCATAGACAATGTCACCCGGTCACAGACCAGCGATGCCGACCTGGTCATCGCACCGGAGCTCTCGTCCTACAGCCGCAGAGACACGAGCCGTATTCCGGAGTTGATTGAAGAGGGATATCGAGTCACCAAGCAACTGCTTGACAAGCTCAAAAGCTGAATCGCTGCACCATCATTCTCCATCACCCCGGAGACGCGCCAACATTTCCCGCTCCTTTTGCAGTGCCTCGTTACTGTGTGCCCAGAGATAGTAATTCTCAAGCCCCATCACGCTGAGCCCGGCAAAGAAGACCGCCCAGAAATTATCCGGCAGCACTCCGGACAGAAAGTAAAAGGCATAGAACGCGGCAAAGAAGGCCGTGTGCATCAACCCGCGGAAGGGTTTGATGTTTCGGCTCATACGTGCCAGGGTCCCGACGATGCCGGAGAAGGCATAAATCACCAGGGCCAGGCTGATCATCTCCGAGGGAGGAGGCGCACCGAGCATCCTGCGGAAATCTTCAGAAATTTCAGGGAAGAAAGAGAAGTTTTCGTAGGCGCCGAAACTGATTATCAGGAAGAGAACCATCGACCACAGCCCGGCCAGCGACACTCTTTCCAGGCGGCGGATGCGAGCCTCGATCCTTTGCCGCAGCTCATCGCGCCCCGACATCTGTTGCCCGTCTGGATGTGGCCCCGCCTGGCTCATGCTCTTCCCCTTCCCCACATAACTGGAGTCAGAAGCCTAGTATCCGCTGTATTCAGGGCAGTGGGTCTTTGGAGGGGGCCTCTTTGCTTTGGGGATGACGCTCTTCGAGTTCCTTGACTCGTGCCGTCATCTTCTGAAAAGCATTGGCCAACTTGGCAACCTCACCGCTGACTTCAGGAAAATCGCTGTTCAGACTATCATCCGGAGCCCTTTCGGTAAAGTCGACAAGCTGTTTGATCGGCAGAAATACCTGGCGATACAACAAGGCACACACTGCACCGACCGTGAGGACCAGCACCATGCCGCTGAACATAATCATGCGGCCCTTCAACTGGGTGAGAGTTTTTTTAAGGGGGGCCTGTGAGACGCCGATATCGAGAGTACCCAACAAGCTTTGCCCGGCATCGTGAAAATGACAGGCGGCATTGGAGCATTCCGGTTCATTGTAGATCGGCGCGGTAATTGCCAGGACGTCATGACCGTCATTGTTGGTGAACTGACGGGCCTGCTCCATGGCTCCCAGTTTGCGTTTCGGCTTTGATTCGGCGTGGCACTCGTTGCACCCCGCCGCGGTTTTATCGATGAAATTGTCTACTTCTGAGTTGTCCCGGGAGAACATGATCAGACCTTTCTTGTTGAAGATCCTGACATGTTCCACCTGTTTCTGGTCACCAATGTTGTGGATAATCTGGCTCAGGGTCTCCCTGTCGTCATGCAGCATGGCATAGCGTGTCGACTTGATCACGGTATCGGCCAGGTCTGCGGCATGGTGAATCTCGCCTGTAATGAGATCGCTCTTGACGAAAGTATACAGAAGCACACAGCAGGCGATGACAAAACCGGTGACCGCACAGGCAACCGGGACGATAGCGCGACTGTTAATGCTGCTGAACATGACAGCTCTCCTTGGTTTGACAGGGCAGCTGCGGGGTCACATGCGACCCCGCAGCCTTCTCAGATCCAATTTAATCGATCTTGCGGTACATGGCGCCTGCAGGAGACACCGTCGTCCTGGCTGGTGCCGGTTTGACTGCCTCGGCGGCTAAAGCTTCTTGCGGCTGCTCTTTCCAGGCAAAGAGAATCGGCAGACGATAGAGAATAAAGCGGTAAACCACGATGTAGATACAGAAAACTGTCACGGTCATGATCACTTCAAAAATGTGCGGGATCTCCTGGTAGAGATTCCAGTTGAAGGTGATCAGGGACGTATTCAGCCGGTTCAGGACAATCCCGAAAATCGTGATGAACGCGCCCAACCGGGCCACACCGACCCTCTGGTTGTGAATCGCATAGGCGAAGAGGCACAGCGGCAGCACCACCGCTACAGCGATCTCGAGCAGGAACCAGAGCCCCCAACCGGTTGCCAGGTAGCCCCACTCGTTGTCATGGGCAATGCCGATCAGTTTGATCGCCAGGTAGGTGATCAGGCCCATGCTGGCGCCCTTGGCAATCCCGAGGGTACAGCGATCCAGGTTGTCGAGGAAGTTGCTGTCGCAACGCCAGGCCATGGTCTTCTTGACGACTGTACTGACCGCAATCACCATGCACAGGCCGGCCGGAATCGACGAACAGAAGAAGAAGATCCACTGGAAGGGCGCCGAAAACCAGAGCGGGTGAACCTTGCCCGGTGCGTAGAGGAATAGGGCTCCCAGAGCTCCCTGGTGCAGGGTCGACAGGATAATGCCGGCAACGGTCAGGCCGATGGCAATACGCCTGATAAAGCGCTTGCCGCCAAGCCAGCCCATCCACTCAAAGAAAGCAACCGAAACCTCGGCGATCTGGACCGATAGATAGGTTGCGACATGCCAGGCGACCAGGAACAGAACTGCAGCCGGGCCGAACGCAACGGCCATTGGGTATGGCAGCCGCCAGGGTTGGCCGAGATCGCAGAGCAGGAAGACGACTGCAAAGAAGTAGCCAAGCAGGCCATTGAGCAACGCCAGGCGCTCAATCGGCTCGAAATCGTGTCGACCGAAGATCTCTACTGTTGTGCCAAGCATGAATCCTGAGGCAGACAATGGCACCATGGCGAAGAGACCGAAACCAAGCAGCAGCCCCCAGGGGTAATCGTTCGAAGCGTGCGTAACCGCGCTGAGTCCGAACAGGAAGCGGTAGGCGATCACCGGCAGCCCGATGGCGAAGATAATGCCGAGAATCCAGTTGAACGGGTTGCGCAGGGCCTGGCCGAGGTATTGGCCTGGAGTCAGTCCCAGGAAAAGTTTTCTTTTCAACGTCCAGGGCTGTTCCGTCTTTTCGTTGACCTGTGAATCAACCGGCTTCACTCCACATTCAAGTAAGTGTTTCATTGTGCGCCTCCCTCCTCGTCATGGTGTTCTTCGACATCATGCTCGTGATCACCGTGACCTTCCTGCTTCTTGGCCAGAAGATGGAAGCCGGTAAACATGGCCGGCCAGATGGCCAGCACCATCGGTACAGTACTGAGGAAGTCCTTGACGTTGTTGATGATCGGTTCGTTGCCCGGGTTCGGATCAAAACCGACTTCTTCGAAAGGTACTGATGACAGGTACATCCAGTGCGTCCCGCCCAGTTCCTTTTCACCGTAGAGATGGTTGACATAACGCCCCGGGTGGGTCTGGATGCGCTGATGACCGATCTTGATCAGGTCCTTGCGCTTGCCGAAGGTCAGCGCCTCCTGCGGACAGATCTCAACGCATGCCGGCGGCAGGCCGTTCTTCAGCCTGGTGTCATAGCACATGATGCATTTCTTGACCACCGGGTCAAAGGCGCTTGAGTAACTGTATCCCGGAATATTGAAGGGGCAGGCGATCATGCAGTTGCGGCAGCCGACACAAACTTTTGAGTTGTATACGACGGCGCCTTCAGGGGTCTTGGTGTAGGCATTGACGAAACAGGAGCTCAGACAGGCCGGTTCGGCGCAATGATTGCACTGCACTTTGCGGTAAAGTGGTTTGCTCTGACTCTCGACGTCGTAACGATTTACGACCGTGTAGGCATTCTCATCGGGGCGCCGTTTTTGCTTGCCACCATGAAAGGTCTCATCAAAAACCGACTTGTCATCAAATGGCTTTTCCGGAGCAGGCAGGTTCTGTTCCTTGTTGCAGGCGGCTTCGCAACTGCGGCAGCCAATGCAACGGGTCAGGTCCACCAGCACGCCCATGCCATCCGGGTAGCCGCTAAAAGAACCGGCTGCCAGGGCCTTCTTTGACCCGGCCAGGGTTGTGGCGGCACATCCTGCTACACTCGCAGCAAGAAATCTCCGTCGACTGATTCCACTCATAACAACTCTCCTTATCCTAAGATTCATGCACCCGTAATTGTCATCTCAATAGCCAAGGCCTAGTGCCCGCCCTTTCCAGCCGCCGAAGCTTGTGCATCGGCATGATAGAAGGCATCTCCCTCGGGGGTCCTGGCATGGCAGTCCTGGCAGCCGGTCGGTCCGTCCATCTGCTCATGACAACCGATACAGTTCCAGTGATAGGCCGCCTTTAAGCCAGGCGTATCGATGTGGAACTGGTAGACGTCTGCTGCTTCACGGTTGATATGTTCAGCGGAGAATGTATCGACGGCATGACAAGCACTGCAGCCGACCTCTGCGACCTCATCACTGTCAGCATGGCATCGCACACAGCGATCGTCGGTTGTCCCGGTACCGGTTGCATGGTGATGACAGACCGAGCAATCCTCACCAAGCTCGGTATGCATCTCATGGTCAAATTCAACCCCATCGAAATATTGTGTCATGGCGCCGATCGAGACCTGGTCAGGCACGTTCTCAAAGGCCTGGGCCATGGTGACTGCCATAACGAAGGCAAGAGCGGTCATCAGGGTTGTTAGGATTTGCTTTGCGCTCATGATTCTCTCCTTATTCATATAAATTCCAGACAGCCTCTCATTCGCTGACATCGCCAGGTTTCTCGTTTATATACTTGTAGAACATCGGAAAGGCGATGAAGAACGCGAGACAGATGAGATACTCAACGCCCTTGATGTACTGGTAGAAATCCACCAGTGTATGAACACTGTGCCATTCGCCGATTTTTTCGAGTATCTGAATCATTGTATTTCCTCCTTAGTGGACAACATTCCCGGTCTGCAGGAATCTAGATCCTGCTGGCATGGCGCCTGGTTTTCTTCGAGTGATCCTTGATCAGCCCTTTGACAAAACCGACCAGGAGCATGATCGTCGGCACCAGCTGCACGACCACGATCAGTGCACAGAAGCCCAGGAAGATGCCAACCAGTATGCCACTGGAATAGGTCTTGGTCGTATCCACGGCAAAAGCAGGGGTTACCATCGTCATCAACATCACCATTCCCATGAGTGTACTTCTGAGCTTTTTCATAACTTCCTCCATTCAGTTGGTATGCGGTTACAGTTGCTATTGCAGCCATTCACCTGTTGCGTTGTTGGTTACCTTTTCAAATGCGCACTTGACAGCCTCGCGCAATTCTTCCTCGTCACTCGGTTTGCTCGGCTTGAGGGCATGATAAAAAATCCCCTCACTTCTGGCTTTTCTAATCAGGGCCAGCGGCAGTTCGCTGGCAACCAGGATGATCGTCAGGTTGCGATTGCATTTCTTGAGAATCGGAATCAATTCCGTTGCCAGCATTTGATCAAATCGCGTACTGAGTAATACAACCTGGGCGGTCTTTTTCAGAATCCCGTAGAGCACACCAGCTGCCGAGTTGGTTACCGTCACCTGGTACCCGGCCTTGATGAACAGGTCCGCCATGCGTTTCCTGGTCAACACGTCTTCGTCTGCGATGAGTAGTCCTGGCATGTGCATCATTGGCTCTCTCCCGTCTGCGGCCGAACCGCCCCCGTTCTCCAGGGGCAGTCTCTACTAGTCAAGCCTATTCAGCTTTAACAGAACTCTTCTCCCTGGAGGAAAACAGCCCCTTGACCATACCGATGAAGAGAATCGCCGCCGGAACCAGTTGGGAAACGATAATCAAGGCAAAGAAACCTATGAACGCGTAAGTCAGAATACCTACGCCTTCTGCCTGTACCCCAGTCGCCGCGTAAGCGGCAGAAGCACTACCCGCCATCATCGAGATCAACATACGCATCGTTTTCATAACGGCCTCCTTCTCTTTGCAGTGTTGCTTCAACATGAAGCACTTGATATAGGGATACTGCATCGGCCGTGCCATTCTTAAAATATTTTTATATAAAGCAATAAATGTCTGTTTTTATTGAGATTTTTCTTATGAAGAGCGCGAAGGAATTTCAGGTAAAATCGGCGAAAAGTATATTTAAAATATACTTTTCAGTGTGATCGGCAAGAATGCTTTTTCTTTAGATGGTTGCTAAGAGACTGGAATCAATGACTTTTTTGACAAAAAAATGCACTGTATAAATTCCCTATACAGTGCAGATGTTTTTATTATCTAAGGGGAGAAGCCTGGAGAGGAGGCGATCTAATCCAGCGCCCGTGCGCGAATACTGATTCCCTGTTTTTTCAGCATGGCCTGGAAGTTGGGTCGCTGCATACCGACTTCTTCCGCAGCCTTTGTGACATTCCAGTCATTCCGGTCCAGAGCGCTCAGGAGGAAGGCCCGCTCAAGCGGCACGACTGCCTGCTCGCGCAATTGCCGCTTCTGCTCCTTCAATTCATTGGCATCAAGGGGAACCGCTTTTTCCTCAAACAGGCCGGCGACATGATCATCGCCTGGCATCTCCAGGTCGGTCTTCTGGACCAGATCAGTCTGGGACAGGACAACCGCGCGCTCAATGAGATTTTCCAGTTCGCGAACATTTCCCGGGAAGGCATAGTTTTCCAACAGCTCGATAACATCCGGGCAGAAGCCGCGGATCTCCTTGCCATTTTCTTCTGCAAAGCGCTTGAGGAACTGACTGGCGAGCAGCATCAGGTCGCCTTTGCGGTCACGCAGCGGCGGCAATTCAATCGGAATGATGTTGAGACGGAAAAACAGGTCGTCACGGAAAAGCCCCTTTTTGACCATTTCCCGCAAATTCGAATTGGTGGCAGCCACCAGGCGAATATTGATCGGCACCGGCGTCGTGCCACCGATCGGCGTCACAACCCGTTCCTGCAGGACGCGCAACAGCTTGGCCTGAGTCGACAGGCTGATATTACCAATCTCGTCAAGCAGGACTGTCCCGCCTTCGGCAACTTCAAACAGGCCTCGCTTGGTCTGGATCGCGCCGGTAAAAGAACCTTTGACGTGGCCGAACAGCTCGCTCTCCAGCAGACTCTCGGCAAGGGTTGTGCAGTCGACGGCGACAAATGGCTGCTCGCGCCGCGAGCTGTGCCCATGAATCGCACGAGCGACCAACTCCTTGCCGGTCCCGCTTTCACCGGTAATCAGAACCGTGCTGTCAGTAGGCGCCACCTGCATGATGCGCTGGTAAAGACGCTTCATTTCCCGACTGTCGCCGAGCAGACAGTCAAAACCATGACTCTCGTTCATCTCCCGGTGTAAATACATTTCATCGATCAGCACCGCCCGGGTTTCCAGAGCTGTTTTGACTTTTTCAATGATCTCCTCGTTCTCAAAGGGCTTGGCAAGATAATCCGTGGCACCGTTCTTCATCGCTTCAACAGCATTGTCGATAGCGGCATAGCCGGTTATCAGGACGACTGGCAGTTCGGGCTGACGGGTCCGGATCGCCCGCAGGACCTCAAGGCCGCTCATCCCGGGCATCTTCAGGTCCGTGATCAGAAGTTTGAAGCGCTCCGCCTCCAGACGCTCAAGAGCGGCACGGCCGTTGCTGACCGTTTCGACATCGTACCCTGCGCCACTCAAAACCCGGCGTAACCCCTCGCGGATAACTGCATCGTCATCAGCAATCAGGATTCGTTCAATCTTTTCAGTCATAAAATCTTCTCCCTGATCTACCATTGCACAAATTCCATCAAAACAAGTAGTTCACCAATCATGCTGTGGAGACCCTGCCATCCGGCAAGCCTGCGTCTTGCTCTGCGGGGATCCATTTTGCCACCGGAAGTTCAACAGTAAACACCGTGCCCTGGTCGACGACGCTCTGCACCTTGATGTGTCCACCATGGTTCTGAATGATGCCATAGGAAACCGAGAGGCCGAGACCGGTGCCGGCAACACCGCCGAGTTCCTGGTTCTTGGTTGTGAAAAAGGGGTCGAAGATGCGACCCAGGTTCTCTTCGGAAATTCCTTGTCCGGTATCCTCAATTGACGTAATCAGCAGATCCCGCTGAGGATCGGTGCGCATGGTGATCGTCAGCCGTCCGCCAAGCGGCATGGCATGGCAGGCGTTGACCAGAAGGTTGATGAACACCTGCTCAATCTGTGTCGGATCAACCTCAATGTCGGGCAGGTTGACACCGTAATGACGGATGATCTCGACATCATTCACCGCGGCATGGTGCTCGACCAGGGCCAGAGTGTTCTCCATGATGTTGGCCAGCGATTTGAGTCGCTTGTCCGGAATCGAGGTCCTGGAGAAATCCAGCAGGCGCTTGACGATATCGGCACAACGTTTCGTTTCGTGCACGATCGTCATGGCATCAGCACGTTGCTCCTCGCCAAGCCGCTTGTCTTCGGCGAATAAATTCGCGAACATCAGGATTCCGCCCAGTGGATTGTTGATCTCATGAGCGATCCCGGCAACCAGTTCACCGAGCGACGCAAGCTTTTCGGAGCGCGCCAGCTGGTAATTTACCTTCTCGATTTCCTCGGTTCTTTCCAGGACCTTTGCCTCGAGGGTTTCGTTCAGCTCCCGATACCCGTCACGGGCTTCCTTTAATTTCACCGTCATGGTGTTAAAGGCTTCCGACAGTTCGCCGATCTCGTCGTCCGATTTCAACTGCAGCTGGCTGTCGAGCTCCATATTCGATATCTTGCGGGCATGCAGCAGAAGATCACGGACCGGGTCGATAACCATGCTTTGCGTCATCCAGCTCAGACAGATGATGATGATCAGCATCAGAGTCCCGCCAAAGATCGCGATGCTGTCCCGGTAGGCACTGGCCTGTACGCCAATTTTCGCCAGGGTCCCCTGAACCTCCAGGTAGCCAAGCGTCTTGATTTCGGGTGAGTGCACATGACAGGCCGCTGTATAACAGGTCGGCTTGTTATCAATTTCGGTCGTAACACTGAGAATCTCGACGCCTTGCGAATTAACAAAGATTCTGCGATTGCTGTTCTGGCTATTACTCTCGACAGCCATCTCTTCACTGACGTCGCCCTGATCACTGAAGCGCAGCTCTTCCCTGGTTTTGCCTATTTCATCACCCTGGGTCGAAAAGTGCACATACCCTTGCGTGCTATAGAGCCGGACCCGGTCTATTTTCTCGTGCTGGGTGACTTCATCGATCATCTCGTAGACCCTGGTGCGGTTGTCTTCGAGCATCTGGAAGTGAGTCGTATGGAGAATGATCTCGCTTAAGGTTTCAACATCGTCTTTGGCATCCTGCAAAAAGACCTCTTTCAGAGTACTGATGTTGAAAGAAGCGAACAGCGATATGGTAAGCAGCAGGACGAGCCCCGTGCGAAAGATGAATTTACTGATCAAGCTGTGACTGAGCGCACCAAACTTCTTCATCAAGTTCACCTGTGCGGGAGATGAAAAAACCGGAGACGTGAGGTCGAATCGGTGGCACCCGTAACGATCCTGAAAACCCGGCCGTCCAGATTAAAAAATCCGGTATTTTCAGCGGCCTGCCTGGCGGAGGGGGTGGCCACACTAAATGCTTAATTTTAGTTAATTATTTTAGATTAATATAACGGAAAGAGCCAGGATGTCAAGACAAACTACTCAATTTAACTAGGTTATCGCTGTTTAAGCCGTTGGATTTTTATGGTTTTGTTGGGGATGCTTTTTAATAAGAGAAACACTGCGCCCTGCGGGTTGATCCGGCAGGGCGCAGTGTCATGACATAAAGCTGGTCAATCCCAGTGTTTGACCACTCCCGACTCGAGGGCGGCACGTTCGACCACCGCCGTCACCTCTCTGTGCACATCGGGATGCAGCAGTGACGGAACCAGCTCGTTTTCTTCTGCGTACCGGGCGATACACTGGGCGGCCGCGATCTTCATCTTGTTGTTGATCCGCGTTGCACGAACATTCAGAGCCCCGCGGAACAGCCCCGGAAATGCCAGGGCGTTGTTGACGCTCTTGCCGTCGGCAGCGAAGGATGCACCAGCCCCCATGGCAACCTCCGGCTCGATCTCCGGTTTCGGATTGGTCAGGGCCAGGATCACCGAACCCTTGCGTACCATGGCCGGGCTGATCAGGCCGGAACAGCCCGTGGTGGCGATCACCACGTGGGCCTTTTTCATCACATCGTCAAGGGTTTCAGCTTCTCCCCCGGCAGCGACCAGACGTTCACAGGCATCTTCATTGAGATCGGTACCGATCACCTTCTTGACACCGTAGGAGAGCAGCAGCTTGCTGATCCCCATCCCGGCAGCGCCCAGGCCGATCACGCCAACCACCGACTTGCTTAGCATCAGCCCTGAGAAACGGGTAGCGTTAAGCAGGGCGGCAAGGACGACGACCGCTGTGCCGTGCTGGTCGTCGTGCAGGACCGGGATGTCGAGCTCATTGTCGAGCACGTCTTCGATCTCGAAACACTCCGGTGCCTTGATGTCTTCGAGCTTGATGGCGCCAAAGGTCGGGGCGATGTTGCGCACGGTCTCGATAATGACTTTGGGGTCGGAATTCTCGATCAGAATCGGCACACCGCTGACACCAACCAGGTAGTCAAACAGGACCGCCTTGCCTTCCATGACCGGCATACCGGCAACCGCACCGATATTGCCGAGACCCAGAATCGCCGAACCGTTGGTAACGATGGCGACCGAGTTCGGTATCGATGTATATTTGTAGGCGAGCTCAGGGTTCTTCTCGATATCCGTGCAAATCGCCGCCACCCCCGGCGTATAAATCTGCCTGACGTCTGTAATCGTCTCGATGCGCACCTTGCTCTTGGTGGCAATCTTGCCACCTTCGTGCAACTGGTGAACCAGGTCGATGACATCTTCAACGACAATCCCTTCCAGGCTGGCAATGACATCCACCACATCTTCAAACTGCTGGTCCGAATCGACGTAGACGACGATCTCTCGGGTATTATGTGTCCGTCCGAAACGCACCAGGTGAATATCGCCAATACTGGCGTTCAATTGAGCGATGGCCGCAGTCACTTTCGCCAGGTGTCCCGGTTTGTTGTTGAGCATCAGTTTCAGACACTTGGCTATTTTTCCTGCACCTCTTTCGATTTCCATAGATTTTCCCTGTAATATTTACTTTAAACCGAACTTTTCCAGAATTGCATCAGGAGCCCGGTCGTAGTGACTGAACTCCATGGTAAATGATCCCCGGCCCTGACTCGCGCTGCGCAGCTCAGTCATGTAACCGAACATCTCGGCGAGAGGGACATAGGCCCGGACAATATCAACGACGGCGCGGGACTCCATCCCCTCGACACGACCTCTTTTCTGCTGCAAGCCACCGAGGACCTTGCCGGAGAATTCATTCGGCGCGGTAATCTCAAGCTCCATGATCGGCTCAAGGAGGACGGGCTTTGCAGCACGGGCAGCTAGGGTCAGGCCGCGCTGTGCAGCTGCCTTTACCCCGATGACCGTGGTCTCCCCGGGCGAGACCGGGACCTGTACGACAACAATCGACAGGTCGACCATCGGGTAGCCAAGCTGCACGCCGGACTGTACCGCCATGTGCAGAGTCTCCTCAAGGGCCTGGCAGATTTCGGCGCTCAGCCCATCCGTACCAGGTGGTGGAACGGTAATTTCAATCCCGCTACCCCGCTCACGGGGTGCGATCAGCAGAGTGACTTCAGCCCGCTGAGCCTTGCCCTCGATCTCTCTTTCGAAGACTTCTGTGTGGCGGACTTCGGTCGACACGCTTTCGCGGTAAACAACTTGCGGCTGCCCGGCGTTCACTTCAACGCCAAAATCATCGGCCAGCCTGCGCAGCACAACCTCGAGATGCAACTCGCCCATACCGGTCAGAACCGTCTGTCCGGTATCTTCGTCTTCACGCACCCTGAAGGTCGGGTCCTCCCACTGCAATTTCTCCAGCGACAGGAGCAGCTTGTCACGGTCCTGAATCTGTTTCGGCTCCACGGCCAGGGAGACGACCGGTTCCGGCACTGTCAGTCCGGCCAGCAGCAGTGGTTGTGCAACGGCACAGAGGGTATCGCCGGTCAATGCTTCCTTGAGTCCTGCCGCGGCGACAATATCGCCGGCTTGTGCCACATCGATCCGTTCGCGCTTGTGCGCGTGCATGCGGAACAGGCGCGCGGCGCGCTCCTGAACATCCCGGGTGGAATTCAAAAGAGTATCGCCGGCCTTGAGTTGACCGGAGTAAATGCGTATGTAGGTTAACTTGCGCCCCTCGTCGGAAAGAACCTTGAACGCCAGGGCGCAAAGCGGACCGCCTGGATCACACGTCAGCAGCTTCTCTTCACTGCCTTCGGGATGATGGGCGACAACCGGAGGCAAGTCAAGCGGCGAAGGCAGAAGATCAATCACGGCATCAAGGACCGGCTGGATGCCCTTGTTGCGCAACGCGGAACCAAGGAAAACCGGAAACAGTTTACCGGCCA
>Ga0210079_1000013_pt1 | contig 22094 bp, 24 predicted proteins | sample White_CordA_D2_FD_185587 | JGI IMG/M metagenome (GOLD analysis project Ga0210079, IMG submission 185587) | Wetland microbial communities from the San Francisco Bay, California, USA, that impact long-term carbon sequestration - White_CordA_D2... | ecosystem: Environmental > Aquatic > Marine >...
ACCGTTGCACCCACCGCCACCTGGGTATCGTCAGGCGGAATCGCCGCACCCACGGGCAGGCGCCCCAACCAGAGCAGCTCAAGCAGCATGCCTATCTCCAGACCGACCAAGGGGTTGCCGAGGACCCATCCGGTCAAAGGGCCGGCAACCAGCGGGCGGGAGATCATGATCTGGACGAGAGCGACCCGGTCCAGGCCCGTCAGCACGGATATCATTCCGGCCAGGAGATAGTCGACAGCGACCACTTATCGGCCTCCAACCCTGATCAGCTTGTGCCAGTTCTGTTCACGATCAGCAGGTACGCATTGGGACACTATTGTGACGCCCTGGTCTTCGACCTGCTGCAACACCTCAATATCCTGCTGATCAAGGGCGATCGTGCAGGTGTAACGGTCTTTCCCAGCGCTGGAATGCATGTTGCCGAGATTCAGCTTCGGATATTCGACACCAAGCTGCCGCGCCTTGAGGGCATCATCTGAATTGGCAAACAGCAGCAGCACGCGTTTTCTGAGCAGATCCGTTGAGATAAGGATTGAGGCCGTCTCCTCGAGGGTACCAATAATCAGCTTGATCGAACTGGGCACGGCTGCCTGCATAACCGTGCGCTGGAAGGATTCCCCTGCGACTTTGTTATTGGCAACAACGATACAGTCTGCGTTCACATACGGAACCCAGGCTTCGAGAACCTGCCCGTGGACCAGTCGACTGTCTATGCGTGCCAGAACGATACTCATGGACAGGCTCTCCTAACGCTGCAGATACTCGCTTGCCAGGGCGATACTTTGTTGACCATACGACTTCAGGATCCCGGCCAGTTCGTCGAGACCGAGGCTCTCCTGACTGTTGAAAAACTTCAGTATCATGGGCAGGTTGACACCCGTGATAACCTCAACGCTTTGTGGCTCGAGGAATGTCATACTGACATTCGCCGGCGTCCCACCGAACATATCCGTAACAATAATCACACCGTGACCATCCTTGCCAACCTCTGTGACCACTTCGGCGATCGCATCCCGAATCGCCTCCATGGAACTATCATGGGTGATACTGACAGACCGGGCATTGATAACCGGGCCAATAATCATCTGCGCGGACAGCAGCAGTTCCGAACCAAGGTTTCCGTGTGTTGCGACAACCAAACCGATCATGCTCTATTCCCCGTCAACATCTCTGTGGTTAACCTGCACGACACATCCGGTGCCCATCAGGTAAGGTGCAAGATCCTCTGCAATGGCAACGCTCCGGTGGCGGCCACCGGTGCATCCGATGCCAATTGTCAGGCAGGTCTTGCCCTCGTCTCGATAGCGCGGGACCAGGAAAAAAAGCAGATCCTTCAGCTTAACCAGAAAAGACTTGTAGTCGGCCTGATTCAGGACAAAGCTGCTGACTTCAGGATCGAGCCCGGTTTTGGGGCGAAGCTCCTCGACAAAATGCGGGTTGTCCAGAAAGCGGACATCAAAGACCAGATCTGCCGCCAACGGCAGACCGTTCCTAAAACCGAAGGACTGGACATGCAGTTGCATCTGACCATGTTGTTCTTCGGCACCGAGAACTGCGCCGAGGACCTGTTGGCGCAGTTGATGAACGGTCAAGCCGGAGGAATCAAAGATCACAGTGGCCAGTTTGCGAAGATCGGACATGATCTGTCGCTCTTTTTGAATTGCGGCCAGGAGTCCTTCCTTCTGGGCCAGGGGATGGCGGCGGCGTGTCTCCGAAAAACGCTTGACCAGATCATGGTCGGCGGTTTCAAAGAACAGGACCTCAACAGCCATACCCTGATCCTCGATTCGCTGTAACACTTCATGGCAATCGCCCAGGAAATCCGAACTCCTGGCATCGACCACGGTCGCAACTCTTTCGTAACCATGCCCGGTCAATGCGATAAAATCAGGCAACATGACCAGTGGCAGGTTGTCGATAACAAAAAAACCGGCATCTTCGAGGGCGCGGGCCCCGGTGCTTTTGCCGGACCCTGATAGCCCGGTGATAAGAACCAGTTGTCGCTTCATTCCAGGTTGTCTCCGATAATCGACTGGGCATGAATTCGGGCCGTTTCGGCCATGCGTTGCTCCAGCCTTTCCTCGAATTCCACAGCACTGTGGTAACCCATTTCCTTCAGCAACTGGTTGCGGGCCGCCACCTCGACAATCGTCGTGATGTTTCTCCCCTGGCGAATCGGTATGGTTTGCAGGGGCAGCTCGACACCCAACAATTCGTAGGTCTTTTCCTCGAGCCCGAGCCGATCGTATTCATGACCATCCTGCCATTCGACGAGTTCGATAACCAGGTCGATTTTTTTGCGCTCACGAATTGCCGCGACACCGAACAGGTGCTTGATATTGATAATCCCCAGACCACGGATTTCCATGTGATAATGCAGCAGGTCATTGCCCTGGCCAAACAGGACAGCCGGCAGTTTTAACCGGACGTTGATGATATCGTCAGCGACCAGACGATGCCCCCGTATGATCAGATCGAGAGCGCACTCGCTCTTGCCAATGCCGCTTTTACCGAGCAGCAGCACGCCCACTCCCAGCACATCGACAAGTACGCCGTGCACATTGGTCTGGGCAAGCAGGCGCTCTTCCAGGTACTGGGTCAGCAGCGATATGAATGTGGAACTCTGGTGATGACTGCGCAGCAGGGGGATATCGTGATTTTCCACCTCGAGCACGAGGTTTTCAGGGGGGACAAGGCTTTTGGTGATAATGAAACAGCAGATACCGAGTGAGCAGAGAGTCTTGATATTCTCATTCGCCTTGGCCGGGTCTCTTTGCAGCAGCTCAGCCAGATAGCTGAGCTCCGTGTCGCCGAGAACCTGGATGCGATCAGGGTGCAGGTTCTTGGTGTAGCCTGCCAGGGCCAGTCCCGGTTTCTGAATCCTCGGCACTTGCACAACGCGGCTCAAGCCACGCTCTCCGGCCAACAGCTCCAGATCAAGCCCGGCCTCCGTCTCGGACAGCAACTCTGAAATGCTCAGACGAGGCATAGCTCCAACCGTTACAGGTGCTCTTCTTCTTCAGAAATAATGCGGTGGATTTCTACGCTGTCGACTGCTGACTGCAGGCGTTCACGTACCGCCGTGCTTTTCAGCAGCTTGGAAATTCTGGCAAGGGTCTTCAGGTGTACACCGACAGACTCCTCCGGAGCGACCAACAGGAAAAAGAGATGTGCCGGCTTGCCATCCATGGAATCAAAATCGACGCCCTGACGGCTCAGACCGAACGAAATCAGGAGTCGATCGATATCCTTCAGCTTACCGTGGGGAATCGCCACACCATCTCCGATCCCCGTGGAACCGAGGCGTTCACGTTCCATCAAAACTCTCAGCACATCATCCCGGGACAGGCTCGGATCCGTCTTTAACAGAGCATCTGTGAGTTCTGCCAGAACGTCTCTCTTGCCCGTTCCATTCAGCTCTGCGACAATCGCCGCAGGATCAAGCAACTCCGAAATTTTCATCTTGCAATTAACCCGCGCCCTTCAATATTGATAACCACGGCAGGCGTCAGAAAAACGCCTGCCGTAAAAGATAGCCTCAGGCCTGCGGAACAATCAAGCCATAATTACCGTCTTTACGACGATAAACGACATTTATCTCCTCGGAAGACGAATCAGTGAAGACCAGGAACTCTTTATCCAGAAGGTCCATCTGCATAACCGCCTCATCCACTGACATCGGCTTGACATGGAAGCTGTCAGTTTTGATGATGCTTGGTTCGGCAAGCCCTTCATCGATACTCTCTGCAGCGTAGACCGTTTCCTCTACACGGCGCTCGCGGCCGCCGAGTGGTTTATGTTTTTTGATCTTGTCCTTGTAACGCTTGAGCTGACGATCGAGCTTGTCCAGCACACCATCAATCGCGGCATACATGTCCGTAGTCTCTTCGCTCGCCTTTATGGTGATTCCCTTGGCTGTCAGTGTGACTTCAGCCTTGTGGCGTATTTTCTTTTCGACCGACAAAACCACCTGGGCTTCAACGGGTTCATCAATGTATTTTTTGACCTTTGGCAGTTTCTCTTCAACATAGTTGCGTACCGGCTCACTCGTTTCCATATGTCGAAAGGTCACATTAATGCGCATAGTTTCCTTACCTCCTGAATAAAGGTTATGAAAAAGATCGGCTGTTTCAATTATACCCGCTGGCGTGGAGAACGCCATGGCAAGATTAAAACAAGCGTTTCCTTTGTGTTGAAGATCCGACTCCCAGCATCTCGCGATACTTGGTCACGGTGCGTCGGGCAATGTCGATTCCCTGGCCGCGGAGAATTTCAACGATCTTCTGGTCCGAGAAAGGCTTGCGCGCATCTTCGGCCGTTATAATCTCCTTGATCTTGCTCTTGACACTTTCCGAGGCGACCGAATCGCCACCCGTCGTGTTGATGCCGCTGTTGAAGAAGTATTTCAATTCGAAAAGGCCCTGCGGAGTCTGAACATATTTATTGGTGGTCACACGGCTGACGGTCGACTCGTGCATCTCGATGTCCTCGGCAACATCTCGCAGCACCAGCGGCTTGAGATGTTCAACACCCCGGTCAAAGAAGTCCCGCTGGAACTTGACGATGCTCTTGGTCACCCGGTAGATTGTTCTCTGCCTCTGATGAATACTCTTGATCAGCCAGAGTGCACCACGCAGTTTCTCCTGGATATATTCGCCGGCTTTTTCATCCAAGTGCTCAGCACCGGACAAGGCATTGCGGTAAAAAGAGTTGATCCTCAGGTTGGGTAGACCTTCATCGTTCAGGACCACGATATATTCATCACTGATCTTGTAGACGAAAATATCGGGAATAATGTAATGCACATCCTCTTGGCCGAACTGGCTGCCGGGGCGGGGGTCAAGGCTGCTGATGAACTTGGCCGCGCTGAACACATCGTCCAGCGGAATCTGGAGGCATCTCGCGATCACCTGGTAGCGACGGTTCTCCAGGTCGTTAATGTGATCACGTAGAATAATGCCGACAGCATCTTCCGTCATGCCCAGCTGCTCAACCTGCTTGAGCAGACACTCCTGGAGGCTGCGGCTGGCGACCCCGGGGGGGTCAAAATCCTGAACTGCCGTAAGGACTTTTTCAGCCTGCTCAGGTTCACAACCAATCTGAGCGGACAATTCTTCTATCGAGACCTGCAGGTAACCATCATCATCAACGTTGCCAATGATTTCCGCGGCGACCTCTCGCTCCCGGTTTTCCAGCCGCGAAAGACCCAACTGCCACATCAGGTGGTCGGTCAGCGAAGGTTTTTTGGTCAGCAGGTTCTCATAGGAGGGGCGGTCTTCGTCGTCCTCATAGCTGTCGGCCGTGGTTCCACCCAGGCTGTAGCTCTCGAGGTAAGTCTTCCAGTCGATGTCGGCCATGCCATCGCCGTCGCCTTCTATTTCCTTGAGGGCTTCGGGTGCGGCCTCATCAGTATTTTCTGCCGCCAGCTCCTCTTCCGACTGGGCCTTTTCCTCAGGGGTCTCCTGGCCCTCTTCGAGGACAGGATTCTCCTCAAGCTCCTCTCTTACGACATCCATCAACTCCATACGCGACAGTTGCAGCAGCTTGATCGCCTGCTGCAGCTGCGGTGTCATGACGAGCTGCTGACTGAGTTTGAGTTGTTGTCTGATTTCTAAAGCCATGTCACCATCATAACGAATAAGCGCCTGCGCAAGTCAAGTCCGGCCAATGGCCGTTGTAAAGCGCGGACTAAAGACGAAATTTCTCTCCAAGGTAGATGGCCCTTGCTTTCGGGCTTTCAGCTATTACATCAGGCGCACCATGCTCGAGGATACAGCCTTGATTGAGGATATAGGCCCTGTCACATACGCCCAAAGTTTCGCGAACATTATGATCGGATATCAGGACACCGATCCGGCGCTCTTTCAGATTGCCGATAATCTCCTGGATATCCAGGACCGCAATCGGATCTATTCCGGCAAATGGTTCATCGAGAAGAATGAATTTGGGGTCGAGAACCAGCGCCCTGGCAATCTCAATCCGACGTCTTTCACCGCCGGACAAAGCGTAGCCAAAAGATTTTGCGACATGCGTCAAACGAAAATCTTCCAGCAACTGATCTTTGCGCTGCTGTTGAACCGCTTTCGATCTCTCCACTGTTTCGAGAATCGCCAGCAGGTTCTGCTCAACGGTCAACTTTCTGAAGACCGATGCTTCCTGTGGCAGGTACGAGATCCCCATTCTGGCGCGTTGATACATCGGCAGGCTGGTCAGGTCGTCTTTATCCAGGCATACCTTGCCCTGATCAGGCTTGACCAACCCTACGACCATATAGAACGACGTGGTTTTCCCGGCACCGTTTGGGCCAAGCAGTCCAACGACCTCACCGGAATGGAGCTCGAAGTCAACCCCGGAAACCACTTGCCGTTGCTTGTAGGTCTTGGACAGGTTCCTGGCACTCAGGGTGTGGTTCACTTGTTTCCCTCCGACCTGGGAGTAAAAACAGCATTCACTCTACCTCCGGTACCGCCGGAAACGACGCTGCGCTTTTCGTTCAGATAAAGCGTAATCTCCTGTCCCTCGACAAAATTCTCACCTTCCGTGACTTTTGGCGATCCGGTCATGACAACACGCTCTTCACCCTTGTAATAAACCGCCTTTTCCCCTGTGGCGAGTTTTTCCTGTTGCACGATTCGGACATGCCCATCGGCAATCAGCTGCACGATCTCGCGCTCTTCTCCGACATACTTAATGGTTAGGCGATCCCCGTGAATCGTCACATCATCCTGGGTCGCGACGGCATTTCCGGAGAAAATAACAGTTTGTGCCTGATCATCCGCTTCGAGGCGATCCGAGGTCACATGAATCGGGCCGCGTCTCTGCGACGAATCGACAGGCGCGGCAGAAATCGAGACGGGCAGGAAAAACACGACAGTGAGAAAGAGGCTCAAAATCAATTTCGTCATGAAGATATCCTTGCCGTTATTCAGGCTCAAAAACACCTTCAACCTGTTCCTTCAGCTGAAGCTGCTTTGTCTGCACGTGAAAAACCAAGCCCCGCCCTTGCAGATGCAGACCTTTCGATTCGAGTCGTACCAGGGCGTCTGTGGTGGCAGTCTGCGTATCGTGATCATATGTGAGCCGGTCAGTGTACAGGGTGTATCCCGACGTGTTTTTCAGAACCACCTCATCGTTCAACTGAACCTTCCGGTAGTCCTCGCTAACCTCACCGGTGACAGCCTGTAGAGAACCCTTGATTTCACCCTGCTCGTCATAAAAAGTCATCTGGGGACTGTTGACAACCAGGATGCTCGACTTGGCCTGGCGTTCCACCTGCGTGGCCACGAGTCGCCAGCGGGCCCGTCCATCTTCGATATGAGTATAGTCAATATCCTGTAACGAAACATCAATACCCTCCGGCAAAGCCTTGACAATCGTCCGCAGATTGTTCTCCGGGCGATACCTCATTGCAATCACTGCGAGCAGGATTACAGCCAGGATCAGGGCCAGGACAAGGAGAAGGTTGCGAGGTCTGAAGTAGCTCATTGATGTGGGTCACTATAGCACCCGGGCGCGAGAGCTGTAAAGCTCAATGTGGCAAGTTGGCATGAGAATTGTATGAGTATTAATCTTCGAAATAACGGCTTGTCACCGACGTCCAGAGACTGGATTGCTTGAGCAGGAGATCACAGACTTCCCTTACCGCGCCACGCCCACCGGGCCTGCTTGTGACGAGGTCGACATAAGGCTTGATATCATCAGATGCATCGGCCACGGTTGCGGAAAACCCGACCAGCCGCATAACCGGCAGGTCAACCAAATCATCGCCCACATAAGCAACCTCAGAGGCTTTCAGGCCAAGTTTTTCGAGAATTTCCATGAACGGCTGCATCTTGTCCTTGGCACCCTGGTAGACCAGCTCAATTCCCAGTTCTGCGGCCCGACGCGCGACGATGTCTGACTGGCGGCCAGTGATGATGCCGACCTTGATTCCTGCACGCTGGATCAGTTTCAACCCGTGGCCGTCCTTGACATCAAACGCCTTGGCTTCACCACCGTCATTTAGATAAATAATCCGGCCGTCGGTCATAACGCCATCAACATCCAGCAAAAGCAGCTTGATCCTGTTCAGGTCAACAGCCATCAGATCACCCCGGCCTTGAGTAAATCATGCAGATGGATGATCCCGACCGGGACCTGTTCCTCTTCTGTTTCGAAAACAAACAGCGAAGTAATTTTATGCTCTTCCATACGCTGCAACGCTTTCGCTGCCAGATTGGTCCGCAAAATCCGTTTTGGCTTGCCACCCATGATCTCACAAATTGGTTTGTTCAGCACCTCGATGCCCTGTTCGATCGTACGCCGCAAATCACCGTCGGTAAACACGCCGACCAGCCCGCCCCGTTCATCGACAACCCCGGTAATGCCCAACTTCTTGCTGGAAATTTCGTAGAGGGCATCCTTGAGCGGCATATTCAGGTTGACCGTCGGAATATCAGCCCCGACATGCATCAGATCTTCAACCCGCAGCAAGAGGCGTTTGCCGAGGGCGCCACCGGGATGATAGAGGGCGAAATCCTCTTCACGAAAACCTCTCTGCAGGAGTAGCGCAACGGCAAGGGCGTCGCCCATTGCAAGAGTGACCGTGGTACTCGCCGTCGGAGCCAGTTGTAACGGGCAAGCCTCTTCTTTAATCGAAATATCCAGAAAAACGTCCCCGGCCCGGCCAAGGGTGCTGCCGGGGCTGCTGGCCATAGCGATCAGAGGCAGCCCCATGCGCTTGATAATCGGCAGAATGCGCGCGATTTCCTCCGTTTCACCCGAGTTGGAAACGGCGATCACGAGATCGCCCTTCATCAGCATGCCAAGGTCGCCATGGACCCCTTCAGCCGGATGCAGGAATATGGCAGGAGTCCCGGTTGAAGCCATGGTCGCTGCCATTTTCTGGCAGATCAGGCCGGACTTGCCCATGCCGGTGACAACCACCCGGCCGGGGCACTCCAGGATCATCAGGACAGCCTTGGCAAAGTTTTCGTCGAGGCGTTTCGCCAGGGTTTCAACAGCTTCGGCCTCGATTCTGATAACTTTACGGGCGGATTCCAGGATTTCGTTGTAATTGTTCATGTTCACCTGACGATTTTATCAAGAGCAAGCATCTGCCTGAGAAGTCCTTCGACTGAATCGAGCTGCAGGCTGTTCGGCCCGTCACAGAGAGCCTTTGCGGGATTTTCGTGGACCTCCCAAAACAGGGCATCGACACCGGTCGCTACAGCCGCGCGGGACAGGGGTGCGACAAATTCACGTTGCCCTGACGAGGCAGAGCCGGCACCACCCGGCAACTGCACCGAATGCGTGGCGTCAAAAACAACCGGGTAGCCGGTCTGTCGCATAATGACCAGCGAGCGCATATCACTCACCAGGTTATTGTAGCCGAAACTTGACCCGCGTTCGGTCAGCAGAATCTGATCATTCCCCGTCGAAAGGACCTTGCCAATGGCATTCTCAATGTCCCAGGGGGCCTGGAATTGACCTTTCTTGATATTGACGACCTTGCCCGATTCACCGGCAGCGACCAGCAGGTCGGTCTGTCGCGAGAGGAATGCCGGGACCTGAAGGATGTCAAGAACTGCCGCTGCAGGTTTGACCTGGGAGACGTCATGGATGTCAGAGAGTATCGGCAGGCCGGTTTTCTCCTTGACGGTTTGCAGGATCTGTAATCCCTTATCGAGTCCCGGACCGCGATAAGATGTCACCGAAGTGCGGTTGGCCTTGTCATAGGAAGCTTTAAAAACTAAACCGATACCGACCCGTAGGGCGATATCCTGTAAGGACTCGGCGAGAAACAGGGCGTGCTCCTGGTTTTCCAGAACACATGGCCCTGCGATCAGGACCAAAGGATTATCACCACCGATTGAAAACGAACCGAAAGCGAGGCTTCTCATCATGAGTCATCCCGCTCCCGACGGGCCTTGAAACAGGCGCCGACGAAAGATTCAAACAGCGGGTGTGGCAACATTGGCCGGGATTTGAACTCAGGATGGAATTGACAACCCAGGAACCACGGGTGATCGTCAATCTCGACAATTTCCACCAGGTTCTCCTCCGGATAAACTCCGGACAGGATCAGTCCGCATTTCTCCAACTGCTCCCGATAAGCATTATTGAACTCGAAGCGGTGGCGATGCCGTTCGCCAATGTCTTTCTGGCCGTAAATCCGACGGGCCAGGGTCTTGTCCTTGAGCGAACATGGATAGGCTCCCAGGCGCATTGTTCCGCCCTTGCCCTTTACCGACTTCTGTTTTTCCATTATGTGAATCACGGGGTTCTTGGCGTCTTCCTTGAACTCACTGGAATAGGCCTCCTCGATTGCACAGACAGACCTGGAGAACTCGACAACCGCCATCTGCATACCAAGACAGATACCGAAGAAGGGGACCTTATTCTCACGGGCGAAGCGGATTGCGGCGATCTTCCCTTCGCTGCCCCGTTCACCGAACCCCCCCGGGACCAGGATGCCATCGACGTCATTGAACGTGGTGCCGATTCCATGGCGTTCCAGTGCTTCGGAATCAACATATTTCAACTGCACCCGGCAATCATTACCGATCCCGCCATGCGTCAAGGCCTCCGAGAGTGACTTGTAACTTTCGGTCAGTTCGACATATTTCCCGACGATCGCAATCGTCGTCTCTCCGGCCGGTTCCTTGACCCGCTTGACAATCCTCTCCCAGGCGCTCAGATCCGGGCTCTTGGTCCAGATGTTCAGATAGTCGACGATGCGTTCATCGAGACCCTGCTCGTGGAAAGCCAGCGGCACTTCATAGATCGTCTCAACGTCACGGGCGGTGATCACCGCTTCTTCACGAACATTGCAGAACAGGGCGATCTTGCCCTTCATGTCGCGCGGCAGTTCCCGATCACAACGACAGAGCAGGATTTCCGGCTGGATACCGATTTCGCGAAGTTCTTTGACACTGTGCTGGGTCGGCTTGGTTTTCAGTTCACCCGCCGTTGGAATGTACGGCACCAGTGTCAGATGGATATAAATGACATTTTCCGGGCCGAGATCGCTACGGAACTGACGTATGGCTTCGAGAAAAGGCAGCGATTCGATGTCACCGACCGTGCCACCGACTTCGACAATCGCCAGATCAACATCTTTTGAGTTTTCCAGGATCTTCTTCTTGATCTCGTTGGTGATATGGGGAATAACCTGCACCGTACCACCAAGGTAATCACCACGCCGCTCCTTGCGGATGACCGAGTCATAGACCTGTCCGGTGGTGAAGTTGGATTTTTTGCTCAGGTTGGCCGTGGTATAACGTTCGTAATGACCAAGGTCCAGGTCGGTTTCAGCGCCATCGTCGGTGACGAAAACCTCACCATGCTGGAACGGGCTCATCGTCCCCGGGTCCACGTTGATATAGGGGTCGAGCTTCTGCATTGAGACCCGCAGCCCGCGGGCTTCCATAAGAGCTCCGATAGATGCCGCGGCCAGCCCTTTACCAAGCGAGGAGACAACCCCCCCGGTGATGAAAATAAACTTGGTCTTCATAGTTTCTCCTGACCGATCGATTCGATAAACTGCAAAAACAATTCAAGCCACGGATTTTACACGTCCGGAGCATAAATGAAAACCCCTTATTGGCGGACACTCAAGTCACTGTTGATGAACTCAGCATGGCCCGGACACGTTCCAGGTCCTCCGGTGTATCCACCCCCTGGCCGACCAGGTCGGTTGTCGCCACCCGGATGCGGTAGCCATGCTCAAGAGCTCGCAACTGCTCCAGGGATTCCTGCGCCTCGAGCGGCGTCACTGACAAGTTCGGATAATCCAGCAAAAAACTTCGCCGGTAAACATACAGGCCGATATGCTTGGCCGTAGCCAGTTCAGACCAGCGTTGATCCAGGTCTTCGACGAAATCCCGGGGATACGGGATCGGTGCGCGGGAAAAATACAGAGCAAAGCCTGCACGATCAGTGACAACCTTGACGACATTCGGGTTCCGGAACTCCTCCAGCGAGGTCAGTGGCGCGCCGAGGGTACCCATCGGAATAGTGCTGTCGGCCAGCAGCGGTGCAACCGCCGCGTGGATCATTGCCGGATCGATCAGCGGTTCATCACCTTGAACATTAACAATCAGTTCATCATCAAGGCCTGCGGCAACCTCCGCCAGGCGATCGGTACCGGTAGCATGGTCGGCACGCGTCATCACCACATCACCACCGAACGCGCTTACCGCATCGGCAATGCGTTGATCGTCGGTGGCGACAATCACCCTGTCGACCGCCTCGCAGAGTGAAGAGCGTTCACAGACCCACTGGATCATTGGCTTGCCGCACAGATCGGCCAGCGGCTTGCCGGGAAAGCGGGTTGACGCATAGCGCGCCGGATTATGACCGTTACACTCATTATCAGACTCCTGGACCACACCTGAATCGGTTCTGATTCGAAGGGCCAAAATTGATGACACGTTGGAAAATCATTTTCCGCCGGACATGGTTACAGGTCATCGGTGCTCATGTCGCCGTCGACCATGCGCCATATCTTGCGAGGATTCAAGTCGCGCAAGGGCTCCGGCAGCAGTTCTTGCGGAAAGTCCTGGTAAGCGACCGGCCGCAGGAACCTGTGTACTGCATCTGTTCCGACTGAAGTGCTTCTGCTGTCGGTCGTCGCCGGGTAAGGACCGCCGTGATGCATGGCAGGACACACTTCGACTCCGGTCGGGAAGCCATTGACAATCAGCCGGCCGGCCTTGCGCTGCAGAATCCCGAAGAGTTTGCGGAACCCTTGCAAATCCTCTGTTGTGCCATGCACGCTGGCCGACAACTGCCCCGCCAGGCTCTCCGCCACGACAAGCAGCTCGTCTCTTGAATCACAAACCACAACAATCGCAGCGGGACCGAAAAGCTCTCCGGCAATTTCCGGGGTGTCAAGCAGAGTCAGTGCATCGGTTCGCAGCAGGGCCGGAACGATCTTGCAGCCATCCAGCTGTGTCCGCGAGCTGTCAAGACGTGAGACGCCGTCAATCTCCTGCAAGCCGTTCAGCCCATCCAGGAAGTTCTTCTTAATCCCTTTGTGGAGCATGACTCCCGGCGCTCTTGCCTCGAGGCTGCTTTTCAGGCTATCCAAAAATTGATCCAGAGCGGCGCTTCTGATTGCCACGATCAGGCCCGGGGAGGTGCAGAACTGGCCGACACCGAGAGTTATCGATTCGACCAGCCCCTCAGCCAGTGACGGTCCGCGATCGGCCAAGATCTTCGGCAGGACGAATACCGGGTTGACGCTGCCCATTTCGGCAAAGACCGGAATCGGCTCCGACCGGGAGCAGCCAAGGTCGAACAGCGCCCTGCCGCCGGACAGTGCCCCGGTAAAGGCAACCGCCCTGATTTCTGGATGGGTCACGAGCGCGGCGCCCGCATCTCTTCCCTGAGCGTGTAATAGCGAGAAAATGCCCGGTGGAATGTGGTTCTTCCTGATCGCGTTGACGATGGCCTGGCCTGCAAGCTCGCAGGTGCCGGGATGTGCAGGATGTCCCTTGACGACAACCGGGCAACCCGCCGCCAGCGCTGAGGCTGTATCACCGCCGGCAACGGAAAACGCCAGCGGGAAGTTGCCGGCACCGAACACCGCAACCGGTCCAAGCGGGACGAGCATGGTGCGGATATCAGGTTTGGGCGCCGGTCTCCGCTCCGGTGCCGCCCGGTCAATCCGGGCCGCCACGAAAGAGCCCTGCTTAACCATCAGGGCAAAAAGTTTTAGCTGGTTGACGGTCCTGGCCAACTCTCCCTCGAGCCTCGCTTCGGGGATCGCCGTCTCTATGTGGGCTCGGGCAACCAACTCCGACGCACAAGCGGTCAACTCGCTGCCGATATCTTCCAGAAATATCGCACGCTGTGCCATTGGCAGCATGCGGTATTGATCGAACGAGTCGGCAGCTGCCTTGACGGCACGGTCAATGTCGTCATAGCAGGCTTCTCTGAACCGCGGTTCGAGCAGGGCTCCCGTCACCGGGTTCACGGCGGCAAAGCCATGGTCGCCGGAGGCACGGAATTCTGAAGCAATAATCTGCGTGCCTTTCAGGGCCAAGCCAACACCTCGCAAACACGGATCACGTCCATCGACATACGGCAGGTTATATCAGTTCCTGCATTTCACGATCGAAGATCTCCCAGACCCGCTTCTCCAGTTCAGCCAGAAATTCCGGAGTGGTCAGGTCAGGCAATGTAATGTTGTGGTTCGGGTTCGCGGTCACTTCAGCAGGCAGGCAATATTCTTCTTTGCCGTATCCCTGCTGTATTTCAAGTGCCAGGCCACGCAGAAAAGCTCTTTTTACCGCGGCCTGCAATTCTTCCCTGGTCACCTTGAGGCCATGTTCTGCAGCCAGGCAATCGACCACCATGTCGGTGCCGATACCATTAACGATATCGAAAAACTTGCAAAGGCCGATCATATCGAAACCGACGATCTGTAATTTGTCCCGGGTGATGGCAGCGACCCAGGAATCGAGGTCGGTCTTGCCCTCGCGGGCCAGCATGCCATAGGTCCCCATCGACATGTGCCCCCCTGCAATCGCCCAGCAGTAACCTGGATTGGTTTCCGGCTGATAAGCGGCTATCTCCAACCCTTTGACATGATAGGCGTAATCGGTCTCACCCGTACTCTCAGAGAGCCGCTTGACACCATGCCCGATCTCGGGGAGCTGGCCCAGGCCAGTCCGCTTGACCAGATCATGAATCCTGTCATAGTCGCCGAAGCTTGCACCGTTGAGCAGTGGTTTTTCGGGATGCCTCTGGTTATAGGAGAGCACGTAGGAAACCGTCACCCCGGTCGTAATCGCATCCATCCCGTAGTTATCGCAAAGATGAATCAGGGCGGCCACCTGCGCGGCCTCGTGCAGACCGAGGTTGGTGCCGAGCAGGTTGAGCGGTTCGTAATCAAACTTGGCCAGGAACGCCCCGGCGCTACCGTCGGCGTTGCGCTCATGGATATTGTTGTGACAGGTGATGCCGCAACGATAACAGGCCTCGGACTTGATCTCGTACTGCTGTTCAACTTTGGTCCTGAACAATCGCTCCGGCAGATCATTGCCCTGCGGCCGAAAGTTATTGACGGGCACGGCATGAAATGCCTGGAGGACATCATACGCCGCCCAGGTCCCGCCGCCGCCGCCACGTTTGATCGGCTGCAGGCGGGCCGAGCCGCCGCCCTTGATGACATTGATATTGGCTTTTTTAATCGGTTCGGGTGTTTTGCCGAGTTTGTCGCTGCTCTGGGCGACCAGGGCGAGCACGTTCTTGTAACCCATCAGGCTGCCCATGCCGCCCCGTCCGGCAAAACGCACCTTATCCTGTTTCGACTTGAGCTGGTTCACCGTACTCAGGGCCACCGCCCCGGCATAAACGTTTTGCCAGTTCTCACCCGCAGGGCCGATCGCGGCAAAATGGGCATCGTCATACTGTTCCTGCAGCGCCATGATCTTTTCGTGGGTGGTCATGCCAAGCAGGTGGTCGGCGGGCTTGAGCGTCACCTCCGGCCGATCTCCGGTTTCCCGGATGACGATGTAAACCGGCTGCTCGGAACGATTTTCAATGACTAATTCATCGAGTCCGGTCCATTTCAGCTTGGCACCGAACTTGCCGCTGCCGGCCGACCACATCGCCGCCGGCAAGCCTTTTTTGGATTGCTTGATCGGGCTGTAGCCTGAGAAATAGGTGCGCATGCCGGTCATGGCGTGGCTGCCGGTCAATAAGCCGACATTGATGATCAAAGGGTTTGCATCGACATATGCGCTTCGGATATCCCGTTCGGCAAGCATCTGGAATGAACGTCCAAACCCGCCGAGGACATCTTCAAGGTTCCGGCAGGGAACGTCTTCCATCAGAAGACCGCCACTGTCGAGGTCCACTGTACAACGCGTGTAGAGAACCGAAGTCGGCTCTGACGCTGGATTATCGGTCAAGAAACGCACGACACCCTCTCCTGTTCAGTAACGGGGCTCATGGCCATTCAACCACCTTCGACCATCGGCAACAGCGACAAAACGTCACCATCCTGCAGCAGAAACTCCCTGTCAACATGGCGACCGTTCACAAGCAGGATATCGACATGCTCGGATGGCAGATCCAGGCTGTTGACCACAGCTCCGACTTTTGTTTCGACCGGGAAATCGAGTACTTTCTCTCTGTATCGCCCGACCTGTAATACGGCGTAAAGCTTGACAGTGATCTTCACTCGTTGACCTATTAATACATTGGCTGCAGTACAAAGGAATGAGGATTTTCGGCACACAATGGTTATTCATCGCATAGAATAACAGCAGAGCAGGCAGACGGCAAAAAAATCCTTCAAGATGACTTATTTTTTGACATATGTGGACATGCATACAAACATTAAGGCAAAAAAGCGGGGGCCCAAGAGAAAAATCCTCTTGAACCCCCGCCTGTGTGGTACCCGGGACGAGAATCGAACTCGTACAGGATTACTCCCGAGGGATTTTAAGTCCCTTGCGTCTACCAGTTCCGCCACCCGGGCAAAATGATTAAAGTTCGGCTATTATTAGTGCAATTGGGAGCAACGTGTCAACCGGAGGATATTACATGCAGACTCACGCAAGCTGTCCACACTGCGGCAAACGAACGACTCGCTACCGCAACCCCTTGCCGACTGTCGACATCATTATTATGATCAGCGAAAAAATCGTCCTGATAGAACGACACAACCCACCCCAAGGCTGGGCACTTCCGGGCGGTTTTGTCGACTATGGCGAGTCGCTGGAAGAGGCCGCTTTGCGCGAGGCACGAGAAGAAACCGGTCTCGAGGTCAGCAACCTGCGACAATTCCGGGCTTATTCGGACCCGAAGCGCGACCCCAGGCAGCACAACATCTCAATAGTTTTCTGCGCTGATGCCGTGGGCCAACCGACCGCCGGGGATGACGCAAAAAATGTCCGGCTCTTTGCGGTCGATGAATTGCCCGCACCCCTCTGCTTCGACCACGCACGCATAATCGATGATTACCTTGCCGCAAAGAAGTGAATATCGGGTTCTCTTTCGAGCAGGCCGTGTTTATGGCAAAGCACAAAATACAGGCGCAAACCCTCTATATGACCATCAGTCAAATCGTAAGACATGCCACGCCAGTACTCTTCAAGATGCATCGCGGAAAAACCGGTGCGTGCGGATAGACGGGCGGCCATGTCCGGCAAATGATTGAAAGCATAGTCCCGCGAGGCCTGCAGCTGTTCAGCCAGGACACTGACTTCAAGAGGAAATTTTTCGATCGCTTCCCTGCGTAATATCCATAGTGCAAAGACAAACGGCAAGCCAGTAAAATGGTACCACAAGGCACCGAGATCGGTGATTTGAAAATGTCGGGGACAATTCTGTGCCGCAGCAAGAGCGCGATCGCCAATCAGAAGAACGCTCTGGCCGTCCTGCAGGCAAGCCTCCACCTCCTGCTCCGGAACCTTGAAGGAGACGTCATCGATCCTGCAGAATTCCTTGAGCAGAACCTGTAGAAGGTTGATCGAGGTTGCAGATTCTCCGGTTATGGCAATTTCCCGCCCGTTCAACTCGTTCAGAGGCCCCGGGGTAAAGAGCAAAACGCTGTGCACAGGGCCGATGCTGCTGATCGAATGGCCCGGCAGCAAGAGGTAGTCGTCAGAGTGCAAGCCATACTCATAAGATGACGAGGGGCAGGCATCAATCGTGCCTTCTGCCAGCATCCTGTTCAATTCTGAAGGAACCCCGGCAACGACTTCGCCGGTGAAACCCTGCTCTGTGAGGTAATGGAAATAGGGTGCTACATTCAGGTAGGCAATGCGTCCGATTTTTAATGTCATGTTATGTGGCTAACTAAAAGAACGTGCAAAGAAAATGCGGAGAGAGGTCTCCGCAGGACCATATCGTTGCATTGTTCAGCATCAGGGGAAGTCAATCAAGGCAAGATCTTTTGACTTGATCTGGAAAGCGCCAAAGCCCGTCGAGCCATAAAACTGTGCGCGTGAGCGAACTTGCAGCGTCATGGTCTCACCGGTTTTGAGCTTGACGTCAACCATGACTGCGTCACCCTTGTTGTCTCCAAAGGTGATCGTATCGATATTCTCGAAGGGTATCGTCAGTTTGCCCTGTCCGCGCCAGGCATCAAGTGCGATTTTACCGGCCATGGAAAACTTCTCCAGAGAGGTGGTGACCCCATCCCGGTCCTTGACCTCTACCTGAATGTTCACGTCTGTTTCAGGTATCGTACCTTCCGGCTGTCCGCCTAACCCTCCCATCCCCGTGCAGAAGATGGCAATGATCAGCACCAGGATCAGCGTTAATCCGCGATTCATATCCGCCTCCATGTGACCCCCTTAAGATAACGCATACTAGCACGGCAGACGAATTCTGTTCAATGTTCAAACAATCACACAAAATGTAGAGGTCAACGCATCATATTCCAATCTGGATGAGCGTATTTTTCCCGACATAACCTTTCTGCCGCATTCATTTCATCAGCTGTCGGCCTGGAGACCCTCAATGAGGCATCGATCGCTTTCGAGAATTCTCCGGCGATGCACGTTTCAACCTCTGTGACCGTCAGCGCGTGTCTGGCCCACCTGTTCAGCCATCCCACCTTGTCGAGAGAGCCTGCCGTCCCAGTATTTATATTGGTCTTGAGAACCCTCCCAAGCAGATCGAGGTCTAATTCCAGTGGGATCGAACCATGTTGTAGAAACGCCTGGCCGTGGCGTTTCTGTGCGCTCCCGGCGACCTTGCAGTCGTCAATAACCAGTTCATATTGGGACGGAGCTGAGAAACAGACCGCCTTGGTGGCATTCAGCTGTCCCCCGCGCGGCCGACCAGGAACAAGCTTTGCCGTCAAACCAAGTTGCAGCAGGGCTTTCTGAAGAATCTCTGAAATGACCCGGTAACTGTCGAGAACTGAGCTGCCGAACAGCCCGGAAACGGATGGTGCAATCACCGAGTAGGTGACTTCGTTATCGTGCAAAACGGCCCTGCCGCCGGTTGATCGTCGGACAAGATCGAGGCCGGCCTGACGACAGACCTCCAGGTCAATATCCGTCGTTACGGACTGGGCATAACCAAGAGTCACCGTTGCCGGCTGCCAGCGGTAGAAGCGCAGCACTGCTGGAGAGGTCCCCTTGGCCACCGCATGCAGAAGCGCCTCGTCCAGAGCCATGTTCATGGCACCTGTCTGGAATCCGGAATTTATCAAGCGCCAGTCGTGCATGTAAATAATGTGACTTGAAAAAACAAAGGCCAGGGGACCCTGGCCTTTTGGTTAAAGTTTCAATCGTTCAAGGAAACCCGTATCAATATCACCCTCGATAAATTCCTTGTTGCTCATGATCCGCTGGTGAAACTCAATGGTCGTTTTTATCCCACCGATAATAAATTCATCGAGTGCCCTGGCCATGCGCTTAATTGCTTCTTCCCGTGTATCCGCATGCACAATCAGCTTGGCAATCATCGAGTCGTAGTGCGGCAGAACCGTGTACTGATCGTAAACAGCGCTGTCAATGCGAACACCCAGGCCGCCAGGGGGATGATAGCCGTCGATCTTGCCTGGACACGGTGTAAATTTGACCGGGTCCTCGGCATTGATGCGGCATTCGATCGCATGGCCGTTGATCTTGATATCTTTCTGCTGGTAACGCAGGGGCTCACCATAGGCGACCCGGATCTGCTCCTTGATGATATCAACCCCGGTAATCATCTCGGTCACCGGGTGCTCAACCTGCACACGGGTGTTCATCTCCATGAAGAAGAAGTTGCCGTGCTTGTCAAGCAGAAACTCCATGGTGCCGGCGCTCGTGTAACCGATTGATTTGGCAGCTTCGACGGCACATGCACAAAGGTCCTTGCGCTGTTTGTCTGTCAAAACCGGGCAAGGGGCCTCTTCAATGAGTTTCTGATGCCGGCGCTGGACAGAACAGTCACGTTCGCCAAGATGAATAACGTTACCGTGACTGTCGCCAAGCAGTTGGACTTCAACATGACGTGGGTTCTCGCAGAACTTCTCAATGTAGACGTCGGAGTTGCCAAAAGAGGCCATCGCTTCGGCACGGGCCATCGCATAGAGGTTTGGCAAAGACGCGGGGGAATGGACAACTTTCATCCCTTTTCCGCCACCTCCGGCGGTTGCCTTGATGATGACCGGAAAACCGATCTCTTCAGCTATACGCTGAGCATCCTCGACGTTCGGCACATTTTCCTTGGTGCCAGGAAGGATCGGCACGCCGGCCTTGATGACAGACTGACGACCGGCAATCTTGTCGCCCATCAAGCGAATGTTCTCCGGGGTCGGGCCAATAAAGGTCAGACCGCAGTTCTGGCAGATTTCGGCAAACTCGGCATTCTCGGCCAGGAAACCGTAGCCGGGATGAATCGCCTCTGCATCAGTCACCTCTGCTGCGCTGATGATGGCCTTCATGTTCAGGTAACTATGACTGCTCGGCGCGCGGCCAATACAGATGCTTTCATCGGCGATCTTGGTGTGCAGGGCATCGGCATCGGCGTCAGAATGCACGGCAACCGTCAGAATGCCCATCTCCTTACATGCCCGAATGATACGCAGGGCTATTTCACCACGATTGGCGATCAGAATTTTACGAAACATGGATATCTCCTTAGTGCCTGGGATTCTTTAACACTCGTCGGTCAGGACACTAGAGGCGTTCCACCTTGAAGAGCGGTTCACCAAATTCCACAGGAGCGGCATCCTCCTTGAGAATTTCGATTATCTTGCACTTGAACTCGGCTTCGATCTCATTGAACATCTTCATTGCTTCGACGAGGCAGACCGCCTGGCCGACTTCCACGACACTGCCGACATCAACAAACGGATCCGCTTCGGGACTCGGCTTACGATAGAAGCTGCCAACGATTGGCGAGTTGATTGTTTCGTACTTGTCATCAGCTACGGCAAGCTCAGCAGGTGCGACCGTAACAGAGGGAGCGGCGCTCGAAGCTGCTGTAGGGGCTGCGATTGCTGCAGGGGCGGCCGCTGCAAATTGCACGTATTCTTTCTCCGGGCCTCGCTTTATGACAATCTTCTCTTCAGCATTTTCCATTTCAAATTCAGTGATATCGGTGTCGGTGATCATTTTGACCAACGTCCTCAGGTCCTTGATTTCCATACATGCTCCTCCCTTGTCGCCGGTCCTGTGCTCACAGTCCGGTGTTAATAAATAAAGTTAGTAATTATCTTAACAGAATGTTCTGAAACGTCTTGGGAATTTTTGTCAGGACCCGGTGTCCATCAGCGGTCACCAGCACCATATCTTCGATCCTCACACCACCAACCCCCGGCACATAGATACCAGGCTCCACAGTAAACACCATGCCTGCATCCGCAACGGCTTTGCTTCGCGACGAGACAACCGGGCCCTCGTGAACTTCAAGACCGACTCCGTGGCCCAGACCGTGACCGAAATATTCTGCATAGCCGCAAGCACTGATATAGTCTCTCGCTATCCGGTCAAGTTCAGACAAAGCAATCCCTGGCGCGACGGCAGCCAAGGCGCGGTCATGCGCTTCGAGGACAGTATCATAGATTCTGCGCAATGCGGCGGAAACGTCTCCAACCGCAAGGGTCACTGTTTCGTCCGAATGATAACCCGCGCAACGACAGCCGAAATCGATTGTGACCAGCTCACCTTCGGCGAGCAATTTGTCAGATGCCACGCCATGGGGCATTGCCCCGCGTTGCCCGGAGGCAACGATTATATCGAAAGCCTTTTCTTCGGCACCGAGTTTACGCATGGCAAACTCCAGCGCCAGTGAAATCTCTGCTTCCCTGACTCCGGGTCTGAGCATCGGCCTGATCTCTTTAAAGCCGGCCAGATTCAAACCGGCCGCGGTAGAAATCAAATGTATTTCATCTGCCGATTTGCGTAGTCTCAGGCTTTCAATTTCGTCATGCAAATGTTGCCAGACCCAACCAGAGGAACCTTTATCACGGAGGTCGTTAAACACTCCGACTGCCAGGCCGGCCTCGAAACCGATCCGTTCGACCGAAAGGGAAGTGAGCACAGCAGTGACACCGTCGCCCTTGACCCTGTATTCATCGAGCTTGTCCGCTACAACTTCCGAGCGAGCCTGAGTGGTATAACGCGAATCAGTCAGAAAAACAAGTTGTTCCGTAG
>Ga0210079_1000014_pt1 | contig 21662 bp, 21 predicted proteins | sample White_CordA_D2_FD_185587 | JGI IMG/M metagenome (GOLD analysis project Ga0210079, IMG submission 185587) | Wetland microbial communities from the San Francisco Bay, California, USA, that impact long-term carbon sequestration - White_CordA_D2... | ecosystem: Environmental > Aquatic > Marine >...
ATTGACGCCCGACTCGATACGCATGACATCCCGGACCCGGACCTGCTGATTCGCACGAGCGGGGAGATGCGGGTCAGTAATTTCCTGCTCTGGCAGATAGCCTATACGGAGCTTTACTTCACCGAGACGCTCTGGCCGGATTTCTCTCGCGACGAGTTAATGCAGGCTCTGCAGGCTTACAGCAACCGCCAGCGGCGCTTCGGTTTGACCGGTGCTCAATTGGACGGTACGGCAGACAGCGACGGGGAGGGGCGTCATTAAAGAACGGATCATCACAGCAATTATTGCATTGCCGATACTGGTCCTCTGTGTTTTTTATGCCAGTCCAGGACTGTTGTCCGGACTTCTGTTCGTCATCAGTGCCCTGGCTTTACAGGAATTCTACCGCATGGCGCTGCCGGCAGAGCGCCGTCTTGAAGGCTCATTGTCGATTATTGCCGGGATCTTCTGTTGCCTCGGGATTGTTTATGCCACCAGTCCTTCGGCCCTCCTGTTAAGCGTCGTCCTGCCGTTTCTTCTGCTGACCCTGGTTTATCTTTTCCGTTTTCAAGATATCCAAACGGTCAGCCGAGATCTTGCAGTCAGCCTGCTCGGTATCCTGTATATCCCTGTGTTGCTTGCCCATGCAGTGCTGCTGCGCGCTCTGCCAGATGGCCGCAACTGGATATTCCTGGTTCTTTTTCTGGTCATGGCAAGTGATAGTATGGCCTATTTTATCGGCAGGAAGTTTGGCAAACACCGTCTTTACGAAGCCGTTAGCCCGAAAAAGAGTATCGAGGGCTCGGTCGGCGGGTTGGTCGGCGGTGTCCTGGGTGCAGCGATCTGTAAATACTGTTTTTTTGCTGCGCTGAGCACGCTGGACGTCGTACTTCTCGGCATCGGGGTCGGCGCCTTCAGCCAACTTGGTGATCTGGTCGAATCGTTGCTGAAACGCAGTTTCGGGGTTAAAGACTCAGGGTCACTTATCCCCGGTCATGGTGGCCTCCTCGACCGTCTCGACAGCCTGCTGTTCGCTTTTCCGTTAACCTACTATTATGCAGCATGGGTGTTTGCATGAGACGATTGGCCATCCTGGGCTCGACCGGCTCAATCGGAGTGAGCACGCTTGAAATCGTTGCTGAACATCCGCATCGCTTTCAGGTCGTTGCTCTGACCGCAGGCCGTAACCTGGCTTTGCTCGAAGAGCAGATTGGCCGTTTTTCTCCCATAATGGTTGCCGTCCCCGACCAGGAAAATGCCCGACTCCTTGAACAGAGGATCGGTTCCAACGGACCTCAGGTTCTGTACGGCATGAAAGGGCTGATGGCCTGCGCGGCTGAATCTCCTGCCGAAATGGTCGTCTCGGCAATTGTTGGCGCAGCCGGCCTGGAACCCACCCTTGCCGCCATTGAAGCGGGGCGGCATATTGCCCTGGCCAACAAGGAGACCCTGGTGATCGCCGGTGAACTTGTGATGGCCGCCGTGGCGAAGTCCGGCTGCAAGCTTTTCCCGGTGGACAGCGAACACTCGGCTATTTACCAGTCGCTCGAAGGGCACCGCAGGAGAGATGTCCGTCGTCTGATTCTGACGGCATCCGGCGGACCTTTCCGCAACTGGTCGATTGATGACCTGTGCGGGGTGACTCCCAAAGATGCTTTGGCGCACCCCAACTGGACCATGGGTAGAAAAATCACCATCGATTCAGCGACCATGATGAACAAAGGCCTGGAAGTGATTGAAGCCCATTGGCTGTTCAACCTGCCGGTCGACAAGATAGCGGTACACATCCACCCGGAAAGCATCGTTCATTCGATGGTCGAATATGTTGACGGGGCCGTCATGGCGCAGCTCGGGATTCCTGACATGAAAACACCGATTGCCTACGCACTCAGTTACCCGGAGCGGCTGCCTCTTGATTTGCCGCCCCTGGATCTTTGCCGGCTCGGAAAACTGCATTTCTCTGCGCCTGACCGGAAGTGTTTCCCGTGTCTCGATCTCGCCTATCAAGCCATTCGCCGTGGCGGCACAACGCCTGCCGTACTGAACGCCGCCAACGAGATTTCCGTAGATGCTTTTTTGCAGGAAAAGATCGGGTTTCTTGACATCCCGCGGGTCATATCGATGGTGATGGAAGGGCATTCGTGCGCTGCCGTGGATGGGTTGGATAAAGTCCTGGTTGCAGATGCATGGGCGCGACAGATGGCTGAATCAGTTATTGATGATATTCAAGGAGCTTCCTACGCATGATAACTATCGCTGCCGGCATTGTGATGCTGGGCATTCTGGTCTTTGTCCATGAACTCGGACATTTCTGTGTCGCGAAATTCTGTGGCGTCAAGGTGCTGAAATTTTCCCTTGGTTTCGGTCCCCGCCTTGTCTCGCGGCAATGGGGTGAGACCGAATACATGGTTTGCGCCATTCCACTCGGCGGTTATGTGCAGATGCTCGGCGAAGGCGGCGGGGAACAGGGCGAGGATGCGGAGATCTCTCCTGATGAAGAGCAGCGCTCTTTTGCCAAACAAAGCATTGCCCGGCGAATGGCAATTGTCGCTGCTGGACCGGCCATGAACCTTATTTTGCCCTTCCTGGTTCTGCCCCTTGCGTATCTGGTCGGGGTCAACCTGCCGGCCTACCTCGAAGAACCTCCATGTGTCGGTTACGTGATTCCTGGCTCAGAGGCTGAAGCCGCCGGTTTTCATAAAGGCGACTGCATCGTTCAAATCAGCGGTCACAAGGTGGCAACCTGGACTGATACCGGACCGGCGTTGGTGAATAGTGCCGGTGAGCCGATTGTTTTTGTCCTTGATCGTTCAGGCCAGGTCTCTGAACTGACCATCGCACCGGAGCATGGCGCCCTGGAAGGTCTCCAGTCGATCGGTCTTTTACCGGACCAGGAGGCCGTAATCGGTAGCCTTGCCCCGGGTATGCCGGCGGTCGAGGCGGGCCTCGAAGCCGGGGATAGAATCGTCTCCATCGGTGAGCGTGAGATCGTCTCGTGGTATGAACTCAAGGATGCGATTCAGGAGGTCGGGGGACAGCCGGTGACGATCGTTGTCGAACGCAATCAGGAAAGGCTTTCGTTCCAAATTGTTCCTGAACAGGTTGACGACAGTAACAGTTACTTGATCGGTATTGCACCGAATCAGGATACCGTGTTCAAGCGCTTCTCCCTCGGAGAGTCAATCAAGGCCGGTGCCGGACGCAGTATGGATCTGATAGAATTGACACTGGTCTTTATCCAGAAGCTGTTTGCCGGCCATGTCTCGACCAGTAATATCGGTGGGCCGATTACCGTGGTGCAGATTGCCGGTCAGGCTGCACAGACGGATATTTCGAGCATATTGAGTGTCCTGGCTTTTCTCAGCATCCAGCTGGGGATTCTCAACCTGCTGCCGATCCCGATCCTGGATGGCGGCCATCTCTTCTTTTACACATTCGAAATGGTTTTCCGCAGACCACTCTCACTGCGTGCCCGTGAATGGGCGCAACAGCTTGGGTTGATTCTGTTGATCATGTTGATGGTCCTGGCCTTTTATAACGATATCGTGCGCATGATCGGGAATTGACGTGTCTCCGACCTTGTTGACCATTCAGACCGCATCGCCCGCAGGCAGTATCGCATTGACTGCCGGTGAGCGTCTGCTCGCAGAGCTCAACCTCGATGTACGGAAAACCCCGACGGAATGGTTGCTGCAGTCGATTGAGGATTTGCTGGACAAAACCGAGGTCAAAAAAGCCGATCTTGACGCCATCGCCGTAGTGCAGGGACCGGGTTCTTTTACCGGATTGCGGGTAGGCCTGGCCACGGCCAAGGGGCTGTCTCTGGTTACGGGATGTCCGTTGCTCGGCATATCGTCCCTGCAGTGTCTCGCCATGCAGCTGCCATTCGCCGGTCTGCCGGTCTGTGTCATGCTGGACGCGCGCAAGCAGGAAGTTTACACGGCCAGTTACCGATGGGAAGGTGGGTATCCTCATCCGGTCACGGAAGAAAAAGTGGTCGGACCCGACCTGTTGTTGGCCGGGGTCGTTGGTGAGACTCTTTTTGTGGGTAACGGTGCCCAGCTATACAGAACTTTAATCGTCAGGAAACTGGGTGGTCGGGCGCATTTCGCGCCAGCATTTATGAACCTGCCACGCGCTGCTGGAGCGGCCGCTCTGGCCCTGCGGAAGTTGGAGGCTGGACGCACATGCACGGCAGATGAATTGCTGCCCAATTACCTTCGGCCTTCGGAAGCCGAACTTAATTTGCATAACAAGAAAAAATCGGGGAATACTGGTTGACAACCCGGTGGCCCGTTCGTTATTTTTTAGGTACCGTTCGTATATTTTATCCTTACCAACTCAGGAGGTGCTCATGGCAGAGAATGACATGGATTTGATCCAACGCTTGAGTGAAGAAAACCCAAGATTCAGAAAGCTGCATGAACAACACTTGTTATTTGAAAAACAGCTCCAGGACCTGGATGAGAGAAACTACCTGACCCCCGAGGAAGATTTCGAGCGGAAAAAAATACAGAAGCTGAAGCTGGCCGGTAAAGACGAAATGGAAGTCATCCTTCGAGATTACCGTCAGTAAACATTTGCGACATTACAGATTCTGCAGGGGCCGGTTTTCGGCCCCTGTTTTGTTTATCTGCAACGAATGGCCACGCCGGTGAAGAAACATTCGTTTTTTTTGTTTTTGCCCTTTACCTAGGGGATTTACGCGGGTATAAAGAGCGGATATCTTGATCGATAGAACAGAGTTATTGTCCAGAAGGAGAGAGAGTAAATGACCCAGAAACGTAGCAGTGCCATCACCCAGGGATTTGAACGTACACCGCATCGGGCCTTATTGAAGGGGACAGGTGTCCCGCAGGAGGAGATGGGAAAACCCTTTATCGGGATTGCCTCATCTTTCACAGATTTGATCCCGGGTCATACGGGCATGCGCGATCTTGAGCGTTTCATCGAAAAAGGTGTCCACACAGGTGGCGGCTATTCCTTTATCTTCGGTATCCCCGGGGTCTGCGATGGCATCGCCATGGGACATCGCGGTATGCACTATTCCCTGCCCACCCGCGAACTGATTGCTGACATGGTCGAATCGGTAGCAGAAGCACACCGCCTTGATGGTCTCGTGCTTTTGACCAACTGCGACAAAATTACCCCGGGCATGCTGATGGCAGCCGCTCGTCTTGATATTCCATGCATCGTGGTGACTGCCGGTCCGATGATGACCGGTGCCGGCCGTGAAGGGCGAAAGTTCTCCTTTGTCACGGACACGTTTGAAGCCATGGCCCAATACAAGGCTGGCGTTATCGACGAGCAGGAACTGATGATGTGTGAGGACAAGGCCTGTCCGACTGCAGGTTCCTGCCAGGGCCTCTTTACCGCAAATACCATGGCCATTCTAACGGAAACCCTCGGCATGAGTCTGGTTCGCTGCGGAACCTCTCTGGCGGTCTCTTCGATGAAACGCCGGATCGCTTTTGCCAGCGGTGAACGTATTGTAAGCATGGTCCGCGAACAGATAACTCCACGACAGATCATGACCCGCGCTGCGTTTGAAAACGCCATCCGGGTCGATCTGGCACTTGGCGGTTCGAGCAATACCGTACTGCACCTACTGTCGATAGCACATGAAGCCGGAGTTGAATTGCCCCTGGAGGACTTTGACCGTCTCGGTCGTGAGACCCCTCAACTGGCGTCAATGAACCCCGGCGGCAAGCATTTTATGGAAGACCTCGATGCGGCAGGCGGTGTTCCCGGTGTTCTTTACCAGTTACGTTGTCTTATTAACGACAATCCAACCTTGACCGGTCCTACTGTAAAAGAGATCGTGGCCAGCGTCGCCTCCGTTGATGATGAGGTTATCCAGTCAGTCGATAAACCGGTCCGGGCCGAGGGTGGCCTGGCCATTCTGTTCGGCAACCTGGCGCCGCTTGGTTCGGTTGTAAAGCAATCAGGCGTTTCGCCACAGATGATGAATTTTGAAGGCACGGCCCGTTGCTTTGAGTCCGAGGAAGCGGCCATGGAAGCCCTGATGGGCGGTCAGGTTGTCGCCGGCGATGTCGTCGTGATTCGTTACGAGGGACCCAAGGGTGGCCCTGGCATGAGGGAGATGCTTGCCCCGACTGCGACCCTGATGGGTCTTGGTCTGGGTGACAGCGTCGCACTCATCACCGATGGCCGTTTCTCCGGTGGTACCCGTGGCCCATGCATCGGGCATATCTCCCCTGAAGCCGCCGAGGGCGGTACGATTGCTCTGGTTGAAGATGGTGACAAAATCCGTCTTGATATCCCGAATCGCAAATTGGAGCTGCTGGTTGATGATCTGGTCCTTGCAGAACGCAGGTCAGCCTGGCAGGCACCGGAAGCAAAGATCAAGACCGGCTGGCTCGCCCGTTATGCCAAGGTCGTTACTTCGGCCAACACCGGGGCCATTTGTAAGTAGTCCGCATATTCAAACCGGCCCTTTGCTAGCGGGCCGTTTCGAGGAGGAAGAAGTGAAACTGACTGGCTCTAAGATACTGCTGGAATGTCTGCTCCAGGAAGGGGTCGATACGCTCTTTGGCTATCCAGGCGGCACAGTCATCAATATTTACGATGACTTGATGGATTCACCGATCAAGCACGTTCTGACCCGTCATGAGCAGGCCGCAGTCCACGCCGCTGATGGCTATGCCCGGGCAACCGGCAAGGTGGGTGTCGCTATTGCCACCAGCGGCCCCGGTGCGACCAATACCATTACCGGGATTGCGACAGCCTACATGGACTCGATTCCGATGGTAGTCATCACCGGTCAGGTACCGACTCCGTTGATCGGTAATGATGCTTTCCAGGAAGCGGACGTGATCGGCTTGACCCGCCCGATTACCAAGCACAATTACCTGGTCAGGGATATCAAGGATCTGGCGGTGACTATGAAGAAAGCCTTCTATATCGCCCGTACCGGTCGTCCCGGCCCTGTCGTGGTCGACTTGCCGAAAGATGTCCAAATCGCCACGGCAAAGTTCGAATATCCCGAGACCGTCGAACTGCGTGGCTACAAGCCGACCTACAGCGGCAATATGCGCATGGTCGAAAAAGCCGCAAAAATGATCCTGTCGGCGAAGAAGCCGGTTCTCTATGTCGGTGGTGGCGCTTCTTTGACTGACGCCCATGGTGAACTCCTGGAACTCGCTGAAATGATCCAGGCTCCGGTTACCACCACACTGATGGGAATGGCCAGCTTTCCGACACAACACGATCTATCCCTTGGTATGCTCGGCATGCACGGGACCTACTATGCCAACATGGCGGTCACCAACTCCGACTTGCTGATTGCTCTGGGGGCGCGTTTTGACGACCGCGTCACCGGCAAGATTGCGACATTTGCCCCGCATGCAAAGATTATTCATGTCGATATCGATCCGACCTCGATCAAGAAGAATGTGCGCGTCGACCTGCCAATCGTCGGGGATTTGCGTGACGTGTTGAAAAAGCTCAACAATAAAATTGCCGAACACAAAGACGAGCTTGAATCGATGCATAGCGCGCTGCAACCCTGGCATGATGAGATTTCCGGCTGGCGTAAAGATCAGCCGATGACTTACAAGAGCTCCAAGACCGAGATCAAGCCACAGTTTGTCATCGAAAAGCTGCGCGAATTGTCCAACGATGATGCCATCGTTACCACCGAAGTCGGCCAGCACCAGATGTGGGCGGCCCAGTTTTTCGATTTCACTCAGCCGCGGACTTTTCTTTCCTCTGGTGGCCTTGGGACCATGGGTTACGGCTTGCCTGCTGCACTTGGCGCCCAGGCGGCCTTCCCGAAACGCCAGGTGATCGACATCTCCGGTGATGGCTCATTTCAGATGAACTCACAGGAATTGGCAACCCTGGTCCAGTACCGTTTGCCGGTCAAAATTGTCATCCTTAACAATAACTTCCTTGGTATGGTGCGGCAGTGGCAGCAGCTGTTCTTCGATAAACGCTACAGCCAGACCTGCATGGAGCTGCCGATCGATTTCGTCAAGCTGGCGGAGGCCTATGGGGCAACCGGTCTGAGGGCAACCAAACCGGGCGAGGTTGAAGATGTGATCAGGCAGGCCTTCGAAACACCCGGCCCGGTTATCATGGAGTTCAAGATCTCTCGCGAAGAGAATGTCATGCCGATGGTCCCTGCTGGTGCCGGTATCAATGAGATGTTGCTGAGGACTGCTTGACCTTTTGATAGCATCTGGATATCGATGGTATCAAGCCAACGCAGCACAACGCCTGCAGCATCATGCAACAACACAGCAGGGGCGATCAATGCGCACTGTTGAGGAGTTAATGTAATGCGACATACAATTTCTGTACTGGTAGAGAATGAATTCGGTGTTCTATCGCGGGTTTCCGGACTTTTTTCAGGTCGGGGATTTAATATCGAGAGTCTGTCCGTTGCGCCGACGCTAGATCCAACCATTTCACGCATGACGATCGTCACGAGCGGCGACGACAGGATTCTCGAACAGATCAACAAGCAGTTGAACAAGCTGATCGACACGATCAAGATCATTGATTTCACCGGCGAAGATTTTATCGAGCGTGAAATGGCGTTGATAAAAGTGACCGCGGATGAAAATTCCAGGGCCGAGATTTTGCGGATTGCCGATATCTTCCGCGGCAAGATTGTTGATGTCACGCCAAAATGCTACACGGTGGAAGTCACCGGTTCACCGGTCAAGGTCAACGCCATCATCGATCTGCTGCGGCCTATGGGAATCAAGGAGTTGGTTCGTTCCGGGCCGGTTGTTCTTGGCCGTGGTCCGAAAGGTTGGAAGTCCGGCTGAGCCTGGCTGCCAGAGCGTAGAGACAACTGTGCCCCGGCCATAAAAATGTTGGCCGGGACATTTCATTATGGTACTATCGTCAGCTATTTAAACCAATAAAAACCCTGTAAGGAGGAAATCGTGAAGGTTTATTACGATAAGGACGCTAATCTTGACATTGTCAAAGGTAAAAAAATTGCTGTGATCGGTTACGGTAGCCAGGGCCATGCCCATGCCAACAACCTTAAAGAAAGTGGTATGGATGTTATTGTCGCCGAGTACCCAAAAGGCGGTGACAACTGGACCAAGGCTGAAAAAGCTGGTCATGCGGTTATGATGACTGCGGATGCTGTCAAGGCAGCCAGTGTTATCATGATTCTGCTTCCTGATGAGATGCAGGCGGATATTTACAACGAGCAGATCGCTCCTCATATTAACCCGGGCAGCTATGTCGGTTTTGCCCACGGTTTCAATATCCATTACAACCAGATTGTTCCTGCCGAGGATATCAATGTTTTCATGGTGGCGCCTAAAGGTCCTGGTCATACTGTTCGTAACGAGTATGTCAACGGCGGTGGTGTCCCTTGCCTGATCGCCATTGAGAAGGATCCTTCCGGCGATACCAAGGACATTGCACTCGCTTATGCCTCTGGAGTTGGTGGTGGTCGTTCCGGAATCATTGAAACCTCTTTCCGTGAAGAAACGGAAACGGACCTGTTCGGTGAGCAGGCTGTCCTTTGTGGTGGCGCTACGGCCCTGGTCCAGACTGGCTTTGAAGTGCTTGTGGAAGCGGGCTATGCCCCGGAAATGGCTTATTTCGAGTGCTTGCACGAACTGAAGCTGATTGTTGATCTCCTCTATGAAGGCGGCATCGCCAATATGCGCTATTCGATCTCCAACACAGCTGAATTCGGTGATTTTACTCGTGGCCCACGAATTATCAACGAAGACACTAAAGATGAAATGCGCCAGATCCTGTCTGAGATCCAAACGGGTGAGTTCGCCCGTGAATGGATTCTTGAAACCAAGGCGAACAAGCCGGTTCTGAATGCTCTCCGCCGGCTTGGTGCGGAGCACCCGATTGAAGAAGTCGGTGATCGTCTGCGTGGCATGATGAGTTGGATCGGTAAAGACAAACTGGTTGATAAAACCAAAAACTAATTAAACTTTTTCCTGAGATTCTGGATCAACCGATGAGTTTCCACACGGGAACGATTTAATTGACTCAAGGGCGGAGGCCGATGCCCCCGCCCTTTAACTTTTGGGTGACCAATTATGCGCAACCGACATCAGCCCATAGCTGTAGAAGGTTATCCTTTTATCGCGTTTTTTGCTTTTTTGACGCTATTGTTTAACGGCTTTGGTTGGTATTGCCTGACAACCATCGGTCTCGGGCTGACTCTTTTTACAGTTTACTTCTTCCGTAATCCCGAACGTACTCCGCCTGATGACGTCAAAGCAATCGTCGCGCCCGCAGACGGCAAGGTCATCTTCGTCGGCAAGGTTCCCGAGAATCGTTATTTTGACGGTCAGGAGGTGACCAAAGTCAGTATCTTCATGAACGTTTTTAACGTTCATGTCAACCGTGTGCCATTCAACTGCACAGTCCTTGACCAGTTCTACAATAAGGGCCGATTTCTGAATGCTTCTCTGGATAAGGCCAGCCTCGAAAACGAACAATCCGGGATGTTGCTCGAAACGGAAACCGGCATCAAGGTCCTCTGCGTGCAGATCGCCGGTCTTGTCGCACGTCGGATTGTTTCCTATCCGGAAAATGGAGATCAACTCAAAAGGGGGCAGCGCTATGGCCTGATCCGTTTCGGTTCGAGGGTCGACCTGTATTTCCCCGATGGTGTTGAAGTGCTGGCAAAGATAGGCGACAAGGCCGTCGCCGGCGAATCGGAGTTGGGATTCCTGCCATGAGTCGTCTCGGTGGTTCGTATGACCGTCGTGAAAGTCTGAAGCGGGGAGTTTACCTCCTGCCGAACCTCATTACCACGGGGGGCCTGTTCGCGGGCTTTTACGGCATTGTGGCGACGATGAATGGAGACTACCAGATCGCCGCATGGTTTATCCTCATCTCAGCGGTTTTTGATGCACTGGATGGCAAAGTGGCTCGACTGACAGGAACCACAAGCCGTTTCGGGGTGGAATACGACTCTCTTGTCGACGTGGTTTCATTCGGGGTTGCACCAGGGCTGCTCATGTACTCCTGGGCTTTGCAATCTTTCGGCAAGTTCGGCTGGCTTGCTGCTTTTCTCTATGTCGTCTGTGGTGCGCTGCGCCTGGCGCGTTTCAACATTCAGGTCAATACTGTTGAATCCCGTCGGTTTGTCGGTCTGCCGATCCCGGCCGCTGCCGGGATGGTCGCCTCCTGTGTTCTGCTTTTCTACCATCTTGGTGGCTCGGGAACGATCAGGAAAGTCTCTGTCGTCCTGCTGATTTACGTTTTGGCATACCTGATGGTCAGCAATCACAGTTATCATTCCTTCAAAGACCCGGAACTGGTGAAGCGCCAGCCTTTCAGTTTCCTGGTTCTGGCGATTATCTTTATCATCGTAATTGTCGCAGAGCCGGAAATCATGCTCTTCAGCATGGCCTTGCTTTATACGGCTTCGGGACCAATTAGCAGCGTTATAAAATACTTCAGGCGAAAAACTCCGGAAGACAAATCCCCTGTGGATGATATCGCGCCTGATTTAAAGGATGGCGCCCATGATGATAAAAATCATCAGATATCTTGACAATGTCTCAGGATTGCTGTTTTATTAAACAAGATTTTTAAAAGCGTTGAAAAGGAAGAGTAGGGTCTGACGCTGTCACAGAGAACCGGTGGTGCTGCGAACCGGTACAGAATATGACCTGAACTGGCCTTGGAGCTGCAGACGTCAAAGGGACACGACCTGTAAATGCGTCCTGAGTAATTTCTGCCGTGAGCCTGCGTAAATGGTCAATTGAGGATTCCGTCAAAACGGGGTCAAACAGGGTGGTACCGCGAAGCTTAGCTCTCGCCCCTGATCGGGTGGGAGTTTTTTATTTGCGCAGCATAAACTTTTGAAAGGGGGTGGTTCTGTGGAATCCGACCTGAGTGACCTGGAGCTGTTGTTGGTATGTCAATTCTCTGAAGGAGATGGGATGAAGGAACCGTTCCCGACAGACAATATTTCAATCTAAATGGCAGAGGAGGCCATGATGAGCAAAATGAAGACAATAAAGATTTTTGATACGACCCTGCGTGATGGTGAACAATCACCGGGTGCGAGCATGAACATCGAGGAAAAATTGCGTATTGCCAGTCAGCTAGAAAAACTCAATGTCGATGTGATCGAAGCAGGTTTCCCGATTGCCTCTGACGGTGATTTCGAGGCTGTCAAGAAGATTGCCCAGACCATCAAAGGGCCGGAAATTGCCGGTCTTTGCCGTGCCAATTTCAAGGACATCGATCGTGCCTGGGATGCCCTCAAGTATGCCGGGGAGCGGGGCCGCATCCATACGTTCATCGCGACATCCGATATACACATGGAGCGTAAACTGCAGATGAAGCCGGCCAAGGTCAAGGAAACAGCGATCAAGGCAGTCAAACATGCTGCGGCTTACACGCCCAACGTCGAGTTCTCTTGTGAGGATGCGGTCCGCACCCGTCTTGATTTTCTTGCAGAAATGGTCGAGGCCGTCATCGATGCCGGGGCGACAACGGTTAATATCCCGGATACGGTCGGCTACGCGATCCCTTTCGAGTTCTTTAATATTATCAAGTACCTGAAAGACAATGTCCCCAATATCGACAAGGCCGTCCTGTCTGTACATTGTCATAATGATCTTGGCCTTGCCGTGGCCAATTCGCTGGCTGCTATCCAGGCAGGTGCTGGGCAGGTCGAATGTACGATCAACGGTATCGGTGAGCGAGCCGGCAACTGCTCACTGGAAGAAGTTGTCATGGCCTTGCGCACGCGCCGTGACATCATGCCTTATGTGAACAATATCAAAACCGAGCATATCTTCGCGGCCAGTCGCCTGCTCTCGACCATCACCGGGATTGTTGTCCAGCCCAACAAGGCGATCGTCGGCGCCAACGCCTTTGCCCATGAGGCCGGGATCCACCAGCACGGTGTGTTGATGGACAAAGAAACCTACGAGATCATGACACCCGAGTCGATCGGCCTCAATACCAACAAACTGGTGCTCGGCAAACATTCCGGCCGCCACGCTTTTGTTGCCAGGCTGCATGAACTCGGTTATGACCTGCCCAAGGAAGATATCGAAAAGGCTTTCGTGCGGTTCAAGTCTCTGGCGGACCGAAAGAAAGAGATCTTTGATGAGGACCTCGACGCCATCGTCGCCGACGAGATCATCCGGGTTCCGGAAGCCGTCAAGTTGCTGCAGATGAACGTCTCCTCCGGTTCCTTTGCGGCGCCGACTGCAACGGTCGAGCTTGAGGTCAAGGGCAAGGTAAAAAAAGCTGCTGTTATGGGTGATGGTCCTGTCGATGCAACGTTCAAGGCGATTAAGAAGCTCACCAGGATGGAGCCGTATCTGGTCAACTTCTCCGTCGGCTCAATTACCGGTGGCACTGATGCGCTGGGCGAATGCACTGTTCGTCTGGAGTATGAGGGTCATGAAGTTTTGGGGCAGGGTGCCCACTCCGATATCATCGTTGCCAGTGCCAAGGCTTATATCAACGCACTTAACAAGGCCCTGGATGTCACACAGCGTGCCCGGGTCGAAATCTAGAGCGGCTCAATATTTCGCCGGCAGGGCTTCCCTGCCGGCGATTTTTTAGTTAATATGCACGGATTCTTTCCGTGCTTACTTTTATCCTGAGGAGCCATTATGGGTCATACAACAGCAGAAAAAATATTCGCTGCGCACCTGCGCGACGAGCCATTCCAGGGGACCAAGGTTCTGGACATCGACCGGGTGCTCTGCCATGAGATTACCACGCCGGTCGCGATCGCCGATCTTGAATGGCGGGGCAAGGACCGGGTTTTTGATGCGTCCAAAATCAAGGCGGTTATTGATCACGTAACTCCCGCCAAAGACAGCAAGACGGCTCTTCAGGCAAAAATTCTGCGTGACTGGGCCCGCCGCCATGAGATCAAGGATTTCTTTGATGTCGGCCGCAACGGTGTCTGCCATGCAATCTTCCCGGAAAAAGGCTACATCCGCCCAGGCTTTACCGCCATTATGGGCGATTCGCATACCTGCACGCATGGTGCGTTCGGGGCTTTTGCCGCCGGGGTCGGTACCACAGACCTTGAGGTCGGCATCCTGAAAGGTGTCTGCGCCTTCCGTGAGCCGAAGACAATCCGGGTCAACCTGAACGGAAAGCTTCCTGGCGGTGTTTATGCCAAGGACGTCATCCTCTTCGTCATAGGCCAGCTCGGGGTCAATGGCGCGACGGACCGGGTCATCGAATTCCATGGACCGGTCGTCGAGGCAATGAGTATGGATGCACGTATGACCTTGTGCAACATGGCTATTGAAGCGGGCGGGACCTGCGGCATCTGCCAGCCGGATATGGTCACGGTTGAATACCTCTGGCCCTTTATTGAAGAAGAATATGCGAGCAAGGCGGAAGCCCTTGCCGATTTCCAGAACTGGGTTGCCGATACGGATGCCGGTTATGACAAAGTCCTTGATTTCGATGTCTCCGCTCTTGAGCCCCAGGTAACCTATGGGTTCAAGCCGGACTGTGTGAAGTCTGCCAAGGAGATGGCAGGCACAAAGGTCGATCAGGTTTATATCGGGACCTGCACCAATGGCCGGATCGAGGACCTTCGTCAGGCCGCTGCGGTTCTCAAGGGTCGCATGGTTGCTGACTCGGTCCGCGGGATTGTCTCTCCGGCGACGCCAAAGATTTTCCAGGAAGCCCTGGCCGAAGGTTTGATCCAGATATTTATGGACGCTGGCTTCTGTGTCACCAACCCGACGTGTGGTGCCTGCCTCGGCATGAGCAACGGCGTCCTGGCCGAAGGAGAAGTCTGCGCTGCGACCAGTAACCGCAACTTCAGCGGACGTATGGGCAAGGGCGGCATGGTTCACCTGATGAGCCCATCGACAGCTGCCGCGACGGCAATTACCGGCGTCATCACTGATGCCAGAAGCTTCTAATCAAGGAGAGAAACATGAAAAAGACATTTGGTGGTCCGTCGATCTTCCTTGATCGAGGCGATATTAACACTGATGAAATCATTCCCGCCAAATACCTCACCGAGGTGACCAAGGAGGCGCTCAAGCCTTATTGTCTTGAAGACCTGTCTCTCGACGGGTTTGACCCGAAAGGTGAGAAATTGGCGAATGCACGTGTCATAGTGACGCGTGATAACTTCGGCTGTGGCTCGTCTCGCGAACACGCTCCCTGGGTCTTTGAGGTCAACGAGATCCATACCGTGATCGCAGAGAGCTACGCCCGCATCTTCCGGCAGAATATGTTCAACTGCGGGATGCTGGCCATTGAGCTGCCGAAAGAGCAGATCGACAAACTGTTTGCGCTCGAACAGGGCAGCGGTGACGTTGATATTGCCATCAACCTTGCTGAGCAGGAGATTGTCGCTCGCGGCAATGGCATCGAAGAGTCCTGTCGTTTTGAAATCAGCCCCTTTGACAAGGCTCTGGTTGAAGCAGGTGGCTGGGTTGAGTATGCTGACGCGCGCTACTGATTGCAAAGGTCTTTAGCGAAACTTCTTGCCTAAGGCCGGATGAGCAATCCCTCAAGCCGTGCTTGTCGTGTGAATCCTTGACATTTAGCTGGCTTGGATGTTAAAAGCGCGAGGCTTTTACAAATTATCAAAATTCTGGAGGATAGCATGCAACAGACATTCGCAATCATCAAGCCCGACGCCTTTGCCGCTGGCAATGCCGGCAAGATCCTGGCCCGCATTTATGCGGAAGGTTTCAAGGTGGTCGGCATCAAGAAACTCTACATGAGCAAGGTTGAGGCCGAAGGCTTCTATTATGTGCACCGGGAGCGTCCTTTCTTCGGTGAGCTGACCGATTTCATGAGCAGCGCCCCTTGCATTGTCATGGTCCTTGAAGCCGAAGGCGCTATCAAGAAATGGCGCGACCTGATGGGCGCAACCAACCCGGCTGAAGCCGAGCAAGGAACCCTGCGCAAGGAGTTCGGTTCCAGTATCGGTGAGAACGCCACGCACGGTTCCGATGCACCGGAAACAGCAGCTTTCGAAATCCCTTACTTTTTCTCGGGACTGGAACTTCTTTAAGGGAAGCCAGCGAGGAAAGACTTGAGTCACCAGGGGCCCTTCGGTACAATCCGAAGGGTCTTTTTTTGCTCTGGGTATGCTTTGCCACCAGCAGGCTTATAAGTGAATAACCAAATAACGACACCCGTAAAAGTTGATCTGAAAAATCTGAGCCCCGATGCACTTGTTGAATTCCTTGCCGGAATGGGCAAGGAGAAATTTCGTGCCGGGCAGATAATGCGCTGGATTTACCAGCGCGGGGTGACCGATTTTGCAGAGATGACCGATCTGGCCAAAACGTTTCGTGACGAGTTGGAGGAAAGGTCTTATGTTTCGAAATTTACTCCGGCAGCCGTTGAGATCAGCGCTGACGCTACCCGCAAGTTTCTCTTTCGCCTGGAAGACGGCAAGAGTATCGAAACAGTGCTTATCCCGATGGAGGGTGGGCGCAACACTCTCTGCATCTCTACCCAGGTGGGCTGTGCCATGCAGTGCTCCTTTTGCCTGACCGGAAGCTACGGGCTGGAGCGTAACCTTACAGCGGCAGAAATCGTCAACCAGGTCTGTGCCGTGCGCGAAGCGCACGCCGTAGACAATATTGTCCTGATGGGGATGGGCGAACCGTTGCATAACCTGGACAATGTCGTGGATGCCCTGCATATTCTTTATGCCTCAACCGGTTTTGATTACGGACCGCGCAAGGTGACCTTGTCGACTTCGGGTCTGGTGCCGGAGATGTGTGAGCTCGGTCGACGGATCAAGGTCAACCTGGCGGTCTCCCTCAACGCAACCACCGATGACGTTCGCAATGAACTGATGCCTGTCAACCGCCGATACCCGATTAAGGCGCTGATGGAGGCCTGCCGGACGTTTCCGCTGGCACCGAGGCAGAGGATTACCTTCGAGTACATTCTGATCCAGGGAGTCAATGACAGCCAGGCTGATGCCAGGCGCCTGGTCAAACTGCTGCATGGGATCAAAGCCAAGGTCAACCTCATTCCGTTTAATGAGCACGCCGATTCAGAATACAGGAAACCGACCGATGCAGCCATGCGTGCTTTTCAGACCTATCTGCTGGACCGGCAGATTGTGGCTGTCCGCAGGGCTGGCAAGGGGCAGGATATCTCTGCTGCCTGCGGGCAATTGAAGGGGAAGCTTGAAAAGACACTTTAAAGATATAAGGTCATTGTATCTAAATTGCTGGAGGATAAAGGTATGGAACAGATGACAATTGGTGTGATTGGCGGCAGCGGCCTGTATGAAATTGAAGGCCTTACGGATATAGCAGAGGTCAGTATCGATACGCCTTTCGGGGCTCCCAGCGACGTCTTTATTACAGGGATGCTGGGCAATGTCAGGATGGTCTTCCTGCCGCGTCACGGGCGTGGCCATCGCTACCTTCCGTCCGAGGTGCCATACCGGGCCAATATCTACGGCATGAAAAAACTCGGTGTCCAGAGAATCATCTCCGTGTCTGCCGTGGGCAGCATGAAAGAAGAGATCGTGCCGGGACATATTGTTATCCCTGACCAGTTTTTCGATCGGACCCAGGGGAAAAGAGCTTCGACGTTCTTCGGCCAGGGTGTTGCAGGTCACGTCCAGTTTGCTGACCCGGTTTGCCCGGAACTTGTTGGAGTCCTGTGCGAGGCCGGCCAGTTTGCCGGGGCAACCGTGCATAAGGGGGGCACTTATCTCTGCATCGAGGGCCCGAATTTCTCGACACGGGCCGAATCAACAATTTATCGTGGCTGGGGAGTTGATATCATCGGCATGACCAATCTCCCGGAAGCTCGCCTGGCGCGAGAGGCGGAGATCTGCTATGGCACAGTTGCCTTGGCTACCGATTACGACTGCTGGCATGACGGTCACGATGATGTCACGGTAGAGGCTGTGCTGGAGATTATCCGCCAGAATGTCGCCATGGCGCGCAACATCATCAAACATGCGGCAGGAGCGCTAAGCTCGCAGCCCCGATGCACTTGTGGCGAGTCGTTGAAGTACGCAATCATGACGGATCGTGACTTGATTCCGGCACAGACCAGGGAGGACCTGGAACCGATTCTGGGAAAATACCTGGATTAGACGAACAGCGTGATTGCTAAAAAGCTATAGATTTGCTTAAATGATAAATCCCTGTTATTGCAAATAAAAAGGAACTGTATGGATATCCTGGTAGTCGGGTCTGTTGCGTTCGATAGTATAGAAACACCCTTCGGCAAGGGCGATGATGTCCTGGGTGGGTCCGCAACCTACTTTTCAACGGCAGCAAGTTTTTTTACCGGCGTCCAACTGGTTGCTGTGGTCGGTGATGATTTCCCTGATGAACCGCGGCAATTCCTGACGTCTCGTGGCGTCGACCTGGCGGGCTTGCAGACCCGTCCCGGCGAAACTTTCCGATGGAAGGGTCGCTATGGTTATGATCTCAATGAAGCACATACCCTGGAAACCCACCTGAATGTTTTTGAGACATTTCATCCACAGCTCCCGGAACCCTATCGTAAGGCAGAATACGTTTTCCTTGCCAACATAGACCCTGAACTCCAGCTGGAAGTCCTGCGCCAGGTCGAAAGGCCGAAATTGATTGCCTGCGATACGATGAATTTCTGGATCGAGGGCAAGCGCGACGCCCTGGTCAACACTCTGGGGCATGTCGATATCCTGGTCATCAACGAAGGCGAAGTCCGCCAGCTTGCGGAAGAAGCCAACATCGTCAAGGCCTCAAGGCAGGTTCTGGCGATGGGCCCGAAAACCCTGGTTGTCAAACGCGGTGAATATGGCGTACTGGTGTTTAATGAGCATTCGATCTTTTCCGCCCCGGCTTATCCACTGGAAGAAGTTTTCGACCCAACCGGCGCCGGCGACACATTTGCTGGCGGTTTTATGGGATACCTGGCGGCAACCAACAACATAAATGACGAAACGATTCGCAAAGCGACAGTCTTCGGCAGCGTCATGGCATCGTTTACCGTGGAAGACTTCAGCCTGAACCGGTTGCGAAAGTTGGACTGGAGGGAAGTCGAGGATCGTTTCCGGCGCTTTCAGGCACTGACTTTTTTTGAAGGTCTATAGACCGGCGACAGAGGGGAGACCGTATGTTCAAGTGGGATGAGTCGATTAATAGTATCGACGTGTCGGCCAACAAGGTCGTCCACCTTTTTCGCTCCATGCGTGAAGTCCAGCTTGCCTTGCCTGGAATTCCGGCGCAGCAGGCAAGCGCTTATCTCTGCCAGTATAAGCAACCAGAGGGTATTGCGACGGTTGCTGCTTTTCACCTCAACAAGAGCAGGATCCTGGCTTTCTACTGCAGCGACCCGCGCGTTGTCCCGGAACAGAAAATGGACAGCATGCTTGATCAGGGGTTGAACTTTGTTGAATCAATGGGCTTTCTCCTGACAGATCAGGATATCCATCTTTTGGATGATTCTGATCAGCAGATGTTGTGGGAATCGCTACCGCTGAAAGCTGGGCTGGATGTCGAAACAGCTTCTTCAGAGCCGGCTCAGACCAAGCAGTCTGTGACGATTACTGCCGAGAAGCCTGTTGTCAGTCGTGTAGATCCCAGCTCAACGTCTGCAAAGAATAAACCTGTTGTTGAAACGGTTGCCAGCAGCAAACCCGCTACAAAGCAGTCGCCTGTCGCCGAACCTGTCCGGGAATCAGAACCGAAAGCTCCCGAAGAAGACGTCCCGGCTGAAAATGTTGACGATCTGCTCGCCGCTGTCGAAGCGATGCGAGCCAAACGTCCAGGCCTGAGGGCGCGCACAACTGCGCCATCAGCAGCAGAGATGGATCGGAGAAAAGAACAGTTACGAGAAACCGTGGGGCGTATTCTCGTCTCACTTTAAGTCATTTTTCGAAAGGTTGTGGCCTAATGCAATATCGATGGATTCTCTCATGTATGATCGTACTGGTTGTGCTGTTGGTCGCCTGTGTGCCGGTCAAGGAGAAACGCTCGGCCGAAAAAGAGGCCAAGTATCATTACCTGCTCGGTGCGACTGCGCTGAGTGAGCAAAACCCGTCTGAGGCGCTCAAGGAATTCCTCCAGGCGGAGAAATTTGACGACGAGGATCCGGAAATCCAGGCCGGGCTTGCCCAGGCCTACTGGATGAAAAGAGCTTTTGAGCTGTCAGAGAAGCATTTTTTGAAAGCCATAGAACTCAGCGACAATGACCCGAAATACTACAACAACCTGGGGGCTCTCTACCTGACAATGGAGCGCTATGACGATTCCATCACTGCTTTCAGGACGGCTGCGGATAATCTGCTCTTTGCGCAGCCTGAGTTAGCCTGGACGGGGATCGGCCTGGCATATTTCCATAAACAGGATTATGCGGCTTCCCAACGCGCCTATGAGAAAGCAATGGATCTGAATCTGAACTACTATATGCCGCCGTTTCGTCTGGGGGAGCTTTATTATAACCAGGACCGTCCTGTCGAAGCTCTTGGCATGTTCACCCGCAGTGTCGAACTGGAGCCCGATTTTTCTGCAGGTTATTACTGGCAGGGGCTGGTCTATATGAAGATGAAAGACACTGACGCAGCGAAACAATCATTTAAGGAGGTCATTCGTCTGGCCCCGGACAGTGAGCAGGCCCGGTTGTCAGCAAATTATCTCAAAATTATCGGTAAATGATGGAAAACACCGATGCGAGTATCGGTCGAATCCTGAAAGATCGACGCCAAGAACTCGGTTATACGCTCCAGGCGGCCGAGGAGGCGACCCGGATACGCAAGACCTATCTTGACAGCCTCGAGAATAATCGATTCTCTGAGCTTCCCGGGCAGGCCTACGTAACGGGTTTTATCCGTATCTATGCAGGCTATCTCGGCCTTAAAAGCAATCCTCTCCTGGCACTGTTGAACGATCTGCAAAGCGTTGAAACCAAGCCTGAGGAAACGATAAAAACGGCCCGGCCTCTGCCTGATCTTCGTGCGGAATCTTCTTCAGGCGGCGATTGGCGGAAATTCTTTCTGGTCTTTATCCTGGTTCTGGTCCTCGGTTGCCTGCTTTACTTTATGCCTGTAATGTTCTCCGGTGACGAGCAGATTATCCACAGCACAGCAAAGGTCACAGAATCCGTGGGCAGCCGGGTTGACCCCGGGAAGTCACAAGCGGAACCCGCAGAGTCGCAAGCTGAAGCTGAAGAGCCCCAAGCCAATGCAGCAGCCCAGGACCCTGTCTCGCCCCGTGCTGTTGCAAAGAAACAGGGCACCGACAATAGGGCCCTGCCTGTTATTCCGTATAATGGAGCGTCATTACGGATGCTTGCTTTGGCTGACAGCTCACTTATAATTAAGGTCGATGGACGAGCAGATCAATACAAACTGTATGACGGCCTTGACCTGACATGGCAAATCAAGCAGAGAGTGAATGTTCAATTAACCGCCAGTGATGTTGCGCGTTTCTGGTTGAATGGCCAGGAAATTGATATTGCCGGCTACGAGTCTTTCGAATTACAACATGCTGTTGAATGAGTTTCGTCATGGTCATTACCTGCCCGGCATGTAAGGGACGATATAAGATTGATCCCGCTGCCAGCAAAACGAAAGTGGGCAAGGCCAAGTGCCCCGGGTGTTCACATGTGTTTGCCATTGCACTGGCGGGCAAAGATGGAACTGAGACGGCACAGACCGCCCCGGTCCTGCCGCTGGTCCTGATTGTCGACGATGCCCGCTATTTCCGTCAAATGATCAAGGACCTACTCGG
>Ga0210079_1000016_pt1 | contig 20988 bp, 23 predicted proteins | sample White_CordA_D2_FD_185587 | JGI IMG/M metagenome (GOLD analysis project Ga0210079, IMG submission 185587) | Wetland microbial communities from the San Francisco Bay, California, USA, that impact long-term carbon sequestration - White_CordA_D2... | ecosystem: Environmental > Aquatic > Marine >...
CAGCGCAGCGCCAAGCTTTCTTTTGCTTCGTTTTCTTTGTCGCTACAAAGAAAATGAAGTTGCTGTCGGGCAACCCCGACGACTTTGATTTTGTCTTTGAATTGCAGAGGACAAAGGAAAAAGGGCAACAGGTTAACCATCTGTTGCCCTCTTTATCATGAATTCCGGCTGAACTTTACCAGCAGCCTGAGGTCAGACTCCCGTCTGCCTTTTAATATATATCAAATGCAACCCTATTGCGGTGTCGGATCAAAGAACCAGATAGTTTTTTTCTTGTGCCACCCCTTCTCCCACATGCAGCTCTCGTAGCTTACGCGTTCGGTACCCGGCTCGATCCCCATCGAAACTCCGCCGGTCGCGGCCTGGCAATCCCTGTCATCAGCATAAAACTCCGAGGGCTGTTTGGTCCCATGTTGCCAACGAGACGCACAACCCGCCAGGAGAAAACACAATAAACCGATCAAAAACCAACGCGTCATATCGGACTCCCACCTAAAAAGATTCACTTTTGCATTATAACATTCTCATCGCCGAATCATAGCAGCATCTGCTACTGGAACTTGAAAAAACACTTGACCTCTTGGATTAGAATATGTAAATTAGCCCCTGCTTATTCATAAACCAACCACCATTAAAAGGAGAGAGCCATGAAAAAACTGATTATTGCCGTAATGCTGGTCGCTTTTGCCTTCACTGTAGCCTATGCTGCTGACTCCGTAACCTACGACAGCAAAAAAGGCGCCGTGACCTTCAACCACAAAGACCACGCCGACAAACTCGGCTGCGAAGCCTGTCACGAAGGAACTCCGGCGAAGATTGAAGTCGACAAGAACGCTGCTCATGGCGCAGCATGCAAGGACTGTCACAAGGAAAAAGGCGGCCCCACCAAGTGTAACGACTGCCACAAGAAATAACCCGTATCCAATTTAATAAAAAAGCCTCCCTCTCCCAGGGGAGGCTTTTTTATTTCTGATTAATCAACCCGTGACACGCAGTTTGATCTCTTCTGTTAAAGAGCCTGATTACTTCTTGACTAAACGACCCAATTAGTCATAAATTGCAGGGTCTTACGATTATGATATAATCCCGTCTCAAGCAACAAGCATGAACAATTTCCTATGGAGGTTTCTATGGCACTGAAAGGCACCCGGACAGAAAAAAACATTCTCACCGCGTTTTGCGGCGAAAGTCAGGCCCGCAATCGCTACACCTACTTCTCGTCTCAAGCCAGGAAAGAGGGCTATGTGCAGATATCGAACATCTTCGAAGAAACGGCCAACCATGAGCGGGAACATGCCAAGCGTCTGTTCAAGCTTCTCGAAGGCGGAGATGTTGAGGTGACGGCCAGCTTCCCTGCCGGCGTTATCGGTTCAACGATGGAAAACCTAAAGGAAGCCGCCGGCGGTGAGAATTACGAGTATAGCACCATGTACCCGGAATTTGCGGCGACCGCGCGCGAGGAAGGTTTTTCGGAGATTGCTGACATTTTTATGTCAATCGCCGTTGCCGAGCAATACCACGAGGAACGTTATCTGAAGCTTCTTGACAACATCAAAAACGGCCAGGTCTTCAAACGTGAACAGGCCAGGACCTGGCGCTGCCAGAACTGCGGCTATCAGCATGAAGGTACGGAAGCACCCGATGAATGCCCCGCCTGCAACCATCCGCAGGCCCACTTTGAACTGAAACCCGAGAACTACTAACGACAAGGAGAAAAACAATGCCCCAGTTAAATGAAGTCTACAAGTGTGAACTCTGCGGAAATATCGTTGAAATGCTGCACGGCGGGCCTGGCGCACTGACCTGCTGCAATCAAAAGATGGTCCTTCAGACTGAGAACACCGTCGATGCTGCCCAGGAAAAGCATGTACCGGTGATCGAGATCGGCGCCGACAGCATTACCGTAAAGGTTGGCAGTGTCGCACACCCAATGGCCGATGAACATTACATCGAGTGGATTGAACTGATCGCCGACGGCAAGGTCTACCGCCAGAACCTGCAGCCGGGCAGTGCTCCGCAGGCGACCTTCCCGCTTATCGCCGAGAAAGTAACGGCTCGCGAGTACTGCAACCTGCACGGCCACTGGACAGCAAAAAGCTAACCACGCAAGTTTAGAAAGGCCTTCATTCGAAGGCCTTTCTAATTTCACCGGGAAGCCCGGTGCAAGCACAACCGCTTCTGGAAAACCGCTCAAGCAGTTCGCAGGTTGACCGTTATTTCAGCAACTGGCAGAATGCCTGAACACAACACCACCTTTGCAGAGGCGGCATAATGAGCGAAAGATCCCGTCCCGACAGATTCCCAAGGCCTCAAACCAGGGGTGAAAAGAGCCCGGCCGGCTGGCGAATCAAACTGCACGAAATCATCTTCGAAGCAGATACCCCGACAGGCAAACTCTTTGACATTGCCCTGATCATTGCCATCATCCTGAGCATCATCGCGGTGATGTTCGACAGTGTCGCCGAGGTTCGTGCCGAGCACGGCAAAGCACTCTACATCATCGAGTGGTTTTTCACCCTGCTGTTTACCGCAGAATATCTTGCCAGGATCATCTCCCTCGGCAACCCGGTCCGCTACATCCTTAGCTTCTACGGTTTGGTCGATCTTGTCGCCATCCTGCCAACCTACCTCAGCCTGCTGCTCCCCGGCTCCCAGTACCTGATGGTCATCAGGGTTCTGCGTCTCCTGAGAATTTTCAGAGTCCTGAAACTGGCACAATACCTCAATGAGGCGGAGACACTGCTGAAAGCGATGCGGGCCAGCGCACGCAAGATATCGGTCTTCCTCTTTGCGGTTATGAGCATGGTGCTGATTTTCGGTTCTCTGCTTTATCTTATTGAGGGGGATGAAAGCGGCTTCACGTCGATCGGCGTTTCATGCTACTGGGCCATCACGACTCTGACGACCGTGGGCTACGGGGACATCTCGCCACAATCTCCACTGGGTCGAGCCGTGGCCAGCGTCATCATGGTGATGGGATATGGAGTGATTGCGGTGCCGACCGGAATAGTCACTGCGGAACTGGTCTCACCGATCACGGGGAAGGTATCAACCCAGGCGTGCCCCGATTGCGGTGGTGAAAAACATAGCTACGATGCCATATTCTGTAAATATTGCGGTGCCAATTTGAACGCGGGACGAGATGTTTAGGTTGGTGTCACTGCTGGCTTGCCAGGTCATTTACATATCCCTGCAGGATCTTTTTTAACGCTGAACTGCTATTGATGAATTCCAGACCCATGCCGCATGGCAGGGTGTTCTTTTTCAGCCATTCCGGGTGGTTCACCCAGGCAACCCGGACAGTGACTGAGATCGGGCTCTGGAAACCGGGCAGGGTAAACTCAATTGACAACTGTGTATCGACCGGGAAGAGCGCCTCGGTTGCGAGGTACATCCCCTCGACATTGATATTCCTGCAGATGCCGACATGCTGCTTATGTTTGCTGTCGAGAAACTTGAGCTTGAAACTGACCGGGAAACGCATAGCCAGTCGGCAAGAGATTCCGATCAGCCCAAAAGCCGCGTCGAGGAATCGTTTCGCCTCCAGGGGACGGTGAACCACAGCATCGGTACCGGCATTCCAACAGACATCAGCCATATCTTCATCAACGTTTTCCGGCAGGATCAGGAGCACCGGAGTTTTGGTCAGTAAAGGATCGTTCTTGATTGACCGGCAACACTCAAGGGCCTGCTCTCCCATTATTGCAATATCGAAAATTGCCAGCCTCGGCGCCTCGGCCTCGACAGCCTGGAAACCGGTCTGACCATCCTTGACCACGATCATTTCAAAGCATTCCCTCTGGAAATAGGAATTTTTGAGAATCGCCAGCAAGGTCGCATCATGTGAAAGGACAATTTTTTTCGTTGGCATACTGATTACTCCCCCCGCAGGATATTCCACATCGACAAAAGCGTTTTGCACGGTTCGTGCCGACCTGACTGGCTCTAATGAAAGAGGTTAAGATGCCCTAAAACTTAACAATAAAAACAGTCACTTGCAAAGCTTTCCCGTTTAATAAAGAATGACGAAAAGACTGCGCCAAGCGTCAAGAGTAACAAAAAAAGGCCGCCTCTGAAGGCGGCCTTTGTCATTTAACGATCCGCTCAAGCAAACTCGAGCAGCGCTATTTCGAAGTGCAATTCCTTGCCAGCCAGTGGGTGGTTGCCATCAAGGACCACCGAATCATCGGAGATCTCGACCACCTGCACCTCCAGAGACTGGCCATCCTCAAGGCTGACCTCCAGCATGCTGCCGAGGACCAGCTTGTCATGATCCGGGATCAGGTGTCTTTCAACCTCGGCAACCATTTCCGGGAGATGGGCACCGTAGCCATCTTCATGAGAAACCACTACCTTGCGGCTCTCGCCCGGCCTCAGCCCGATAACCGACTGGTCAAAACCGGCGATCACCTGACCAGCGCCGACAGTGAATTCCAAGGGTTCATGACCTTCCGAAGAGTCGAAGACTGAACCGTCAGGAAAGCGACCGATGTAATTAACACGTACCTGGTCGCCTTCGACAACGGTGCGGTCCTTCTGATCACTCATCAGTTTGCTCCCTGTTCCACGCTGATCAGTTCGACATCGAACAAAAGAGTAGAATTGGGGCCGATGTCCTGTCCGGCGCCACGTTCGCCATACGCCAGTTCGGCAGGGATAGACAGTTGCCATTTCGCGCCAGGCTTCATCAGCTGCAGGGCTTCGGACCATCCTGGGATAACGCCGCCCACCGGGAAGCTCGCCGGCTGACCACGATCGTAGGAGCTGTCGAACTGGGTCCCGTCGATCAGTGTCCCGCGATAGTGGACCGTCGCAACGTCTGCCGGCCCCGGCGAATCGCCCTGACCCGGCTCGATGATTTTATACTGCAGACCGCTCTCGGTCACAACGACACCTTCCTGCTTGGCGTTCTCGGCCAGGTAAGCCTCTCCGGCAGCCTTGTTCTCGGCGGCCTTTGCTTCCATTTCAGCAGCCATTTTGACCTGCATTTCCTGCTGGAAGTTCTGGATTTCCTGAACCATTTCCTCTTCAGTGAGTTGCAGCTCCTTGCCTGACAGGGTGTCTTTAAGCCCCATCAGCAGAAGATCAGGATCGACATCCATATTCTGTGATTTGAAGTCTTGACCGATATTCACACCAATCGTGTAACTGATCCGGTTTTTCGAAGTATCGAGTTTTAATTCGGAAGCGGAGCTGGCCTCTTCCGGAGCGCATCCGGCAAGATATGTCAGCATGATCATGACGGCAAATAATCTGAGGTACATGGGTAATCCTTTCAGTAGACGCTAATAATAGAATGAATCACCAAAGATACCCACGGCTCTGTCTTCTGTCAACCTAAACAACGGGTTTTGCAACAAATCAGAGGTTTGTGGTTTCAGCGTGACTCGTACGGGCCAGACTGACCGCCAGCAACAGGGCAACCGCCACAACAGCAAGCAGAACCGAGATGAAGCCAACCCAGCCAAACCCCCGGTAGACATAACCGGGCAGGAATGATCCGATCGCCCCGCCGCCGTAATAAAAAGCCACATAGAGACCGTTGACCATCCCCTTATGTTCGTCGGCCAGTCGGTTCAACAGCCCGGTTGCGGTGGCATGGGTCAGGAACATGGTACCACAGAAGAGAAACATGGTTGCCAACAGCAAGGAAACGGAAGGCACACCGAGCAGGGCCAGGGCCAGCAGATAAAGGGCCAGAGCTATGACCATGGTCCGCTCAACACCACCACACCATCGCTGCAGGGTCACGGCATTCAGCGAGGCAAGCAGCCCCATCATGTAGCCGGAATAAGCCAGCCCGATCCGCAGTTCATCTGCCTCCGCAGTCAATTCGGTGAGGCGGAACGGCAGGAAGTTCATAATCGCGGCGAATGCCAGGAAAAAGCAGAAGATCATCAGGTAGCATCGACGGAAAACCGGTTTGGCCAAAATCTCACGGATCAGCCCGAGGCGCGGACGCTGCATGCGCATAGCGCCTGTATCAGGGAGCCTTGCCAGCCAGACCCAGGCGATCAGGATGCTGACTCCGAGGACCAGAAAGCTGCCGCGCCAATGGAACAGGCTGGCAATCATCCCGGACAGGGCCCGGCCGGCGAATCCCCCGACAATGGTGGCACCGATATACCAGGCCATCGCCCGTTGCATATCTCCTTGCGCCGCACTCTGCGAAGTGTAGGTCATGAGCGCCGTCAAGAGTGCAGGGATCAACAAGCCTTGAAAAAGCCTCCCGCCGAGCATCCAGCTGTAGTTGTCAATAAAAGCGAGGGCCAGAGAAGAGAGCCCCAGCAACAACATGGCGATCCGCAGGATGCGCTTCGCCGGGACCGCTTCGAGCAGATAACCGTAAACCAGCGGGGCGAGGCTTAAAGGGATAAAAACGATCGTGGTCAGCAGGGCAGCCATTTCCCGGCTGACCGAAAACTGTTCAGCAAGGACCGGCAGCAACGGCTGCGGTACGTAAAGGGCCGAAATAGTCAAAACCGTCGAGATAAGGATGATCGTCAAGGAATTCATGACGTGGACACCCTCCCGGCCAGCCTGGCAATTCTCGCCGTGACCGGGGGATGCGAATAGTAAAACCAGGCATAGTGGGGGTGCGGATGCAGGTTGCTCAGGTTCTCACGGGACAACTTGACCAGCGCGTTAGAGAGAGGTCGCGACTCGCCGGTCAGATCGACGGCAAAACGGTCGGCCTGCCACTCATGGCGGCGGGACAACCAGCTCGACAAGGGCGTCAAAGGGAAGCCGGCCAGGCTGCCCAGGAACCCCAGCAGTACAAGCTGGCCGACGAAACTGAGGTGGTCGAGCCCGAACCAGCCCGGCAGGCCGCCCCGGCCCAGGATGTACCACGCCAGCCAGCAACCGGCGAGGGAGACCAGCTCCATTGCCAATAAACGCTTCCAGATGTGGCCAAGCTTCCAGTGGCCGGCCTCGTGAGCCAGTACGCCGATAATTTCATCATCATCCATCTGTTCCAGCAGGGTATCAAACAGGACAATCCGTTTGACCCTGCCGATCCCGGTAAAATAGGCATTGGAGTGTTTGCTGCGCCGTGAGGCATCGACCTGTTGCACCCGCTCGATTTGCAGGCCGGCCTGGCCCATCACGCGCTTGACCCGTTCAGCCAGGGCTTCGTTCTGCAACGGTTGGAACTTGAAGAACAACGGCTCGATCAGAACCGGTGAGAGGTACATCAGGAGCAGCGTGATCAGGGCCAGAAAGACCCAGACCCAGAGCCACCAGAAGTCGGGGCTGGCCTGCACCAGCGACAGTGCTCCGGTCGTCACCAGGGCCAGCAGTGCGGTGCCGATGAACAGGGATTTCACCAGATCGGTGAACCAGATTTTTGGCGTCGAGGTATTGAACTGGAATCTTTCTTCGAGCACGAACGTGCGATAGAGGCTGAAAGGGATATCCAGAACCGTCTGGGCAATGGTCAAGCCGAGGACGAAAAGCACCCCGTGGCCAATGAAGGAATCAGTCAGAGTGCTGATCCAGCCGTCATACCAACTGAGCAAGCCGCCGAACAGGAAGACCACCAGGACTGCGTCGGAAAGGATGGATTCGATTAAGCCGATGCGGCTGTTGGCCAGAGTGTAATCAGTGGTTTTGCTCAAGAGATTCTGGTCAACGAACCCTTCAAAGGCCCGTGGGACTTGGTGGCCGTGCTGTGCGAGGTGATTGAGATTCAAGCGCCGCAGCCACAAGCGGAACGTGATGACAATCAGGTATGCGAGGAGAATCAGCCATTTCATGGCGCGCATCATAGCAGAAAAACGGGGCGCGTGGCGAGTGGCGTGTGGAGCAACAAGACAAAAAATGTTCTGTGATTTTTGCGGTCTGCAACAACAATACGACATCAAGATGAAGGGCTAAAATAATGGGACAGGCCCTCTCGCGCCTCACACCATCTCGCCAGGCAGACAACGGCTCATACCAAGGCGGATTCTTTCGGCCATAGAGGTGCGTTGTCCGTGATGCGAGAGGATGCTGTGGATCGTCCCCTCACCCTGACAGTTACATGTTTTGGTTTGGTTATCCAGGAACGACGAAGCAAGTTTCCCACACCATTAATTCTGGTATAGTTTAGTAAGCCAGCAGCCCTAGCCAAGGATGACTCCGTGAATGTTCCGGCCCAACGCATACGCCGCATCAACAGCAAAAAGCTCAACCCGGACGGGCAGTATGTTCTCTACTGGATGCTTGCCTGCCGGCGCACCCGCTGGAATTTCGCCCTGCAGCGGGCCGTCGAAGTGTCTGTCGAGCTGAGGAAGCCGCTGCTTATTCTGGAACCGCTCGACTCTGACTACCCCTACGCCAGCGACCGGCTGCACCGCTTCATCCTGCAGGGGATGGCGGACAATCTGCGAGCTCTTACTGGCAAGGCACTGACTTACTATCCGTATGTCGAGCCTGCACCGGGGGCAGGCAAAGGACTCCTCGCTGCACTTTCCGTGCAGGCCTGCCTGGTGGTCACCGACGACTTCCCGTCGTTATTTTTCTCTCGCCTGACGAGGTCAGCCGGGGAGCACCTGCCAATGCGACTGGAAGCAGTCGATGGCAATGGGCTGCTGCCGATGCGGATTGCCGACCGAGCCTTCCCCACCGCCTATGCGTTCCGCCGCTTCCTGCAAAAGAACCTGCCGCAGCACCTGATGGAATGGCCTGACGATGAACCCCTTGAGGGTTTGAAAGATTCGTCAACATGGGCTCTGCCGGGAGCAATCATTGAACGCTGGCCGTCCGCGGCCCTGGCCCTGCAAAGCGCCGGGGGATTCGAACTGGACAAGATCCCTGTTGATCACCACGTTACACCGGCGCAGATCAGAGGTGGACAGGACGCTGCACGACAGAGGTTGACCGAGTTCCTCGACGAACAGCTGGACCGTTACGGCGAGGATCGCAATCATCCCGACCGGGAAGCCACCAGTGGGCTCTCCTCCTACCTGCACTTTGGCCACATCAGCAGCCATGAAATCTTCTCAGCCATCGTCAGCAGGGAAGGCTGGACACCCCACGACCTGTCGTTGCGCAGCGACGGCAAGCGCAGCGGCTGGTGGCGCATGTCCGCTGATGCCGAGGCCTTCCTCGATCAGTTGATCACCTGGCGGGAGCTCGGTTTCAACATGTGCTGCTTTGAACCGGACCGGTACCGGGACTACGGCAGCCTGCCGGACTGGGCCCGCAAAACCCTTGATGACCACCGTCACGACTCGAGACTTTATTGCTACACGCTGCAGCAGTTTGCCGACTCACAGACTCACGACCCGCTCTGGAACGCCGCCCAGAACCAGCTGCGTCGCGAAGGCATCATGCACAACTACCTGCGCATGCTCTGGGGGAAAAAGATCATCGAATGGTCAGCGAGCCCGGAACAGGCCCTGGAGATCATGATCGAACTGAATGACCGCTATGCCCTCGATGGCCGCGACCCGAACTCATACAGCGGGATCTTCTGGTGCCTGGGACGCTACGACCGGGCCTGGGGGCCCGAACGGGAGATCTTCGGCAAAATCCGTTACATGAGCTCGGAGAATACACGAAGGAAGGTGAAATTAACACGGTACCTGGAAAAGTATAAGTAAAAGATGTGGCTCGTGATCCGATCAAAACTTCCATAAATCAAGCAGATAAAGATGTTTTTTAAAGCCCGTTTATCACTTGCTTGAGACTCAGGGCACGGAGAGCATCAGCTCGGGCAGTTATTGGGATTCATCCAATCATGATTTGCGCTGAACTCTGCGATACTGCGAGTGAAGACATTCGATATTATGTGCGACCTGTCCCAACAGAAAACTTGGCGAGAAATTTCAGGAGTATCTGGTTGAAGATTTCCGGTTTTTCCAGGTTGGCCATGTGACCGGCTCCGGTGATGATGTGCAATTCCGCGTTTGGCAGACCTTCGGCCAGGGCACGGGCATGGTCCGGGGGTATCGCCATATCCAGTTCGGCGCCGACCACCAGGGAGGGGACATCCAGCTTGGACAGGCGATCGACGTAGTCATCGCGGTCGCGCATGGCCAGCAAACCACCGACGATCCCCTCTGCAGGCGTCGATTCCATCCACTGCCGCACATCATTCACCAACCATGGTTTATCCTCGGCCGTCTGCGGCGCAAACAGCACCTGGACAAACGCATCCGGGACAGCCAGCAGGTTGCCATTCTCAACCTCTGTCGCCAACATGGTTCGTTTCTGTCTGCCGGCGGAATCATCGGCTGCAGCGCGGGTTACCAGGTACATCGCCCCCAGCAGCCGTTGCGGGTACCGTTCGACCAGGTTGAGCAACACATATCCTCCCATAGACATGCCACCGACCACCGCCTTGTCGATATCGAGACGATCAAGCAGTCTGATCAACGCATCGGCGTACACAGACATCGTCATCGGCTGACCAGGCAGCGGGCTCTCGCCGAACCCTGCCAGATCGGGGCAGATCACTCGACAACCGGAGTTCGCCAGCACCTCGACCTGAGGCTGCCACATCCTGCGGTTGAGTGGAAAGCCATGGATCAACACCACCGGCAGGCCGGCTCCTTGCTCATCGTATGCCAGAATGTTCATAACCATCGTCGCGCCCTCTCGTGATAAAATGGGAGACCGTCGCCTCTGTCTCCGGAAGGAACATGAGTGAGACACATGTCACCAAATTCTAACAGAAAAATGCCGGTCCTGTGCGAGAGAGTTGGCAGGCGTCTCGTTATCCGATGCCTAACTTCTGGTGTGCATTCATCTCTTCCTTTATAATGGGAGCCTGACTGCAACCCTTTCCCTGTAAGAACCATGACGCCCACAAAGATACGCATCTTTTTCGCCTGTTTCGCCGTGCTGGCTTTTCTGGCTGGTTGCCAGGAGGAGATCTCTCCGCCGACGACAGGCGGCCGTGAACAAGGCCCGACGCCGGTGGTTGCGGAAAAAGCTCCTGAACCGGCGGGAACCGAACCGGTCGACAAGCAGCCGCCACGGCCGCCGCTCAGGGAGGACTTCCAGGGAGAACCGAAGCTCCCCCTCTTTCCCCGGGTTGGGGACTTTCAACCCCCGCCTGGCAGTGAGCGCCTCCCCGATTGGCGCAGTTCCATTAACCAACTGGTGAAAGTCACCGGAGTTGCCGAGAATGCGGCGGACGGCAGTCGCGGCTGGGTGTTCCGCAGCATCAAATCAATTGATTCACTCGGATACTTTTCGCCAGTTGCCGTTGAGCCGAACAAGATCTACCAGGTCTCGTTCAAATTGATCGCGGACCTACCCACTGGAGCCTCGGCTGGCATGGATATCCTGGAGTTTGATGAGTTTCTCTGGATTGGCGAGCAATATACGGAGGAGACCTACATCAAGCACTTTCTGGGAAGTCATGAAGGTCGTCGCCTGACCGGCAAGGGGCACGGTATTCAGGCCTTTGCCTTCACTACCGGACCGGAGACTCGGATGGTTCATCTCGTGCTGTTCCGTGACGGCACCCACGACCTCAACAGCCTGATGTATGACGATATCGAGATCAGGTAGGCCAGCGCGTTGACTCGCACTTAATCAACCGCCTGAGACGTGAATAATACAGGAACGCCCCTAACAGGCCCCGGTCTTATTCTCTCTTCAAACAGCTCGTCACCGTTACGTTAAGTGTCAGGCCTGACACTTAACTTAGAAAACCGAACTTCTTCATCCTGTAACGGAAAGCATCGATGCCAAGGCTGAGCTTCTGGGCGGCCTTTGACTGGTTGCCATCGGAGACTTCGAGAGCCTGGCGTATCAACTCCCGCTCGACATCCTCAATATCGATCCCCTCCGGCGGGATGCGCAGGCTCATCGGCCCGGAGGCGATATCGCCGGTCTTGGAAATCAGCTCCCGAGGCAGATGTTCCAGCATCAGCGTCTCTTCGTTCTCGAGAATGATCGCTCGCTCGATAATGTTACGCAATTCACGGACATTGCCCGGCCATTCGTACTCCTCGAGGAATTTGCGCGCCATCTTGGATACGCCGGCAACGGTTTTACCGAATTCCTTGTTGTAATACTGGATGAAAAAATCGACCAGGGGCATGATATCTTCACGCCGCTCACGCAGAGGCGGCAAATAAATCGGAATCACCTGCAGTCGGTAGTAGAGGTCGTTGCGAAAAGTCTTTTCCTCAATTTTTTTCAGCAGCTCCTGGTTGGTTGCTGAAACGATACGCACATCGACCGGGATCTCCTTGGTACCGCCGACCCGGCGAAAAGTACGCTCCTCGAGGATGCGCAGCAGCTTGGCCTGCATGCCCATCTCCATGTCGCCTATTTCATCGAGGAAAATAGTGCCACCATCGGTCATTTCAAAGAGACCGCGCTTCTGCATCTTGGCATCGGTGAAGGCCCCTTTTTCGTGGCCCATCAATTCGCTTTCCAGCAAGGTCTCAGGCACAGCGGCACAGTTGATCGCCATGAACGGTTTGTCTTTTCTGGCACTTTCCATGTGGATGGCCCTGGCGATCAACTCTTTGCCAGTGCCGCTCTCGCCCTGGATAAGGACCGTGCTGGCATCGCTCTTCGCTACCTTGCGCACCATATCAAGGACCTGCTTCATGTGGCGACTGTCACCAATGATATTGTCGATACCGAACTTGCTCTCCTGGGCGGAGCGCAAATGGGCGACTTCCTTCCTCAGTTGGCGGGTTTCGAGGGCCTTCTTGACGATAATCGACAGCTCATCAAGGTTGAACGGTTTATTGATGTAATCGTGGGCGCCGAGGCGCATCGCTTTGACGGCAGTCTCGAGAACACCGAGGGCGGTGACCATAACGACTATAATCTCGCTGTCGATTTCCTTGATCTTCTGCAGAACCTCGAGGCCATCCATGCCAGGCAGCTGGATATCGAGCAGGACCAGTTCCGGAGTCTCCTCCTGGATCTGCTTGATCGCTTCCTCGCCACTGGCGGCGGTGCTTACATCATAGCCCTGTTTGAGCAGCGACTGCTCCAGCGACCAGCGAATCAAGTGTTCATCATCGACAACTAGTATTCTTGTATTACGCACGTTCGTCCTCGCTCTTAACCGAAACAGCATCCGAGCTGACCGGTAAATTAATCAAAACACGGGTTCCCTCACCGACACGGCTCTTGATGTCGATTGTGCCACCCTGCTGCTCGATGAGCTGTCGACATATGGCCAGGCCAAGTCCGGTCCCCTGGGTCTTGGTGGTAAAAAATGGCGTGAAAATCTTCTCCAGGACCTCCGGCTTGATCCCCGGACCGGAGTCACCTATCATGACCCTGACAACCTGCTTTTCCCGGTCTTCAATCAGGTCGGTCTGCATGAGCAGGGTACCACCATCTTGCATTGCCTGTATGGCATTAATGATTATATTGAAAAATACCTGTTGCAGCTGCTTGGCGTCAACCCAAACAGGAGGCAAATTGCGAGTAAATTCCTTGTTTTGGTGGACATTCTTCGCCTCCGGATGCTGGCTGACGAAAAACATCGTCTTATTAAGCAGATCATTGGTGTCGACAAACTCGAAACTCGGCTTGCCGGGTCGCCCGAAAAATAGCAGGTCGGTGGCCGCCTTGTCGAGGCGGGCAATCTGTTCAAGAACCTTATTGACAACCTCTCGACGGGGGTCTCCTTCGTCAAAATCCTCATAAAGAACCGAGATGGCTCCGCTGATCGCAGCGAGGGGATTTTTTATCTCATGGGCGATGCCGGCAGACATCTCGCCGACCGAGGCAAGGCGATCGACACGTTCCATCTGCTGATAGTGACATTGCTGGAGTTCAGCATTGGCTTCACGCAGACGGTCGACCATCGAGTTGAAACTGACCACCAGACTGCCGACTTCACTCGAGCTTTGCGGTTTTAAACGGACGGTGAGATCACCTTCTTCGACCTCTGCCATTCTTGCCGATATGGTTTTCAAGGGCTGACGGACAAAGCGATGGAAAATCAGCGAGACCCCGCCGGTCAGAAGCAGCACCACGGCCAGCATGGTCAAACCGAAGAACTGTGTGCTCTCCAGCAACTGGCTTTCCATCTGGTCCAGGGAAAGGTCAAGGTTCAAAACTCCGACCACCCGTCGTCCGGGGCCATGGCAGGGCGCACAGCGCTGCTCGGTATAAATCGGCTTGACGACACCCATGATATCTCCGCCGGCCGGGCCGCGGAAGATATCATGCTGTTGCCCCTGGAGGAAGGTGCCGAGACTGTGAGCATCAACCCGCCGGCCGATCTCATTCGGTTCTGAAGATTTTAGAATCCGGCCGTCGGGGTGAAAAATACGTACTCTGGCAAGGCGCGGGTCGCTTCCGACCATTTCCAGGATCTTCTGGACATCACGCGTGTTGCCGGTACTCATCGAGCTGCTGATGGACCTCTCGATGACTGACATCATCAGGTCCGCAGTATACTGGCTGGTTTCGGTGATATGGGTATGTTCACGGCGGATATGAAACAGGGTCACACTGCCGATCGCAACAAGGAAGAGCAGGAATGAAAGAATTACGATTCGACCGATCAGGCTTCTGATGAACATCGTGTCCTGTTCTGAAAATTCAGTTACTGTTGCGCAGGTATTTTAATGCTGCGTTTCTGCGCCGATTGGTTTTTGGGCGGCTCAAACACAAACTCCCATTTATTGTAAGCTTCTTTTCCCTTCAGTTTATCGAGGGATTTCGGGAAGCCGTCCTTGCGGAAAGGTTCCAGCTCGCTGCTGCTGCGTACACCGATGACACGTCCATTCGGATCTTTTACCAGATCCCAGTCTGCTCCGGTCATCGGATCATTGTAGAGCCGACGCAAGTGCCGCACCACATTCGGGAAACGCGGATCTCGTAACAGGTCCTCCAGTTTTGTCGGGAAACTTTGCTGACCATGTCTGACGGCATAGTAGCTGTTAATCGCCTGCTGGTACTGTTGTCCCCGCCAGAGCAGTTCGGCTTCCCGAGCCCTCTGCACGGTACTGCGCCAAGATTGCCCTGCCAGGCCAGCCGCGAGTCCCACGACCACCACCATAACCAGAAGCAGCAGAAGGATCGCGCCGCGTTGGTTGTCATTTGCCGGCTTACAAATCACAAGATTGCCAGTGAGCCTTTTTATCTAAAATTATTTCCAGACTTTCGTCTTTTTGACCAGCTTCTCTCGTCAGGTGTTTCGCAGGTCGCTATTCCTTGTCTCCAATCAGGTAGGAGAGGATCTCTTCGTCAAGACTGACCTCGACTGCCGGGGTCGGGCCCTTTGCAGATGCTTGAGGAGGGGAAGGCTTGCGTGATGTTTCCCCGTTTTGTGCTTGAGGTGAAGCAACGGGTCTAGTGACCGGACGTGACAGTGCTGGTGTCGGATCCTGAACAACCGGTTTTTCGAGCGGGCCAGGATTGCTCCCGGTCGCCGCCGAAACCTGCTGGGTTATTTTTTTGCCCGCCTTGAAGCGTTCAATCACCTCGTCGAACTCACCTGATTTGAGCCCACGCAGCATGTTCCTGTGTTGCTCTTTCATTAACTCTTCGACGACCTGCTCAAGGTTATCGACCTTGGCAATATCGGCGTAGGAGGTTTTTTTCGAAGCGAGGATCGTCCCCCCCTGATACAACAGGGTGACGATATTGGGGCTGCGCATTCCGCTGTCCTCGGTCTGAATGTGGTAAACCTCGCCCTGGTAGCGGAAATTGTGGTTGAAGCCGACAATCATCTGCGTTTTTCTCCGAGAGTCAATTTAGATATGATGCAGTTTTAACCGGCGACCCTTAACGCATGGGCAGCGAGCCTTTTAAGGGCAAAACAGCATCATAACAATTTTATATTCTTGCACAGGCTAAAAATCAGAGCAAGTACGCAATAAAGCTTATTTTAACCGGTAAGTTTTCTTTCCCATGTGCCGTCACTCCGGGTTCCTGCCTTTCAGCAACGGCTCGACACTGGCCACCGTTTGAAGAGCGAACCGGGCATAGATATCGACGCCGATGCTGTCAGCATACTCCTTACTGATCACGGCCCGGCGAAGGCCCGTGCTGACCGGTCATGGCTTTTTCAGGAAACCGAACGCGGCCTGCTTCGTCCCGGCCGACGACATGACCTGCAGCAGGAAAATGCGTTTTTCGGCAATTCGGCGTCCTAGCCAGCAACTGGTTGTGCGGGCGTTGCCCGGTCGGCATAATCGGCGATGTAGTTTTCGGCCCGCAGATCATGACCGAGGATAACCATGGCCGAGCGGTACGCATCCATGATTCGCTTGTCCATGGGGTTGATAATTGCCACTTTGAGACCGGCTTCCAGGGCCATGGCAAAAAACACCGAGGAGAGGACTGGGCGGGACGGCAAACCAAAGGAGATGTTGCTGACGCCAAGGGCTGTAGCCAGGCCGAGCTGATCCCGCACCAGGCGCAATGTACGCAGAGTCACAAGTGCCCGTTTCTGCTCAGCGGACACAGTCAGGGTCAGGCAATCGATCACCAGGTCCTGCTCGTGCAACCCCGCAGAGAGCACTGCATGGTGAATTCGCCTCGCCACTGCAACGCGGCCTTCCGCCGTACCAGGGATACCGTCTTCATCGAGGGTCAGTCCGATCAACGCGGCGCCATAACGCCGAGCAAGCGGCAAAACCCGTGCCAGGCTGCTTGCTTCGCCGCTGACCGAATTGATCAAAACTTTGCCATCGGCAGCCTTGAGGGCCTTCTCCAGGGCGATCGGATCGGAAGTGTCGATAACAAGGGGGGCCGGGCTGGCGCCCGAGGCAGCGTAGACCGCCCGTTCCAGCGCCGCGGCTTCATCAACCCCCGGCGCGCCGCAATTGAGATCGAGCAAATCAGCGCCGGCGGCAACCTGGGCGGCTGCCTCACGACGGATATATGTAGTTTTTCCCATCCGCAACTCTTCGGTATAGCCTTTCTTTCCGGTCGGGTTGATTCGCTCACCGATCAGCGCACAAGGGGTTTCGCCACCGAACTCTGCGACACCAGTACGACTGGAGAGGAACCCACGACGCGGTGGTGGGCACCAGTCCTGAGGATAGTTATTGAGCGCGTCGCGCATCACCCGGATATGGCGCGGGGTGGTGCCACAACAACCACCGACGACACGCACGCCGAGAGCAATTAACCGCTCGTTGTAGGCCGTCATCTCCTCCGACGTAGCCGGGAAAATTGTCTGGCCGTTCTTGTGGGTCGGCAATCCCGCATTGGTCTGGGCGATCAGGGGCCTGGGCGTAACCTGGCGCATCTCATCAAGAACGTCATGGATACCATCGATACCGAGGCCGCAGTCGGCACCGATGACATCGACCCGCAAGGCATCCAGGGTGACGGCAGCTGCAGAGGGGGGAGTCCCGAGCACAGTACGTCCCCCACCGTCGAAAATCATCTGGGCGATGACCGGTAAATTACAGACATCGTGACAGGCAATCACTCCGGCACGCAGTTCGCGGATATCGAGAAAGCTTTGAAAAGAGATCAGATCGGCGCCGGCACCGGCGAGAGAGGTTATTTGTTCAGCAAAAATGTCAATCATTTCATCGAAGCCGGCATCACCGACCGGTTCAACAAATCGTCCTGTCGGGCCAACAGAGCCACCGACGAAGACTCCTGCAGGAGCAGCCTTCCTGGCCAACGCCACGGCGCGCCGATTCAGCTCATCGACCGCATTGCCCAGGTTGTAGTTGGCCAACTTGACCCGGTTGCCGCCAAAGCTGTTGGCGATCAGGATATCTGCTCCTGCCTCGGCGTACTCGGCATGAATGCCGATGACCGCGTCTGGTGCATTCCGGTTCATTTCCTCAGGGCAGCCCCCCGGAGAAAGGCCCCGCTCCTGAAGCAAGGTTCCCATGGCACCATCCAGGATCAGGACCCTTCCGGTAATCGCCTTGAGGAACTCGGTCACTCTTCGCCTCCGGCAGGAAGACTGTTCATCCTGCCGATCGGGGCCGCCCCCTCTTCGACCAGGCTGAAATCTGGATAGACGGGCTGCCGCAGATCGACATGTCCCTTGAGAGTCGTGACCGGAGTGCCTTCGACGAGAATCTGAACCTGCCGGAGGTGGGGGAAATTGACCGCCAGGGTGTCAGTCAGGCCATAAACTGTGAGCAGTTCACTCTGGGTCCCTCCAGGATGGGCATCAATCAGGTCCCGACTGAAATCGACCTGTACGAGACTGTCGACAACAGTCAGGTTCTGCAGAGTCGTCCGCGATGGCAGGATCGGCACCATATCCCCCGAAGGCCCTGAAATAAGCGCCTGGACCGTTTCTCTCAGGCAATCTTCATCAAGCTCACAGCCAGTGATCTGACGCGATTCCGCGAGCAGTGTCTGGCCGTCCCCCGAGGCAAAATAAAGGACGACCTCCCGGGCCGATTGTGACGGGACATCGGTGACGGGGGCGACTTTTTCAGGCGCTTTGCCAATTTGCAAAGTACCGATCACCAAGCCGACGACAAACAGTATGACGGCCAGAATGAGCCATGGGATCAGACGCCTGCCCAGTGGCTTTTGCTTCTCTGCCTGACGATTTTTAATAGCCATAATTCAATCCAGAACGACGGTTTTGACATCCCTCAGTTGCTCTCCGAGAAAGGCCCCACCGACCCTTATGAAACGATCAGGAATGTCAGTCACGAAATAGCACGGTGGTTGCGTGGCGGATGGGGATTGCAGCAGCTGATCCTGCTCAAGTCGAAGCTTGACGGCTTTCGCCGTCTCCTGTGCCGAGTCGACCAGTTGCACATCGGGGCCGACAACCTCCTGCAGGGTATTTTTCAGCAACGGGTAATGGGTGCAGCCCAGCACCAGTGTATCGATGCCTTTGTCGAGCAACGGGGCCAGGTACTCATGGGCAGCGAGGCGGGCAACTTCATGGCAGGACCAGCCTTCTTCAGCGATCGGCACGAAAAGCGGACAGGCCGCCGTGTGGACAACGATATCCGGACGAAATTCCTGCAGGGCCCGCTCATAGGCCCCGGAACGAATGGTCCCTTCAGTCCCGACGACTCCGATGCGACCATTGCGGGTCATTTCGAGGGCGCGTTTTGCCCCCGGCAGAATAACCCCGATGACCGGCACCTGATATCTCTCTATCAGCTCGTCGACGGCAACTGCCGAAGCTGTATTGCAGGCGACCACCATCAGCTTGACCCGTTGGGCGAGCAGGAAGCGTGCGGCCTCATGTGCGTATCGCATCACGGTCGGGGAACTCTTTGTCCCGTACGGTACCCGCGCCGTGTCACCGAGGTATACGAGCGACTCGTCGGGGACATGCTGGCGCAGAGCCCTCAGAACGGTCAATCCGCCAACCCCTGAATCAAACACACCGATGGCACGTTCCGGCACTTTTCAAGCCCTCTCTATACTTGGTTCCGCAGGGGGTTACTCTATTGAGCGCGTCGTAAAAAGTCAAGAATTATGGCCCTTTTTGCCATTGCCACTTTCTGAAAAAATGGTACTATGTCGACCAGAAATATTGATGCCGCACAACAGTTTCCGGAGGGGCCGGATGGATTTCAGCTCTGTCGTTGAATTCATAAAACAGTTCGAAACAACCAAGGTCATGGCCTACATCGAGGCTATGGACCTCAAGACCGTTATGGAAAACCCCTACTTTCTTGCAGGGGTGGGCGTTACCGCCATAATTTCTTATCTGATGCGCTGGCGCCTGCTGCTGGTTGTCGTTATGGCAATCACCGGTTTCATTTACCTGCTCGGCTATACCCTCTCAAAGGGAGTCTCTCTGGAGGGCGGCATGCCGACCGAGTCCCTGCTGGTTCTGGTCGGCGGCGGCTCTTTCATAGTTTTCCTGGCAATCTATCTCCTGTTCATTCGCAATGAATAGCATTTTCTCACTTCCAAATGAATTTCCTCTTGATATTGCAGTGTTCCGGAAGTAATGCTATCTTTGTTCGTGTTGTCCTTAATCGCTGGACATCTGTATTAACCCGAAGGAACTTTTAAACACCAGAGGTTTGCATGGCTTTTGCGCTCAAAAAACGTGATTTTCTACTGATCGGCATTGCCGTTGTCATCCTGGCATTTCTCTGGCAGGCACCACCGGAATCGACCAGCCGCGTGCCATACGATGATGACCACCAGCGCTTTTTTGATATCGTCAAAACCGATGGGAAGAAGGCCGCAGAGAAGTTCTGTGAAGAGTGCCACAACAAGGACGCGATTCCTTTCCCTGAAGGTCATCCGGCTAAATATCGCTGCCTCTTCTGCCACAAGATGGAGCGTCCTTAAACAGCCAACCGGCAAAACCCTTATAATTGTCTCGCCATTTAACCAAGGGCAGCAGGCTTTGCTTCACCTGCAACGGCCCTGAAATTCAAATTTTTGCATTTGATTACAGATAGTTACAAATGATAATCGATGATTATTGTTTGTTTGGCATAGGCATTGCTGTAGTTTTAATCCGTCTCAACCGAACGCAATGATTCCGTAAGAAGTGAAACGGGGAGGGTTTATGCCAACTTTAATGGAGAACAGGAAGCAAAGTGGACCGCTCAACGTACTGGATGCCCTGCTTTACCTGATAGCGGGAGGCGCCATGACGATCATCAGCGTCTCTTTTTTGCTCTGGTTGCAATTTTAGGAAGCAGAACATATTTGGGGAAACAAGGCCCGGTCGATTGACCGGGTTTTTTATTGCCTGATCCGTTTGTATTAAAAGGACATTTTTTCATAATTCTTACCGGATTTAATATCCTGAGTCCCAAAGCAAAATCCGGGGGTTGCGCCCCCCGACTGCGCCTTACTCTTTTGCTGGCCCAAAAGAGTAAGCAGAAAAGGGCCTGCGCTGCGCTGGGCATGTCTGGCGCGTCAAGGCGGCAACATCAATACAGATAATTCTAATCGATCAAAAGTCCAGGTTCCCCTCGCAGGGCCCGAGGCTCTTGAGAGCCTCTCCTTCTGTGGAGAGTTGCAACGGTCGTCATTGCTTTCAAGCTTTTGCCTAGTAAGTCACACTGAAAGAAAGGCCCCTCTGTAACGGTCCGGCTTCCAGAGCAGTGTCGTTTGTTGATGCCTCAGAAGTCCGGCAAAGGAGAT